>Ga0307516_10000127_pt1 | contig 90180 bp, 85 predicted proteins | sample 19_EM_MG_FD_203310 | JGI IMG/M metagenome (GOLD analysis project Ga0307516, IMG submission 203310) | Populus trichocarpa ectomycorrhiza microbial communities from riparian zone in the Pacific Northwest, United States - 19_EM | ecosystem: Host-associated > Plants > Roots > Unclassified | place... | reverse complement strand
TCGAAGGATGGTGTGTTTGACAAGGCGCGTGGCCGCATGGTCGGTTCGGACGACTACCTCACCAAGCCCTTCACCAAGGAACAACTGTTGCGCGTGGTCGCGCATTTCCGCTCGATCGCCGCTTAAGGCTCGTATCGAGCACTGCACCACCCGGGCCTCGTGATCCCGGGGCTTGCCGGAGTTACCCACCATGCCCATCCAGAACATCCTCCTCGTTGACGACTCCAAGACCGAGCTGCACCTGCTGTCGGACATCCTGACGCAGAAGGGCTACACCGTGCGCACCGCCGAGAACGGCGAGGAAGCCATGCGCCGCCTGGCCGAGGCCAAGCCCGACCTGATCCTGATGGACGTGGTGATGCCCGGCACCAACGGTTTCCAGCTGACCCGTGCGATCACCCGTGACCCGCGTTTCGCTGGCGTGCCGGTGATCATGTGCACCAGCAAAAACCAGGAAACCGACCGGGTCTGGGGCATGCGCCAAGGCGCCCGCGATTACGTCGTCAAGCCGGTCGATGCGAACGACCTGCTGGCCAAGATCCAAGCCCTGGGCTGACGCCCGCTCCACACCCACTGCAGCACATTCACGATGCCCAGCAAGGACGCTCTCCGGGAACTTCAATTGCGGCTGGCCAACCGGCTCCAGGCCGCCCGCGAACGCCCCCGCGAGTCCGGCTGGTTGGCTGTCGAATGCGCCCAGCTTGGCCTGCTGCTGCCGCTGGCGCAGGCTGGTGAAATCCATGCTGCACGTCAGGTGGCACCGGTGCCGCACGCCAAGCCCTGGATGGTCGGGGTGGCCAACCTGCGCGGCCAGCTCAACGCGGTGGTCGACCTGGGCCAGTTCTTGCATTTGCGCAACTCGGCCACGCCGACCGCTCCGCGAACCGGCGCGCAGTTGGTGATGTTGAATCCGTCGCTGCGGGTCAACGCCGCGATCATGGTCGATCGCCTGGCGGGCCTGCGTGACTCGGAACAGCTCGAGCGCCTGGCACCGGTCAGTGAACCCCGGCCAGGGTTTGCCGGACCCTCCTGGCGTGATCCCCAAGGGCGGGTCTGGCAGGAGCTGGATTTGGCAGCCTTGGCGCAAGACCCCCAGTTTCTGGACGTGGCCGCGTGACGCGCCACGGTTTGCCCGAAAGTCGACGCCGCGTGTCGTTCGCGGTCTGTGAGAGGAAACAATGAGTCAGCACGACACCCTGAAGAGCTCCGCCGGCAAGCCTGCGGATTCGCATGGCGCAGCCCACTCGGGCGACCATGAAGTTGATCTGCTGCTCAGCGAGATCGATCAGCGCTTGGCGAAAGGTCCCTCGGATGGCGCGGCGTCGCGCAGCGACGCTGGCCCGTCTACCCACGCCCACGCCGATGCCGGCCCCGACACAGACTTTGGCGGTGCCGCAGACGGCGCGCACCAGACGGCGCTGGGTGAAGCGCTCGCGGCCGTGGCGCCGGCGGGTGCTGCCGCGGCGGCTGCGGCCGAAGCTCAGATGTCGTCGGACGAACCGGCGGCATTGCCGCTGATCGGCAAACAGCCGTTGGCGCAGCAACAGCGGGTGCTGCTCGGCCTGATCGTGGGCGGCGCGATCGCCTTCGTGTTGACCGGTGCGCTGGCGCTGAACGCCGCGACCAAGCAAGCCGGCCAGCTGGCCGCTACCGGTCAGGCGCTGATGCAGTCGCAACGACTGGCCAAGTCGGTGTCGCAGGCGCTGATCGGCAGCCCCGCGGCCTTCCCCGAAATGAAGGAAAGCGGCGAGGTGCTGGCGCGCAGCCTGCGCGGCCTGAACACCGGCAATGAGCAGGTGGCGGTCGCCCCCGCCTCGGTACAGGAAAGCCTGACGCCGCTGATGCCCCTGCTGGACCGCGCGGAAAAGAACGGCAGCGTGGTGCTGGCCCAGCAGAAGACGCTGACGCAGGTGGGGCAGGCGCTGCGCCTGATCAACCGCCAATCGTCGGACCTGCTGGAAATCGCTGAAACGGTGAACTCGCTGAAGCTGCAAAGCGGCGCCTCGGCGTCCGAGCTGTCGGCCGTGGGCCAGTTGGTGATGCTGACGCAGCGTATCGGCAAGAGCGCGAACGAATTCCTGACGCTCGAAGGCGTGAGCCCCGAGGCGGTGTTCCTGCTCGGCAAGGACTTGAATTCCTTCCGCGAAATCGCCGATGGCCTGCTCAAAGGCAACGCCGAACTGCGCTTGCCGGGTACCAAGGATCCGCAGGCCAAGGAGCGCCTGGAACAGCTGATCACCCAGTACGAACAGACCCGCACGCAGGCCAGCGCCATTCTGGGCAACCTGCAAGGTCTGGTGTCGGCGCGTGAAGCACAAGCCGCGATCGTCGGTGACTCCGAGCCACTGCGTAAGGGCCTGGAAGCCGTGCAGGCCGGCCTGGAAAGCCAAAGCGGCCTGAGCGCCGTCCACATCGCCGCATTGCTGCTGTCCGGCATAGCGATTGCACTCGGTGGTCTCGGCCTGCTGCGCTTGTATGTCCGCAACCAGGCACTGCGCGCCCAACAGGCGGAAGAACATGAACGCGAAGCCAAGCGCGTCAACGACGCCAACCAAGCGGCCATTTTGCGGTTGATGAACGAACTGCAAACGGTGGCTGAAGGCGATTTGACGCAGCAAGCAACCGTGACCGAGGACATCACCGGCGCGATCGCCGACTCGGTGAACTACACGGTGGAAGAGCTGCGCAACCTGGTCGCCCAGGTGCAGGGTACGGCAGCTCGGGTGACGCACACCACGCAGCAGGTGGAGTCGACCTCGACCGAGCTGCTGGCCGCGTCGACCGAACAGCTGCGAGAGATCCGCGAAACCGGCGAATCGGTGCTGCAGATGGCGACCCGGATTAACCAGGTGTCTGCGCAGGCCCAGCAGTCGGCCGAGGTGGCCAAGCAATCGCTGACGGTGACCTCGAACGGCCGCCAGGCGGTGCAGGACTCGATCGGCGGTATGAACGCGATCCGCGAGCAGATCCAGGAAACCTCCAAGCGGATCAAGCGGCTGGGCGAATCGTCCCAGGAGATTGGCGAAATCACAGAACTGATCTCGGACATTACCGAACAGACCAACGTGCTGGCGCTGAACGCCGCCATCCAGGCGGCCTCAGCCGGCGAAGCGGGCCGAGGCTTCTCGGTGGTGGCGGAAGAAGTGCAGCGGCTGGCCGAACGTTCAGCCGATGCGACGCGCCAGATTGCCGCGCTGGTGAAGACCATTCAGACCGACACGCAGGATGCGGTGGCCGCTATGGAGCAGTCGACGCAGGGCGTGGTGCAGGGGGCGCGGCTGTCCGATGCGGCCGGTACCGCGCTGGTCGACATCGACCGCGTGACGCGCGAACTGTCTTCGCTGATTGAAGCGATTTCGGACGAAGCCCGACGCGAAGCCGATTCAGCCAACCTGGTGGCCGCCAACATCCAGCACATCTTCGCGGTGACGGAACAAGCCGGTGACGGTACCCGCTCGACCGCGCACATGGTGCACGAACTGTCGCGTACCGCCGATGAACTGCGTCAATCAGTGGATCGGTTCAAGATCGCTTGACGTGTTGTCGACATTCCACTCGCTGTGCTCCCGCCTCGTGAGGGAGCACTTGGCCGCCCCAGGGCGGCCTTGCGGCATTTGACGCCGCCTGCCGATCGACCTATTCAGCGAACGCCATGCCCTCTGACCGCGATCAAACCTTGCCTGGCGACCTGAGCGCCCTGGCGTGGGTGCAGGAAGAACTGCGCCGGACGTTGGACCAGGCCCACAAGTCGTTGCGGCGTCATCTGCGCGAGCTCGAGCAGCGCACCGGCGCCGAGCCCGAGGCCGAGACCCCGCCCACTGCGCTGCTGCAAGCCCGCACCCTGATGCACCAGGGGGTTGGTGCCCTCGAAATGATCGGGTTGCCGGCCGCGGCGCGCTGCCTGAACGCCAGCGAGTTGGCGGTCAGCCGCCTGCTCGATCGCACCGTGCCGCTGGACAATGCAGCGATCGAGGTGATCGAGCATGCCTCGTTTGCGCTGCTGGACTTCCTGCGCCGTGAGCTCGCCGGTCAACCGCTGTCTGCGTTGACCCTTTTCCCGCAGTACAAGGCCGTGCTGGCGATGGCCAAGGTGGATCGCATCCACCCAGCCGACCTGTGGGAAGCCGAGGACCGCAGCGAACCGGTGCCCAGCTGGGACTCCGGTTTCGCACCGCTGGAGCCCGACCAGGAAGTGCACGCCGCCATTGAGTCGGCCATGCTGAAGGCGCTGCGCAGTGGCGACAACGCCTCGCTGCACCGCATGAGCGATCTGTTCGCTGGGCTGTCGTCGAATGCACAAGGCCGTGCGGCCACCCTGTGGCAACTGGCCTCTGCGTTCTACGAAGCGCAGGCCGTCGGCGCCCTGAAGTCTGACCTGTACACCAAGCGGCTGGTCTCGCGCCTGCTGGCGCAACTGCGCGCCGTGGAGCGTGGCGCCACCGACGGCCCCGGCCGCCTGCTGCGCGACCTGCGCTTCTTCTGTGCTCAAGCGCGCGTCGTGAACGCCAATGTCGCACCGCGCCTGGCCCAGGTTCGCCGCGCGATGGCGCTGGGCAAAGCCGAGCCGGTCAATTACGAGGTCAGCCCGCTGGGCCGCTTCGACCCGGCGATCATTCCGCTGGCACGCAAGCGCGTGTCGGCATTGAAGGAGACCTGGTCGGCCCTGGTCTCGGGCGACACCGCATTGGGCGCCGCCGTGCCCGAGCAAGCCACGCTGGTCGCAGAATCCGTGCGCCAGATCTACCCGCAAGGCGAAGAACTCTCCACGGCGTTGATGAATGCCACCCAACGTGGCCACACACCGTCGCCGGCGTTGGCGATGGAGGTCGCGACCGCGTTGCTGTGCGTCGACGCGTCGCTGGACGACATCGACCTCGACCGGCCCGAAATGCAGGATCGTGTGCACCGCCTGGCACAGCGCCTGGCCACCGTGACGGCCGGTGGCGACCAGCCGCCGGTGGAGCCGTGGATGGAGGTGCTGTACCGCGAGGTGTCGGACCGCCAGACCATGGGCAGCGTGGTGGCGGAGTTGCGCGCTTCGCTGGCCGAAATCGAACAGCAGCTGGACCGCTTCAGCCGCCAGCCCGACGACAAGGAGTTGCTCAAGAGCGTGCCAGGAGAGTTGGCCGCGATGCGCGGCGTGTTGTCGGTGCTGGGCCTGGACCAGGCCTCGCACGCGGTGCAGCGCATGCGCGACGACGTCGACGCGATGATGCTGTCCAACGACAGCGCCGAAGACATGGCCGGCCGCCTGGCCGACAACGTCGGCGGCCTGTCGTTCATGATCGACATGCTGGGCGTGCAGCCTCAGCTGGCCAAGGCCCTGTTCCGTTTCAACGCCGAGACGGGCCGCTTCGCTGCGGTCATGGGCCACACCCGTGTGGCGCAGGCCGGCCCGGCGGCCGAAGCCGGCTTGATCGAGCAAGCCCAATCACTGGTCGAATCTGCCAGCGCGCCGAGCGTGTCGGACGATGACCTGTCGCGCACGCTGGACAACCTGTCGAACCAGGCGGTCGCCGCCGATGCCCCGCAGCTCGCCGTACGCGCCGCCCAGGCGCGTGACGCTCTGGCCAGTGCCGCCAACGACGCCGAACGCGACGCTGCGCGCGCCGACATCGCCCAGTCGATGGGTGATTTCGTCGCCAAGCAGGATCTGCCGCCGCCGGAGTCACCGCGCAGCCGCCCGATGCCGTTGGACGAAGAGCCCGACGACATGCTCGAAATCTTCTTCGAGGAAGCGCGCGAGGTCGTCGAAGGCGGCGAGGCCGCCCTGGCCCAACTGGCCGAGCAGCCGCAGGACCTGGAAGCGCTGACGGTGCTGCGCCGCGCCTTCCACACCCTGAAGGGCAGTTCGCGCATGGTGGGGCTGCGCGAGTACGGCGACGCCGCGTGGGCTTGCGAGCAACTGTTCAACGCGCGCCTGGCCGAAGCCGTGGTCGAAGCGGATCCGGCGTTGCGGGACTTCAGCTCGCGTGCGCTGACCTTGCTGTCGCAGTGGGTCGAGGCACTGTCGGGCCGTGGTGCCATTCCGGATGGCCGCGCGCTGGCCAAGGAAGCTGAAGCGCTGCGCTTGCGGCAGGACGTGGCGGCACCCGCACCGGCGCCTGCCGCTTTGCAATCGGCTGAGGCCGAACCGCCGCTGATCGACCTGTCTTCGTTGGACGAAATGCCGTCCGCGGAATCGATGGCCGAGCCGTCGATGGCGTCGCCGTTCATCACCGCCGACACGCTGCCGGAGCTGCCATCACTCGACCTGCCCGACCTGCCGGAAGTGCAAGAGCTGTCCGACGCGGACCTGGTGCTGCCGGAGATCAGCGAACCGGCGTCGCAGCCGACGCTGCCTGCTGACATCGAGCCCACCACGCTGCGCCTGCCGGCCGAAGCCGCACCGGCGCCAGTGGCGCGGCGGGCCGCGGCACGCGAACCCGGCGCCGAGTGGGCGTCCACCGCCGAAATGTCGCTCGGCGACCTGCTGGGTGAATCGCTGAACGACGTGCCCGATGAGGCTGCCAGCGACGAGTTGGAATCAGTCGACCTGGAGTTGGACTTTGAGCTGCCGACGCAGGAGCCGTCGGCGGTCGAGGCGGTTGCCGTCGAATCGGTCGAGCCTGTAGCGGAGATCAGTGCGGGCGCCCTGACCAGCGAAGAGCCGGCTGACGTGGCACCTCTGCCCGAGACGGTGCTCGACGATACCGTCGGCACAGCTGCGGCCGAGGAAGCGCCCGAAGACGATTCCGAACGCTACAAGGTGGTCGGCCCGCTGCGCATCCAGATCGCGCTGTTCAACATCTTCCTCAACGAGGCCGACGAGCAGTCTCGCCGCCTGGGCGTCGAGGTTGCCGAATGGCAGCATGAGCTGGACCGACCCGTCAGCGAGGCAGCGGTGGCGCTGGCCCATTCGTTGGCTGGCAATTCGGCCGCGGTGGGCTACAGCGACCTGTCGAACTTGGCGCGTCGGCTGGAGCATGGCCTGGAGCGCTCCGTGTCGCGTGGCTTGGGCCAACCGGAAGAGGCGCAGCTGTTTGCGGATGTCGGCGACGAGATCCGTCGCCTGTTGCACCAATTCGCCGCCGGTTTCCTGAAGCCCGTTGCGACCGAACTGCTGGCTCGCCTGGACGCGCATGAGGCCCGCGAGGCGCAAGAAGCGCTGGCAGCTGGGCGTTCCAGCCTAGCCCCGTTGGACGGCCCGGTATCGGCAGTCATGAATTTCGGCCCGGTGCCCTCGGAGCCGGTGCCTTTGGAAACGCCGGCGCCTGCGCCGCTGTACGAACAAGCGCCGCCGCCGGCCCTGCCGGAGGTCGTCGAACCTGCCCCGGCGGAAGCCGTGGCCGAAGAGGCGCCTTGGGCGCCGCCAGCAGTCGCGCCAGTGCCCGCTCCGGCGCCCACGCCGGCCTCCGCCGTCGAGGCAGAGGACGAGGAAGCTGGCCCGGTGACGATGCAGGCGCCGCTGGGTGCGGTGCGCTTCACCTCGCTGAGCGACGAAGTGGCGCCTGGCGATGTCGATGAACCGGTGCATGTGCCGGTTTCTCGCGAAGGCCTTTGGGGCGATTTCGGCGAAGACCTGGACACCGAGGATGCGATCGACGAGGAACTGATCCCGATCTTCATCGACGAAGGCCGCGAACTGCTGCCCGCGCTGGCACAAGCCGTGCGCCAGTGGGAATCGGATCCGGCAGCCAGCGACTCGGCCACCGCTGCAATGCGGGTGCTGCACACGCTCAAGGGCAGCTCGCGCCTGGCAGGTGCGATGCGCCTGGGCGAAATTGCCCACCGCCTGGAAACCGCGATTGGCCAGGTGACGTCGCAAGGCTCGCAGGACGCGGCGGTGCTGTCGCACCTGCACAGTGGCGTCGATGCCTTGGCCGAAGAGTTCCAGCGCCTGTTGGGTGGTGGAGCGCCGGTCGAGAAGATCAAGCCCGCACCAGCCGTGGCCGCGCCGCCCGTGTCGGCGCCCTTGGCAGCGCCGCTGCCGACCGTTGATGTCGGCGTTTCCCCCTTGTCTTTGCCAGCGACGACGCCGGCCAAGCCAGAGCCCGTTACGACCGGCGCAACACCGGGGGCGGCGTCGATCGACTGGAGCCGCTTCGCGTTGCACGCTGCCACCGCACCGGGCGCTGCACACGCTGGTACCGAAATCGGCGGTGGTGTGGTGCGCGTGCGCGCACCGCTGCTGGAGCGCTTGGTCAGCCATGCCGGCGAAGTCGGTATCGCGCGGGCCCGTATCGAGTCCGACATGGGCCAGCTGCAGGGCGCGCTGAAGGAACTGACGGACAACTTGGACCGTCTGCGCCGCCAGCTGCGCGACCTGGAACTGCAGGCCGAGACGCAGATGGCTTCGCGCCTTGAAGCGGCGCGCCATTCGCAGCAGGCTTTCGACCCGCTGGAAATGGACCGCTTCACCCGCGTGCAGGAATTGACGCGGATGCTGGCCGAGTCGGTGGGCGACGTGGGCACCGTGCAGCGCGGCATCCAGCTGACGCTGCAGAGCACGGAAGACCAACTGGCCTTCCAGGCGCGATTGACGCGCGACCTGCAGGACGACCTGTTGCGAGCCCGCATGGTCGAGTTCGACACCTTGTCGGACCGGCTGTACCGGGTCGTGCGCCAGGCGTCCAAGGAATCCGGAAAGCAGGTGCGCCTGAACCTGGTCGGCGGTGCGATCGAACTCGACCGCAGCGTGCTGGACCGCATGGCGCCGGCGTTCGAACACCTGCTGCGCAATGCGGTGGCGCACGGCATCGAATCGCCGGCCGTCCGCGAAGCGACCGGCAAGGATCCGCACGGCAACATCGAAGTCAGCCTGCACCAGGCCGGCAACGAAGTGCGCATCGAAGTGCGGGACGACGGTGCCGGTCTGAACTTGGCCCGCATCGCCGAACGGGCTCGCCGCCTGGGCTTGCTGAAGGACGACGCCAAACCGACCGAGGGTGAACTGGCCGGCCTGATCTTCACGCCGGGCTTCTCGACCGCCGATCAGATCACCGAACTGGCCGGCCGCGGCGTCGGCATGGACGTGGTGCGGGCCGAAGTCACCTCACTGGGCGGGCGCATCGAGACCGCCAGCGCCACGGGCCGTGGCACGGCGTTCCAGCTGGTGTTGCCGCTGACCACCGCCGTCACCCAGGTGGTGGCGCTGGCCTGCGGCGAATTGCACATGGCGGTGCCGGCCACGTTGGTTGAAACGGTGCGCCGCGTACCGGTGGCTGAAGTCGAAGCCGCTTACCAAAGCGGTGTGCTGCGCCACGGCGACACTGAAGTGCCGTTCTTCTGGCTCGGCAGCCTGCTGCAGCATGGCCTGCGCGGTGCGGCGGAAGGCAAGACCACCCACGTGGTGATTGCACGCAGTGCGCAGCAGCGCGTCGCGTTGCACGTCAGCCAGGTGCTGGGCAACCAGGAAGTGGTGGTCAAGAACCTCGGCCCGCAGCTGGGCCGCCTGCCCGGTCTGGCCGGCATGTCGCTGCTGGCCAACGGCGAGACGGTGCTGATCTACAACCCGGTGGCGCTGGCCACGATCTATGGCGACGACGCTCGTCAGCGTCTGCTGAACTGGCTGCACGCAGAGCCCGCGTTGCCGGTGATGGATCAGTTGGTCGAGCCGTCGCTGGAAGAGACGCTGGCGGTCGTATCGCCGATGGTCGAAGGCGCGATTCCGCGCATCGAGAACCGTGCGCCGCTGGTGATGGTGGTCGACGATTCGCTGACCGTGCGCCGCGTGACACAGCGTCTGCTGCTGCGCGAAGGGTATCGGGTGGTGCTGGCCCGCGACGGGCTGGATGCGCTGGAGCAACTGGCCGACGAACGCCCGGCCGTGATGCTGAGCGACATCGAGATGCCGCGCATGGACGGCTTCGACCTGGTGCGCAACGTGCGCAACGATGCCCGCCTGCAAGACCTGCCAGTGATCATGATCACCTCGCGCATCGCCCAGAAGCACCGGGAACACGCGCAAGAATTGGGGGTCGACCATTACCTGGGCAAGCCGTACGATGAAGAGGCTTTGCTGGCCCTGGTACGCTCTTATGTGCAACCCGTGGTGCCGGCGTAAAGGGACCGCGGCGGCCCCATTGATCAGGATGCATGGCCCAAATCGTTGACCAACTGGCCGAGCTGACCGGCCTGCGCGACCGCGACACACTGGACGTTAGTCTGGTGACGTCGATCCGCGACCTGCTGCACCCGTGCAGCGTCGCGGTCCACCGCGTGGTCGGTGATACCGGCGACGAGCGTTGGTTGACTCGCGCCCACCTGGGGGCGGACGATGTGGCGGCCCGGGCCGATTCCTCTTGGGCCGACCCACGTGCCTTGCCGCTGTTGGCCGATCGGCCCGACCGTCTGCTGTGTCTGCAAGCGGCCTCCGAAATCGAGCTGAATGGCGCAAAGGAAACCACCTTGCTGCTGCCGCTGGCCTCGGATTCCGGTGTGATCGGCGTGGTTGAACTGATCACCGAGAAGCCGCTGGGCGACGATTTCAAGCGCCTGCTGGTTGGCGTGCTGCGCATCTACCGCAACGTGCAAGGTCTGCTCGACTACAGCGAGCGCGACACCTTGACAGGCCTGCTGAACCGCAAGAGCTTCGACGAGACCTTCTACAAGGTTTCTGCCGTGCCGCCGCCCGCTTCCACCGATCAGCCCGGCGATCGACGCCACACGGCGGCCGGCAGCTACTGGCTCGGCGTGGTCGACATCGATCACTTCAAGCATGTCAACGATGGCTTTGGCCACCTGATCGGCGACGAGGTGCTGCTGCTGCTGTCGCGGGTGATGCGCAGCTGCTTCCGTTTCTATGACCAGCTCTACCGTTTCGGCGGTGAAGAGTTCGTCGTGCTGCTGCGTTGCACCAGCGAGGACGACGCGCTTGCCGCGCTCGAGCGCTTCCGTGAAGCGGTGCGCGGCTATGTGTTCCCGCAGGTCAAGCAGATCACCGTGAGCGTCGGTTTCACCGACGTGCGCAACGGCGATTCGCCCAACGCCGCGGTTGAGCGCGCCGACCGTGCCGTCTACTTCGCGAAGAACCATGGCCGCGACCAAGTGCGTTGCCATGCGGCCCTGGTGCGCGAAGGCCAGCTGGAAGACGACAAGAAGGCCGGCGACATTGACCTATTCTGAATCCGGCGTCGCCTGGCGCTCCACGATGAAGCGTTTACTTTCCGATCCGCCACCGCGCCGTCGCGGCTGGAGAAGCTGGATCGCCGCCTTGTTGGGTGGCGCTGGGGCGGCCCAAGCAGCCCCCGAAACCCCGGTGGCACCGACACCTCCGCCCGCCACACGGGCGCCAGCCAGTGCCGCTTCGGCCCCGGCCCCCATGGCGGCGGCCGCTGCCCGTGCTTCAGCCCCTCAGGCCGCCGCCGCGCCAGCTGCTGCGTCCGCACCAGCAGTCCCGTCTGCGCTCAGCCGCGCCTCGGTGGTGATCTACAAGACCACCCCCGATGCCAAGCTCAAGCTGCACTTTGCGCGGCCCGATGCAGATCTGTTCCCGGGCCTGAGGCCCTGTGTCGTGTTCTTCCACGGCGGGGCTTGGCGCAGTGGCGATCCGAAGCAGTTCATGGTGTACGCCCAGAAGCTGGCCGAGGTTGGCGTGGTCGGCATCAGTGCGCAGTACCGCTTGATGCGCGACGGCGATGACCTCCCGTTGCACGCGGTGCAGGACGCCCGCTCGGTGATGCGCTACCTGCGCGCCAAGGCCGCTCAGCTGGGCTGCGATGTGCAGCGCATCGGCGCTGGCGGCGGCTCCAGTGGCGCCCATCTGGCCGCGATGGCTGCGGTGGCCAATGCCCCGGCGGTGGCTGGCAAGCCGGCCACGGCGAATGTGCTCGACGACCCATCCGACGACCTGAGCATCAGTCCGCGCCCGCAGGCGCTGTTTCTGATGAACCCGCCGTTGAACCTGGAGCGCTACGACCGCCCGGTGCAGATCGAGCAGCGGCGCCAGTTCTCGCCCACGCTCCTGATGGATGCCACATTGCCCCCGACCTGGATCTTCCACGGTACGGCGGACAAGGTGGTGCCGTTCTCGCAGGCCACCGAGTTCCGTGACCGTGCGCGTTCGGTCGGCGGCGGCGAGGTCACGCTGCAGGCCTTCCCTGGTCGCAACCATGGTTTCTTCAATGCCAAGCGCGGCGATGGCGGCGATTTCGATGCCACGGTTACCGGCATCGTGAATGGCCTGAAGAAACTCGGCTGGATCAGCGACAAGTCCTGAGCCAGGGCATCAAGCCCGGCGCGCAACGGCAAAGCGCTGCAGCGTCTGCTGCCGAGCGATGTCATGGTCGACGATGGGTTCGGGATAGTCGCGCCCCAGCACCACACCGGCCGCCTGCAGTTCCAAGGGCTTGGCTTTCCAGGGGGCGTGGATGGCAGGCGCGTCCAGGTCCGCCAGCACCGGCAGATAGCGCTTGATGAACCGGCCCTGCGGGTCGAATTTCTCGCTCTGCGACACCGGATTGAAGATGCGGAAATAGGGTTGTGCATCGCAGCCCGTCGACGCAGCCCACTGCCAGCCGCCGTTGTTGGCGGCCAGGTCGAAGTCGTTCAGCCACTGTGCGAACCAGGCCTCGCCGCGGCGCCAGTCCAGCCCCAGGTCTTTGACCAGGAAGCTGGCGCTGACCATGCGCAACCGGTTGTGCATATAGCCGGTCTGGCGCAGTTGCAGCATGGCTGCGTCGACCAGTGGGTAGCCGGTGCGGCCCTCGCACCAGGCGGTGAACAGCGCGTTGGCGTGTTTGCCATGCTCCCACTTGATCCTGTCGTACTCCGGCTTGAACGCATGGCCGACGACGCGCGGGTGGTGGTGCAGGACCTGGTGGTAGAAGTCGCGCCAGATCAGCTCGGACAACCACACCTCGGCCCCTTGCGAACCCGCCTGCACCCGCTGCCAGGCTTCGCGCGCCAATTGTCGGATCGACACTGTGCCGAAGCGCAGGTGTACCCCCAGGTAGCTGGGGCCCTTGACGGCAGGAAAGTCGCGTGCGCGGCCGTAGTCGTCGATCCGCGCCAGGAAGTCGTCCAGCAACTCATCGGCGCCGGTGCTGCCGCTGGGCAGGCGCAGCGTGTGCAGGTCGGTGGCTTCGAAGCCGATGTCGGTCAGGCTCGGCACGCCAGGCTGGCCTGCTGCATCGGGCCAGGGCGCCAAGCGCGCCGCATGGCGGGCCACCGGGTAGGCCCGCAGGTAGAAATCGTCGACCTTCTTCAGCCACGCGTTCTTGTAGGGAGTGAACACGCTGTATGGCGTTCCTGTGGCCGTCATCACTTCGTCGCGCTCGAAGATGACGTGGTCCTTCATCGTGTAGAGCGAGCACCCGGCGTCGGCCAGCCGGCCGCGCGCGGCGGCGTCGCGTGCCAGCGCCGACGGGTCGTCGTCGTGCGCCGCGTAGACCGCCTGCACGTGCAGCAATCCTGCCAGATGCACCAACTCGTCGACCGCGTGGCCATGGCGCACGATCAAGCCGACATCCGCCACGCCGTGCGACTGCCCGAGTGCGCGCAGCTGTGCATCCAGATCGACCAGGCTGTCGCGAATGAACTCGACGCGCCGATCGGCCCGCGGCAATGGTGTCAGGATGTCGGCGTCGAAGACGAATGCCGCGAACACCTGGCGTGCGCCGCGACAGGCCGCGTACAGGGCTGCATGGTCGTCGGCGCGCAGGTCGCGGCGGAACCAGACCAGCGCACGGTCCAGGACAGGGGGCGTTGGCGTCATCGCTGCGAGTGTCGCTGCATTGCCCGCCACCCTGTTGTCGCCCTGGGTGAATGGTGGGGGGAGCGTCGCTAGGGGGGCTGAAATAGAATGCCGGCATGGCGTCGGACGGCATCAATCTCACCAACCAGTTCCTGATCGCCATGCCCGGCATGGCCGACGACACCTTCTCAGGGGCCGTGGTCTACCTGTGCGAGCACAGCGAAAAGGGTGCACTCGGTCTGGTGATCAACAAGCCGATCGATATCACGCTGGCCAACCTGTTCGAAAAAGTCGACCTGAGCCTGGAAGGCAACGACCTGGCCGAGCAGCCGGTCTACTTCGGTGGGCCGGTGCAAACCGAACGCGGCTTCGTGCTGCACGAACCCCAGGGCGACGACGCGCAAGGCTTCAACTCGACGCTCCAGGTGCCTGGCGGGCTGGAAATGACCACCAGCAAGGACGTGCTCGAAGCCATGTCGCATGGCCAAGGCCCGAAGCGGGTGCTGGTGACGCTGGGCTACAGCGGCTGGTCGGCCGGCCAGCTCGAGGACGAGATCGGCCGCAACGGCTGGCTGACCGTCGATGCAGAGCCCGGCATCATCTTCGACACGCCAGTGGCCGAGCGCTACGACCGAGCGCTGGCGCTGCTGGGCATCGATCCTCGCATGCTGTCGCAAGAGGCGGGGCACGCTTGAGCGTTGCTCGTGCGGCCGAACAATCCTTCCTCGCGTTTGATTTTGGTGTCAGGCGGGTGGGGGTGGCCACTGGTTCGGTCGTGCTGCGGCAAGCCCAGCCCCTGAAGAGCATTGCGGCTGAAGGCGATGCCCGTTTCGCTGCCATCGCAGCCCTGATCGCCGAATGGCAGCCCGATGCATTGGTGGTCGGCGTGCCCTTCCACCCGGACGGTGCCGAACACGACAATACCCACCGCGCGCGGCGCTTCGCTCGCCAGCTGCACGGCCGCTTCCGGCTTCCGGTGCACGAGGTCGACGAGCGCTACACGACCACCGAGGCGCGCGCCGCTGGTGCTGCCGATCTGGACGCGGCTTCGGCGGCGCTGATCCTTGACCAATTTTTTCGCGGGATCCCTTCACCATGACGACCTTGCTGCTTGATGCCGAGGCGCTGTATGCCGAACTGCGCGAAGGCGTGCGCAGCCTGTTGAAACCGGAAACTTCGCTGGTCGGCATCTGGTCCGGCGGCGCCTGGCTGGCCGAGCGCCTGCAGGCTGACCTCGGTTTGGCGGGCGCGCATGGCGTGATCTCCAGCACCTTGCACCGCGACGATTTCGGCGAACGAGGCTTGGCCTCGGGCACCGATGCGACGCATCTGCCGTTCGAGATCGACGGCCGGCACATCCTGCTGATCGACGACGTGCTCTACACCGGCCGCACGATCCGCGCGGTGATCAACGAACTGTTCGATTTCGGCCGCCCGGCCAGCGTGGAGTTGGCGGTGCTGGTCGATCGCGGTGGTCGCCACCTGCCAATCCAGGCCGCCTACGCTGCGGCGCGCGTCGCGCTGCCGGCCGCGCAGCGCCTGTCCCTGGCCCGCGAAGAGCAGGGTGGCCGATTCACTTTCACCGTCAAGGAAGAGCGCTGATATGAAATCCCCACGCTCACTTCGTTCACTGCCCCCCCAGGGGGCCGTCAGCACCTTCGGAACGGCCGGGCGGTACTGACATGCTGTCGCGCCGCAACCCCCAGCTGAACAGCCACGGCGAGCTGATCCACCTGCTGTCGATCGAGGGCCTGCCGAAGGCCGTCTTGACGCACATTCTGGACACCGCGGGCACCTTCCTGTCGGTCAACGACCGCGAGGTGAAGAAGGTGCCGCTGCTGCGCGGCAAGAGCGTGTTCAACCTGTTCTTCGAGAACTCGACACGCACCCGCACCACTTTCGAGATCGCCGCCAAGCGCCTGTCGGCCGACGTGATCAACCTCGACATCGCCAAGTCCAGCGCGTCCAAGGGCGAGAGCCTGCTCGACACGATCTCCAACCTGTCGGCCATGCACGCCGACATGTTCGTCGTGCGCCACAGCGAATCGGGCGCGCCGTACCTGATCGCCGAGCATTGCGCGCCGCACGTGCACGTGGTGAATGCCGGCGACGGGCGCCACGCGCACCCGACGCAAGGCCTGCTGGACATGTACACGATCCGGCACTTCAAGAAGGATTTCTCCAACCTGACGGTGGCGATCGTCGGCGACATCGTGCACTCGCGCGTCGCGCGCTCGGATATCCATGCGCTGACGACATTGGGAGTGCCGGAGATCCGCGCCGTCGGCCCGAAGACGCTGGTGCCGGGTGACCTGTCGCAGATGGGCGTGCGCGTGTGCCACGACATGGCCGAGGGCATCCGCGGCGCCGACGTGATCATCATGCTGCGGTTGCAGAACGAGCGCATGAGCGGCGCGATGCTGCCCAGTGCCGGCGAGTTCTTCAAGAACTACGGCCTGACCGACGAGAAGCTCGCGCTGGCCAAGCCCGACGCGATCGTGATGCACCCGGGCCCGATCAACCGCGGCGTCGAGATCGATTCGTCGGTGGCCGACGGCACGCACAGCGTGATCCTGCCGCAGGTGACATTTGGCATCGCCGTGCGCATGGCCGTCATGTCCATCATTGCCGGTAACGAAGCCTGAAATGACGTCCGCTCGGCTACTGCGCGGACCGATCTTGGCCCTGCGGTGCTCGCCGTACGGGTGTACGGCTGTACTCCTCGGGCCAACCTCAGTCCGCTCGCTACGCCGCTCGGACGCCATCTATCTGAGCGAAGAACCATGAAGATTCTGATTTCGAATGGTCGCGTGATCGATCCTGCTTCGGGCCGCGACGAAGTCGCCGATGTGGCAGTGGCCGCCGGGCGCATCGTGGCGATCGGCAAAGTGCCGGCCGAGTTCGAAGCGGTGCACGCGATCGACGCCACCGGGTGCATCGTCGCGCCGGGGCTGGTCGACCTCGCTGCGCGCTTGCGTGAGCCGGGCCATGAGCATGAGGGCATGCTCGAGAGCGAACTTAACGCGGCGGCGGCCGGTGGTGTGACCAGCCTGGTCTGCCCGCCTGACACCGACCCGGCGCTCGACGAGCCGGGCTTGGTCGACATGCTGAAGTTCCGCGCCCGCAAGCTCAGCCTGTGCCGACTGTTCCCGTTGGGTGCGCTGACGCGCGGCCTGAACGGCGAGGTGTTGACCGAGATGGCCGAGCTGACCGAAAGCGGCTGCGTCGGCTTCTCGCAGGCCGAGGTGCCGATCCAGGACACGCTGGTGCTGTGGCGCGCGCTGCAGTACGCATCGACCTATGGCTACACCGTCTGGCTGCGGCCGCAAGACGGATTCCTCGGCAAAGGCGTCGCAGCCAGCGGCGCGGTCGCGACGCGGCTGGGCCTGTCCGGCGTGCCGGTGGCCGCCGAGACGATTGCGTTGCACACGATCTTCGAGCTGATGCGCGCCACCGGCGCGCGGGTGCACCTGTGCCGCCTGTCGAGCGCGGCTGGCGTGGCGTTGCTGCGTGCGGCCAAGGCCGAAGGGCTGAAGGTCAGTGCCGATGTCAGCATCAACTCGCTGCACCTGACCGACGTCGACATCGGCTTCTTCAACTCGTCGATGCGGCTGTCGCCGCCGCTGCGCCAGACGGCCGACCGCGATGCCCTGCGCGCCGCGCTGGCCGATGGCACGATCGACGCGCTGGTGTCTGACCACACGCCGGTCGACGCCGACGCGAAGACCTTGCCCTTCGGCGAGGCCGAGCCGGGTGCGACCGGGTTGGAACTGCTGTTGAGCCTGGCGTTGAAGTGGGGTGCCGACGCCAAGCTCGACCCGTCGGACTCGCTGGCTCGGGTGACCAGCCGCCCGGTCGCGGTGCTGGGCGATGCGCTGGGCTCGCTCGCCAGCAGCGCTGGGCGCCTGGTCGAAGGCGGCGTCGCCGATATTTGCGTGTTCGACGCCACGGCGACCTGGGCCGTCAAGCCGGCCGAGTTGCAAAGCCAGGGCAAGCACACGCCGTTCGACTTCGCTTCGACCGGCATGGCGCTGCCGGGCCGAGTGCGCGCCACGCTGGTGGCCGGCACGGTGGCCTACCAAGTCAACGGCGAGCGGTGACTCGCGCCGGCGTCGGCCTCTGGCGCCTCGTACGGGGCGTCGTGCATCTGCTGCACGGCATGGCCATCGTCGCGTTGCGGTTTCAGTCACTCGACGCCAAAGCGCGTGCCCGCAAGGTGCAATGGTGGAGCGCGAAGGCCCTCCGCTTGTTCGGCATCACCCTCCAGATCGAGGGCAAACCGCGCCCCGGCGCCGCGCTGCTGGTGTCCAACCATGTGTCCTGGCTCGACATCGCGGTCATCCATGCGGCTTGCCCTCATGCGCGCTTCGTCTCCAAGGCGGATGTGCTGCGCTGGCCGCTGCTGGGCTGGCTGATCCGGTCCGTCGGCACGCTGTTCATCGAGCGCGAGCGCAAGCGTGATGCGCTGCGGGTCGTGCACGAGGTGGCGGCGGCGCTGGGTCGTGGTGAAACAGTGGCCGTGTTCCCCGAAGGCACGACCGGTGCCGGCGAGACGGTGCTGCCGTTCCACGCCAATTTGCTCCAGGCTGCGATCGGGGGCCATGTGCCGGTGCAGGCGGTGGCGCTGCGCTACCACGAGCCCGGCGAGCGCTTCAGCACCTCGGCCTGCTACATCAACCAGATGACGCTGGTGCACAGCATCTGGCGCGTCGTTTGCGCCCAGGGGCTGGGCGTTCGCGTGCGCTTCCTGCTCAGCGAAGGCAGCAGCCACGCCGACCGTCGCGCGCTCGCCGCGCACTTGCGCGACGAGATCCAGCAGGCTTTGGCCGCAGACGCTTAGGCATTCTTGCCTTGCGCAGCAACGGCGGCGGCCGCCTTGGCCACGGCGTCGGCGTCGCCCAGGTAGTAGCTCTTGATCGGCTTCAGATTGGCATCGAGCTCATAGACCAGCGGGATGCCGTTCGGGATGTTCAGCCCGACGATGTCGGCGTCGCTGATGTTGTCCAGGTACTTGACCAAGGCGCGGATCGAGTTGCCGTGCGCGGCGATCACCAGGCGCTGCCCCGAGCGGATGGCAGGCGCCAGCACTTCGTCCCAGCAAGGCAGCACGCGCGCCACCGTGTCCTTCAGGCACTCGGTCAGCGGCACCTGCTCGGGCTTCAGCTTGGCGTAGCGCACGTCCTGGCGCTGCCCGCGCGGGTCGTTGGCGCTCAAAGGCGGCGGCGGCGTGTCGTAGCTGCGGCGCCAGATCAGCACCTGCTCGTCGCCGTACTGCTTGGCCATGTCGCCTTTGTTCAAGCCCTGGAGGCCGCCGTAGTGGCGCTCGTTCAGGCGCCAGTCGTTGACGACAGGCAACCAAGTGCGGTCCATCGTGTCCAGGCAGTGCCACAGCGTCCAGATGGCGCGCTTGAGCACCGAGGTGTAGGCCACGTCGAATTCGTAGCCCTCGGCTTTCAGCAGCGCACCGGCGGCGCGGGCCTGGGCGACACCGGTGTCGGTCAGGTCGACGTCCGTCCAGCCGGTGAAACGGTTCTCCAGATTCCAGGTCGATTCGCCGTGGCGGATCAGCACGAGCTTGTACATGGGTCTACGGCCTGAGCCGCCAAGGGTTGCTGCAACGTGGCAAATTCTATAATTCCGCCCCTTTGCAACCTGATCTGGTCGTGCCGCCGTGCTGAGCTTTTTGATCGAGAACTGGATTCCGGCTGTGATGGCCCTGGTGTCGGGTGCCTTGCTGCTGTGGCCGGTGCTGCAACGCGGCAGTCAGGGCGGCGCGATTTCCGCCAACGAGGCGGTGCGTCTGATCAACCGCGAGAAGGCGGTGGTGATCGACGTCTGCGAGCCGGCCGAATACGCGGCCGGGCATGTCGCCGGCTCACGCAGCGTGCCGTTGTCCAAGCTTGAAGGCGCGAGCAACCTACCCAGCAACAAGGCCTTGCCGCTGGTGGTTGTGTGCGCCACAGGGGCGCGCGCCACGCGTGCGGTGGGCCAGCTGCGCAAGGCCGGCTATGCCAACGCGCAGGCGCTGTCCGGCGGCCTGAAGGCCTGGCGCGAAGCCAACCTGCCTGTCGAAGTCAGCAAGTAAGCCGGCCAACCTGCCTGAAGTCTCGGCACCGCGCCGCTTGATGTGATCTTTGACCCGCCGCCGGCGGGGTCTTGCCGAGTGCTGTCCATTGGCCTGGCCACAGCTTGCGACAATTCGCAGCATTGAAGCTGAGCATGTGGTCGCGATGAGCAAGGTGGTGATGTACACGACACAGGTCTGCCCGTATTGCGTGCGGGCCAAGTCCTTGCTGAAGCAACGCGGCGTGTCGGCCATCGACGAGATCCGCGTCGACATGGACCCTTCGGCGCGCACCCGCATGGTGGAGCTGACAGGCCGCCGCACCGTGCCGCAGATCTTCATCGGCGAGACCCATGTCGGCGGCTGCGATGACCTGTTCGAGCTTGATCAGCGCGGTGGCCTGATGCCGCTGTTGAACCCCGCCTGATCGCTTCCTTGGCGGCAGCGCGGCCAGCGCACGGCCGCTCCGAAGCGGCCGCCCGCCCTCTCGGAGGGTGGTGGGTTACCTCGCCACCGGGAGCCCCATCCCCGCTGCGCCATAATCCCGATTTGCAGCCCGCACCATCTTCGGTTGCGGGCTTTGTCGTTTCTACATCGACCCGTTTTTCGAAAGCCCATCATGGCCGAACAAGATCAGTCCCCCGTGTTCCAGCTGCAGCGCATGTACCTGAAGGACCTGTCGCTGGAGCAGCCCAACTCGCCGCAGATCCTGCTCGAGCAGCAGCAGCCGCAAGTCGACATCCAGCTGGGCATGCAAGCCGAGTCGATCGCCGACGGCATGTTCGAGGTTTCGGTCACCGCGACAGTTACGACCAAGGTCGGTGACCGCACGCTGTTCCTGGTCGAAGCCAAGCAGGCCGGCATCTTCGAGATCCGCAACCTGCCGTCCGAGCAAGTCCAAGGCGTGCTGGGTGTTGTCTGTCCGCAGATGATCTACCCGTATCTGCGCGCCATCGTGTCGGACGTCTGCACCCGCGCCGGCTTCCCGCCGATCCTGTTGGCCGAGGTGAATTTCCAGGCCATGTTCGAGGCCCAGCAGCAGGCTCAGGCCAACGGCGCTGGCGAAGCTTCGATCAACTGAGTTCGACGACGCTCGCATCCGCAACGGCATGAGGCTGGCGTTTCTCGGTGCAGGCGCCTGGGGCACCGCCCTGGCAATGGCCGCAGCGCGCCGGCACGAGGTGCTGTTATGGGCACGTGATGCCGATCAGGCGGCGCAGATGGCCGTCGAGCGCTGCAACGCACGCTACCTGCCGGGCCAGCCTTGGCCCGAGGGCTTGGCCGTCACGGCGGATTTCGACGCGGCGGTGGCTCATGGCGCGCCAGGCCTGACGATCGTCGCCACACCGATGGCCGGTCTGCGCGGCACGCTGGCCCGCTTGCCGGCCCAATCCCGTGTGGTCTGGTTGTGCAAGGGCTTCGAGGCCGGCACCGGCTTGTTGGGGCATGAGGTCGCGGCAGCGGTGTTGCCGCAAGCTGCGGCGGGCGTTCTGTCAGGCCCCAGCTTTGCGCAAGAGGTGGCTGCAGGCCTGCCCACCGCGCTGGTCGCGGCGAGCTTCGAGCCGTCGCTGTCGCAGCAGGTGGTCGACGCGTTTCACCACGGTGCGCTGCGCATCTACACCTCGGCCGACCCGGTTGGTGTCGAGATTGGTGGCGCCGTCAAGAACGTGCTGGCGATCGCCACGGGCATCTCCGATGGCCTGGGCCTGGGCTTGAACGCCCGTGCAGCCCTGGTCACGCGCGGCCTGGCCGAGATGACGCGCCTGGGTACGCGCATGGGCGCGCAGGCCGAAACCTTCATGGGCTTGACCGGCCTGGGTGACCTGGTGCTCACCGCCACCGGTGACCTGTCACGCAATCGCAAGCTGGGCCTGTTGCTGGCGCAAGGCGAGTCGCCCGAGCAGGGCCTGTCTCATCTGGGCCATGTAGCCGAGGGTGCCTACAGCCTGGGCACCGTGATCGAACGTTCACGCGTTCTGAAGGTCGACATGCCGGTGGCCGAAGCCGTGTATGCGGTCGTCAGCGGCGCGGCCTCTGCGCGCGTGGCTGTCGAGCAGTTGCTTCAGCGTGACCCTCGCGCTGAAGCCTGAGGCCGATCTCTAGACCGCGCCCTCGAAGCCGCACTGGCGCCAGGCTTCGAACACCGCCACTGCCACCGCATTGCTCAGATTCAAACTGCGCTGACCTGGCCGCATCGGCAAGCGCACGCGCTGCGCGGCCGGGAACTGCTCACGCAGTGCAGGTGGCAAGCCCGCCGTCTCACAGCCGAACACCAGCGTGTCGCCGGATTGCCAGGCCACATCGGTTGGTGCTTGCGTCGCATGCGTCGTGAATGCGAAGAAGCGAGCGGGCAGGGTGCCATCTGCTCCGGCACCGGTCGTATGCAGGAACGCGGCCCAATCGGCATGACGCTGGACTGGCGCGTACTCGTGGTAGTCCAGCCCTGCGCGACGCAGCAGCTTGTCGTCCATCGAGAAGCCCAGTGGCTCGATCAAATGCAGCTCGCAGCCGGTGTTGGCAGCGAGCCGGATCACGTTGCCGGTGTTGGGCGGAATCTCGGGCTGGACGAGGACGATGCGAAACATCAGCCGATTGTCGCGTCGGCCGGTGCGGTGTCGCGTTCGGTGCGTGCCAGCACCCACAAGTGCACCTCACGCGCGTCCGCTTCGAGCAGCGCTCGCGCCGCTTCGTTCGCCGTGGTGCCGGTGGTCATCACGTCGTCGACCAAAGCGATGCAGCGGCCGCTCACTGCGCGCCTGGCATCGGCCTCGCCCGGCATGAACGCGCCTTGCAGATTGGCATCACGCTGGCGGCGGTTCAATTGCATCTGCTGCGGCGTGTCGCGCAAGCGGTGCAGCAGATCATGCCGCGCCGGCAGGCCGAGCAACGCGGCAGTGCGGCGGGCAATCTCCCAGGCCTGGTTGTAGCCGCGTGCGCGCAAGCGGCCGTCGGCCAGCGGCACGGCGGTCACCAGATCGACCGTGTCGCGTTCATCGTGCACCGCAGTGGCCAACGCCCGTGCCAAGGGGGCCGACCACTGTAGCTCGCCACGAAATTTGAAAGCCGCAATGGCGCGGTCCCAAGGAAAGGCATAGTCGAACGCGGTGATCGCGCGCTCGAACAGAGGCGGCGTGCGGATGCAGGCGCCACACAGGGTCATGTCAGACGGCACCCGCAGTGCGCAGCGCGTGCAACGCGCAGTCGGCGCGGCAAAGCGGCGCAGGCATTCGACACAGAGACCGGCGGGACGCGACCAGGTGCCGCATACGCCGCACGGGGCCGGCAATCGCCAGCGCGCATGGGCCTGGCGAAGGGAGGGCAGCATGCGGCTCAATATACTTCCCGCCGCATGGTGCCCAGCGATTCTCCCCCTTCGTCCACCGCATCGGCTGCCCGCGTTGATGCGCTGGCGGCGCAGCGCACCCTGGTGCGGCTCGCAGGTGCACCCGAAGCGCCGTGGCTGCACCGGGAGGCCGCGCGCCGCATGGGCGAGCGGCTGGCATGGATCAAGCGCCAACCCGAACAGGTGCTCGATTGGTCCGGCGCTGCAGGCGACAACCACGCCTTGCTGGCCGCGGCCTATCCCCGTGCGCAACTGATGCAGGTGATTGACGCCGGTCAAAGCACCGAGTCCGATGTCGCGCCCTGGTGGCGGCGATGGACGCGTGCCGCCAGTGCGCCGCAGCGCATGGTGGCCGACGCCGTGCCAGCTGCATTGGCTGGCCTCGTCTGGTCCAACATGCGACTGCATTTCGCGCCGGACCCTTTGCCGTTGTTGCGCGCCTGGCGCCGTGCCGTGGCACCGGATGGCTTTCTGATGTTCTCGACACTGGGCCCAGGCAGCCTCGGTCTGCTGCGTGAGCTGTACCAGGCCGCCGGCTGGGGTTCGGCGCATGCCCCGTTCGTCGACATGCACGATCTCGGTGACATGCTGGTCGAGACCGGTTTCGCCGAGCCGGTGATGGACCAGGAGACCCTGACGCTGAGTTATGCCTCACCCGAGGCATTGCTGGATGAGTTGCGCGGCCTCGGCGCGAACCTCGCGCCACAACGCTTCAATGGATTGCGAACGCCGCGTTGGCGCGAGTCGCTTCGAGCGCGACTGGCGCAGCATGTGGACGAGAGCGGGCGGCTGTCGTTGTCATTCGAGTTGGTCTATGGGCACGCGTTTCGCGCCGCCGATGCCGGGCCGCGTGTCGAAGCCCAGACGGAGATCGGCCTGGGCGATATGAAATTGATGCTGCGCCACCCCCGGCCGCGCAAATAGCGTCGGCTAGAATCCTCAGGTTGACGTGGAACCGTCAGCGCAAGCGTTCGTCCTTGGCGCAGTCCAAGGCATGAACGCGGCGGGAAGCCCTCGCGGCGACCTGAAGTCTGACGGGCGCTCTGCCCCTCGGCACCGTGCCACCGGCCTGGCCTGAACAGCGAGCGCCGGGCGCGGATCGACGGCGGTTTGGGTTTGGAACTGAAATGACGACGACGATGAAGATGACAACAAAGCTTTGCAAGGGCATCGCACAAGGTGCGTTCGCGCTCGCGGCCGGCCTGGCGTCGACGGTAGCCCTGGCGGTCAACGACCTGCCTGGCGGGCCCGCGGTCAACCAGCTCGACCTGCACCCGCCCGTGACCCGCATCGCCAGCGATGTGCACACGCTGCACTACTGGATCATGATGGTCTGCGTGGTGATCTTCATCGCCGTCTTCGGCGTGATGTTCTATTCGATCCTGCGGCATCGCAAGTCGCTCGGCGCCAAGCCGGCGAACTTCCACGAGAGCGTCGCGGTCGAAATCGCCTGGACCATCGTCCCGTTCGTCATCGTCACCGCGATGGGCTTCGCGGCGACCAAGACTGTGGTCGCCGAAAAAGACACCACCAACGCCGACCTGACCATCAAGGCCACCGGCTACCAATGGAAATGGGGCTACGACTACCTCAAAGGTGACGGCGCCGGCATTTCCTTCCTGTCGACGCTGGACGTATCGCAGCGCGAGCTGTCGGACGCCGGCACGCCGCAAGGCGACGACTACCTGCTGCGCGTGGACAACCCGCTGGTGGTGCCAGTGAACCAGAAGGTTCGCATCATCACCACCGCGGCCGACGTGATCCACGCGTGGATGGTGCCGGCCTTCGCGGTCAAGCAAGACGCGATCCCCGGCTTCGTGCGCGACGCCTGGTTCAAGGCCGAGAAAACCGGCGACTTCTACGGCCAGTGCGCCGAGCTGTGCGGCAAGGAACACGCCTACATGCCGATCCATGTGAAGGTGCTGTCGCAAGCCGACTACGCCAAGTGGGTCGACGGTGAAAAGAAGAAGATCGCCGCCAAGGCCGACGATCCGAACAAGGTCTGGACCCAACCCGACCTGATGGCGCGCGGTGAAAAGGTCTACGCGGCCAACTGCGCGGTCTGCCACCGCCCGGACGGCAAGGGCGCCGGCCCGATCAAGCCGCTGGACGGCTCGCCCAAGGTACTGGACGCTGACAAGCTGGTGCAGCTCAAGGTGGTGCTGAACGGCCAGAACAACGGTGCGATGCCGTCGTGGAAGCAGCTGTCCGACACCGAGATCGCCGCTGTCGTGACCTACACGAAGAACAACTGGGGCAACCACACCGGCCAGGTCGTGCAGCCCTCGGAAGTGCTGGCCGCCCGTCAGCAGTGAGCCCACCGCGCGAGCGTAGAGACAACAAGGAATCCCCATGAGCGCAGTTCTTGACCACCACGGCGGCCACGCGCACGACGACCACCACGACCACGATCACCATGCCCCGACGGGCTGGCGCCGCTGGGTGTTCGCGACGAACCACAAGGACATCGGCACGATGTACCTGTTGTTCTCGTTTACGATGCTGATGATCGGCGGCATCCTGGCGCTGTGCATCCGCGCCGAGTTGTTCAAGCCGGGCTTGCAGTTCTTCAACCCCGAGCTGTTCAACTCGTTCACGACGATGCACGGGCTGATCATGGTGTTCGGCGCGATCATGCCGGCCTTCGTCGGCTTCGCGAATTGGATGATCCCGCTGCAGATCGGCGCCGCGGATATGGCCTTCGCGCGGATGAACAACCTCAGCTTCTGGCTGCTGATCCCGGCCGGCCTGATGCTGGCGGGTTCGTTCTTCATGCCCGGTGGCGCACCCGCCGCAGGCTGGACGCTGTATGCCCCCCTGACGCTGCAGATGGGCCCGTCGATGGACGCCGGCATCTTCGCGATGCACATCATGGGCGCCTCGTCGATCATGGGCTCGATCAACATCATCGTCACGATCCTGAACATGCGTGCGCCCGGCATGACGCTGATGAAGATGCCGCTGTTCTGCTGGACCTGGCTGATCACCGCCTACCTGCTGATCGCGGTGATGCCGGTGCTGGCCGGCGCCATCACGATGACGCTGACCGACCGCCACTTCGGCACCAGCTTCTTCAACCCCGCCGGCGGCGGTGACCCGGTGATGTACCAGCACATCTTCTGGTTCTTCGGCCACCCCGAGGTCTACATCATGATCCTGCCGGCCTTCGGCATCGTGAGCGCGATCATCCCGGCGTTCGCGCGTAAGAAGCTGTTCGGCTACACCTCGATGGTCTACGCGACATCGTCGATCGCGATCCTGTCGTTCATCGTCTGGGCGCACCACATGTACACCACCGGCATGCCGGTGACGGGCCAGCTGTTCTTCATGTACGCGACGATGCTGATCGCGGTGCCCACGGGCGTGAAGATCTTCAACTGGGTGGCCACGATGTGGCGTGGCTCGATGACCTTCGAGACCCCGATGCTGTTCGCGGTGGGCTTCCTGTTCGTGTTCTCGATGGGTGGCTTCACTGGCCTGATCCTGTCGATGGCGCCGGTCGACCAGCAGCTGCAGGACACCTACTACGTCGTGGCCCACTTCCACTACGTGCTGGTGGCCGGCTCGCTGTACGCGCTGTTTGCCGGCGTCTACTACTGGGGCCCGAAGTGGACCGGCGTGATGTACTCGGAAACGCGCGGCAAGATCCACTTCTGGGGTTCGTTGATCTTCTTCAACGTGACCTTCTTCCCGATGCACTTCCTGGGTCTGGCCGGCATGCCACGTCGTTATGCCGACTACCCGATGCAGTTCGCCGACTTCAACATGCTGGCGTCGATCGGCGCTTTCGGGTTCGGTCTGATGCAGGTGTACTTCTTCCTGTTCGTCGTCGTGCCGATGATGCGTGGCAAGGGCGAGCCGGCACCGCAGAAGCCTTGGGATGGTGCCGAAGGCCTGGAGTGGGAAGTGCCGTCGCCGGCCCCGTTCCACACCTTCGAAAACCCGCCCAAGCTGGACGCCACGGCGACCCGCGTGATCGGCTGATCGGAACGTTCGTCGCCCGCATCGCTTGACCACCATGGCACTCACCCCCGAGCAACAACGCGCGAACCGCCGTCTGGCCTGGATCCTGGCGTCGGTCGCGGTGGTGCTCGCGCTCGGCTTCTTCGCCAAGATCAAGTATCTCGGCCCCTGAACCGGCCAAGCACAGGTTCTCGGTCATGAAGTGGTCCTGGTTTTCTGCGGTGTCCGGCATGCGGCGCGACCATCGCCAGATGGTGGCCAAGCTGCTGGTCGTCATCGCGGCGATGTTCGCCTTTGGCTATGCGCTGGTGCCGCTGTACAAGCACATCTGCGAGGCCCTGGGCATCAACGTGCTGAGCCTGGGTGAGAACGGGGGTAAGCGCGAGCGGCCTGCCAACACCCAGATCGACACCTCGCGCAACATCACGATCGAGTTCGACGCCAATGCCCACGGGCCCTGGGACTTCAAACCGGCGGTTGCATCGGTGCAGGTCCATCCGGGCGAACTGGCCACGGTGATGTACGAGTTCCGCAACAAGCAAACGCGCGCGATGGCGGCGCAGGCGATTCCGAGCTACGCGCCGCACCAGGCGGCGGCGCACTTCAACAAGCTCGAGTGCTTCTGCTTCAACGAGTACACATTGCAGCCGGGCGAGGCCAAGCAATGGCCGGTCGTGTTCTACGTCGACCCGCAACTGCCCAAGGATGTGACCACCATCACCTTGTCGTACACCTTCTTCGAGGTCGGCGGCAAGGTGCCGGCGGCGCCGAAGTCGGCGGCGGTCACGCCTGCTGCGGCCGGCGCGCAGGTCGAGGTGAAGTCATGAGGCCGGACACGTCCGGCGACGATGGCCTGCGCTCTGCGGTCGCCCGCAAGGGCTCGTTCCTGGGCACGATGCGGGCGGTCGCCTGGTCCTTCCTGGGTATCCGCAAAAGCAAGGGCTACGAAGAAGATGTCAGCCAGCTCAACCCGGTGCACGTCATCATCGCCGGCGTCATTGGCGCGGTGCTGTTCGTGCTGGCGCTGGTCGTGCTGGTGAAATGGATGGTTGGCAGCGGCGTCGCAAGCTGAGCGTCGACATCTGGTCAAGCAACAAACAACACGGTTCTTTCGGTTCGAGGAGCAACACATGTCCGCAGCGAGCAACCACGGGGCGACGCCCTATTACTTCGTGCCGAGTCCGTCGCGTCACCCGGCGACGGCCGCCCTCGGCCTGTTCTTCGTGATCCTGGGCGCCGGCCAATGGGTCAACGGCCACGGCTGGGGCGCCTACTCGCTGCTGGCAGGCCTGACGATCTGGCTCTGCACGCTGTACTTCTGGTTCGGCGATGCGATCCGCGAAAGCGAAGGCGGCCAGTACTCCGAGCGCATCGACGTGTCGTTCCGCTGGAGCATGAGCTGGTTCATCTTTTCCGAGGTGATGTTCTTCGCGGCCTTCTTCGGGGCGCTGTACTGGGCCCGGATCCACTCGGTGCCGTCGCTGGGCAGCCTCGAGAACTCGCTGCTGTGGCCTGACTTCAAGGCCATCTGGCCCAGCACCGCACCGGGCAACACCGCATCGCCGGCCGGCACCATCGCACCGTTCACGACGATGGGCCCGTGGCCGATCCCGACGCTGAACACGGCGATCCTGCTGACCTCGGGCGTCACGCTGACGATCGCGCACCATGCGCTGATCGCCGCGCACCGCTCGAAGGCCATCTTCTGGATGTGGATCACCGTGCTGCTGGGCGTGACCTTCCTGGGCTTCCAGGCCTACGAGTACATGCACGCTTACCACGAGCTGAACCTGAAGCTCACGTCCGGCATCTACGGCTCGACCTTCTTCATGCTGACCGGCTTCCACGGCTTCCACGTGTTCGTCGGCATGCTGATGCTGTTGTTCATCACGCTGCGTCTGGGCAAAGGCCACTTCACGCCGAACAAGCACTTCGGCTTTGAAGGCGCAGCCTGGTATTGGCACTTCGTGGACGTCGTCTGGCTCGGTCTGTACATCGTCGTGTACTGGCTCTGAGCCTGGCAGGATCCGGGATCTAGGCCGGTGGACATGCCGGCCATTTCCACAAGACAAAGCGCCGCTTGCAGCGGCGCTTTGTCTTTGGAGATCAGCGGTGCGAGATCGACTGAACCTAGGGCTGCAACGGCAAGCCGCCGGGGCGGATCCAGCCCAGCTGGTAGGCCAGCAGGATGATCAGGAACAACGCCACCGACAGGCCCACCCGCAGCGCCAATGCCCAGGCCATGCGTTTGTCCGGCCCGGCCGGTGTCTCGGCGGAACCATCGGGCGACCGGCCGCGTCGCAGCATGAACAGGCCCGCGCCTGCCAGCGCCGCAAGAATCGCCAGCAGGGCGAGCACGATGAACACTTTCATGGCCTGATTATTTCACCCGCCGATGAGCCCGCCCCCCATCGTCACCGCTGAGCCCGCAGCGCCCCAAGCCCGTCCGCGCTGGTTGGTCTTGCTGGCTGCCTTGGCCTTGATGGCACTGACGGCCCGCTTGGGTTGGTGGCAACTCGACCGGGCCACGCAGAAACTGGCGCTGCAGGCGGCGATCGAGGCGCAGGCCGACGCGCCCGTCTTGCCCGCCGCTGAGTTGCCGGTTGACGACGCTGCGGCTGAACATCAGCGTTACCACCGCATCACATTGCAAGGCCAGTGGTTGCCCGAGCACACCGTCTACCTGGAGAACAGGCAGATGCGCGGCCGGCCCGGCTTCTTCGTGCTGACACCGTTGAAGCTGCCGGCCGGTGACGCCGTGCTGGTGCAACGCGGCTGGCTGCCTCGCGACATGGTGGACCGCACGCGCATCGCCCCGTACCGCACGGCCGAGGGCGAGGTGCAGATCCAGGGCCGCATCGTCGCCTGGCCCTCGCGCCTGACATCCCTGGGCGCCGAGGCCTCCGGCGCGATCCGGCAAAATCTCGACTTCGCCGACGAAGCGGCCCGGCTCCAACGAGCCCTGCGGCCGTTCGCCATCGCCGAGCTGGACTCGACCGGCAACGCCCAGGACGGCTTGTTGCGCGATTGGCCGATGCCCGCCGTCGACGTTCACAAGCATTACGGCTACGCGGCGCAGTGGTTTGCGCTCTGTGCCCTCACCGCAGGACTGTATGTCTGGTTCCAACTCATCCGACCACGGCGGCGTCAGCGCGCCGCCGGTTCCGACGACTGACCCGATGGCTCTGACCGTGCACAGCGGCCCGGCGCCGCGGTTGCCCGACGACGTGCGGCCCGTGCGGCCACGTGGGCGCTCCACCGCACTGCTGGTCCTGCTGGCTTGCGCGGCGCCGGTGCTGCTGTCGTACTTCACGTACTACGTCTGGCGGCCGAACGCGCGCAACAACTACGCCGAGCTGATCCAGCCGACGCGGACCATGCCCGCGGACCTGGGCTTGCGTGACCTGCAGGGCCGCCCGGTCAAGAGCACGGATCTCGCCGGCCAGTGGCTGCTGGTCGTCGTCGCCGATGGGGCCTGCGATGCGCGCTGCGAAAACCATCTGTACCAGCAACGCCAGCTGCGCGAGATGGCGGGCCGCGAGCGCGGGCGCATCGACCGGGTCTGGCTGGTGACTGACGACGCGCCGCTGCGTGAGCCGATCGCCCGCGCGATGGCCGAGGGCGAGGCGCCGACCACCGTGCTGCGCGTACCGCGGGAGGCGGTGACCCGATGGCTCGCGCCGGCCGCCGGCCAGGCGCTGGACGATCACCTCTACTTGGTCGACCCGATGGGCGAATGGATGATGCGCACGCCGGCGGAGCTGGAGCCCAAGCGTTTCTTCAAAGACCTGGACCGGCTGCTGCGCGCCTCGGCCTTCTGGGACCGGCCGGGCCGGGAGCACTGAGATGAATGGCGCTGTCGCGGCGGTCGACTTCTCGCCTGCCTTGCGCCTGCTGATGCTGGCAGCCGGGCTGGCGCTGCTGCCGCTGGCTTGGTGGGCCTGGCGCCAGCGGGCGGCCGGCGCATCGGCGCGGCGTGCCGCGCTGACGGTGCTGACGCTGTTCCTGACTTTCGACCTCGTCGTCTTCGGCGCCTTCACGCGGCTCACCGATTCGGGCCTGGGCTGCCCGGACTGGCCCGGCTGTTATGGCGAAGCCAGTCCGCTCGCCGCCGGCGCACAGATCGCCCATGCCGAGGCCCAGCAACCCACCGGCCCGGTCACACAGCACAAGGCCTGGATCGAGATGGTCCACCGCTACCTGGCGATGACTGTCGGCGCGCTGATCGTGGTGGTGCTGGCCATCAGCGTGCGGGCACGGCGCGAGCTGCCGTTCTCGATCGCCTGGCCTTGGGCCACCTTCGCCTGGGTCATCGTGCAGGGCCTGTTCGGCAAGTACACGGTGACCTTGAAGCTGTACCCGGCGATCGTCACCTTGCACCTGTTCGGGGGCCTCGTGCTGCTGGCGCTGTTGATGGTCCAGGCCCAGCGCTACCAAGCGCGTGCATTGGCGTTGGGCGGCACTGCGCGTGCGCTGCTGGCCGGCGCTTTGCTGCTGTTGGTGACACAGGTGCTGCTCGGCGCCTGGGTCAGCACCAACTACGCCGTGCTCGCCTGCCAAGGCTTCCCGCAGTGCAACGGCCAGTGGTGGCCCGAGGCGATGGATGCCGAACAAGGCTTCACGATCCTCCGCCACCTGGGTCGAGCGGGTGAGGGCGGTTTTCTTCCGGCCGAAGCGCTGGTTGCGATCCACTGGGCTCATCGCGTGTTCGCGCTGGTGCTGGTGACGGCACTGCTCGCGCTGGCCACCTTGTTGTGGCGTCAACCCGGCGGCGCGGCGCGGCGTGCGGCGCAGGCGCTGCTCGCGCTGACGCTGCTGCAGGCCGGCACTGGCGCGGCCAACGTCGTGCTGCAGTGGCCGCTCGCAGCGGCCTTGATGCACACCGGCGGTGCCGCAGCGCTGGTGCTTTTGCTGGTGTCACTGCAGGTGCGCGCCACCTCCGCTTCTCTTCCGATCCTGGCCACAACGGCCAAGCGCCACCCCGCGCCACAATGAACGCCACCGTGTCTTCGACCACCTTGCCCCCATCCCCGTCCCGTTGGGCGCAGTACTACGCGCTGACCAAGCCGCGCGTCGTGCAACTGATCGTCTTCTGCGCCGTGATCGGCATGCTGCTGGCCGTGCCCGGCTGGCCGGACTGGCGGGTGCTGATCGCCGCGACGGTGGGCATCTGGCTGGTGGCCGGCGCAGCGGCGGCATTCAACTGCCTGGTTGAAGGCGAGATCGACCGCCGCATGAAGCGCACCGCCTGGCGCCCCACCGCCAAGGGTGAGCTGGCCGACCGCCACACACTGGCGTTCTCCGGGCTGCTGTGCGCCGTCGGTTGCGCGGTCCTGTGGTTCTGGGTCAACCCGCTGACGATGGGCCTGACGCTGGCCACCTTCGTCGGCTACGCGGTCATCTACACCGTCATCCTGAAGCCGATGACACCGCAGAACATCGTCATCGGCGGCGCGTCGGGCGCGATGCCGCCGGTGCTGGGCTGGGCGGCGATGCGGGGCGAAGCCGGCCCCGAGGCGTGGCTGCTGTGCCTGATCATCTTCCTGTGGACGCCGCCGCACTTCTGGGCGCTGGCCTTGTACCGGGCCGAGGACTACGCCCGTGCCGGCTTGCCGATGCTGCCGGTTACCCACGGCGCGGCGTTCACCCGGCTGCATGTGTTCCTCTACACCATCGTGCTGTTTGCCGGCACGCTGCTGCCATTCGTCTACGGCATGAGCGGCTGGATCTACCTGGCCGCCGCGGTGGTGCTGGGCATCGGCTTTATGGCGTATGGATTCAAGCTCTGGCGCGACTACTCCGATACGCTGGCCCGCCGCACCTTCCGCTTCTCGATCCTGCACCTGTCGCTGCTGTTCGCGGCATTGCTGGTCGACCACTACGTGAGTCCCTGGCTGGCCGCGGCCTCCACCTGAAGAAAGTCCCCATGCAATTGAAACTGACGCGACGCACGGCGCTGCAACTCGCTGCCGTGGCCCTGGTGACCGGCTTGGCGGGCTGTGCAAAGAAGCCGGTGGCCTTCCAGGGCATCGACATCACCGGTGCCGACTACGCACGCCAACTGAACCTGACCGACGCCGATGGCAAGGCCCGAACGCTGGCCGATTTCAAGGGCAAAGTCGCCGTGGTCTTTTTCGGCTACACGCAGTGCCCGGATGTCTGCCCGACGACGCTGGCCGAAATCGCCGCCGTGAAGAAGCAGCTGGGTGCCGATGGCGACAAGCTGATTGGCGTGTTCGTCAGCATCGACCCCGAGCGCGACACCGCGCCGGTGCTGAAAGCCTATGTCGAAAGCTTCGGCAAGGACTTCGTGGCGCTGCGCGGCAGCGTGGACGAAACCAAGGCAGTCGCGCGCGAGTTCAAGGTCTTCTTTGCCAAGGTGCCGGGCACGACCGACGGCAGCTACACGATGGACCACACGGCCAATTCGTTCGTGTTCGATCCGCAGGGGCGGGTGCGGCTGGCAGAGCGTTATGGCGCAGGTCCTGAAGCTTTGGCTCAAGACGCCAAGGCACTGCTCGACGGGGCCTGAGCAGGCATCGGCTGAAAAGAAAAACGGCTCCCGCGGGAGCCGTTTTCTATGGAGCGAATCGCCTTCGCGTCAGGCGGTCTCAAGCGCCTTGCGCATCTTCTTCAGCGCGGCCGATTCGATCTGGCGGATGCGCTCGGCGCTGATGCCGTATTCGGCGGCCAGCTCGTGCAAGGTCATGCCGCCGCTCGAGTCGTCATTGACCTTCAGCCAGCGCTCTTCGACGATGCGGCGGCTGCGTGCGTCCAGACGATCCAGCGCGCGCGAGATGCCATCGCCCGACAGTTCGTCGCGGCCGCGGGCTTCCAGCACGTGCGTCGGCTCCTGGCTCTCGTCGGCCAGGTAGGCGATCGGGGCGTAGCTTTCTTCGCCGTCGTCAGTTTGAGGCTCCAACGCCACGTCGCCTCCCGACAGCCGGGTCTCCATCTCGATGACTTCTTCCGGCTTGACGTTCAGCTCGCGCGCCACCATGTCGACCTCGTCCGGCGTCAGCGTCGAGCGATGGGTTTGCCCTTCGAGCGCCTGGCTCTTCAGCCCCTGCTTCATCGAGCGCAGGTTGAAGAACAGCTTGCGCTGGGCCTTGGTGGTGGCCACCTTGACCATGCGCCAGTTCTTCAGGATGTACTCGTGGATCTCGGCCTTGATCCAGTGCAGCGCGTAGCTGACCAGACGCACGCCTTGGTCCGGGTCGAAGCGCTTGACGGCCTTCATCAGCCCGACGTTGCCTTCCTGGATCAGGTCGCCGTGCGGCAGGCCGTAGCCCAGGTACTGGCGCGACACTGAAACGACCAGGCGCAGGTGCGAGAGCACCATCCGTCCAGCGGCTTCGAGGTCGCCCTGTTCCCGCAGGCGGTTGGCAAACTGGCTTTCTTCCTCGGGCGTCAGAAGCGGAATGCGGTTAACCGCGGTGATGTACGCATCGAGGTTGGCGATGGCCGGCACCATCGCCCACGGATCGCGCAAGGCCAGGGTGTTGGAGGTGGCAGTGGTGTTCATCACGTGTTCAGATTCGCTGCAAGGGCAGCAGTTCCCTTGAATATTAGCACTCCTGCTCGATGAGTGCTAAAGGCCGAAAACGAAGCCTCTCCTATCGGCCCCTCGCAGCTGCCTTCCGACTTTTCTTTGCGGGAAAATACTGCAATAAAATCTCTGAGAGATCTGTTGAAGATAAGTAGACGAATCACTACAGTGCTCGTTACCGTTTTCATTCAGGAACTCGTCCATGGCCGCTGCTGTACTCGCCTTCCGTCCCGCCTTGTTGTTGCCGTCGCTCTGGCCATCACTTTTGCTGGCAGCGGCCCTTTGCCCGCTCGCGGCTCGCGCCGAAACCTTCGAAGGCCGTGACATCTGCCACTGCTATGTCACCGGCCTGTCGGCCGATGGCATGGCCGCCACGGGCCAGCTCAGCGGTTCGAACCAAACTTTCCATTGGACCTGGCAGGGCGGTGCGCAAGCGCTGGGCCGCGGCACCCAGCGCAAGCTGCAGACCAGTGCGGGCACGCCAGCGATCTCGGCCGACGGCAAGGTCGTCGCATCAACCATCATCGACAGCAGCCAGAGCTACGCCACCCAGGGCCGCTGGACCGCCGAAACCGGCTGGCAGCAGTTGATGCCGCCGCGTCCGGCGGATGGTGCCATCGTCGATCTCTACGACGGCAGCGTGTTCGGCATGTCACGCGATGGCAAGACCATCACCGGCCTGTACTGGCGCAACACCGGCGTCGGCGGCCTCGCCCATGGCAGCCGCTGGACCGAAGGCGGACAGGTGCAGGACATGGGCAGCAGCGGCAACTCCAGCCGCATCGACGATGCCAACGCTGACGGCTCGGTCCTGGTCGGCTGGGACGAGCACCCGCAGTACGGCAACCGCCGCGCCGCCGTCTGGGTCAACGGGGTCAAAACCGTGCTGGAAGACTCGGATTGGCCCAGTGAGGCCGGTGCGATCAATGCCGCGGGCACGATCATCGTCGGCCAGGCGGTCGATCCCGCCACGCAGATGAACGGCGCCGCGATGTGGGCCTGGAACGGCAGCCAGTGGATGAAGAAATGGCTGGGCGTGCTGCCCGGCACCCAGCCAGGTGGCATGGCATATGCCTCTGCTCTGTCGGACGACGGCAAGACGGTGGTGGGCACCGCGCGCCGCTTCTTCTCGCCGTCGAACCGCGGCTTCATCTGGACGGAGGAATCCGGCATGGTCGAAGCCGGCAAGTATTTCAAAGACCGTGGCTACAACGTCGGCAAGAAGCTCGCGATCCAGTCGGTCGGCGCGCTGAGTGCCGATGGGCAGGTGATGGGCGTGTCCGGCATCGAGCTGGCCACCGGCCTGACGCGCAGCATCGCGGTGCGCCGCTTGCCCGCAGCCCGCTGAAAACGCTGACATAGCGGCCCCTGGGCATCGCCGATACTGCGCGCCGCCCACGGGGACCGAGAGGAATGACCACCGACGTGCATATGCTGCCCGACCTGCTGCCTGACGAAGCCGCCGCCGATATCGTCAGCCAGGCGCCCGAACCGCGCGAGGCGACGGTGGCCGCCGCCTTGCGTGAGGCGCTGGTCCCCCTGCTCGACGCATTGGCCGGCCAGCCGCCGCGGCCGGTTCGGCTGATGCGCCGCATCGGCCTGGACAAGAGCCTGGCCAGCCGGCTGGTGCAGGCCGTGCGGGCCGAGTCCGATCCGCAGTTCCTGCACCTGCTGCCGTCGCCGACGGGGCTGCGCATCTTGATCGAACGCAGCCGCAATGAACCGGCTGCCGCCGACTGGTTGCCGGCTGTCGAGCGCTCGGTTGATGCCTTCGCCGCGCTGCTGGACGCGTTGCCCGGCGGCCGCCAGGCGCTGGACGCGCGATTGGGCGAAGACCTCTCGTCGATCCGCGAACGGCGCGAACACATGGCGCGCCAAGCCTCGTTCAAGGCCGTGTCGTTCCTCTTCGGCCACTACTGCGAGACGTTGTCGACGGCGATGTTCCTGTTCCCATCGGCGGACGGTCAGCGGGTCGATGCCATCGAGGTGCACCGGCGTCTGGGCCTGCGTCGCATCACGCCGGGGACGTCGCTGCCGCTGATCAGCCTGCATGCCAAGCCCGATGCCAACGGCACACCGGGTGATCTGCTGCAGATGCGGCCGATCGATGGTGGGCCGGCCGGCGCCGACAGCGCCCTCGATGCGCACCGCTATTTCGTCACCGAAGGCAGCAGCCTGCCGCTGCCACCGCTCGAGGTGGAGCGCGAGGACGGCAGCAGCACCTTCCTGCTCGGGCCGCAATCGCCCGAGCCGCTGCCCGCCCGCTTGACCACCGCGATGCGCATCAACGGTGTCGAGCCGCTGCATCCCGACCAGGCCTACCTCACGGTTCGCAACTACATGCTGCACACGCCCTGCCAGCGGCTGGTGCGCGAGATCTACCTGGCCGATGGCCTGTGGCCGGATGCATTGCCGCACATCGGCTTCTACCTTCCGGGCGCAAGCGGCACGCTGCTGAAGTCGCCGCCGCCAGGTGTGCCGCACTACCGGCGCTTGCACCTGAGCGCGCCGATCGAGCAATTGCCGGCCGGGCCGGCGCTGTCGCCGCTCACCGGCGTCTCCGACCACGCCAGCGTGCTGGCCGCCGTGCTGCGGCGCGCCGGCTTGGCCGAGCTGCGCTTTCGCGGCTGGCGCTGCCAGACGCCTTACCCGGTGCCGCTGGTCGAGATGCAGCTCGGCTTTCGATTTGCCGGCCACCGTGATTCAGCCGCACTGAGCAGCTAGAGCCTGCTGCGTAACGGCCCCTAGACCATTTTCTCCGGCCGGACCCAGGCGTCGAACTGCTCGCCGGTGACGCCACCCACCGCCAGCGCCGCCTCGCGCAGCGACAGCCCTTGCGCATGCGCATGCTTGGCGATCTTGGCCGCGCGGTCGTAGCCGATGTGCGGGTTCAGCGCGGTCACCAGCATCAGCGAGCGTTCCACCAGATCGCTGATGCGCTCGCGGTCTGGCTCGATGCCTTGCGCACAGTGCGCGTCGAAGCTGGCCATCCCGTCGCCCAGCAGCCGCACGCTTTGCAGGAGATTGTGGATGATCAGCGGCTTGAAGACATTCAGCTCGAAGTTGCCCGACGCACCGCCGGTGCCGAGCGCCACGTCGTTGCCCATCACCTGACAGCACAACATCGTCAGCGCTTCGCACTGGGTCGGGTTGACCTTGCCCGGCATGATCGAGCTGCCGGGCTCGTTTTCGGGGATGCGCAGTTCGCCCAGGCCACAGCGCGGCCCCGACGCCAGCCAGCGCACGTCGTTGGCGATCTTCATCAGGGCGACTGCCAGAGTCTTCAATGCGCCGTGCGCGCTGACCAACGCGTCGTGGGCGGCCAGGGCGGCAAAGCGGTTCGGCGCCACGCTGAACGGCGCGCCGGTGTCGCGGCTCAACTGCGCCGCAACGCCGTCGGCGAACTGCGGGTGGGTGTTCAAGCCGGTGCCCACGGCCGTGCCGCCGACAGCCAGCTCGTGCAGAGGCCCGAGCATTGCGGTGACGGCCTGCTCGGCATGGTCGAGTTGAGCGACCCAGCCTGACATCTCCTGCCCCAACGTCAGTGGGGTCGCGTCCTGCAGGTGAGTGCGGCCGATCTTGACGATGTCGGCGAATGCATTGGCCTTGGCGGCCAGCGTGGCGCGCAGTGCTCTCAGGGCGGGGAGCAGGCCGTTGGCCACGGCCAGCGCCGCGGCGACATGCATCGCCGTCGGGAAGATGTCGTTCGACGATTGCCCGAGGTTGACATGGTCGTTCGGGTGCACCAGCCGTTCCTGGCCGCGGCGGCCGCCCAGCAGCTCGGAAGCGCGGTTGGCCAGCACCTCGTTCATGTTCATGTTGGTCTGGGTGCCCGAGCCGGTCTGCCACACCGACAGCGGAAAGGCACCGGCGTGCGTGCCGGCCAGCACCTCGTCAGCGGCCTGGATGATCGCCGCGGCCAGGCGCTGGTCGAGCAGGCCTAGCCCGGCGTTGACCCCAGCCGCTGCGCGCTTGACGCGCGCCAGCGCCATCAGCAGCGCATCGGGCATGCGCTCGCTGGAGATGTGGAAGAACTCGAGCGAGCGCTGGGTTTGTGCGCCCCACAGAGCGTCGGCAGGCACCTCGATGGGGCCGAAGGTGTCGCGCTCGGTGCGCGTGGTGTTCTTGCTGGTCATGCAGGCTCCCGGCGGCTTCGCCGGGAAGCCGCATCAGACGTTGAACAGGAAGTGCAGCACGTCGCCGTCCTTGACGACGTACTCTTTGCCTTCAGCCCGCATCTTGCCGGCATCTTTCGCGCCTTGCTCACCACCGAACTTGACGAAGTCTTCGTAGGCGATGGTCTGGGCGCGGATGAAGCCCTTCTCGAAATCGGTGTGGATCGCGGCGGCTGCCTGCGGCGCGGTGTCGCCGATGTGGATCGTCCAGGCGCGCACTTCCTTCACGCCGGCGGTGAAGTAAGTCTGCAGGCCGAGCAGGCTGAAGGCCGAGCGGATCAGCCGGTTCAGCCCTGGCTCGTCCTGGCCCATCTCGGCCAGGAACATCGCCTTGTCCTCGTCGGACATGTCGGACAGCTCGCTCTCGGTCTTGGCGCAGATCGCGACCACCGGAGCCTTCTGCTTGGCAGCGTACTCGCGCAGCCGATCCAGGAACGGGTTGTTCTCGAAGCCCGATTCGGACACGTTGCCGACGAACATCGCTGGCTTGGCGGTGATCAGGCACAGCGGCTTCAGCACGGCCTGCTCTTCCTTGCTGAAATCGATCGAGCGCACCGGGCGGCCCTCGTTCAGCGCGGCGTCGCACTTCTTCAGCACCTCGACCAGGCGGGCGGCCTCTTTGTCGCCGCCGGACTTGGCCACCTTGCTGTAGCGCTGCAGGCTTTTCTCGACCGTGCTCAGGTCGGCCAGGCACAGCTCGGTCTGGATCACCTCGATGTCGGAGATCGGGTCGACCTTGCCTGCGACGTGGATCACGTTCTCGTCTTCGAAGCAGCGCACGACGTTGACGATCGCGTCGGTCTCGCGGATGTGCGACAGGAACTGGTTGCCCAGGCCTTCACCCTTGCTGGCACCGGCCACCAGGCCCGCGATGTCGACGAATTCGACGATCGCCGGCAGGATGCGCTCGGGCTTGACGATGTCGGCCAGCGCCTGCAGGCGGGCGTCCGGCAGCTCGACCACGCCGACGTTGGGCTCGATCGTGCAGAAAGGGTAGTTCTCGGCGGCGATGCCGGCCTTCGTCAAGGCATTGAACAGGGTGGACTTGCCGACGTTGGGCAGGCCGACGATGCCGCACTTCAGGCTCATGGGTGCTTCCGGGGGAGAAAAGAGGGCGTCGCCAGGAAGATCAAGAATGTCATGGGCATCCCGGGCGCAGAACCGACTATTTTAGGCGGCCTCCCTACAATTCCCTGTATGACCGCCTTCGACGTGCGCATTCTCGGCTCGGGCATTGTCAGCCGCAGCCTGGCGCTGGCGCTGGCACGACAGGGGCTGCGCGTGGCCCTGCAGGCCCGGCCGACAGCCCCCCACGCCAGCCCGGACGTGCGTGCCTACGCGCTGAACCCGGCCTCGGTGGCGCTGCTGGCCGACCTGCGCGCCTGGGAAACGCTACCGGCCGACGCCCGCACGGCGGTGCACGACATGCGCGTGGCGGGCGACGCCCCCGGCGCGCAGCTGGCGTTCTCGGCCTTTGCACAGGCGGTGCCGGCGCTGGCCTGGATCGTCGACGCCGCGGCGCTCGAGGCGGTGCTGGACACCGCCGTCGGTTTCAGCCCGCAGGTTCACCTGTTCGCCGAGCCGCCCGCGGCCGCCTTGACCGTGGTGGCCGAGGGCAAGGCCTCGGTGCTGCGCCAGCAACTCGGCGTGCAGTTCGAGCAGCACAGCTATGGCCAACGCGCGATCGCTGCCCGCCTGGTGGCCGACCGGCCGCACGGCGGTGTCGCGCGCCAATGGTTCCGCAGCCCGGACATCTTTGCCCTGCTGCCATTTGATCGACCGCAGCGGGGCCACAGCTATGGCCTGGTGTGGTCGCTGCCTGAGTCCGAGGCCGGACGCTTGCTGGCGTTGCCGGTGGCCGAATTCGACGCTGCGTTGAACCAGGCCAGCGGCGGCGGTGCGGGCCGGCTGGCGCTGGCCAGCGAACGCGCAGCGTGGCCCTTGATGCTGGGCCGGGCATCGGCTGTCAGCGGCCCAGGCTGGGCGCTGGTGGGCGATGCCGCTCATGTGGTGCATCCGTTGGCCGGCCAGGGCCTGAACCTGGGGCTGGCCGACGTGGCCGCGCTGGTCGACGTGCTGGCCGGGCGCGAGAGCTGGCGCTCACCTGGCGACGCCGATCTGCTGCGCCGCTATGCTCGCCGTCGTGCCACCGGCACCTGGGCAATGGCCCAGGCGACCGACGGCCTGTGGCAGCTTTTTGCCGGGCAACAACCCTGGCTGCGGGAACTTCGCAACCGTGGCCTGGGTCTGGTCAATCACGTCACGCCCATCAAACGCTGGCTCGTCGGCCAGGCGCTGGACGCCTGATCCTGGCGCATTATTCCAACCTGAGACAACCGTTTCCGCTTCTGAAGGACATTCCATGAACCACCTGTTCACCCGCGCGGCACGCCTCGCCCGTCTGCTGCCCGGCATGGCGCTGATCGGCACGCTGGCTGTGGCCACGCAAATCGCCCACGCCGACGAAGCGGCGATCCGCAAGGCCTTGACCGACCGCATGCCCAAGCTGCCGAAGATCGACGAGATCAGCAAGACACCGATCCCGGGCATCTACGAGCTGCGCATCGGCACCGACATCCTTTATGCCGACGAGACCGGCTCATACCTGATCGAAGGCGCGATGCTGGACACCAAGACCCAGATCGACATGACCAAGGCCCGCGTCGACAAGCTGACGATGATCGACGTCGCCACGCTGCCGTTGAAGGACGCGATGGTCTTCAAGCAGGGCACCGGCCTGCGCAAGCTGGTGGTCTTTGCCGACCCGAACTGCGGCTACTGCAAGCGCATCGAACGTGATCTGCTGGCGCTGAAGGACGTGACGATCTACACCTACCTGCTGCCGATCCTGGGCCCGGACTCGAACGTCAAGTCGCGCGACATCTGGTGCGCGAAAGACAGCGCGAAGACTTGGCGCTCGTGGATGATCGACGGCGTCACGCCGCCCAAGCAGAGCGACAAGTGCGACACCGCGGTGCTGGACCGCAACCTCGAGATCGGCCGCAAGTACAAGATCAACGGCACGCCGGCGGTGGTGTTCGAAGACGGCACCCGTTCACCCGGTGCGCTGCCGGTTGATCGCCTCGAAGAGCGCATGAAGGAAGCCAGCAAGAAGTCCTGAACGCAATCCCGTTCGGGCCGGTTTCAAACGCAAACAAATCGGTGGGGCTGCAGCGACAATGCGCGCCATGAGTGTCGCAACCACCCATCTCTCGCACCCGGCCACACTGGCGGCCGAACCACCGCGCCTGGCGCGCCAGCTGGGTGCGGCCGGGCTCATCCCGTTCGTGCTCGGCGCCGCGCTGATCTGGCTGGTCTACCCCGAGGCGCAGCCCTATGTGACCGCAGCGACAGCCGGTTATGCCGGCTGCATCGTCGCCTTTCTCGGCGGCATCCACTGGGGCTTGGCGATGCGCGCCGGCCACAACGAGCCGGCCCATTTCGGCTGGTCCGTCGTGCCGCCGCTGGTGGCTGCGCTGGGCATCATGATGCCGCCGTATGCCGGCCTGGTGCTGCTCGGTGCCATGCTCCTGGTGTGCTACGCGGTTGATCGCAAGCTGCTGGTCGAGCAGGGGCTGAATGCCTGGCTGACGCTGCGCTTTCGCTTGAGCGCGGTGGCCAGCCTGAGCTGTTTCATTGGCGCGGCGGGCACCTGATGGCCGCCACCATCCGCTACCGCATCGACCTCGCCGACGCCGCGAACCACCGCTACCGGGTGACGCTGACTGTGTCAGCCCCGGCCCGCGTGCAGCTGTTCAGCCTGCCGGTGTGGATCCCGGGCAGCTACATGGTGCGCGAGTTTGGCCGCCATTTGAGCGGGCTGAGCGCGCAGCAGGGCCGTGGCGATGCGGCGCTGACGCAGCTCGACAAGACCACCTGGCGTGTCGACACCACCGGCCGCGGCGCGCTGACGCTGAGCTACGAGGCCTACGCCTTCGACAACTCGGTGCGCACGGCCTTCCTCGACGACAACCGCGGCTTCTTCAACCCGACCAGCCTGTGCCTTCGCGTGCACGGCCAGGAAGGCGTGCCGCACGAGGTTCGCCTGGCCGGCGTGCCCAGCGGTTGGGACGTGGCCACCGCAATGCCCGCGCTGGCGGGCGTTCGCCACGGGTTTGTCAGCGCCGATTACGACGAGCTGGTCGACCATCCATTCGAATTGGGCCGCTTCTGGCGCGGCGAGTTCGAAGCCGGGGGTGTGCCGCACGAATTCATCGTTTCCGGGGCCTGGCCCAGCTTCGATGGAGAGCGCCTGCTGGCCGATGCGAAGCGCATCTGCGCCGCACAGATCAGTTTCTGGCATGGCCGCAGCAAGCCACCGTTCGATCGTTATGTGTTCATGCTGAATACCGTCGAAGACGGTTACGGCGGGCTCGAACACCGCGCCAGCACGGCACTGCTCGCCAACCGGCGTGACCTGCCGCGCCGTGGCCAGGCGGCCGCGAGCGATGGCTACGTCACCCTGCTCGGGCTGATCAGCCACGAGTATTTCCACACCTGGAACGTCAAGCGCCTGAAGCCGGCCGAGTTCATCGAGCTCGACTACGGCCAGGAAAACTACACCCGGCTGCTGTGGTTCTTCGAGGGCTTCACCTCGTACTACGACGACCTGATGCTGCGCCGTGCCGGCCTGATCGACAGTGCGCGTTACCTGAAGCTGATCGCCCGCACGATCAGCGGGGTGCGCAGCACGCCGGGGCAGAAGGTGCAGAGCGTGGCCGAGGCCAGCTTCGATGCCTGGGTCAAGTACTACCGCAGCGACGAGAACACGCCAAACTCGACCATCAGCTACTACACCAAGGGCTCGCTGGTCGCGCTGCTGCTCGACCTGCACCTGCGCCGCGCTGGTGAGTCACTGGACGCATTGATGCGGCGGCTGTGGAAGGCCTGCCCCAACGGCGCGCTGACCGAAGAACGTGTGCTGGCTGAACTTACCGAGCTCGGTGGTGCGGCCCTGGCCGAGTCGCTGAAGAGCTGGGTGCATGGCCGCGACGATCTGCCGCTCGATGCGGCACTGGCCGCGGCGGGCATCAAACGCAGCGAAGACAAGGCATCGTGGAGCGCTGCGCTCGGCCTGAAGCTGTCCGAGGGGCCGGTCACCGGCGTGCAGGTGAAGTCGGTCCTGACCGGCAGTGCCGCAGCCACCGCCGGCATCTCGCCGGGCGACGAGCTGCTGGCCGTCGACGGTTGGCGCATCCGCCGCCTGGACGATGCCCAGCAATGGGTGGCCGAGGGCCAGCCGTTCGAGCTGCTGCTGGTGCGCCAGCAGCGCGTGCGCACGTTGACGTTGAAGCCGTTGGCCGCACCGGCGCTGGAACGCAACCTCAACCTGGCGTCGGACGCCCAAGCCCCCGCCGCCGCACTGGCGTTGCGCCGGGCTTGGCTGGGTGACTGAGCCAGCCGCCATGCGGGCCGGCTGCTGACATGGGCGCCGCGCTGCCCGGTGGCCGTTCGAGCCGGGCCCGCGTTGCACGCCGTGCGGGCTGGTGCGTGCTGCTGGCAGCCGTGTCGATCAGCCATTGGTGGCTGGCCGCTCAGCTGCCCGACAGTCGCCTCGGTGAAGGAGACGCCGACGACGACGATGCGCCACGCGCGATCGAGGTCGCTTTCGTGCGCGAGTTGCTGCCTGCAGCGCCGCCCGTGTATGCGGCCGCGCCACCGCCGCCGGCCAAAGTGACCCGCGCCGCACGCCGGCCCGAACCGGCCGCGTCGGCCGCCTCGCAACCGGCCAGCGATCCGGCTGTCGACGTGGCGGAAGTGGCCTCGTCCGCCGCCAGCACCCCTGCGCCGGTGGCCTCTGCACCGCTGGACCCTGCGCCGGTGGTGGCTGCGGCATCGGCCCCCGCCAGTGCGGTGCCACTCGCGGCCGCCGTGCCATCGGCACCGGCGTCGAGTGCCGTCGCCAGCTTCGACTGGCCACCATCGACTCGCCTGAACTACGATTTCAACGGCTACTACCGCGGCCCGGTGCTGGGCAATGCCAAGGTCGAATGGCTGCGCGACGGCAACCACTACCAGGTCAGGCTCGAAGTGCGCGTGCCGATGCTGGGAGGCCGCAAGATGCTCAGCGATGGCCAGCTGGGCCCGAACGGGCTCGCGCCGACCCGCTATGACGAAGTGACCGAACGCCTCTTCTCGGACGCGGTCAATCAAAGCGTGCGCTTCGAGGGCGATCGCATCGTGCTGGCCAACCAGAAGGTCAATGACTGGGTGCCCGGCGTGCAGGACACGGCCAGCCAGTTCGTGCAGATGACCTGGCTGTTCCTGACCCAGCCCGAGCTGCTGCAGGTCGGCCGCACGATCGAGTTCCCGTTGGCACTGCCGCGCCGAGTCGGGCGCTGGACCTACGACGTGCGCGAGCAGGTGACCCTCTACCTGCCCTTCGGCGAGGTCAATGCCTTTCACCTCGAACCCCGACCCACGAGCCGGCGCGGCAAGGAGTGGCTGGTCGACATGTGGATCGCCCCGAGCCTGCAATACCTGCCGGCCAGGATCCTGCTGCGCCAGGACGCCGAGAACTATGGTGAGCTGATCCTCAACAGCCGCCCGCTGCAGTCCGGCCCACCGCCGCCAGTGCCGCGAGCCTCGGAACGTATAGTTCGCTGAACGACGAAACGAGGAGTGCCCCCATGGCCTACGAATGCATCCTGACCGAACGCCACGGTGACGCGGCGCTGCAGACCGGCGTGATCCGCTTGAACCGGCCCAAGCAGATGAACGCGCTGAACGACCAGCTGATGGACGAGCTGGGCCAGGCGCTGCTGGCCTTCGATGCCGACCCCGGCATCGGCTGCATCATCGTCACGGGCAGCGAGAAGGCTTTTGCCGCCGGCGCCGACATCGCGGCGATGAAGGACTACGACTTCCAGCACACCTACCGCACCGAGTACATCAGCCGCAACTGGGAAACGATGCGCCGCGTGCGCAAGCCGGTGATCGCGGCGGTCGGTGGTGTGGCGCTCGGCGGCGGCTGCGAGGTCGCGATGATGTGCGACATCGTCATCGCCGCCGACAACGCCAAGTTCGGCCAGCCGGAGATCACGATCGGCGTCGTCCCTGGCGCGGGTGGCACGCAGCGCCTGCCACGCGCGATTGGCAAGGCCAAGGCGATGGACATGGTGCTGACCAACCGCTGGATCAACGCACAGCAGGCCGAGGCCTGGGGCCTGGTCTCGCGCGTGGTGCCGCTAGACAAGCTGATGGACGAAGCCTTCACGGTCGCCGCGCAGATCAATGGCTTCGGCCAGATCTCGGTGATGGCAGCGAAAGAGGCGGTCAACCGCGCCTTCGAATCGTCACTGACCGACGGCCTGTGGTACGAGCGCCGCCTGTTCCACGCGATGTTCGGCACCAACGACCAACGCGAAGGCATGGCCGCATTCCTCGACAAGCGGCCCCCGAACTTCGAGCGCAACAAGTAGGCGCTCCGCAGAAGCCGCCGCTCACCAAGTGGCGTGCGCGGTTCCGGCTGTGCCGGTCCGCTGCGCGAGCCCCCTTGAGGGGCAGCGACCGGAGGGAGCGTGGGGGCTCAAGGTTGCACCCAGCGTGCGCCGGCAGTGTCGAAGACAGCGCGCCGGTGGCCGGCCGGGTTCAGCGACAGCCAATCGAGTGCCAGTACCTGCGCTGTGACCACCGCGAAGTGTTCGCGCGAACCTCGCTCGGGCGGTGGATGGGCATCCAGAGGCGCACCCGGTGGCAGCGGCGACAGATAGTCCTGCGCCGCCGGGGTCATCTTCAGCGTCGCCCAGCGCGACGACACGGCGAGACCGTTGGTCTCCAGCGCCAGGCGCAAGGTCAGGCGCAGCTGCCAGCCGAGTTCAGCTGACCACATCACCATCGTGGCCCGCGGATGGACGGCGATCTGGGCGGCCTTCGGCGATCGGGCATCGGTGAAGAAGGCCAGCTCGCGGGCCGGTGCGTCGACCTCCCGCACCACCACCACCCGTGCGTCCACGCCTGCGGCTCCACCGGCAGTGGCCAACACCGGTGTGCGCCAGGCATGGCCCCGCACGTGGACGGCGGCGACCAGCTCAGCCCACAGCTGCACCTCGAGGGCGCGGAGATCGTCAGTGGGCAGTGCTGCGGCCATGGTGCTCGACATCATCGCCGCTCCGGATCAGCCCGGTTTGCGGCGCGTCAAGTCATGCAGCGAAGCGCTGGCTGCGCGTCAGGACTCCCGGCGCAGTGCCGGGAACAAGATGATGTCGCGGATGCTCGGGCTGTCGGTCAACAGCATCATCAACCGGTCGATGCCGATGCCGCAACCGCCTGTCGGCGGCATGCCGTATTCGAGCGCGCGGATGAAGTCGGCGTCGAAGAACATCGCCTCCTCGTCACCGGCGTCCTTGTTCGCCACCTGGGCCTGGAAGCGCGCGGCCTGGTCTTCGGCATCGTTCAGCTCCGAGAAGCCGTTGGCGTACTCGCGGCCGGTGATGAACAGCTCGAAGCGTTCGGTGATGGCAGGGTTCGAATCCGACGCGCGGGCCAGCGGGCTCACCTCGACCGGATAGTCGATGATGAAGGTCGGCTGCCAGAGCTTCTCTTCCACCGCTGCCTCGAACAGGCCGAACTGCAGCTCGGCCAGCTTCCAGTGCGCCGGCGGTTCTTCGCCCAGGGCCTTCAGCTTCTCGTGCAGCGCGGCGGCGTCGGTCGATTCGGCTTCGCTGATGCCGGCATGCACCACCAGCGATTCACGCACCGACAGGCGGGCGAACGGCTTGTCCAGCTCGACAGGCTTGCCGGCGTAGGTCAAAGCTGCCGAACCGGTGGCCGCACGCGCGGCGTGGCGCAGCACGGCCTCGGTGAAGTCCATCAGGTCGTGGTGGTTCCAGTAGGCCGCGTAGAACTCCATCATCGTGAATTCGGGGTTGTGCCGAACCGAAATGCCCTCGTTGCGGAAGTTGCGGTTGATTTCGAACACCCGCTCGAAGCCGCCGACGATCAGCCGCTTCAGGTACAGCTCGGGCGCGATGCGCAGGAACATCTCCTGGTCCAGCGCGTTGTGGTGCGTGACGAAGGGCTTGGCGTTCGCGCCGCCGGGAATGGGGTGCAGCATCGGCGTCTCGACCTCGAGAAAACCGTGCTCGACCATGAAGCTGCGGATCGACGACACCGCCTTGCTGCGGGCGACGAAGCGAGCGCGCGCTGAGTCGTCGGTGATCAGGTCGACGTAGCGCTGGCGGTACTTCTGCTCCTGATCGGTCATGCCGTGGAACTTGTCCGGCAACGGGCGCAGGCTTTTGGTCAGCAGGCGTACCGAAGTCGCCTTGACCGACAGCTCGCCGGCCTTGGTGCGGAAGAGCGTACCTTCGCAGGCCAGGATGTCGCCCAGGTCCCAGTGCTTGAAAGCGGCCAGCACTTCGGCGCCGACTGCGTCCAGCGTCACGTAAAGCTGGATCCGGCCGGACGTGTCCTGCAGCGTCGCGAAACAGGCCTTGCCCATCACCCGCTTGAGCATCATGCGGCCGGCCACGGCGACCTTCACGCCCTGCGGCTCCAGCTCTTCGTTCGGCACCTGGCCGTGGCGGTTGTGCAGGTCGAGCGCGTGGTGCGTCGGCTTGAAGTCGTTCGGGAACGCCGCGCCGCCGGTGGCCTTGGCTTGCGCACGGATGGCAGCGAGTTTCTCGCGGCGTTCGGCGATGAGCTGGTTGTCGTCGGTCGGCGGGATGGTGTTGTCTTGGCTCATGCAGTGGCTCGCGAGGCGCCGGCGCGCGAGAAGGCGCACCGGCAGGGCAGGGAGGGCGATTTTAGGTGGTGGGCACCGACGCGCAGGTCCCATCGGGGCCCCGCCCTAAAATCCGTGGTTTTGGCCCGCCACCCAGGCGCCCGAACCCACCCATGAACCGCAAAGTCGCCGTCGTCGGTCTCGGATACGTCGGCCTGCCCGTGGCCGTGGCCTTTGGCCGGCGTGCGCCGACGATCGGTTTCGACATCAACACCCAGCGTATTGCCGAGCTGAAAGCCGGCCGTGACCGCACCGGTGAGGTGTCGCCTGCCGAGCTGGCGGCGGCCCAGCTGCGCTGCACCGACCAGCTGGACGACCTGCGCCAGGCCGACTTCTTCATCGTCGCGGTGCCGACCCCCGTCGACAGCGCCAACAAGCCCGACCTGTCACCGCTGATCTCGGCCTCGCGCAGCGTCGGCGCCGCGCTGAAGAAGGGCGACATCGTCGTCTACGAATCCACCGTCTACCCCGGCGCGACCGAAGAAGACTGCGTGCCGGTGCTCGAAGCCACGTCGGGCCTGAAGCACGGCGTTGACTTCTTCACCGGCTACAGCCCCGAACGCATCAACCCGGGTGACCGCGAGCACCGCTTCGAGAACATCAAGAAGATCGTCTCAGGTTGCGACGCGGCGACGCTGGATGCGGTGGCCGAGGTTTACGCGTCGGTCGTGATCGCCGGCGTGCACCGTGCACCCAGCATCAAAGTCGCCGAGGCCGCCAAGGTGATCGAGAACACCCAGCGCGACCTGAACATCGCGCTGATGAACGAGCTGAGCGTCGTCTTCGCCCGCATGGGCATCGACACGGCCGAAGTGATCGCCGCCGCGGCGACGAAGTGGAACTTCCTGCCCTTCCGCCCCGGCCTGGTCGGCGGCCACTGCATCGGCGTCGACCCTTACTACCTGACCTACAAGGCCGAGCAACTGGGTTACATCCCTCAGGTGATCCTGGCCGGCCGGCGCATCAACGACAACATGGGCCGCTACGTCGCCCGCAACGTCATCAAGCGCATGCTGCAAAACGGCCTCGACGTGCCGCGCTGCCGCGTCGGCGTCCTCGGCATCACCTTCAAGGAAAACTGCCCCGACATCCGCAACTCGAAGGTCGTCGACCTGGTGAACGAGTTGCGCGACCATGGCACGCAGGTGATGGTCGTGGACCCGCATGCGGATGCGGCTGAGGTGCGAGAAGAGTGCGGCATCGATCTGGCCACTCTGGACGATGGGCCGTTCGATGCGCTGGTCGTGGCGGTGGCGCATCGGGAGTACCGGGCGATGACCGCAGCGCAGCTGCGCTCGCTGGTCCGCGGTGACAAGCCGGTGATCGCTGATGTGAAATCTTTGTTCGACGCCGAGGCATTGGCGGCCATGGGTGCTACTGTCTTTCGCCTCTGAGCTACATGAAAAACTTCGCCCTCATCGGCGCCGCCGGCTACATTGCACCACGCCACATGCGCGCCATCGTCGACACGGGCAATCGGCTGGCGGTGGCCTACGACGTGAACGATTCGGTGGGCATCATCGACAGCCTGGCGCCGCAAGCCGAGTTCTTCACCGAGTTCGAGCGCTTCTACGAGCATGCACAGGTGCAGCGGCGGGATCCGGCCGAGGCGTTGGATTACGTGGCTGTTTGCAGCCCCAACCACCTGCACCACGCCCACATCGCCGCCGGCCTGCGCCTGGGAGCCGATGTGATCTGCGAGAAGCCGCTGGTGCCGACGACGGCGCTGTTGGAGGAACTGGCGCGGGTCGAGCAAGAGACGGGCAAGCGCGTCTTCAACATCCTGCAGCTGCGTCACCACGAGGCGATCCTGAAGTTGCGCGAGAAGGTGGCCGCGGCGCCTGTCGACACCAAGTTCGACGTCGAGCTGACCTACATCACCTCGCGCGGCAAGTGGTACGCCGAAAGCTGGAAGGGTGATCCACGCAAGTCGTTTGGCGTGGCGACCAACATCGGCGTGCACTTCTTCGACATGCTGCACTTCGTCTTCGGCCGCTTGCAGGCGAACGTCGTGCACCACAGGGGCGACGCCAAGGCCGCCGGCTATCTCGAGTACGAGCGGGCACGGGTACGCTGGTTTCTCTCGATCGATGCGAACGATTTGCCGGACGAGGTCAAGGGCAAGAAGACGACCTTCCGCAACATCGACATTTCGGGCGAGCAACTCGAGTTCTCCGAGGGCTTCACCGATCTGCACACCGTCAGCTACCGCGAGATCCTGACCGGGGGTGGCTACGGCCTGGCCGACGCGCGCCACTGCATCGAAACGGTCGATGTGATCCGATCGGCGAACGTGCAGCCGGCGACTGTCGATGCCCATCCCTTCGTTCGTCGCCTTCAGGCCTGAGCGATGAGCGTCACCGTCCACCCCAGCGCGATCGTCGACGACGGTGCGCAAATCGGCGAAGGCACGCATGTCTGGCACTTCAGCCACGTCTGCGCGGGTGCCCGGATCGGCGCCGGTTGTTCGCTGGGCCAGAACGTGTTCGTCGGCAACGACGTGCTGATCGGCCGCGGCGTGAAGATCCAGAACAACGTGTCGGTCTATGACGCGGTGACATTGGAAGACGAAGTCTTCTGCGGCCCGAGCGTGGTCTTCACCAACGTGCACAACCCGCGCGCTGCCGTGCCGCGCAAGAGCGAGTACCGTCGCACGCTGGTGCAGCGCGGCGCGACGCTGGGTGCCAACGCGACGATCGTCTGCGGTGTGAAGGTGGGCGAATACGCCTTTGTCGGCGCCGGCGCGGTGGTGACCAAGGATGTGGCAGCCCATGCGCTGATGGCCGGCGTGCCGGCGCGCCGCATCGGTTGGATGAGCCGGCATGGCGAGCGGCTGGTGTTCGATGCGGCCGGCGAGGCACGTTGCCCAGTCACCGGCGAGCGTTACCGGCTGGATGGCGAGCGCGTGTCTTTCCTGGGGGCTGGAGCCTGATGCAGTTCATCGACCTGAAGACGCAGTACGAAGCGCTCAAGCCCGAGATCGATGCGGCGATCCAGCGTGTGCTGGACCACGGCCAGTACATCCTCGGGCCCGAGGTTCAGCAGCTGGAATCCGCACTGGCCGAACGTGTTGGCGCGGCCCACTGCGTGACAGTCGCCAGCGGCACCGAGGCCTTGCTGATCGCGCTGATGACGCTGGGCATCGGCCCGGGTGACGAGGTGATCACGACGCCGTTCAGCTTTGCCGCCACGGCCGAGGTGATCGTGCTGTTGGGGGCGCGGCCGGTGTTCGTCGATGTCGAGCCGGACACGGCGCTGATCGACGCGGCGCTGATCGAGGCCGCGATCACGCCGCACACCAAGGCCGTCATGCCGGTCAGCCTGTATGGGCAAGTGGCCGACATGGCGGCCATCAACGCCATCGCCGAGCGGCACGGTCTCGCCGTGATCGAAGACGCGGCGCAGAGCTTCGGTGCCACCTGGCAAGGCCGCGCCAGCGGCGCCTTGTCGACCTGGGGCTGCACCAGCTTCTTCCCCAGCAAGCCCCTGGGCTGCTACGGCGATGGTGGTGCGATGTTCACCAGCGACGCTGCGCTGGCGCAGGCCGCACGCGAGATCCGTATCCACGGCCAGAGCGCGCGCTACACGCACACCCGGGTTGGCGTGGGTGGCCGCATGGACACGCTGCAGTGTGCGGTGCTGCTGGCCAAGCTGCCGCGGCTGGACTGGGAACTGACGCGGCGCGCCGAACTGGGTGATCGTTACGGCAAGTTGCTGAGCGGGCTGAACGTCGACCGCCTGGCCGTGCAGGCGGGGCGCGATTGCGTCTGGGCGCAGTACACGGTGATGGTCGACGAGCGAGCGCGGGTTCAGCAGGCGCTGCAAGAGGCCGGCGTGCCCACCGCCGTGCACTACCCACGGCCGCTGCACCAGCAACCTGCCTACGAAGTCTTTGCACCGGTCGCGGGCTGCCCTGTGGCCGAGCGCCTCGCAGCACGGGTGTTGAGCCTGCCGATGAGCGCCGACCTGAGCGAGGCTGATCAGGACCGCGTGGTCGACGCGCTCGTCGCTGCCGTCGGCGGCCGCACGTTGGCGGCCTGAGCGCCCGCGCCAAGCCGCATGCAGGCCCCCGCGCCACCCGCTGCCGGCGGCCTGCTGCGTGCCAGCCTCACGTTGCTGGCCGGTGGCGCGTTGGCGCAGGCGTTGCCGCTGCTGCTGGGGCCTTGGCTGACGCGGCTGTACACGCCCGGCGAGTTCGGCCACTTTCACTTGTTCGCGGCTGTCGCCGCCAATCTGGCCGTCGTGGCCTGTGCGCGCTATGAGTTCGCGCTGCCGATGGCCGCCGAAGACGCCGAGGCCCACGCGCTGCGTCGTTTGTCCTTGCGCCTGTTGGTTGGCGTGACGCTGCTGTGCGCGGTGATCGGCACTGCCTGGGCGTGGCGCCGCGGTGTGGGCTACCCGCTGGCCTTGCCGCTGGCGGTGGCAGCTCTCGGCCTGGTTTCGCTGGCCACGCTGTGGGCCAACCGGGCGCAGCGCTTCAGGGCGCTGGCTGGCGCGAGGGTGTTGCAGCACGGTGGTGGCGCATTGGTGCAGACCGTGGCCGGCGTGGCCGGGCTGGGTTTGGCGGGCCTGGTGGGGGGGCCGATCGTGGCGGCTTTCGCAGCTGTGATCTGGCTGGGTGTTCCGTTCGCCCACGGCCCGGCCGGGCAACCGCGTCTGGGCGAAGTGGCGCGGCGCTACCGCGACTTCCCGCTGCTGAACACGCCGCATGCATTCGCCGGCGCCTTGCAGGACACGGTGGCGCTCGCACTCATTTCGGCCTGGCTGGGCTCTGCGCAGGCGGGTTTCTGGGGACTCTCGCTGCGCTACCTGAAGGCGCCGGCGACGCTGGTTGGCAGCGCGGTGTCGCAGGCGTTGTACCCGCAGCTGGCCCAGGCGGGCGCGGGTGCGACCGTGGAATCGCGCCAGGCGCTGCGGCGGTTGATGATCTTGCTCGCCCTGGTCGCGTTGCCATGGGTGCTGGCCTTGTGGGCCCTCGGACCCTGGGCGTTCGAGTGGCTGTTCGGCCCCGCATGGCGGCCCGCCGGTGAACTGGCCCGCGCGCTGGCGCCCTACATCGGCCTGCATTTCGTCGCCAGCCCGCTGGCGGTGGTGACGATGGCCTGGCAGGCGCAGCGCTGGGCGCTGAAGCTCGCGTTGGTCGGCCAGTTGGCCTTCTTGGCTGCACTGGTGGCAGGCCTGGCCTGGGGCGGTTTGGTGGGGGCCGGCTGGGCCGTGTCGGCCGCGATGCTGGTCTACTTCGGCACCTATTTCTGGCGCTTGGCCACTTGGCCGTTGGGCACCGCGGGCGCGGCCGAAGCGATGGAACAATCCGTCCGGTGACGACCACCTTCCGTGCGATCTTGAACCGCTGGCGCCGCCGCCTGGCGCGGGTGCTGCTGTACCGCATCGTCTTCGGCGAGCGCTCGCAGGGCCGCACGCTCGCCCACACGCGCATCTCGCCGGCCAGCTGCATCGAGCATGAAGACCGGCTGACGCTGGGCGACCATGTCTACATCGGCCCGTTCAACTTCATCGAGGCCAGCGGTGGCATCACGATCGGCGACGGCGTGCAGATCACCAGCCACTGCAGCCTGGTCACGCATGCTTCGCACCGCACACAGCGTCTGCTAGGCGAAGGCTATGCCAACTGGCCCGCCAATCGCGAGCGGCCGGGCTGGATCGCCGGCCCCATCCACATTGGCGCCTATTCGTTCGTCGGCCCGCATTCACTGATCGAGGCCAACACGCGCTTGGGCCGTGGCACGCTGGTCTGCGCTGGCAGCTTCGTGCGCGGCGAGTACCCCGATTTCGCGATCCTCGAAGGCCGGCCGGCGCGCATCGTCGGCGACACGCGCCGCAGCGATGAGCGCCTGCTGCAGCAGTACCCGGCGCTGAAGCCGCTGTACGACGCATGGGCGGCCGAGTCCACGATCCCATGATCCGGCTGGTGCTGATCGGTGATGGCAACAGCCCGCATCTGCTGAAGTGGGCAAGGGCGTTGCGCGACAAGGTCGACCTGTGGGCGATCTCTAGCCGTGGCTTCGACATCGGCTTCAACAAGCTGATGCCGCTGGACCGCCGGCTGGCGTTGTGCACGCAGCCTGATTTCGAGGGCGGCAACGTGCGCCTGCTGCGCCATTTACCCGAGGTGTCCCGCTGGCTGCGCGAAGCCCAGCCCGATTGGCTGGCGCCGCACTACCTGAGCTCGCATGGCACGCTGGCCTGGCTCGCCACGCGTGTGGGTGGCGTCAAGGCACGTCTTGCAGGGTCGGCCTGGGGCTCGGACATTCTCGTGACACCACAGCGCAGCGCTGCAATGCGCTTTGTCACCCGCCGAGTGCTGAAGGCCTGCACGCTGACCACCAGCGATTCGGCCCACATGGCCGAGCGCATGCGCGCGCTCGGCGCCGGCGAGGTGATGGTCTTTCCGTTCGGACTCGAAAGCCTGCCCGCCGCGTCGCCAGCCAAGGACGAGCACCTGTTTTTCGCCAACCGCGGGCTGGAGCCCATCTACCGGCCCGGGCAGGTGCTCGACAGTTTTGCCGCGATCGCCGCCGACTGGCCCGATGCGCAACTGGTGGTGGCCAATGATGGTTCGCTGCGTCCAGCCCTTGAGGCGCGAGCCCAGGCGCCGGATCTGGCCGGCCGCGTGCGTTTCGTCGGCCGGCTGGACGCGGCCAACCAGTCCGGCTGGTACAGCCGCGCGCGCTGGTACCTGAGCCTGCCGGCCAGCGACTCTGTGTCGGTCTCGGTGCTGGAGGCGATGGGCCACGGCTGCGTCCCGATCCTGTCGGACCTGCCCGCCAACCGCGAACTGGTGCAGGACGGTCGCAACGGCTTGATCCTGGCCGATGGCGAGGCGTTGAGCGCCCAGCGGCTGGCCCCGTTGGCCGAGCGGGCCGACCAGGTGTCGGCAGCGCTGCGCGCCTGGGTCGGCGTGCATGCGATGTTCCCGGCCAGCGTGGCGGCCTACGTGAAGCGGCTCGAAGCCTTGAGCAGCCCGGCACCCGCGCGATGAACATCCTGTACCTGAACCACTACGCAGGCAGCCCGGCGCTGGGCATGGAGTACCGCCCCTACTACCTGGCCCGCGAATGGGTGCGCGCCGGGCACCGCGTGCGCATGGTCGCGGCCACCTACTCGCACGTGCGGGCGCAACAGCCGAAGCCGGGGCGCGAGACGATCGACGGCATCGACTACGACTGGGTGCCGGCGCCGCGCTACCAGGGCAATAGGCTGGGCCGGGTCAAGAACATTGCCGCTTTCCTGGGCCGCGTGTGGTCTCGTACGCCGGCGCTGGTGGATGAGTTCCGGCCCGACGTGGTGATCGCGTCCAGCACCTACCCGATGGACATCTGGGTCGCCCGCCGCATGGCGCGGCGCGCCGGAGCGGTGCTGGTGTTCGAGGTGCACGACCTGTGGCCGCTGTCGCCGATCGAACTGTCGGGCATGTCGCCGAACCATCCGTTTGCGTTGCTGTGCGGGTGGGCCGAGAAGACGGCCTACCGCGATGCCGACGTCGTGGTCTCAATGCTGCCCAAGGTGCATGCGCACATGGCTTCGCGCGGGCTGAACCTGGCCAAGCTGCACATCGTGCCGAACGGCGTCTCGCCGGACGATTGGCAAGGCGAGCCGGCGGCCTTGCGCCCCGACGTGGCCGCCACGTTGGCCACTGCGCGAGCGGCCGGTCGGGCCGTGCTGGGGTATGCCGGCTCGATGGGCTTGCCGAATGCGCTGGACGATCTGCTCGGCGCCGCCGCACTGTTGCGTGACCTGCCGCTGACCATCGTGATGGTCGGCGACGGCCATGAACGTGAGCGCCTAGTGCGGCGCATCGGCGCCGAGCAGTTGACGCACGTGCACTGGCTGCCGCCGATCCCGAAGGCGCAGGTGCGGGCCTTCCTGGCCACCATCGACATCGCCTACATCGGCTGGCAGCGCGTGCCCATCTACCGCTTCGGCATCGCGCCGAACAAGCTGATGGACTACATGATGGCGGGCTGCGTGGTGCTGCATGCGGTCGAAGCGGGCAACGACCCGGTCGCCGAAAGCGGCTGCGGCCTGACCGTGGCGCCGGAGTCGCCAGCCGCCGTGGCCGCGGGTGTGCGGCAGTTGCTGGCGTTGCCGGCGGAGCTGCGGCGTGCGATGGGCGAGCGGGGCCGCGCCTTCGTGCGGGCCGAGCACAGTTACCCGGTACTGGCGCAACGCTTTGCCGACGCTTGCATGGCTGCGCGAGGAGCGCGGCGATGAACCCCACGCCAGCCCGCTACAGCCTGCTGCAGCCCGATGTCTGGCAGCTGGTGCAGGAACGCCAGCGCGCGGTCCTGCAAGGCTTGCGGCGGCGCGGCTGCCACGAGCCGGCTGCCTTGACCTTGACCGAGGTGGGCTGCGGCGCCGGTGGCAACCTGCTGGAGTTCCTGCGCGCCGGGTTCACCGCGTCGCACCTCACGGGTTGCGAGATCCTGCCCGATCGCCTGGCGATGGCGCGTGCCTGCCTGCCCGAGTCAGTGACGCTGTGGCCCGGCGATGCCGCCACGGCACCCATCGCACCCGCCAGCCAGGACCTGGTCTTTCAAGCCACGGTGTTCTCGTCGCTGCTCGACGACGCGGCCCAGCAGCGCTTGGCCGACGCCATGTGGCATTGGGTAAAGCCAGGCGGCGCAGTGCTCTGGTACGACTTCACCGTGGACAATCCGCACAACCGAGCGGTGCGCGGTGTGCCGCTGAGGCGGCTGCGGCAGCTGTTCCCACAAGGCCGGCTGCGGCACCAGCGCGTCACGCTGGCGCCACCGCTGGCGCGCCGAGTGGCGCGGGTGCATCCGTCGCTGTACACCGTCTTCAACACCCTGCCGCTTTTGCGCACCCACCTGCTGGCCTGGATCGACAAACAAGCATGAGCCCTTCCGACGTCCCGTTCCTGCCGTTTGCCCTGCCCGAGATCGGCGAGGCCGAGATCGCCGAGGTGGTCGACACGCTGCGCTCGGGCTGGGTCACCACCGGTCCGAAGGCGCGTCGCTTCGAGGCCGCGTTCACCGAATACCTCGGTGATCCGTCATTGCAGTCGATCGCGGTCAACTCGGCCACCGCCGGCCTGCACCTGGCGCTGGAAGCCGTCGGCGTCGGCCCCGGCGACGAGGTCATCACGACGACCCACACCTTCACGGCGACTGCCGAGGTGGCACGCTACCTCGGCGCCGATGTGAAGCTGGTCGACATCGACCCCGCGACGCTGAACATCGATCCCGCGGCGGTGGAGGCCGCGATCACGCCGCGCACTAAGTGCATCATCCCGGTCCACTACGCCGGGCTGGCAGCCGACATGACGGCGATCCTCGCGATCGCGCGCCGCCATGGCCTGAAGGTGGTCGAAGACGCCGCGCACGCGTTGCCGACCACACACCGTGGCCAACTCATCGGCACGCTGCAAAGCGACGCCACCGTCTTCAGCTTCTACGCCAACAAGACCATCACCACCGGTGAAGGCGGCATGCTGGTCACGCGCGACACCGCGCTGGCCGAGCGGGCGCGTGTGATGCGCCTGCATGGCATGAACCGCGATGCGTTCGACCGCTTCACCGCCAAGGTGCCGAGCTGGTACTACGAGGTTGTCGCGCCGGGCTTCAAGTACAACCTGACCGACATCGCTGCCGCGTTGGGCTTGCACCAGCTGGCACGCGCCAACACCTTCCAGCAGCGCCGCGTCGAGCTGGCCGCCGCCTACCGCGAGGCGCTGGCGGGCCTGCCGTTGGTGCTGCCGCCCGAACCCGAAGCGGGCGACCAGCACGCCTGGCACCTGTACGTGGTGCGGCTCGCCGACGAGGCGCACATCGGCCGCGACGCGCTGATCGAGCAGCTGTACGCCGACGGCATCGGCTGCAGCGTCCACTACATCCCGCTGCATCGGCACCCTTACTGGCGCGAGCGCTATGCCCTGCGCGACGAAGACTTCCCGCGCAGCCAGCATGCCTTCGAGCGCATGCTGAGCTTGCCGCTGTACACCCGCATGACGGACGCAGATGTAGTGCGTGTCGCGTCGTCGTTGAAGCGCGTGCTGGGTGCGTGAGACCGTGCTGCTGTTCATGGCCAAACGCCTGTTCGACATCCTGGCTTCGCTGACCGGCCTAGCGCTGCTGCTGCTGCCAGGCTTGTTGCTGGCGCTGTGGATCAAGCTCGATTCGGCCGGGCCGGTGTTCTTTCGGCAAGAGCGGGTGGGGCGCTTCGGGCGGGGGTTTCGCATCCACAAGTTCCGCACGATGCGTGTGGACGCTGAGCGCATCGGCGGCCCGCTGACCGTCGGTGCCGACGCTCGCGTGACCCGCGTCGGCCGCTTGCTGCGCGCGCACCGGCTGGACGAGCTGCCGCAGCTGATCGACGTGCTGCGCGGCGACATGAGCCTGGTGGGGCCACGGCCCGAGGTGCCGCGTTATGTGGCGCTGTACCCGGCGGCGCTGCGCGAGCAGGTGCTGGCCGTGCGACCAGGCATCACCGACCCGGCGTCGCTGGCCTTTCGTGGCGAGGCCACGCAACTGGCCGCTGCGGCCGACCCGGAGCGTGAATACGTCGAAGTCATCCTGCCACGCAAGCTGGCCCTGGCCGCCGACTACGCTGCGCGCGCCAATCTCTGGACCGATCTCGGCGTGGTCGCCCGGTCGCTGGCGGTGCTGTTGACGCGATGACAACACCGGGCCGTTCTGAACTGACCGCCTGGCACCGGCTGGACCGTTTCCTGGCCCGGCTGCGGCCGCACCGCGAGCCGCTGTCGCTGATCGTCGATGCCGCGATGGTCATGCTGGCCTGGAACGCCACCTACCTGTTCCGCCTGGGCTTCGAGCGCTGGCTGAGCGCGAGGCCGAGCTACGACGCGTGGGTGTTGCTGGGCGTGGTGGTGGTCTACCTGCTGGCGTTCGTCGTGGCCAAGGTGCCGCAGAGCATGTGGCGGTTCTCCGGCTTCGGCGAGGTCAAACGATTGACGCTGGCGTGCCTGGGGGCCGGACTGGTCAGTGCAGTCGGCGTGATGGGTTTGCAACTGGTGCAGGTGCCGCGTGCCGTGCTGGCGTTGCATCCCATCGTCACGCTGATGGCGGTGTGCGTGGTGCGCATCGGCTACCGCATGCTGTACGAGCACTCGCGTGCCCGCATCACCGGCGGCGAGGCCGAGGTGCGACGGGCCCTGGTACTCGGCGCCGGCGAGGCGGCCAAGCGCCTGCTGGCCGGCATCCACCAGCAGGGCTGGATCGTACTGGGCCTGCTCGACGACGACCCGACCAAGCAAGGCGCGCGCATCGCCGGCGTGCCGGTGCTGGGGCCGCTGGAGGCGGTGCGCGACAAGGGCGTTCGTGGCGCTGCCACCCATCTGATCATCGCGTTGCCTTCTGCCAGCGCCGCGCAGCGTCGGCGTGCGGTTGAGTTGGCGGGCACCGTGGGCCTGCCGGTGTTGACCGTACCGTCGGCGGAAGAATTGCGCGACAGCGACAGCCCGGTCGATCGGGTGCGCGACATCGAGCCCGAAGACCTGCTGGGCCGCGAACCGGTGCAATTGGACGAGGCAGGCATTGCGGACTCGCTCGCGGGCAAGACGGTGCTGATCACCGGCGCGGGCGGCAGTATCGGCAGTGAACTGTGTCGGCAGGTCGCCCGCTTCGGCCCGGCGCGGCTGGTGCTGTACGAGCTGTCGGAGTTCAACCTTTACTCGATCGAGCAGGACCTGGGCGAGCGCTTTCCGGGGCTCGAGCTTGTGCGCCTGATCGGCGACGTGAAGGACCTGCCCCACTTGCGCGGCGTGTTCCATCAATGGCGGCCGCAGGTCGTGTTCCACGCAGCGGCGTTCAAGCACGTGCCGTTGATGGAAGAAGAGCACAACGCCTGGGCCGCACTGCGCAACAACACGCTGGGCACCTACCACGCTGCGCTGGCCGCGGCTGAGGCCGCCACAGAGCGCTTCGTGCTGATCAGCACCGACAAAGCGGTCAACCCGACCAACGTGATGGGTGCCACCAAGCGCGCCGCCGAACTGGTGGTCTCGGCAATGGCAGCCGAACACCCCGGCACGCGGTTCATGGCCGTGCGCTTCGGCAACGTGCTGGGCTCGTCCGGCAGCGTGATCCCGAAGTTCAAGGAGCAGATCGCCAAGGGCGGCCCGGTCACCGTGACCCACCCGGACATCATTCGCTACTTCATGACCATCCCCGAAGCCGCACGCCTGGTGCTGCAAGCCGCCGCGATCGGCGAGTCGGGCCAGGTGCTGGTGCTGGACATGGGCGAGCCGGTGAAGATCGTCGAACTGGCGCGCACGATGATCCGGCTGACCGGGCGCAGCGAACGCGACATCCCGATCGAGTTCACTGGGCTGCGGCCGGGGGAGAAACTTTACGAAGAGCTGTTGGCCGATGGCGACGCCACCATCGCGACCGGCGTGGCACGGTTGCGACTGGCCAAGCTGCAGCAGGCGCCGTCGTTTGCAAGCCTGCGACAATCCCTGATTGCGCTGGACCCTGGCGCGCCGGCGCCAACGGACGTGGATGTTCGAGCGGCGCTCAGCCGCTGGGTACCGGAGTACCGGGCTGCGCCTTGAGCGGCAACCCTGAATGCCGGCGCATCTGATGCGCCCCATGCCCATGCAATCGATCGAGATCCGTTCACCGTACCAGATCCAGAAGGATGTGCTGTATGCCCTGCTGCTGCGGGAGTTTTCAGCACGCTTTGGCCGGAGCCGGGTCGGCTTCTTCTGGGTGCTGATCGAGCCGATCGCGCATGTGGCTTTCCCGGTGGTCATGTTCGGCTTCGTCATCGATCGCCATGTCACCGGCTATGACTATCCGGTGTTCTTGCTGTACGGGTTGCTGCCGTATTTCTTGTTTCGAAGCATTTGCATGCAGACGATGGAGGGTGTCAATGCCAGCCGCGGCCTGCTTTCGTACCGACCGGTGCATCTGATCGATCTGATCTTTACCAAGGCGATCTTCACCTTGGCGTTGGAATCGACGCTGTTCCTGATCATCGGTTTTGGCTTGAGCCTGTTTGGTTACGAGCTGGTGCCGGCGCTGCCCATCGAATGGTTGAGCCTGATGCTCGGGGTGTCGGTCTTTGGCCTGGGGCTCGGCATGATCTTCGCTGCCATCGCCAGCTTCATGCCCGACGCGAGAGCCGTGATCCGCATCGGCTTCATGCCGCTGTACTTCATCTCCGGCGTGGTCCTGCCGATCTCGCGGTTTCCGCCCGAGTGGGTCGAGCGCTTGTCGGTCAACCCGTTGCTGCACTGGATCGAAGCCAGCCGGCAACTCGGTCTGGCCCACTATCGGCCGATCGATCAGTTGTCGTACGAGGTGGTGTTCTTCTCGGCGGCCGTGACCTTGTTTTTCGGTCTGGCGCTGTACCGGCTGCGGCGACTCAGCCGCGTGACCACATGATCCGCGTCGAGTCGCTGACCAAGAGCTACCTCACCTTGCGGGGGCGCAAGACCGTCTTCCGGGACCTGAGCTTCGAGGTGCCGGAAGGTCGCAGCGTGGGCCTGATCGGCCGCAACGGGGCAGGCAAGACCACGATGATGCGGTTGCTCGCCGGTGTGGACTTGCCCGACAAAGGACGCATCGTCACGCCGCAGCGGCTGTCATGGCCGGTCGGTTTGTCGGGGGGCATGGTGACGACGGCCAGCGGTCGCGAAAACGTACGCTTCGTGTGCCGGCTCTATGGTGTGCGTGGCGAGGCGATGAAGCGGGTCGAGACCTTCGTGGCCGATTTCGCCGAGATCGGCGAATGGTTCGATTTGCCGGTATCGACCTATTCGTCAGGCATGCGAGCGCGGGTGGCTTTCGGCACCAGCATGGCGTTCCAGTTCGACTACTACCTGATCGACGAGGTGATGGGTGTCGGCGATGCGCGCTTCAAGGCCAAGAGCAAAGAACTGTTTGCTGAACGAATGAAGTCCGCCAAGCTGATTCTGGTATCGCACAGCATGAGGTTGATCCGATCGATGTGCGAAGTTGTGGTGCACTTGGAAAAGGGCCAGGCCACTGTTTATGACAATGTCGAGGCGGGCATCGCCGCCTACGAACAAATGGGGGGGCGGGATTGAAACGCTTGCTCAAGCGCCTGACGGGGCGCAATCTTTCGATTCTTTTGATCGTCGTGCCGACGCTGTTCAGCGCGGCCTACTTGTACCTGCTGGCGGCGAACCGCTATGTCAGCGAATCGGTGCTGACGGTCAAGCAAAGCGGCGAACAGCAGGTCGGGCTGGCTGGGCTGGCCTCGATCTTTCAGGTCACCGGCTCGAATGCACGCAGTGACCTGACGCTGCTGCAGACGTACATCGCCTCGATGGACATGTTGCAGATTCTCGAGCAACGTCTGCATTTGCGGGAGGCGTTCTCTTCGCCGCGCACCGACGTGTTGTTCCGTCTGCCGGCCGATGCAAGCCAGGATGAGTTCCTGGCCTACTACCGCGAACGGATCGAAGCACGCTTTGATGATTCGACGGGCCTGCTGATTCTGCGCACCCAAGGCTTCACGGCCGAACAGGCGCAAGCCATCAACAAGGCCATCATCGATGCCAGCGAGGTCTTCATCAACCGTATTTCGCAGCGCCTGGCCCAGGAGCAGATGAGCTTTGCGGCCAGCGAACTCGCCAAGGCGACCGACAAATTCCAGGCGGCCAAGAAGAAGATGTTTGCGTTCCAGGAGCGCAACAAGGTTCTCGATCCGGCGGCGCAGGCGCAAGCCAATTCGGCGATGACGCTGGAGTTGCAAACCCGCCTGTCGCGGATGGAGGCAGACCTGCGGGCCATCAGCTCCTATATGGCCGAGAACTCGTTCCAGGTGCGGACGCTGCGTGAGCAGATCGCCGCCGCACGGGAACAGATGGCCATCGAAGCCTCGCGCGGGACGACCGACACCCGATCGGGGCCGAAATTGAACAGCCTGGCAGGTGACTTCCGCGAACTCGAGATCGAAGTCAACTTCTCCGAAGAGGCGTACAAGTCCGCGACCTTGTCGATGGAGACGGCGCGGCTGGAGTCGACGCGCAAGATCAAGACCTTGGTGCTGGTCGCCTCGCCGATGAAGCCCGACGATCCGTCGTATCCGCGCCGGTTGTACGACCTGTTTGCACTGTTGATGGGCTTCTGCTTGGTGTTCGGTGTGGCCCGCCTGCTGGTGGCCACGATCGAGGACCATCTGGACTGAATGCGTCGGCCCTGAGATCGAACGAGACATGAGCTGGAAGCACGACCCATTCTGGGTGGCCGCGAGCAAGGCGGCTCTGGAAGCGGCGCACGAGGCTGACGTGGTGCTGGTGCCGTCGGAGTTCCTCGAGTTGAGCGATCGTTTCGCCCCGCTAGAGTACTCGTGGGGCCTGTCGCCGCAAGACCGCCGCATCGCCTGGTGCTGCAGCAAGGACGACGCGCATCGGCTGGCACCGTGGGTGCACGAGGGCCATTCGGACAAGCGCTGGTGCACCTGGTCCAACGAAGTGTTTGTGTTGTGCGGACGACTGGAGTGGGCCCGCAAGGCTTCGTCGGCCAGCATCAGGCATTGGCAGGCTTGGCGGGAGCGTGTGTCGGCTTATCTGGCCGGCCGCGATGGCCGTGAATCGCCATTGCGCACGGCCCCAGGTGCCTTGTCTGGCAAGGGCCCCAAGGTGCTCGTGGTCGGTGCCTCGGGCATGGGCAATGTGGGTGATGATTTGCTGGCCGCGGTGCTGGCTGAGCAACTGCGACGGCAGGCTGGAGCCCGGGTCTGGTGGAGTCACTCGGACGTCGACCTGCGCCAGCTGAAGACGTTTGACGCCGTGGTCGTCGGCGGCGGTGGCTTGGTCTATGCGAGCCGCGATGGCCGCAACGAGACCCAGAATCTGGCCAACTACCTGAAATTCGGGCCGATCGGCAAGCACCTGGACCTGCCGGTCGCGTTCATCGGCGTGTCCGATCAGGACCACGCCGGTGGCCTGGATCGTGACGCGGTCACGCGTGATTTCGCCAAGGCCTGTTTGCCTCTGTTTCGGCTGGCCACCACGCGAGACTGTGACAGCACCGCGCTGCTGCAGCGCTTGGGCGTGCCCGACGTCAAGACCGGGCCGGACCTGCTGTTTGGCTGGTCGGCCAAGGCCCGCCGTGCCTTGCAGGCAGCCCCTGCTCAGCCCACCCGCTTGGCCCTGGCTGGTGAACTGCTGGACAACGAGTTCCTGTCGCGCGGTATTCGCGATGGCGACAGTGCTTTCGCGCTGGCCTTGGCGCAGCAGGAAGTGGATCTGCTGCTGATGTCGGACGACGATGTCACCCACGCGCAGCGCATGCGCACGCTGCTGTCGCAGATTGGCGCCACGCCATCGATACAAGACCTGCGCGGCCGCAGCTTCGAGGCGCTGGTGCAGGCGTTTTCCCAGTACCGCACGTTGATCACGACCCGCTTTCACGGCCTGGTGATGGCGTTGCTGTGCCAGGTCCCGGTGCTGGCTCTGGATGGCCCCGATGGCAAGAAGGCGCGGTTGTTGCGCCAGTTGGGCCACGACTCGACCAACCTGTTGGTCAGTGGCGGGCTTTCGGTGACGGAGGCCGGCGACCGCTTGGCCGCCGCGGTGCAAGGCGGCGTGCGGCCGGTCCCGCCGGCCAGTGTTTTCCCGCTCGCCAAAGCCATGTCGGTGCACACCGAAGCGATCAGAACGCTGCTGGCGCGTTGGGTGGCGGGCGACGCCGACGACGCCGAGGACGACGACGAGACAGCGCGCGATGAAACGGTGGCGCCCTTGCCGGCGGGGCCTGGCGTGTCGCAGCGTTATCGAACGGCCGACCTGAGCCGAACTCCGTCCGACGACGGCGGCAACATCGCTTTGTGCTGGGCTGCATCGACCCGCGAGACGCTCGGGTTCGGCAACCTCGGTGACTCGCTCAGTGCCGTCATGGTGTCTGCCTTGTCGGGGCGGCGCGTCCAGCACACCAACTTCGACCGTCCGGAGACCAAGCTGGTGGCCGTCGGCAGCATTGCCCATGCAATCCGGGGTGGTGAGGCGGTGGTTTGGGGCAGCGGTGTTTCGATCCGCGGCGGTGTCCTGGTGCAAAACGTACCGCAGACCCGCTACGACGTTCGCGCCATCCGGGGACCGATCAGTGCGAAGCATTTGCGCGATCGGGGTGTGACGGTGCCCGACGTGTATGGGGACCCGGTCTGGCTGCTGCCCTCGATCTTCAACGAGCCGATCGAGAAGCGCTTCGAGCTCGGGGTCATCCCCCACATCCAGGACATCGATGGCTTCGGCCCCGATGCGAGACCACCTGCAGATTCGCTGCGGTACCAGATCGATTCCGCCGATGCGGACTCGGTGGCCCTGATCAACACCTGGCACGTCCCCGATTGGGAAGGCCTGCTCGCCAACCTGCGCCTGATCCTGTCGTGCAAGCGCATCGTTTCACAAAGCTTCCATGGCGTGGTGATTGCCGAGGCCTATGGCATCCCGGTGCTGAATTTCCGCCAGATGCCGAACCAGGCGAATGGCGCAGTGACGGTCTCGTTGGAAGAAGACTGCAGCACCGACCCGCGGGTGTGGGAGTTCTTCCGTGGGGGCAATCGGCCCTCTTTCGAGATGTATGCGCAGCGGCGCGATCAGCGAACCGATTGGGGCGATGTCATTCGGTCCATCGACGCTCGCTGGGAACCGTTTGCCTATGACGCGACCGCACTGGCCGAGAGCTTCCCGCTGCCGCTGGCCTACAACCCGATCGGTGGCAGGTTGCCCGACCTTGCCAAGCTGCGCGACCTGCGCTTCTGAGGAACGACGCGATCCCTATGGATGAACCGATTGCAATGCCACCGGCTTCCACCGGCATGCTGAAGAAGGCCGACGGCTCGACCCTCAAGATCGCCCTGGACGGCTTCAACCTTGCGTTGGACAAGGGCACCGGTGTGGCGAGCTATGGGCGAAACCTCAGCCATGTGCTGAAGTCCATGGGTGCTGGTGTCGACGTCCTGTATGGGGCGGCGATCAAGTCATCGCAAGACGATCTGCTGAAGGAAGTGATGTTCTTCGATGCACCGCCGCCTGACGGCGGGCGCATCGCCAAGGCGCTGCGGATGGGGCGCTCGCTGGGTGTTGCCAATCGCCACACCGCGTTCCAGGTGCCCATCACCGGGGCGGTGGTCACCCAGGGTTTCGAGACCCGCCTGCCGCGCTTCGACCGGATCTGGAACGTACACCGGCTGTTTGACCGAGGCATGCTGAAGTTCGATCTGCTGCGTTCGCTGCAGCGGGTCAGGCTTCCGCAGACACCGGACCTGATGCATTGGACCTACCCTTTGCCGGTGCGGGTCGAGGGCGCCGCCAACATCTACACCCTGCACGACCTGGTGCCGTTGCGCCTGCCCTACACCACGCTGGATCGCAAGGCGAGCTACCTGGACTTGATGAAGTGGATCGCGAAGACGGCCGACCACATCGTCACGGTGTCGGAAGCGTCCCGCAGAGACATCATCGAACTGCTCAAGGTCCCTGAGGATCGGGTGACCAACACCTACCAGGCGGTTCATGTGCCTCGTGCGCTGACCGAGCGCAGCGACGACGAGGTGGCCGACATCATTGGTGGAACCTTCGGCCTGGAGCCCCGCCGCTACTTTCTGTTCTACGGTTCGATCGAACCCAAGAAGAACATTGGACGCATCGTCGAGGCTTTCATGTCCAGCGGCCTTGGCTGTCAGCTGGTGATCGTGGGAGCGCGAGCCTGGAAGTCAGCCAACGAGACTCGGCTGCTCGATGCGCTGCCCGGGGGCGACCGGCGCGTGGTCCGGATCGAATACCTGCCCTTCCCGATGCTCGTGAATCTGATTCGGGCGGCCCGGGCCGTGGTCTTTCCCTCCCTGTACGAAGGGTTCGGCCTGCCTGTGCTGGAGGCGATGCAGCTGGGGACGCCAGTGCTGGCCTCTTCGACCAGTTCGGTGCCGGAAGTGGCCGGCGACGCGGCCCTGCTCGTGAATCCATACAGCACCGAGGAGATCGGCCGCGCATTGCGTCGTCTCGACGATGATGACGATCTCTGCGCAGAGCTGGCCGCGCGGGGCCGCAAGCAGGCAGAGAAATTCTCCGAGGCCGCATATGCCGAACGCCTTCGGTCGTTGTATCAGCGGCTGTGTTGAGCTGAACGACAATCCTGGCCCACCTCCAGCGGTACGAAGTGTGGTTTGGACTCAACGATGACGAAGCCCTCTGCTAAGCCCCCCGCGAAGATCGGCCTATCGCCAACCTTGGTGGATGAACTCGAAGTGCTGCTCCACAAAGCGCGGCGCTTCCCGTTGCTCGAGGCCTTGTGCGCGCAGCGCGTCGCCACCGACAAACAGCCGCCGTGGCAGACCTGGCTGCGTCTTCGCGATGCCCAGCTGGCGCTGAACCTGCTCGGCGCCGACCAGTCGCTCGATCGGTTGATCGCGGCCGCTTCGGTGCGAGCAGAGGATCATGAAGAGCTGGCCAAGATGCTGCTCAACCGCCAGGACTGGTTATCGTTGATCGTGCTTCGAAGCCGGCAGGTCGATCCGGATGAACAGGCGCAAGCCAAGCGCACGGCGCAATTACTCACGGTGGCCAAGCGGGCCGTGGCCGAGGGCCACGACCTGAGCACCGTGCTCAAGCTGTTGGGCCAGGGGCCGGTCGCAACTGCGTTGTGTCGGCTGAGAGCGAAAGCCCTGGCTGCCCAGGGTGACGAGGTGGGCGCGCTCGATGCTTGGCGGGCTTGCGCGCATGCCTTGCTAGGCACTGAAAAGCCAGCCCAGTTGACCCAGGTGCTGAAGGCGCTGATGCAAGGGGGCGACGTTGCCACCGCCAACCTGCTGTTGGGCAAGCAACTCGCCAACTCTGCGCAACCGGATGCTCCGTTGCGATCGATCGTCGTCAGGTCGGTGCGGACCATGCCCTGGGGCGTTGACATCTCGGCGCTGATTCCGCCAATGATCCGGCGCGGCGACATGGCACAGTCGATTGCCACGTCATTCGTCCGGATGCGGCGCTGGGATCTGCTTGCTCAGCTGCGGATGCAGCAAGCCCGGCTCACCCCGAGCAAGGAGTCTCGCGAACGCTGGCTTGCCGCATTGCGCCGCTGCACAGAGTTCCCGTTGCTGAGCCTGTTGTGGGCGCAGTCCCGCGTTTCAGAGACGGCCTTGACCGAATTGATCGGCGACATGACGCGCGTGGGACAGGGCTCAACGGTCGATGGCTTGCTGGCGTTGGCCGACGATGGCCTGCCGACCAGTCTCATGGTGACCGGCGCCTGGCTGGCTTCACTGGAAAAACGTGGCGAGACGCAACGCCTGAAGGCTGCCTATGCTGCGCTCGTCGAGCGAGTGGCGCAGGACGCCGACGGTTTGGCCGATGTGGCCAAGGCCCTGCGTCGGCTCGGCTGGTGGGACCTGTTGACGCAGGTGCGACTTGCCCAGTGGCGCCTGGGGCCACGGCGGCGTGAAACCGTGTCCTTCCACATCAAGGCATTGCAGGCTGCAGGCCAGAACGAGATGGTCGCGTCGTTTCTTCGTGCGCTTGCCGATCAACCTGCGCCGAGCGTGGCGTCACGCAGCTTCCTGGTCCGCGCGCTGGACGCCAACGACCAGCAGGAACTGTTGCAGGCCTATGCGAAGCGCTTGATCACCAACGAGCCGCGCAACCCGCAACCGTGGATCGAGCTGATCGAGCACTGGTCGAGCGACGGGCCACCGGCGCACGACAAGACCAGCCTGGACGAGCATGCCCGAGAGCTGCGAGACCGACTCTTGTCAGCGCCTGCGGAGCCTGCCCCGGACCAGGGCACCGAGACTCTCAGCGTGACCCTGTGCCACGCCGATCCCGACAGTTGGCTCATGTCGGTGTGCCAGGCACCCATTGACGTTGAACCGCTTCGGCTCGAGCCGCTGGTCGAAGCGCTGGCCGAGGCCACCCATCGTCGTGGCGTGTTTGAGGTGTGGCAGGGTTATGAGGACGCCGACATCAAGAGCGCCGAGCGCTTCCGTCGCCCGAATGAAATCCGTGTGGCCAAACGCTCCGGAGAACTGCTGGCCTGGATCGTGCAACAGCGTCGACCAGACAGCGTGCTGGAAATTGGCAGCGGCTTCGGCACCTCCGGCATGTACCTCAGCGCAGCGTTGGAGGAACTGGGCTGCGGCCATCTGGTGACGTTTGAACCCAACCCCGTGTGGTTCGAGATTGCGCGGGACAATATCGCCCGCATATCAACCCGCGCGATGGCAGTTCGTGGGCCTTTCGAAGACCACCTGAGCCTGTTTGAAGATCAGAGCGTCGGCATGGCTTTTGTCGATGCCATTCACACACCGGAGGCGGTGGCCCAGCAGCTGGCCGCGCTGGAGCGGATCTGCCAACCCGGCGCCATCATCGTCATCGACGATATTCACTTCTCCGACCGCATGTATGCGTACTGGCAAGCCTTGGCCGCCGCACCGAAATGGGCCGCCAGTTGCGAATACTCCGGGCGTTTTGGACTGCTGGAAGTGAAGGCAACGCCTTCCGCCACCAACGACTAACGAGATCACCATGACCACCATCTCCAGGGCGGAGCTTCCAGTTCTCATCAGTTTTTACAGCGGCGACAAGTATTACTACGATGCCGCCGATGATCTTCGCGCCGATTGCGCGCGACTCGACCTCGATTGCGACATTGTCGAAGTGCAGAAGGCCGAGAACGAGACGTGGCTCGAGATCTGCAGGAAGAAGATTGCGTTCTATCGCGACATGCAGAGCAAGCACGATCGCCCGGTGCTGTGGATGGATGTGGACTGCCGATTGCAAAAGCGTCCGGAGTTCTTCGCCGGCACGATGGCCGATTTCGGCGCGTTTCTGCGCGGCTTCAAATACATCCGCGGTTTCGATCCGATGTCCTTGTCGCGTTTCTTTCAGCCGTCGATTCTGTTCTTCAACAACACACCCCATGGCCGGGCGTTTCTTGAGTTGATGGCCAAGCTCGAGTCCGAGAGTGCGGCCCCGGGCACCGACGACTATTTCCTGCAGGAGGCCTGGACCCAGCACGAGCAGCAATTGAAGCTGTTGCTGCTGCCGCCGTCTCTCGTCGGCTTCGAGTGGCCGCTCAAGAACGGCGAGGTCTTCTACTTCGGCAGCAGCGGAAACGTGGCCGAGTTCAAGGGCAAGGCCCAACAGCACGACGTGGACCTCTACACCCCGGCGCGGCGCAAGGCGATGTTCTTGCGAGAGGCGACCGAATTGGGCAAGAACAAGCGCCCGATGGACGCTCTGGCGATGCTGAGGAAGGCCTTCGAGATTGATTCGAGCGACGAAGGCCTGGCTTACCGAATTGCCCGCTTGCTGCGCCGTGAAGGCAAGTTGAAGACTGCGCTGATCTTCCTGCGCCGGTTCCAGGGCGCGCAGTTCACCGTCAACCACAGCCGGCGGTTTCTCGCAGACTCCGAATTCGAGGCCAAGAATGTCGAGCGGGCCCGCGCGATTGCGCTGGACTTGATCGAGCGCGGCACACCTTCCGACATTGCCTGGGCACGCAGCCGCTTGATTCGTTTCGAGCTGGAAGTCCGGGCCGAACAGGCCAAGATCAAACCCGATCGCCGTCCGGCCTTGTGGTGGATGGAGTCGCCCTATCCCGGCAACTTCGGCGACATCCTCAACCCTTACGTGGTCGAAAAACTAAGCGGCATCCCCCCGCGCTGGTCGCCGAAGGGCAAGGGGCTGCTGGTCATCGGCTCAGTGATCAAGTTCGCGACCAAAGAGACCACCGTATGGGGCAGTGGCACGCCCCGGATGACCGACAAACTGGACCCAGAGGCCAGGTACAACGCCGTGCGCGGTCCCTTGACCCGTCAGCTCGTGCTGGAATCCGGCGGGCAATGCCCCGAGGTCTATGGCGACGCGGCCTGGTTCCTGCCCAAGCTCTACACAGCCAAGCGCCCGGCGAAGAAATTCAGCCTCGGCCTCATCCGCCACTTCGCCAACGACGCCGACATTTCGGTCGGGGACGGGGTGAAGCTGATTTCCGTGCTGCGCGGCAGCTACGCGGATATCGAATCGTTCATCGATGAAATCCATGAGTGCGAAGCGGTCCTGACGACCTCTCTGCACGGACTCATTGTCTGCCACGCCTACGGGATCCCGGCCCGTTGGTGTGAGGTGCCGGATTCGCCCACCGGGCTGCCCGGCGACGGCACCAAGTTCCACGACTACATGCTCTCAGTGGGCCTGGAGCCGGAACCTCCACTCGACCTGCCGGTCGGAACCAGGGTGACTGTCGACCGGGTGTCCGAAGCCCACCGCCTGCCGAAGCGCCAGATCGATCTGCGCGCGCTGGCGCAGGCCGCACCGTTCCCGATCCGGCCCGACATCATGAGCCGCCTGTAGTCCCCGTTGACTGCCAATCGTCTTTGGTCTTTTCACTGGAGTTCAAGCATGCCCAAGCTGACTGCTCTCATGACCCGCGCCATCAGCGTCATGCTGATCGCTTTACCTTTGCATTCGGCCCTGGCTCAAACGGTGACGCCTGGAAAGAAAGGGATCGCCATAGGATCGGCCTTCGACGCGGACGGCAGTCGCCTGGACCGCTTGCACGTGAATTGGTACTACAACTGGACGATGAAGCCCAACTCGCCTGCATCGGCCAGTTGCTTCGTACCGATGTACTGGGGCAAGAAAGGCCAGCTTCAGTCGATTGCTGAGACCACCAAAGACCCGTTCCCGGTGCTCTTGACGCTGAACGAACCCGACTTCAAGAACCAGTCCAACCGGACGGTGGACGAAGCGCTGAACGAAGCGCCGGCGATCAGCAAACTGGCTCAGCGCGTCAGCTCACCGACGGCAGCGCGTCCATTTGAAGCGTGGATGCGCGAGTACATGGACAAGGCCGGCAAGCGCGGCATCCGCAGCGATTTCGTTCCGGTCCACTGGTACGGAGGACCGGACAGCGACCGGTTCATCGAGTTCCTCGACAAGCTGCACACGCTCTACAAGAAGCCGCTGTGGATCACCGAGTTCGCCGTGGCCGATTGGCACTCTTCCAAGTACCAGGAAAAGAATCGCTTCAGCGAGGACGACGTGGTCAAGTTCCTGAAGCAGACGCTGCCACGCCTGGAGAAGCTGGACTATGTCGAGCGCTACGCCTGGCTGGCCGCCGACTCTGACAAGGAGTCACTGCGTCCGTCGTTGTTGTTCACCGACGATGGCAAGTTGACGAAAGTGGGCCTGACCTACGCCGAATTCAACTACAAGAAGGAAGGCGTCAACTACTGTGGCGCCAAGTGATGACGGTGGACGTGGTCAGCTTCCGCAACTGACGTCGGCCGGCGGCATGCGCGTCGAGCAGACCGACTGATGGAGCGGCCGGAGTCTGTACCGCGTCCGCCGGTGAAAGAGGTGACCGGCCGGCCACTGAGCCGGATCCTTGTTTTCAACTTTTTTGCGGGCATCAAGGCACGCGGCATTCCGGTCTATGCGCGCGGACTGGAGGAGTGCTTTCGTCGACTCGACGTTGAACATGTCGAGTTGCGCGCGCCCAGGTGGGTCGGCCGGTGCCCGACGCCGATCCAGAACGTACTGTTCGTGCTGGCCGAGCAATTGTGGGCGCCGATGATGGCCCGCTGGCATCGGTGTGCCTGGGTGATCTATCCCTACAACTCTTGCGGTGTCGTCGACGCGCTGATGGGGCGATCGGTGTTGGTCGTGCACGATCTGATTCCGAATCGGCGCAAGAACATCGGCTTGAGTGCGCGATACATCAGGCTCTGCCAAGCCTGGCATGCCAGACGTGGCAGACCGGTTGCGACGGTCTCGAAGCACACGCTGCGGCAGTTGCAGCGGGTTCGCCAGTTTGATGCCTGTCCCAAATATCTGTGGGCCAACCCGTTCTATGCCTTCGAAGCACAGCTTGACGCATTGAATCGTCAAGTGGGGGACGGTGACGATGTCCCTCCCATGCCGCCCCAGCGCAGCGTTCTGATGTGCACCGGGATGGGGCCGAACAAGGACTTTCGCGGTGCCTTGGCACTGTTGGCCACCATTCCGCGCGCCATCCGCCCTCGGGTTTTGCTCTTCGGTTTCGGCGACGATGCATACCTCGCGCAGCGCCGCGTCGACAAGTTGCCTGAGGAGTGGCGCGTCCATGTGCAAGTCATGCCGCGGCTGAGTCTCGAGGATACCGTTCGTGCATTCCGGGCCGCCGACCTGGTGTGGGTTCATTCCAAGGCCGAAGGATTCGGGCGACCGGTCGTGGAGGCCCGCATGTGCGGCAAACCGGTTCTCGCGAGTGACGTCGGGGCATTTCGAGCATTGCGCCGCCTGGGCCAGATCCATCTCTACCGTCCGGACACTTTTCTGGATGCCTTCCATGCCGCGCTGGGCTCACTTGGCAGCCACGAGGCGGCATCGGCGGAGCCCTTCAATCGACAGTTGGAACAGGAAGTTGCCCGGTTGCTGCGAGAGGCCAGCGACGCCCCGCGCTGACTACCGGCCCGGGGAGATGCCTCGGGGGAGGGCGGCACCAGCCAACAATTGGTCGAGCGCTGCCAGGGCCGGCGCCGACACCACGTCCCACCGGTACTGGTCTTCGACCAGCATTCGTCCTGCCCGCGCCAATCGATTGTTGAGGGACTCGTCGGTCAGCAGCGCGCAGACCTTTTCGGACCAGTCGCCGGGGTCGCGGGCCACCAGCAAATGGTCCCCCTCGACCGCTGCGAGGCCTTCCAAACCGGCCGGTGACGTCACCGTGGCCAGTTCATGGGCCATGTAATCCAGGTTCTTGTTTTGGACGCCGGCGGCCATTCGGACCGGGCACACGCCCACCCTGCAACAAGCCAATCCACTGGCCAGATCCGGCAGCACACCGTGCACGACCACGCCGCCGATGGCCTTCAGGCGCTCGGTATCGCTTTGGGGAACTGGGCCGATCACGTGCAGCTTGGCATCCACAATCCGGCGTCGAACCAACGGCAACACTTGCTCGACAAAGAACCACAGGGCGTCGCGGTTGGGCAGTGACGACATCTGCCCGATCAGGGCGATGCCTGGTGGGCGTTGCGTCAGCGGCGGCAGCGCCCCTGACGCTGGGCCGAAGCCATTCGGTATGACGAGCGTGCGGGCGCGGCCGGTCTGCTCCGGTCCGAACAGGACATTCCTGTCAACCTCGGACACCAGCGAGATCAGCTCGAAATGGTGTTGGGTGTCCACCTCGTAGGCTCTGAGCCGGTCTGCCTCGAGACCATAGATCGCCCGGCGTGCATCCCGGACGGCGTTGGCGCCAGCGGCGCGCTCCATGCCCATCGAGATGGCGTCGGTCATCTCCAGCCACCGCGGGATGTGAACGTCCTTTGCGTAGGACGCGGTGCGCACCAGGTGGCACCACAGCAGATCGTGTTGCGGAGCCAGGCGCGTGACCTCGTCACGAAACTGACGATTCGCGAAATAGGCGATCTGCAAAGGCGTGCGACGCGGTAGCGCCGCGACGACTTGGAGCCATGAGCGCCAACGCGGATGAAATACGCGGTGCACTTCACTGAAGACGCCGTCGTCTGGCGCGACGGCGGTCATCTCCGCTTCGTCGCTGCAAAGGCTCAGCAGCGTCACGTCATGGTGCTGCCCCACGGCGCGGGCAAGCTGCCAGATGCGAAGTTTGTCGCCGCCCAGAACCGGATAAGGCCAACGCGGAGCGAGCAGCAGGATCTTCCGCCGCCCGGTCTTTCCAAGCGTCACAGCCAAGTGGGGGTCTTGAACCGGACGATGCTTCTGTACAGCGCCAGGTAGACCAACACGAATCCGACGATGGACGCCGCCAGCGGCCAAAACTGGTCGTACATGAAAATCGCCGGGACGACCGAGCCGAGACATAACACCCACAGATAGGGCGAAGTCACCGAGTTGCGGCGCCGTTCCGAGCCGCCCAGTCGACGCAGCAAACGCGAGTCAAGTCGCCGAAACAACAGGCTGTGCAGATGCCCTCGGTCGGGCCGGCTGACGGGCTTGCGTTTGAGACCACGCCGATAGACCGAGAACGTGGTCTCCGCAACCGGATAGATGCACAGCAGCAACGGAAACAACGGCGAGACCTCGCCCGGGTGGCGTGCGATGAGCATCAGGCCTAGCGCACAGACCAGGAAGCCGCACAAGTAGGCACCGCCATCGCCCAGGAAGATGAAGCCACCCGGGTAGTTCCAGACAAAGAACCCGGTGACTGCGCCGAGCGCGACCGCTGCAAATGCTGCGATCCAGAAGTCGTTGACAAGAAAGCCGACATAGCCGATGGCCGCCAGAATGATCATGGCGCATGCCGATGCGAGGCCATTGAGGCCGTCGATGATGTTGAATGCGTTGGTCAGCCCCGTCACGATGAAGGCTGTCAGGAGCACAGACGCCGTGGTCGATTGCGTCAGCAAGGCGTCGAGCCACGGCAGATCGGTGTGGATCACCCGGATGCCGTCGATGGCAGTCAGCAAAAGCGATGCCGTGACGACCCAAAGCAGCCGCAGCCTGACGCTGACTGCCCCCGTCAGGTCTTCTGCCAAGCCAATGGCCGACGCGGCCAGTGTCACTCCCAGCATGGGCAAGTGCGGCCCCGCAAACTGCGATTGGCTGGTGACCATTTGTGCAACACCGAGGCAAAGCGCCAGGCCGATGCCGATGCTGCCCAACCGCGGCACGGGGTGCTCGTGCAATGCCTGGGGGTTGCTCAGCGAACTGTGGGTGCGCCAGAGCGTGGAACTGCCGAACAAACGCAAGATAAGGAAGGTCAGCAGCGCTGAGGCAATCAAGGGCAAGACCAGAAAGCGCATGGCGGTCTTATCTCCGCAGCGAAAGGCAGCGATGCAAAAACGTTGTCCAGGTCACAGGTCTTCCCACATTCGGACAGGGCCGATCTGCCTGTGCGGCCATCGGAGGAGTCGACGGCCACTCCAATCCAGGGATGATGGCGAGGGCTGGACGATTCCTCATCCTCAGACAGTGCGCGCCGCGTAGTTCTTCTCCACCCACTCCCGATACCCACCACTCTGTACTTCGGCCACCCAGTCGGCGTGGTCGAGGTACCACTGCACCGTCTTGCGAATGCCGGAGTCGAAGGTCTCGGCGGGGCGCCAGCCGAGTTCGCGCTCGATCTTGCGTGCGTCGATGGCGTAGCGGCGGTCGTGGCCGGGGCGGTCGGTCACGTGGGTGACCAGGCGCGCGTAGGGGCCGGCCGGATCGGGCCGCAGTTCGTCGAGCAGTGCGCAGATCGTCTTGACGATGTCGATGTTGGCCTGCTCGTTCCAGCCGCCGATGTTGTAGGTCTCGCCGAGGCGGCCGCCTTGCAGCACGGCGCGGATGCCGCTGCAGTGGTCCTTCACATACAGCCAGTCGCGGATCTGTTGGCCGTCACCATAGACCGGCAGCGGCTTGCCGGCCAGCGCGTTGACGATCATCAGCGGGATCAGCTTCTCGGGGAAGTGGAATGGCCCGTAGTTGTTCGAGCAGTTGGTCGTCACCACCGGCAGGCCGTAGGTGTGGTGCCAGGCGCGGACCAGGTGGTCGCTCGCCGCCTTGCTGGCCGAGTAGGGGCTGTTGGGCTCGTACGGGTGGGTCTCGGTGAAGGCCGGGGCGCCGGGCTTCAGGCTGCCGTAGACCTCGTCGGTGCTGACATGGTGGAAACGAAACGCCGCGCGCTCCGCCTCAGGCAGCGACGCCCAGTGGGCACGGGCGGCTTCGAGCAGCGTGAAGGTGCCCTGCACGTTGGTCCGCATGAACTCGCCAGGGCCATGGATGCTGCGGTCGACGTGGCTCTCAGCGGCGAAATGGACGATCGCGCGGGGCCGGTGCTGCGCCAGCAACTGGTCGAGCAGTGCACGGTCGCCGATGTCGCCGCGCACGAAGACGTGCCGTGGGTTGTTCCGCAGCGCATCCAGATTGCGCAGGTTGCCGGCGTAGGTCAGGGCGTCCAGGTTGACCACGGGCTCGTCGCGGGTGTCGCTGTGTGCGAGCCAGTCGAGGACGAAATTGCTGCCGATGAAGCCGGCACCGCCGGTAACAAGGATCATGCCGAATTCTCTGTGTGGCGCCCAGCGGGCGGCATTTTTCTGAAATGGCTGGGTCTAGGCCCCAATTGTCAAAGTGTAGTCGCCTGCTGTAGCAGCGATAATGCGCGGTGATGAGTTCCGACCTCCAGGTTTCCGCGGCAGCTGCCGCCGACACCCCGCCTCCCGCCCGTTTCGACACTTTGCCGCTGGATCCCAAGCTCCTGCGTGCCGTGGCCGACCAGGGTTACCTGACCATGACGCCGATCCAGGCCAAGGCGATTCCGATCGTCTTGGAAGGGCGCGACGTGATGGGCGCAGCCCAGACAGGCACCGGCAAGACGGCGGCATTTTCCATCCCGCTGCTGCAGAAGATGCTGCGGCATGAAAATTCCAGCGCATCGCCTGCCCGCCACCCGGTGCGCGCCTTGGTGCTGGCGCCGACGCGTGAGCTGGCCGACCAGGTCGCCAACAACGTCAAGGCGTACGCCAAGCACAGCAACCTGCGCTCGGCGGTGGTTTTCGGCGGCATCGACATGAGGCCGCAGACGCTCGAGCTGAAGGCTGGCGTCGAGATCCTGATCGCCACGCCCGGCCGGCTGCTGGACCACATCGAGGCGAAAAACGCGGTGCTGAACCAGGTCGAGTACGTCGTGCTCGACGAGGCGGACCGCATGCTCGACATCGGCTTCCTGCCCGACCTGCAACGCATCCTGAGCTACCTGCCCAAGCAGCGCCAGACCCTGCTGTTCTCGGCCACCTTCTCGCCCGAGATCAAGCGCCTGGCCAACAGCTACTTGCAAGACCCGATCCTGGTCGAAGTGGCAAGGCCCAACGCCACCGCGTCGACCGTCGAGCAGCGCTTTTACAGCGTGGCCGATGAGGACAAGCGGCGTGCCGTGCTGCACCTGCTGAAAGAACGCAACATCACGCAATCGCTGGTGTTCGTGAACTCCAAGCTCGGCGCCGCGCGCCTGGCGCGCTCTTTCGAGCGCGACGGGATGCGCACCTCGGCGCTGCACGGCGACAAATCGCAAGACGAGCGCCTGAAGGCCCTGGCGGCCTTCAAGGCGGGCGAAGTCGACCTGCTGGTGGCCACCGATGTGGCGGCGCGCGGCCTGGACATTGCCGACCTGCCGGCGGTGTTCAACTTCGACGTGCCGTTCAACGCCGAAGACTATGTGCACCGCATCGGCCGCACCGGCCGTGCCGGCGCCTCGGGCTTGGCGGTGACGCTGGTGACGCGCAACGATACGCGCCTGGTGTCCGACATCGAAAAGCTGATCAAGAAGAAGATCGAGCTGGACGCCCTGGAACTGGACGACGATCGTCCGCGCCGCCGTCCGCCTGCGCGCGAGGATGACCGCGAAACCAGCCGCCCTGAAGTGCGCTCCACCTCAGGCGCTTACGCTGGTGCATCGGCTTCGCGCCGCCATGAGCCGCGTTCGGCTCCGCGCGACCCCTTCTTCGACAAGCCTTACGAGCCGGCAGCGTCCAGCGACGGCCCGGCCGCTTGGGAAAAGAGCGCACCTTCCACGCCGGCGCCCAGCCGGCTGTCACCCAACATCCGAGCCAAGCGCAAGGTCGCGGCGCTGCTCGGCGGCACTGCCAAGGCCTGAGCGACGTCGTGGTTGGGGTGAGTCGCCTGACGCGGTGGCGTGTGGCGTTTGCCTGCGCTGCCGCGGCCATCCTCTTCCTGGCCTTGATGCCTGCCAGCGGCGGGCAGGACTGGTTCGTGCACGCCGACAAGCTGCGCCACGCCGGGGCCTTCGTGGCTTTGTGGGCGATCGGCAAGCAGGCACGCCTTCGGCCGGCCTGGGCCTTGGCCGCGGCGCTGCTGGCTTTCGGTGTCGGCATCGAGTTGGCGCAGGCTTTGACGCCGACGCGCGAGTCGTCGATCGGTGACGTGCTGGCCGATGCGCTGGGCATCGCCGCGGGGCGCTGGCTGCTCGGCGGCGCTGCCGGCTGAGCTTTGCGCCCGTTCAGCCTGCCAGCCACATGAACACCGCCGGCAGCGTGTCCGGCATCGGCGATCGTCCGGCGGTTTGAAGCTCGCGCCGCCAGGCAGACGCTGTCTGGGTGCGACACCAGCCCGCCAATGAGGTGAGGCCGCAAGCCACTGACAAGCGCGTCTCCGGCTGCAGCGCTTGGCTCAACGCTTGCAGAAGCGCTTCGTTGCGATAGGGCGTTTCGATCACCAACTGGGTCTGTCCTTCGCGGCGCGAACGCTGCTCCAGCTCACGCACCCGTTGCTGACGTTCGGCCGCGTTCTGCGGCAGATAACCCTCAAAAGCAAAGCGTTGGCCGTTCAGCCCGCTGGCGGCCACGGCCAACGTCAGCGAGCTGGCGCCTGCCAGGGGCTCGACAGTCAGCCCCAGCACATGCGCGGCGGCTACCAGGGCTGCGCCCGGATCGGCCACCGCCGGCAGCCCTGCATCGGACAGCAGCCCCACGTCATGCCCCGCCAATGCAGGCGCGAGCAGCAACTTCCATTCATTCGCGTCGACGGCGCTGCCACTGCCTTTGCGGGCACGCGGCAACTCTTGCATCGCCAGCGTCTGCAGTGGTGCGGCCAGCGGCACCATCGCGTCCACCCGCTTCAAGAAGGCGCGTGCCGTCTTGGCGCTTTCAACCACCCAGTGGTGCAGCCCTGCCGCGCGGCGCAAGGCGTGGGCGCTGAGCACCTGATCGATCGGCTCCGGCGTGGCGCCCAGGTCGAGCGTGTTGGGCACCAGCACCAGGCGGCCCGCGGCCGTGGGCGCGCTCATCGGGTCACGCCCGCGACCAGCAGCGGGTCCAGGCCTGCGGCGCGCAGCAATTCGCAGGTGCGGATCAACGGCAAGCCCACCAGCGCGGTCGGGTCGTCGGACTCGATCGCACTCAGCAACGCGATGCCCAACGTCTCTGATTTGGCGCTGCCGGCGCAGTCGTAGGGCTGTTCCAGCCGCAGATAACGTTCAATCTCGTCGTCGTTCAACGAACGGAAACGCACCCGCACCGGGACCAGTTGAACTTGTTCAAATCCGGTGAGCACCCGCACCACCGCGACGGCGGTCTGAAAGACGATCGTGCGCCCGCTCATCCGTCGCAGCTGCTCGACGGCGCGCTCATGCGTGCCGGGCTTGCCGATCGGCTCGCCGTCCACATCGGCGACCTGATCAGAACCGATCACCACCGTGTCGTCATGGTTGGATTCGGCGACTGCGCGGGCCTTGGCCAGCGCCAGGCGCTGGGCTAGGCCAGCTGGGCTCTCGCCAGGCTGCGGCGTCTCATCCACCTGCGGCGATTGCACGTCAAAAGGCAGGCGGAGTCGGTCGAGCAGTTCGCGCCGGTAGCGCGAGGTGGAGCCGAGGACGAGCCGCGGCAACGTGGTGGTAAGCGGTTCGGACATGGGGAAATTATTCCACCGGGCCTGGGCAAGGCCCGCCGCTAAACTGGACCCATGAATGCGAAATCGATCGACCCGCGGCGGCTGGACGTGGCCGTGTTGGCCGCGGCCCATGGCGAGTTGTCAGGCGAATGGCCGTTGGCTGCACTCGACCGCCTGGCCGACTTGGTGCTGAGCGCCGAACCCGAGGGCTCACCCATCCACTGGCAGGCCGAAGGCGACCAGCGGCCGGTGACCGGCGGTGAGCCTGAAATCTGGCTGCACCTCACCGCCCAGGCCTGCGTCAACATGCGCTGCCAGCGCTGCCTGGGCCCGCTGGCTGTGCCGCTGGACCTGGACCGCTGGATCCGTTTCGTGCGCGACGCGGCCCAGGCCGAGGCGCTGGATGCCGAGCTGGAAGACGACGTGCTCGAGCTTCCGCGGCACGCGGATCTTGGCGAGCTGATCGAGGACGAGCTGCTGCTGGCGTTGCCGCTGGTGCCGCGGCACGAGGATTGTCCTGAGCCGTTGCCGATGGGCGACGCCGTCAATCCTGAGCCGGCTGCCGATGTGCCGCCGGATCGGCCGAATCCATTTGCCGCGCTGGCCCAGCTGAAGAAGAAGCCCGACAAGGCATGAGGCCACTGCTTGCCTGGGCGGGCGGCAGGACTGGCGCCGCGGCAAGCGCCGGTGTTATACTCTCGGGCTTTCCCGGATCGGGCGCGTCGTTTGCGCCTGGCTGTCAACAGCGGCGAGTTTTCGCCGCGGCGTTCGAGCGGCACCGGGTGTGTCCAACTTTCGACCGTGTTCGAGCGCTGACCTTGGCGCCGGGCACCCGCCGCACCACATCGGTTGGTGCTCCAGGAGCGTTCCATGGCTGTCCAGCAAAACAAGAAGTCGCCGTCCAAGCGCGGCATGCATCGTTCGCACAACGCGCTGGTTCAGCCCGGCACGGCAATCGAATCGACCACCGGTGAAGTGCACCTGCGCCACCACATCAGCCCGACCGGTTTCTACCGCGGCCGCAAGGTCTTGAAGACGAAGGCAGACGCCTGATCGGGCTCTGGCCTGACCTTCAATCCCCGGCCGGGTTGGCGCTTGCCTGCCCCCACCCGTGAATCGAACACGATGCCGCAGCCTTGACTGCGGCATTTGCCATTCCAGAACGTGTCGCACGCACATTCATTGACGCCTCTTGAGCGGGTCCGCGTCGTTGTCGACTGCATGGGCGGTGACCACGGGCCTTCCGTCACGCTGCCCGCGTGCAAGGAATTTCTCGCCAGCCATCCCCAAGCGGACTTGGTGCTGGTGGGCATGGCCGATGCCATCGCCCCGGCGGCGAGCTGGCCGCGCTGCACGCTGGTGCCTTCCACCGAGATCGTCGCGATGGACGACCCGCTGGAAGTGGCACTCCGGCGCAAGAAAGACTCGTCGATGCGGGTCGCCATCAACCAGCTCAAGCCCGACGCCAACGGCCGCGCGATGGGTGATGTCGCGGTTTCTGCCGGCAACACCGGCGCGTTGATGGCGATCTCGCGCTACGTGCTGAAGACGGTGGACGGCATCGACCGCCCGGCGATTGCTTCTGCATTTCCGAACGAGCGGCCCGGCTTCACGACAGTGCTGGATCTCGGCGCCAATGTCGACTGCACCGCCGAGCACCTGTTGCAGTTCGCGGTGATGGGCAGTGCGCTGGTGTCGGCGTTAGACGGCACGGCCGAGCCCAGCGTTGGCCTGCTGAACATCGGCGCCGAAGCGATCAAGGGCAGCGACATCATCAAGCAAGCTGGCGAGTTGCTGCGCAACGCAGCCAACGCGGGCCAGCTGAACTATTTCGGCAACGTCGAAGGCAACGACATCTTCAACGGCACGGTCGACATCGTCGTCTGCGACGGTTTCGTCGGCAACGTGATGCTGAAGAGCAGCGAGGGCCTGGCGCACATGCTGACCGGCTTCCTGCGCACCGAATTCACGCGCCACTGGATGGCCAAGTTCGCGGCGCTGGTCGCCTGGCCGGTGCTCAAGCACTTCCGCAAGCGGTTCGATCCCCGTGGCTACAACGGCGCGGCGTTGCTGGGCCTGCAGGGCCTGGTCTTCAAGAGCCACGGCTCTGCCGATGCCTTCTCGTTCGGCCGGGCTTTGGCGCGGGCTTATGATGCGGCCCGCAATCGCTTGCCCGAACAGGTGCACGAGCGCATCGTCGAAACCTTGCAGGCGGCAGCCCTTCCGCCCGACGACGAGCCCGTGCGTCCCGCCGCATGAATTCTTCCGCCGACAGCATTCCTCCCCAGCGCTACGCCCGCATCACCGGAACCGGCAGCATGCTGCCGCCGCATCGCGTCAGCAACGCCGAACTGGCGGCTCAGCTGGCCACGCGCGGCCTGGAGACCTCCGACGAATGGATCGTCGAGCGCACGGGGATCCGCGCGCGCCGCTTTGCCGAAGCCACGGTCAATGCCAGCGACCTGGGGGTCGATGCCGCCCGTCACGCACTCGAGGCTGCCGGTCGTTCGGCCGAAGACGTCGACCTGATCATCGTGGCCACGTCGACGCCCGACATGGTGTTTCCGTCGACCGCCACCATCATCCAGCGCAAGCTGGGCGTGCAGGGCTGTCCCGCCTTCGACCTGCAAGCCGTTTGCTCGGGCTTCGTCTACGGGCTGTCGGTGGCCGACGCGATGATCCGCTCGGGCTCGGCGACTTGTGCACTGGTGATCGGCTCCGAAGTCTTCTCGCGCATCCTCGATTTCAATGACCGCACCACCTGCGTGCTGTTCGGTGATGGCGCCGGTGCCGTGGTACTCGAAGCCTCGTCCGAGCCTGGCATCCTGGCGACCAAGCTGCATGCCGACGGCCAGTACATGGAAATCCTGTGCACGCCCGGCACCGTGTCGGGTGGGCAGGTGCTGGGCAATCCGCTGCTGAAGATGGATGGCCAGGCGGTGTTCAAGCTGGCCGTCAAGGTGCTCGACGAGGTCGCACGCGAAGTGCTCGAAGCCGCCGGCCGCAGCGCCGAAGACATCGATTGGCTGATCCCGCACCAAGCCAACATCCGCATCATGCAAGGCACGGCGCGCAAGCTGAAGCTGCCGGCCGACCGGCTGGTGGTGACCGTGGACGAGCATGGCAACACCTCCGCCGCGTCCATTCCGCTGGCACTCGACCATGCGGTGCGCACCGGCAAGATCCAGCGTGGCCAGACGCTGATGCTCGAAGGCGTCGGTGGCGGCTTCACCTGGGGTGCCGTGCTGCTCGATTTCTGAGCCACGCCGTCCCTGATTCGTTCGATTGAAGGTGTCTTTGATGACCGCGTTCGCATTCGTCTTTCCGGGCCAGGGCTCGCAGGCTGTCGGCATGCTCGACGCCTGGGGCGACCACCCGGCTGTCCGCCAGACGTTGGCCGAAGCATCGGCCGCGCTGGGCGAAGACATCGGTACCTTGATTCACGCCGGCCCAAAGGAACAACTGGACCTGACCACCAACACCCAGCCGGTGATGCTGACGGCGGGCATTGCCTGTTACCGCGCCTGGCTGGCTGAGGGGGGCGCTGAACCGGCCGCAGTGGCTGGCCATTCACTGGGCGAGTACACCGCACTGGTCGCCGCCGGCAGTCTGAGGCTGGCCGATGCCCTGCCTCTGGTGCGTTTGCGTGCTCAAGCGATGCAAGAAGCCGTGCCGGTCGGGCACGGTGCAATGGCTGCGATCCTTGGCCTGGATGCCGACACCGTTCGCGCCGGCTGCGCCGAAGCGGCGGCGGCCAGCGGCGAGGTGGTTGAAGCGGTCAACTTCAATGACCCCAAGCAGACCGTGATCGCCGGCAGCAAGGCCGGTGTCGAAAAGGGCTGCGAGCTGCTGAAGGCCAAGGGCGCCAAGCGTGCGCTGCCCCTGCCTGTGTCGGCACCCTTCCATTCGAGCCTGATGAAGCCGGCCGCCGAGCGCTTGAAGGCGCGTCTGGCCGAGGTAACCCTTGCCGCGCCGACGATCGCGGTCGTGAACAACATTGACGTTTCGGTCACAAGCGAGCCGGCGGCGATCCGCGACGCGCTGTACCGTCAGGCCTTTGGCCCCGTGCGCTGGCTCGAAGTGGTGCAGGCCCTGCGGGCACGCGGCCTGTCGCACATCATCGAGTGCGGCCCCGGCAAGGTGCTGGCCGGCATGGTCAAGCGCATTGATGGTGACGCCGTGAGCGCCACCGTGTTCGACCCGGCCTCGTTGGCTGAAGTGAAGGGGTTGCTGGCATGAGCACGCAAGGTCAAGTCGCATTGGTGACCGGCGCTTCGCGCGGTATCGGCCGCGCCATTGCGCTGGAACTCGCCGCACGCGGCATGAAGGTCATCGGCACCGCGACCAGCGACGCCGGCGCGGCTGCCATCGGCGAAGCGCTGTCGGGCCACGCGAACTGCAAGGGCGTCAATCTGAACGTCAATGACGCTGCAGGCGTCGACGCGCTGATCGATGCGATCGTCAAGGAACACGGTGCGCTGCACGTGCTGGTCAACAACGCAGGAATCACCCGCGACACGCTGGCCATGCGCATGAAGGACGACGACTGGGACGCGGTGCTCGACACCAACCTCAAGGCCGTCTTCCGCCTGTCGCGCGCGGTGATGCGCCCCATGATGAAGCAGCGTTATGGCCGCATCGTCAGCATCACCTCGGTCGTCGGCGCCTCGGGCAACCCGGGCCAGTCCAACTACGCCGCCGCCAAGGCAGGCGTGGCTGGCATGACCCGTGCATTGGCCCGCGAGCTGGGCAGCCGCGCGATCACCGTCAACTGCGTCGCGCCCGGCTTCATCGCCACCGACATGACAGACGCCCTGCCCGAAGCCCAGAAGACCGCGCTGCTGCAGCAGATTCCGCTGCAGCGCCTGGGCCAGCCGAACGAGATCGCCCACGCCGTGGCCTTCCTCGCGTCGCCTGAAGCCGGCTACATCACTGGCACTGAACTGCACGTCAATGGCGGCATGTTCATGAACTGATTTCCACCGCCGGCGCTGGCAGCCTGCCAGCGTAGAATCCGGCCCGTTTTACGCAACCTCCTGGAGGAGTCATGAGCGATATCGAAGCACGCGTCAAGAAGATCATTGCCGAGCAACTGGGCGTTCCCGAAGCCGATGTCAGCAACGAGAAGGCCTTTGTGGCTGACCTCGGCGCCGACTCGTTGGACACCGTCGAGTTGGTGATGGCCCTCGAAGACGAGTTCAGCATCGAGATCCCCGATGAAGAAGCCGAGAAGATCACCACGGTTCAGTTGGCGATCGACTACGCCAAGGCTCACGCCAAGGCCTAAGCCCTTTCGGACGGCCTGCCTCCGGCCGCCTGTGATCAGCATTTCGAACGCATGACCCGACGTGTCGTCATCACCGGCCTGGGCCTCGTCTGCCCGGTCGGCAATACCGTTTCCGAAGGCTGGGCCAACATCTTGGCCGGCCGCTCGGGCATCGCTCCGATCACCAGGTTCGATGCTTCGGGCATTGCCTGCCAGTTTGCAGGCGAGGTCAAAGGCTTTCCGCTCGAGGAGTACATCCCCGGCAAGGAAGCCAAGCACATGGACTCCTTCATCCACTTCGGGATGGCGGCTGGGATCCAGGCGGTGCGCGACGCAGGTTTGCTGACCAACGATCAGCTCACCGAAGAAACGGCCGAACGCATCGGCTGCATGATTGGCTCGGGCATCGGTGGTCTGCCTGAAATCGAAGCCACTGCGAAAACGGCCTTCGAGCGCGGCCCCCGCCGCATCTCGCCGTTCTTCGTGCCGGCCTCGATCATCAACATGATCTCGGGCCACCTGGCGATCCGCTACGGCTTCACCGGCCCGAACCTGGCCGTGGTCACTGCCTGCACCACGGGCCTGCACTGCATCGGCCAGGCCGGGCGCCTGATCGAATACGGCGACGCCGACGTGATGGTTGCCGGTGGCTCTGAAGCGACCGTGTCGCTGCTGGGCGTCGGCGGTTTTGCCGCGGCGCGTGCGCTGTCGACCCGCAACGACGATCCTGCCACCGCGTCCCGCCCCTGGGATAAGGACCGCGACGGTTTCGTGCTTGGCGAGGGTGCCGGCGTGCTGGTGCTCGAAGAGTACGAGCACGCGAAAAAGCGCGGCGCCAAGATCTACGCCGAACTGCGTGGCTTCGGCATGGGTGGCGACGCCTACCACATGACCGCGCCCAACGTGGATGGCCCGAAGCGTTCGATGAAGGCTGCGCTGCGCAGCGCTGGCATCAATCCTGATCAGGTGCAGTACCTGAACGCACACGGCACCTCGACGCCGCTGGGCGATCTGAACGAAACCAACGCGATCAAGCTGGCCTTTGGCGACTACGCCAAGAAGCTGGTCGTGAACTCCACCAAGTCGATGACCGGCCACCTGCTCGGTGGCGCCGGCGGCATCGAATCGGTGTTCACCGTGCTCGCGCTGCGCGATCAGGTGTCGCCGCCCACGATCAACATCTTCAACCAGGATCCCGAATGTGACCTGGACTATTGCGCCAACACGGCGCGCGAGATGAAGATCGACCTCGCGGTGAAGAACAACTTCGGCTTCGGCGGCACCAACGGTACGCTGGTGTTCGGTCGCGTTTGACGCGGCTGCTTCGAAGTCACCAGCCTCGCGCCAGATGCGCGCAGCGCCCCCAGTTGACCACCCCGTTGCTCGCCTTGGCCTTTGGGCCGGGGCGGGTGCCACGCTGGCGGCGTTGGCCGCGGGCGCGCCCCTGTGGTGGTTATGTGCACACGCGCAGGCGCTGCGGCTGGCTGGCGAAGCCGCGGGGTGGGCAAGTTTGATCCTGACCTTCTTGGCTGCTGCGGTGGCTTTCATGCTCTTCTGGCGTCGTGCCGCCAGGCTCCCCGCTCAATGGCTGCGCTGGGATGGCACCGGCTGGCAGCTGCTGACGGCGGATGTCGCTGAAGAGTTGGACACCCCGGCGGTCCAGATCGACCTGAGTCACGCCGTGCTGCTGCGCGCCCGCCGTCCGGGCCGCCGCCCCGTTTGGCTGCCACTCGAACGCCGCGATGCGCCGGCCACGTGGCACCGCCTGCGGGTCGTGCTCAGCCAACCATTGCGTTCGACCCAACCCGCATCGCGGTCTGACGGGGTGGCTGCATGACCGCCGCGGGCCCCGACGTCGACGCTGCGCTGGTCGATCGCGTCAAGCAAGGGGATGTTCGCGCCTTCGAGATGCTGGTCGTCAAGTACCAGCGCCGGATCGAGCGCCTGATCGGCCGGATGGTGCGCGATGTCGACCTGGTGGCCGATATCGCTCAGGAAACCTTCATCCGTGCCTACCGCGCGCTGCCGCAATTCCGTGGCGACAGCGCTTTTTACACCTGGCTCTACCGAATCGCCGTCAACACGGCCAAGAAAGCGCTGGTCGACCTCAAGCGTGACCCTTTGGTGACCGACGCCGCACTCGCTGGAAGCGACGACGACGACGAAACTTCGCGCCGGGGTTTGGAACCAAGCGACATGGCAACGCCCGAAGCCTTGCTGGCCAGCAAGGAAATCGCGGCCACGGTGAACGCAGCGATCGAAGCCTTGTCAGAGGATTTGCGGCAGGCGATCACGTTGCGTGAAATCGAAGGTCTCAGCTACGAAGAGATAGCGGATGTGATGAATTGCCCCATTGGGACGGTGCGGTCGCGGATCTTTCGCGCCCGCGAAGCGATCGCACTGCGTTTGCGACCGCTGCTGGACACGCGCGACGGCGAGCGCTGGTAACAAAACCGAATCCGCCGAGCCTGGAGTGCTCTCATGACCCATTCTTCTGTTGACGATCCGAACGAACGCCGCTGGTTGCAGCTGTCGGCCCTGTGCGATGGCGAAGCCGACTCGGCCGAAGCCCAGCGCTGCTTCGAGGGCTGGCGCGAAGACGCCACGCTGCGCGCGCGCTGGCATAGCTACCAGTGGATCGGCGACGTGATGCGCTCTGACGATTTGGCCGGCGCTGCCGAGCACGATCAGGCTTTTTTGCTCGCCTTGCGCGAGCGGCTGGCCAAGGAGCCGGTGGTGCTGGCGCCTGCCCGCGCCGACGGCGTGGTGCCCGTGGCGGCTGCGGCCGGTGCCCAGTTGGCAGTGGCGGGGGCGCGGCGGCAACGCTGGGGTGCGCCGATGGCGATGGCCGCCGGCGTGATGGTCACCGGGGCATTGGTGGTGATGAGTTCGTCGGGTCCGCAGCCCACTGTCTCTGCCGGCCCGATGGCGCTGCAGGTGCAGACCGCTGCACCAACCAACGTCGCCACCGGCCCGTCCGTCGGCGCCAGTGCGGTGCAGGTGGGTGACATGCTGCGTAACCCTGAACTGGACCGCTACCTGAACGCGCACCGGCAATTTGTTCAGGGGTCCACGCTGAGCGTGCCGGGCGGTGTGCGCCAAGTGGCCGTCACGCCCGACGGTCAGTGACAGTCAGGCGATGAGGACGCGCTTGCGGGCAATGCTGCGGCTCAAAGGGCGTGCCATGTGGACCCGGCGGGTGTCGGTGGCCGGCTTGGCGTTCGCCTGCGCGCTGCCTGCACTGGTCTTCGCGCAGGATGGGGGCGCCGCGGCTGGCGATGCGCGGCCGCGCAGCGTGGATGCCCGCAGCTGGCTGATGCGCCTTCACGAGGCTGCATTGCAGCGCAATTACCACGGCACTTTGGTGGTCAGCACAGCCACCTCGTTCAGCAGTTCGCGCGTGACCCATTTCGTGGACGGCGATCAGCAATACGAGAGCGTCATCGCCCTTGATGGCGAGGCTCGCAGCATGCTCCGCCACAACGACGAAGTGCACACCGTGTGGCCGCGTGTGCGGGTGGCCGTGGTCGAACAGCGCGACGTACGTGCCAGCTTTCCAGCGCTGATGGCAGGCGGCGAGTTGCGCGTGCTGGAGTCCTACGAACTGCGCCTGCTGGGCGTCGATCGCGTCGCTGGCTACGAGGCCGAGGTCGCGCTGCTGAAAGCCCGCGATGCAATGCGCTTCAGCCAGCGCCTGTGGGCCGAACGCCAGACCGGGCTGCTGCTGCGTGCGGACATTCTGGCTCCCAACGGCCAGATGCTGGAGTCGGCGGCCTTCTCGGAACTGGCGCTTGATGGCAAGCCGAAGCCTGCCTTGGTGCTGGAGCCGCTGCGCCACCTGGACGGCTACCGTGTCGTGCGGCCGGCCGTGCTGCCCACCAACCTCGACAACGAAGGCTGGCGCATGACCAGCCTGCCGGCAGGCTTCAAGCAAGTCCAATGTGCCAAGCGCTCGCTGGACCCGAGCGGCGGCCCATCGGCGCCGGTGGTGTTGCAGTCCATTTACTCCGACGGACTGACCCACGTCTCGCTTTTTGTCGAACCTTTTGATCCAAAGCGGCACCAAGGCGAGGTCGTCGGCTCGATCGGCGCGACGCACACCCTGAT
>Ga0307516_10000126_pt1 | contig 90389 bp, 90 predicted proteins | sample 19_EM_MG_FD_203310 | JGI IMG/M metagenome (GOLD analysis project Ga0307516, IMG submission 203310) | Populus trichocarpa ectomycorrhiza microbial communities from riparian zone in the Pacific Northwest, United States - 19_EM | ecosystem: Host-associated > Plants > Roots > Unclassified | place... | reverse complement strand
GCGTTGTGCTTTCACAATTGTGCCGAGCAGGCTTTGACACAATTCTCGGAAGGGTTTCGGGTACTGATTTCTGAGTCGGGGAGTTGCCCCCGAGTTCGGGGATTTGGAGGGTCAGACTTTTCCTTCCAGACCCTGAGTAAAAGAAATTAATTATTACAGAGCGCGAGCGAAGTGATGGTTGATGATGGGCTTGGCGAAGGGTCACGCGAGACTATGTGGGCGTCTGGAAGTACTCATGTCGTAGATAATAGATATCTATTTTGTAGAAGATCAATTGAAAGTTAAGATTCTCCCCGGGTTTGCACTATACATCGAGTAGAGTGCAGAGCGTAGCAGCGATGGAGTCTCACTCGACCCTTCGCCAAGCCGATCATTATTCATCAACACACTAGCGATCTCTAATCTCGTTGACTCCCAGCCGGGTAAAGGGTGGTGTTAGCCGATCACGTGTGGAAAAATATTCGAGTACATAGTGGCCAGGGTTGCGGGCTAAATATCTATTCATTAGAGATCGCTAGCGTATTGATGAATAATGCGGCTTGGCAAAGGGTCGTGCGAGACTAGTCACTTAGACAAGGTAGATAGCATCTTGGTATTTCTTGGCAATATAACAAATTCAAAAATCCGTGACTAAGCACGAGTGATGAAATATAATACACCAAATATGTGCATGGATACACACTTTCCCCGCTTGTGTCGACCCCACTTCCGAGCCAGTACTGCTCTATCGCCAGCTTCTTCGCCCCCAGTTGCAACGCCACGTCTGCAGTCCATCAGCGTTATACACAGGAGAATTGCGAGTGTCGGTTCCTCGAACTTAAGTCAACTAAGGGATGCGATGGATTCTGTTTCTTTGAAGACAATACGACGGTTTGTAGACTGCAGTAAGAGATGACTGACTGCATGTATAAACGGGCTGTCAAAGGAGCAGAGAGAGTTTGCAGAAAAGCAGTACAAGTCGCATAGACGGAAATACCATCGTAAATATTGGGGATCATATCTATCACTCGGACTTCCTAATATAGTATAGCTTCATGCCGAGACTACTAATGCACTGTCCAATTTCCACCCCGTCTAACAAAAGTTTAATAGCAGCACCACCAGGACTTCAAATCAAAATCGGAGAACACTGGGATGTTCTACACATGCTCCTCCACCCCGAGTGTTCTCGAAACAAATTCTTTTTTAGGTTGGGTGATGGAGTAATGGTTGGAGATGGAGGTTGTTTTTGAGCGCATACCCCTGTCTGGAAGGAAACGTCTGAGCCCCCAAAACCCCGGTCTGGCAAGCTTCCCGACGCTGAAAATTTGTCGCCGGAACCACTCCAACCTACTGAGTAGCCTTGCTCGACCCCCCGCCAAGCCGATCATTATTCATCAACACGCTAGCGATCTCTTATGAATATTTTCTGCTACTCAGGGTCTGGAATAGTCTCGCTGACTCCTCGCCGGGTAAAGAGTAGTTCGCCGATCACGTGCCAAAAAATACTTGTTTCTATTGGGGCTAGGAGTCTGGAAGGGAACACAACCCCCGAAACGTCGGATAATCATTACACCACCACAAACAGCAAAAATAACACAAGAAAATAACATAAGAAAATCTCTCAAATAAATACAATGTCTATTCCATCTAATAATCATTGCCAAACCTCAAAAGTGCCAACACCACACACCTACAACCCAATTTCAAACTCTTCCCCACGCCGTGATTTATTTTGAGGAACTCTATCTGTAAGGCTTGGCACGAAAGTTGAGGTGAAAACAGCCTTCCACCTCGCCACGCGGCGTAAAATTATTTTTTCTTCACCCAATGCCATAAATTGAATTTACAGGTAAGTAGTTACATTCTAGCGTTCCTTATGTCAGAGCAATTTACTCATTATGTGGTAGTGGTTTGGGGGGGGTTGGAAATTAGCTGGCGGCGCTGCTAGACGCCCCACGCTTTTTTGGACCACTTTGGTTCTGGAAGTGTGCACGCGCACAGGATGACGCCAGGTCCGAATTCGGACCCGATAGGTAGCGCTACCGTGATTCGCACGGTGACGGGGCCGTTAGATTGGACGAGGGACAGGTGCCTCCGTCTGTAAAGGGACACTTGGCGGCTTAAAATAATTAACAGCAATTGACTCCCATACCACCCGTTTCTGTGGAATTGACTCCGATACCACCCATAACTTAAGGGGTCTCCGGTACCACCCTTTTTGCCGAGTGATAGAAAATGTAATCGTCTTGACGGCGTTGACTTCTGCATCTACACCACACCACCAGCTCCCCCTCCTCCCTCCAGCATCACCACCTCCATCTACCAACAACCCGGATCCTCATTGAATTCCGTAGTACGGCGAGGCGGGCCCTGCCTCAATACCTCGTTGCCGCATCCAGCACCGCATCGCCATACCCATCGATCGCTCGTTCTTTGCAAATGTGCCCACTTGCTTGAATCAGCCGGTAGTTAATGCAGGCCCGGAAGCTGCCGTAGATTCCACTCGCCATCCTACAGCAACGGCATCACCGCATCCAGCAGCACTCGGACCTATCGGTCTCGCAGGACCGCCGCATCCACCCAATACAGCAGTATTCCACACACTCTCCCCTCAAACACCCCCCGAAAGCCTTCCAATTTCCACAACGCAGTTCATCATGTTTGTTTGTCACCAGGACGCCCATTCTAACCCCGGTCCAGATCCTCGTCGTCGTACTTCCTTTCCGCCCTGGCGGCTGGTGTCCGCAGCACCCCGACCGCCGCCGCGAGGTATGTCGACCGTGCTCCCCCAGTGCGCACAGCCAGCCGACCCGCCTCCTTGTCGCGCGCCAGGCGGGCCCCGGGCCAGCCACGCTACCACGGCCTCGGCGACAAGCTGGCGAACTCGAGGCCGCGGTGGACGCGGCCTCCAACACGTTCTGCATCGGCTGGGCGCGTAGGCTGCGGAACGTGCGCGTCGACGTCAGCCGCGGCGCCAGCATCACGATGAACGCGCGCAAGAACTTTGCCCTCACTCACGCCCACTGGCATGGCCGTCCTCCACAGGATCGCCCGCGGCTGCAGCTCCGGCGACGGCGCCGTGCTCAACTCCATGCAAGCGCTCGCTGTGGATCGAGTGCCACTTCTACTAGCTAGTGCACGCCGGGCCGGTAGGCGCTCCGGTGTGGATGATCGCTCTCGGTGTCACCGGTCGGCGGTGTTGGAACGGCCGGCGCGGGTGTTTGCATTTCGTATATTTTTTTTGGTGGGCGGTTTATTTCTTTTGGCTTTGGTTCGCTCGGGATAATGATAGGCATGGACGTGTTGACGTATTGATGTGCGCTCCCACAAACATACTACTGCTCGGAAATGTCCCAACCGGGAACCACTGGCTCTCACTCGCCGGTCGTGACTATGACAGGCTCACAAACCACCCCGCGGGGTGTCTAGTGGGACAGTATTTTTTCGGAAAAGGAGTGGCAGGAAGCTAAGGGGTGGGTCTGGACAGGGCTGTGAAGAGGCCCCGAGTGAGGCGTCGGAATTGGAGCTCCGAGAGCGGGGAGTGGGGAAAGAGGAGAAGGGTTGGAGGCGGACGAGCAGGTAGGAGGAACGGGGTGATTGAGCGTTATATAACACCTTTGGGAGGCCAGGGCTGAGGGCAAAGGGAGCTACATACAACGAGCCATCTGCGGACCGATCAAGGTCGGGGCGGACAGTAGCGGGATTTGGGCAAAATGTATGCAACCATAGCCTACATGGTCTGAATGCGAGTATGATTATCTAAACAAAAAAAAAGCCCGGTTGGATAGCCAGGCAACCCCGCGTCCCTCCGCGGCTCCTCAGACTAGCCAAGTACATATATAAGTCTGTGAGAGACCCACCTGTCCTCTTCCTACGCGACGTACGTGTCTACCAGCGCGACACGGCCAAGCGCAGGCGGCCAAGCTAGCTGCCGCTCCGTTGCGGGGCGAGTAATGGAGCGCATCAAGCCTAACCGACTCCATCGTGCGAGACGGGTACTCACGAGCCGTCACTCGGCCGAGGGTGGGGATTGCGCCATCGATCGGGGGATGGGCACCAGTGCAGTGGGGAACCGACAAGCAGCAGCCGTTGACCACACAATGCAAAGCACAAGACCTGCTGTCGCCAATGGCGCAAACACAATCCGCTCATCGCACCACGCCCCTCCGCCGGGAGGGGCAGCTATTGTCGATAAGTGATGGCTATGTCCGCCGATAGTTCGCAAGCCATCGTGCAAGAGGAGTGCCGTAGCCTCTCGACGGCGGTTCCGCCTTTGGCCGGGAAAGCCCGTAGGGATGTACGGAAAAGCCCGTCGGGATGTACGGATCGAGACCGGATGGCGGATGATCTCCGATGATGCACACGTGCCGAAGTAATGCAACCTGCGCACGTACTGCTTGCTTGATAATCACTTGATTTCCTGCTTACTTCTCGCCGCAGCGGTTTCTGCCTCCGCGCTGGACGTCGCATCGCGAGACACCCTTCGAGCGAGCCCCAGCCAGCCGCGGGGAGGAGAAGAAGACTGGCTCCGCCGGACCGATGCGCCGTCCCCTCGTCCCTTGGCTCGAAGTGGAAACCCGCCCACCCCCGCACGCTTCGGCGCCGATGCCGGTGCCCAGTGCCGACGTCGGCTTGTTGATCTCGGGGGGCCCGGGCCGCACCCAAGATTCAAGGCGGGAGGGGCGGCTGCACCGCATCGGAAGATTCAAGTGACGCAGTGTTGGCGTCTCGTCTCGTTTCGTCGCGCTCGTCGATCGGATCAGGCGGATATGTACTCTGGAAGTGGTGCTGAGCGCCCCGAAGAGCGGTGGTTAGGGCAAGGGCTTACACAGGCGGCGGACAAATGCAACCAACCATAGAGATATGTAGATACCACGGAACCCAGTCGGAAGAGCGGCCTTGCCACTCCGACTCGACGACGGCGCGACGGCTAGCGGCAACCGGCGATCCGTCTCGAAGGGCGACTTTCTGCATCTTGCCGGTCGATTCCGGTTTCGAATGCTCACTCGCCTGCTATTATGTAGATATATGTACGCTCCTCCGGTGCGTAATGGCTGGCTGGCTGGATGATGCTGCCTGATCTGATATCTGATATCTGATTTCTTATTTTTCTTTCTGTGGAATACCGGCCCTGCTGTTGCGGGGGCCGTTGACGTGTTCTTTTTTTTCTCTTCTCTCTCTCTCTATCATTTCCTTTCTCGCGCAGACTGTGATTTGTTCTGCTGGATCGTGCATGGCTGGGCTGGCTGGCTTAGTAGTGAGGTCGTGTAGAGTGCTCGACACACCGCACAACGGCTTATGCTAGCAACTTCTCTATTGGGAGGGGTTTCTTCGTGAACGTCAGGGCTTGCGCATCGACTGGATATACCTGCTGCTTCGAAAGGAAAAGAGGAATGCAGATGCAGATGCAGATGTAAGTGCGAATGCGAATGCCCCTTCGCATCGTATGTAATCGGTGACTCGAGTCCCGTCCCCCCCAGTCGCCCTGTGCACACTATTCGCCTTTCCCAACGGACGCCATAACCATTCCCGAGCAGCCGACGGATGAGGGACTCGCTGCCGTCCTCACGGGGCGGGATCGCAGGCTCTGCGTGTTCTGCCCCACTATGGCCGAGGAGGGAGACCTCGCCTGGGGGCCAGCGTCGCCTCTGGGTCCTCCCCGTACATTCTATGTATCTATGTGGAATGATTATCCAGGGGGGCTCCGCGGCAAATGCCGATGGGCGCATGCCCACTCTTCCGCCTCCACGTGGGGATGGCTGGCCGGGGGGTTAGCAGTGTCGGCCGGCGAACAGCGGTTCCTCCTCCGTGGGATATACATAGCTGGTGGTGCACGTGTGACTGGGACGCAGGTGCGGGCGGGTGTGGTACGGGCCGCCGGCCACGTCGAGTCACTCGACAGCCGCTGACTACGGCCGCCGGTGGGCTGCCGCTCTCCCAGGCCTTGGCATCCCGATGCTGTGTCGCTGGGTGCACGGACGAATAGCGGCGGGTGGAGTATACGCGTATCGACTCTATGTGTGTCGGTGTCTCGAGACGTCCTCTGTGCCGTCAGCAACCGCCGAATCACCCTCTGGCGCTCGAAGGCCGCCGCTTCAATGGCCGGCTGCTGGCGGACATCCCAGCAAAGCTTGTCCACAACCTGTCGTCGTCGTCGCCCCTGTCCGTGCGGAGTCCAGCCACGGAGATCGGGGCAAAGAACGAGAAGACGAGGACGAGGCGAGATACATGGATCGAGAAGAGAGACAAATACATTGCATGGATCGAACGCATTGACAGACCCCTCCCCCGTGCGAGATGCTATCATCCGCCGAAAATGAGGGCTGTTCCAGGTAGAATCCGAATATCGAACAGCCCCAGAGAGAGAGAGAGAGAGAGAGGTGCCGGCTTCCTCCCGCCAGCACAGAGAGCGCAGACCGGGAGCAGAGTCTTCAGCAGTGACGGAAAAGAGCCCAATCAATTCCGCCGCGGCCGCCTCTGCCTCCGTCCGCGCCTGTCGATTCGGAGAACAACATCGCACTTTCCAATATAACTGTCCTGTACGCAGTCGCCCAATCAGCCCCACCTGCCTCCGTGTACGCAGCGCCTGCGATTTCCCAGGCCCTCTGCACATTTCCAGACAGGGCCCACCACTGCCCGTCTATATATTTTTCTTCTTTTCTGGAAGACGGGGAGTGTTCGTTCTTCGTTGGCCTCAGCCTCAACCCGCTGCCTCACGGTGTTTCCCCCTTGCCTTTGCATCAAACGCGAACCCGGCGAACCCAGCGAACCCGCCCGCCCGCCCCCCGAGCGGAGAAAAGGCGGAGCCCCTGCATACCTTCTCCCCCGTCCTCCCCGTCCTCCTCCTCCTCCTCCTCCTCCTCCTCCATCTCCTGCTCCTGCTCCACCACCCACCACTACCACTTTCTCCTCCTCCTCCTCCTCGCCGCCCCCCTTCGTAGATTCGAGTTCTTCCTTCCCTCCCACAACTTCCAATCCCGCCTATATACCCGCCTCTCGACGGCTAGACACGCATCCCTACACATCCCAAGTCGCCAAACAGCCGGCCGGCCTGCCAGCAAGGAGTTTCTTGCGATTTTCGCTTGGTCCGCGCCCGTTGTCTGTCTGCCCCGGGGGGCTGCTGTGGCTACCCGCGCTCAAAGTTGTCCTCACACCTTCTCGATCGGCTTTGACGCATGCACTATCGTTAAAACCGGCAGTCTGCTCAGAGGAACCGACCGATCTCCACCGTCCACACCCCGTATGCTCCGTCGATAGTCCCCCTCCTCGCCCTCGTCCTCCTCCAGATCGACACTTCTTGGGGGAAAAAACCGCCATCCCTCCCTTCCCTCCCTCCTCCTCATCCCTCTCCTCCTTGCCACCCTCCGTCGACCGACCTCTCCTCCTTGCCACCCTCCGTCGACCGACCTCTCGTCAGCCCCCACTCCAACGGCGAGCCTAACCGCTCGCTTCGTTCCCGTGCTCGCTGAATCGAACGGACGCGGGCGTGTCGGGACTTGACGTCGAAAAACAGGTGTCCGCCCCACGAAAAATTCTGATGATGGAACAGAGCCCGATCACCTCGAGGATCCCTTTCTCCGGCGAAGCAGGCAACCAAGTTCGACCTCTCTCCTCCTCGGAACCGAAGGGTGGACTGCACTCCAGGAGCAGTCCCGAAATCGAGCCGATCGAGAACATGTCGCTTTCGGGAACAATGGACGCGCAGATGGTGAACGCGCCGCCGGGCCCACAACACCAGCAGTCGGTGTCGTTGGGGAACTCGGCTGTCCAGCAACCGAAAGTGCAGACCGCATTCATCCACAAGCTTTACAAGTACTGTCCCTCACCCGAGTCCCTACCCTACCCGTGCTCCGAAAGCTAAGTGGGGAAATCGTAGCATGCTCGAGGACGCAAATATCCAGCACCTCATATCGTGGTCTCCCAGCAATGAGAGTTTTGTCGTTTCTCCCACCGGGGAGTTCTCCAAGGTCTTGAGGTAAAGTCACTCGAAACAAAAAAAGAAAGAAAGAAATAAAGAAAAACAAAGAAAATGACCTCGGGATAATGAACACGAAAGTCGAGCCTGACGATCGAGCGTGTAGTCAATATTTCAAACATACCAATATCTCCTCCTTCGTACGCCAGCTCAACATGTACGGCTTCCACAAAGGTCCGCTGCTGCCCATCCGATTCCATTGCCATCTCTCCTCCTCCTCCTCCTCCTCCTCCTCCTCCTCCTCCTCCTCCTCCTCCTCTACCACAGTTGGTGACGCCCAGCTCACCCGCACTATGTTTCAGTGAACGACGTCTTCCATACCGGCTCCCCGGATTCCACATTGTGGGAGTTTAAGCACGGAAATGGGAGCTTCAAGCGGGGCGATCTGGTTGGCTTGCGGGAGATCAAGCGCCGGGCATCACGGCACGCCTTGATCCATCGCGATTCGTTCTCCGGGCCCAAGAGTGCTGCCGTTTCCACCCCCGGAACGCCAGGCGAACAGTCAACGGACTCGGTGGAAGCCAGATTGATCGGCATAGAACAGACTCTTTTCGATGTGACCACACGGCTGGCTCGGACCGAGGACAACAACGCCTACCTGTCCGCCCGTTGTCAGGCTGCGGTTGAGGGCTTTTCTCGGTGCCACCGGGTGCGTTTCCCCCCGCCCTCAGTCGTTCTGGGGTCCGTTTCGCTAAACTAGTGGTTTCCAGTACACCTCGGAAATTGCCCAGTTTTTGTTCCACGCGTTTCCCTCGGATGCTCCGATTCTTCGCGACAGTATGATATAATCCCCCAAATGCAATTGCGAACCCTCGCGGCACAGCTAACAATGCGAGCAGTCCAATCGCTGCAGAAGGAAATAGAACGACATAGCCACGCCCTGGAAGAGCCCGCTAGGGATATGATGCACCGTGACGCGCCAACGTTTACCACAACGTTGGTGGACAATGGTGTGCCCCTATCGCCGCGCCAGCGGCCGGTGGAGGACGACTCTCACCGCAGTTCCTTCAGTGGCCCTGCGCGCCCCCACTTCCGACACCCAGCACCGCCGGGGCCACAGGCTCCTGGCAGGCGTCTGGCCGCCCCTGGGATGTCCGGCTCGTCATCCCCCAACTCGCTCCGTCCGCAACGGGACCACCAGCAACCGATTCCTCACCCCCTGTCGAACCTGCAATCCCAATCGCCGCCCGGCCACCTGTCTCGGCGGCACACGACCGCCGATATCAGGCAGCACGGCTGGCAGGTCGACTCTCCGTTCAGCGGGCTGGGCACCCCGCACTGGCCTCCGTCGCCTGGAAAGCCGCCGAATGGGTACGGAGACGCCAGCCCCTACGATATGCCGCGGGCACCCAGGCCATCGATATTTATGTCGCAAACTACACCGCCCTTGAACGAGGGCGGAGTGAGTAATCATGACGGCCCTGGTGGAGGCATCGCGTGGAGTTTCGGAGGGACAAAGTTCCCTCCTCCTCGAGAAGCAGGACATACGGCGCCTCCCACGAGGCGCTCGAGTCTCGCGTCCAGCAGTGTCCACGCGTTGCTGAATCCACCAGACTCGGCGGTGGAAAGGGATGGTGTGAGCGACGGTGAACCGGACGACAGGAAGAGGAAGCGGATGATGTAGCGAGCTGTGCTTAAGAGAGGGGGTAATGGGGAGACCCAGGCATACATATCATGGCAATATTGTTGTGGTTTTAATATATGGGGTTTGGCGTAAGGGAATTTATTTTCACTCCGTTTTGCTTTCTATCTATTCTCTTCTTACGGAGACGATCTTTCGGGTATACCAACGCATGGACAAAGGGTATTTTGTTGTGTATGTACGATCTGCAAAGTCTGTTTTTTACTCGTGTATGAAGTGTATGAGGCCGGCGGCGCTGGGGAGGATTCTCCTCGGTTCGTGGGTGATAGTGGGCTATTCCCGTGAAGAGAAGACGATGCGATATATTGCCCAGCTCCGGCGTTGCCGTGCCTTGAGAGTGGAGCTATGCTATGCTATGATTTGGCTGCGGTGCCGTCTGCTCTCCGCTTGTTCTTCTTTTTCGATTTCTTCGAGCTCGGATTGCGAGCCGCGGAAGATGCGTCGCTAGCAGAAGCAGCAGGAGAAGAAGCGGATATGGCGGGAGTATCAGCGTCGCCCGTGAGCTTGGGCTTGACTTCGTCGTCCCCCTCTTCCAAATTCGCCTCACTCTGCGCTCCGACCTTCGGCCCACCCTCCACTTCCGCCACGACCTCCACCTGCTGCTCTCCAACCTTCATTTTCTCCCTTGTTTTGACCGCGACGATGGCCGAGACCCTCGCAGGCTTCCTGCTCGGATCGGTGGAAGTCCTGCGCCTCTTGGAGCACGGCCCGCCGAGCGCCGAGCGTCCCGTCTCCTCGTCGCTCTCGTCCCGCACCGGTCGTGTTTTCCGCGTTGCCGGCGATTTCTCCGCCGCGGGCATCGGCCGCGTCGGCTTCCGGCCGGCGAGTCCGAGCAGGTTCCGTCGCAGCGTGTCCACCCCCGCCCCGCGGGCTCTGAACTCGGCCGGGACCGCGGCGCCGACTCCTAAACTGTTTGTTCTCGGCGACGAGAAGTCAGCGGGGACTGCATGTGTGTGTGTGTGTGTGTGTGTGTGTGTGTGTGTGCCGCGTCCGCGCGGAGGAGGGAGGGATTGTGCCTGGGAGGTGCGGGCTTGAATAGCTCTTCATCGTCGTCGTCGTCACTGTCCTCCGTTGCGGATCGTCGTCGCGCCGGAAGCCACGATGCTACCAGGTCCCGTGCTTTCGAGACCTGGAGGTCGATCTGCGCCTGGATCGTGTTTGCGTCTGTAGGTTTCGCGGCGTTGGTAGCGGTTGTGGCCATTGTTGGTAGTTGGCTATTGTTACTACCAAGGAGGGGGGGGGGGGGGGGGGCGGCTATTGACTTCTTCTCGCTTTATTTTTTTTCCGAAGCCGAAGGAAGGGGTCCGTCTCCCCTAAGCAAGATGGGGGAAGGGGTTGGCTGTCCAGCGGCTCTTCTCTCCCCCACACAAACCAGCAATCCCCTCTATGCATGTAGAGTACTGTACCTTGAGTCTCTAAAGCCCTCAAACTCCCTGTGCTCTCTGAAGGACCGACTACACCCGAGAGGAGCTACTTATTCGTATTTCCCGAAAGGAGGAGGATCGATCCCACCTCAGCCACATATCCTCCCTTCTCCCCCGAATACCCCAGATCCTCCCCCCGCCTCTCTCGCTCTCACTCACGCACACTCACGCACACACGCACACACAACATGTTCAATATCGTGCGAAGCACTGGCAGGCCTCTTTTGGCTTCCGTCAAGGCTGCTCCCAGAGTCCGTATTCCACATCCCCTTCTCTGCCTCGATGTCTTTGAATCGGACAAACAAAGGTTCGAGGCGAAAAAACGAAAGAAAGAAAAAAAAAACACCAAAAATGCTGATATCGGGATTGCCCTTGGCAGCATGCACAGATCAATAGCAGTCTCTTGCAGTCCCAGCGGAGGTGCCTTTCCATCCATGAGTACCTCTCTGCAAACCTCCTCAAGTCGGTACGATTCCCCCGCGATGCAATTGAGAGCTTAGCTGGAACTGCGGTCTAGTACGGCATCGGCGTGCCCAAGGGTGCGAATGCGACCACTGCGGAGGAAGCGGAAGCTGTAGCCAAGGAGATCGGTCCGTCGACACTCCCCCCCCCCCCTCCCTCGCTCGCGCAGATACTTGGGTTGTTCTCCCACAAGTCGTTCGGATGGCTGACTGGATGTCGCCCGTGTTTTAGGCGGAGACGATATGGTTATCAAGGCGCAGGTTCTCGCTGGAGGCCGTGGAAAGGGCCACTTTGAGAACGGCCTGAAGGGTGGTGTGCGCATCATCTACTCGTACGGCTTTCCCATCCCTCGCCCCTTCGCGACGGGGCCCGGTGGTGCCGCGTGAGTGGACGTGGCTAGCTGACACGTTCCAGGCCGACCGAGGCCAAGATGTTTGCAGGACAAATGATCGGCCAGAAGCTCATCACCAAGCAGACCGGCGCTGCTGGAAAGCTCTGCACTTCCGTGTACATCTGCGAGCGCAAGTTCGCCCGTCGCGAGTTCTACCTTGCGATCCTCATGGACCGTCAGACCCAGGGCCCCGTCATCGTGTCTTCTTCGCAGGGAGGAATGGACATCGAGGGCGTCGCCAAGGAGAACCCCGATGCCATCATCAGCACTCCCATAGATATCCACACCGGTGTTACCGACAAAATGGCTACAAAGATTGCTACCGACTTGGGCTTCTCTCCGCAGTGCATTCCCGAGGCCGTAGACACCATCCAGAAACTCTACAAGGTCTTTTGCGAGAAGGATGCTATCCAGATCGAGATCAACCCTCTGAGTGAGACCGTCGACCACCACGTGCTCGCCATGGACGCCAAGCTGGGCTTCGACGACAATGCCGACTTCAGACAGAAGGAGATCTTCAATTGGAGGGACAAGTCCCAGGAGGACCCCGATGAGGTCAAGGCCGGAGAGTATGTCTCCCATTCGGCCCCTGATCCCGGCCGTATGTACTGACGGTTGGCAAAGGCTCGGACTCAACTTCATCAAGCTCGACGGTGACATCGGATGTCTCGTCAACGGAGCCGGTCTTGCCATGGCCACCATGGACATCATCAAGCTGAATGGCGGAGAGCCCGCCAACTTCCTCGACTGCGGAGGAGGAGCCACCGGTCAAGCCATCGAGGAGGCCTTCCGCCTGATCACCAACGACCCTAAGGTGACTGCCATCTTCGTCAATATCTTCGGCGGCATCGTCCGCTGCGACGCCATCGCCAAGGGTCTGATCGCCACCGTGTCGAACATGAACCTGCGCATCCCCATCGTTGCCCGTCTGCAGGGCACCAACATGGCGGAGGCCCAGCAGCTCATCTCCGACTCCGGCCTCAAGATCTTCTCGTTCGAGGACCTCCAAGCTGCCGCCGAGAAGGCCGTCCAGTTCTCGAAGGTGGTCAAAATGGCCCGCGATATCGATGTCGGTGTCGAGTTTACCCTCGGAATATGATCGCGGGTATAGTATGACAGTGACGGCGGAGGAGGTGGGAATAGGGGATACCATAGACTTCAGTTAATTGGTTTGCTTTTGGAGACGACACGTGCAAGAAGGTACTCCAGGATGTGTGCTCGCTGCGGTGTGTTGTGTGATGTTGTGTTCGAATTCCAAAGTCCAAGTTTTGGGTTTCTTTTCACATGTACTTTTTTTTATATACCAGCTGTTTCTGGCTTTTTTTTTTTTCTTTTTGGGATTGGCTTTTGCTTTAGTGCTATGTATGCCTCTCTTGCTGAGACGAGCCAAGCAGCCAGCTGCTACTCTGTATTTTTGTCCCCCAAACCCCGATATCTAAAGCGAACAATCTACAATATCTCAACCACAGCACTCTCGTCCTCGTCCTCGTCCTCGTCCTCCACCGCCTTGCCGTCGAGGCCCACATCGCCCGCCTCATCCCTTTCGGCCATGAGTACCTGTACGATGCGATCGCAAGCCTCCGCGACCTCGTCGTTTTCGGTGTGAAGATGCGTCTCCCTGATGATTGGATACACCTTGACCTTGCGCATGTACTCTCGTCCGGCGCGGGTCGATGTGAGCAGGAGGAGTGACTCCAGGTGAGTCGTAAGAATATGGGTATCCGGGTCGCGAGCTTTGTCGGGGGGCAGGAGCTGAAGGTCGTCGAGCATCCCGTCCATGTCCTTATGCGATGTTAAGCTGTCGGGAGTGGGGAGGGGGAGCTGGGGGGGGGAGGGCATATACCTCGTCGTCGTACTCCTCCGAACCCATCAGTGGCAGCAGAATGTAAGGGAACAGATTCACCTCCTCGGGATTGAGGAAGGCCGGATGGCTGGATACATCGAAGCAGCAGTTCCTGCCGTCGTCATCCACCATAATGTCAGCCACTGCCACATTCCCACCACCACCACCACCACCACCACCACCACCACCACCACCGCCGCCGCCGCCACCTCGAGGGGGGTGACAGCCTACTTGATAGTGCTAGCCACGCCTTTCCTCTTGATCAAACTCTTGTGCTCCGTGAACACGGTAAGCTTACAGATCGGAATGACCCCGTCGTAGTCCCTCCTCTTAGTGAAATATGCTCGCCCGGCGGGGAGTCTAGAGACGTCGGCGAAAACGTAGGCGAGGAAGTCGTAGCTCGCCTCGGGATTGGTGCCCTTGACGAAGCAGTCCATGAGCTGGTCGAGCACGGATACCGCGCCGCCCTTGGCGCCGTCAAGCGCGGGGAGGTCGATGAGCTTCTCCGAGAACGAATCCGACTTGGTCATGTTCGCGAGCAGCATCGACGCCTGGTCGGCGTTGGAGCAGCCTTGCGACACGATCTTGGAGATCAGCAGCCCGTGGAAGACGGTGTCGCCGATCAGCGAGTCGAGCACGGCGGAACTGCTGCTGAGGTTCACGAGCATCGTGAGCGCATGTTTCGCTCGTGGCTAGAAGAGAAAGCCACGCGCAAGGCTGCGGCATCAGCTAACCAAACTCTCCCTCCCTCACCAGGGCGCAACACATGGAGTAGACGGTGGAGACTGGGGACGCGCGCACAGGAATGTCGTTCACGATCACTTTCAGATCGCGTATAGGCTTCAGATCGGGCTCGAGGAAGACGGTCGATTGAGGTCCGGTGCTGTATCCCACTGCATACTCCAGTGCTGCGTCGTTCCTTCCCATCAGCACTCGCTCGCCCTATCTCCTCGTACTCCCCCACAAACAAACAAAAAAAACAAAAAAAACATACCGATCTGTCGAACCTCAGGTCGTGGGGAGCCCAGGAAGCCCACCAGTTCTTCCTATTCGCGTCTTATGTATCAGCAACCCCCAATCCCTCCTCCATTCCCGCCCACCACCCCCCCCCATTCTCGCCATTTTCTCCAGCCTCGGTCGTTTGGGCGTTACCAGTTCCGTCGGCATCTTGATGGTCCCTTGTCAAAAAGTTCGAAAGACAAATCGTAGTATGGATGGTGGGGTGACAGAGCCGCAATAATGGTGGGGTTGTGCAAGCGCGCCAGGGAAGTTTTAAATCCCTAAACTATATATGTATGTATCTAGATATGTCCTATCTAATGTTTGTAATAGTGAGCCATGTGGAGTCTCGTCATAACTTGATGACTGATGTCGACACTGAGGTGACTGAAGTCAGCAAACAGATGAAACCATGGGGCTCTCCCAAGCGTCACTCGGCATCCGCCATCCGATAAACTAATGACAGCTGTGGGCGCTGATTCTTAATTGATGGGAAATCTTCAATGGAGACACGGATCAACTCCCTTAGTACTTTTTTGCTATTGCAATTGTATCCAATCGCTCTGGTAGAGCAGAATACACACCACTACCAAAACGGTGTACATAATAATAATTCGATCAACATATTACAACACCGGGCGCCAGTTAGCCGGTTATAAAGTCCTCTTCAATTCTAGGTACATATTGGGCTGATAGATGGCGTGGAGGCAAATGACACGAGCGGACAGCTGAAGAATCACCGTCAGAAACACGAACTTCCTTGGCCTGCTAGCATTCATGACAATCTAGACCTACGAGATGCAATGTGGGGTCGGTATTATTTCTTAGTGGTGGAACAGACGGGTTTCCTGCTCCACGAATGTGATACCACACTCCTCGGCGGCGTTGTGAACGGCCTGGTCATTTACCGATCCACCGGGAGCAGCAGCGTACTTGACACCAGAGGCGGCAGCGCGGAAAATGTTGTCAACAAAGGGGAACTAAACCACCGCTTATTAGTCATGACCTCTACAATCGAACAGATGACGACTTACGAAAGCGTCGCTGGAGACAACAACGTCGGTCAGTTCTTTCTTCCAAGCTTTCTTCTCTTCAGAAGTGAGCTCCAAAGGAATCTCGTCGAAGTTGATGGCGTAGAAATCCCACTCCGCGCTGCCCTTCTCGGGGACCTGTCCAGTGACGAAAAGATCGATAGCGTTGCTCTTGTCGGGGCGCTTGGTTCCCTTCTTCCACTTGAACTCGAAGATCCTAGGGTGTTGTCTCGCCCACCAGTTGTCGGCCTTGTCACCAGCAAGACGGGTGCAGTGAATGCGCGACTGCTGACCGGCTCCGAGTCCGATGACTTGACCGTTCTTGGCGTAACAGACGGAGTTGGATTGGGTGTACTTGAGCGCAATGGTAGCGACGATCAGGTCGGTGATCGCCTGCTTGGGAAGCTCAGCGCCGGCGGGTGTGATTACGCGCGAGAAGGCCTTCTCGTCGATCTTGGCGTCGTTCCGTTCCTGAGTAAGGGAGACACCGTAGACTTGGCGAGTCTCACTGTGAGCGGGCTGTGAGAGCAATCGTCAGTACTTCCTTATAGGTGCTGCGGAATTTGCCAGCGTACCTGGTAGTTGGGGTCCATTAGGAGAACGGTGTATCTACCACCCTTCTTCTTCTTAAGGATCTCGAGGGCCTCGGCTGAGTAGGCAGGGGCAATGATACCGTCGGAAACTTCACGGCTGATAATCTTGGCCGTGAGGACGTCAACCTGGTCGCTCAGAGCGATCCAGTCGCCAAAGCTGCTCATTCTGTCGGCACCACGAGCACGGGCGTAGGCACAGGCCAGGGGGCTCTCATCCAGATCCGCAATGTCGTCAACGAAGCACGTTCTCTTCTCAACATCTGACAGCTTCAATCCAACGGCAGCACCAGCAGGCGAAACGTGCTTGAAAGAAGCGGCAGCGGGGAGGTCTAAAGCTTCCTTCAGCTCCTTAACCAGCGCCCAGGAGTTTAGAGCATCGAGAAGGTTAATATATCCCGGGGAGCCGCAGAGAACCTTGAAAGGAAGCTTCCCGGACTTGATGAAAGCTTGGGCGGGCTTCTGGTGGGGGTTGGCTCCGTAGCGGAGGGTGAGCTGCTGGACACCGTCACCGGCGTACCGCTTGCGGAAAAACTCGGAGATGGCAGTGTCATAGTCGGCAGTGTGCTCGAAAGCCTTCAGAGCGTAGGTCTTGCGGGCGGTCTCGGAAATCTCACCCTTTTTGAGTTCCTCCAAGAAACCGGGGTAGTCCTCTGGGTCGGAGAGGATGGTGACGCGGGAATGGTTCTTCGCCGCCGCACGGAGAAGAGTAACACCGCCGATATCAATCTCCTCGACAGCCTCCGCAATGGTCACGTTGATCTTGGCGATGGTGTCCTTGAACGGGTACAAGTTGCAGACCACGTAATCAACCTTGTCGATATTCTGTTCGGCCAGATCCTTTTCGTCGGACTCCAGGTTGCGGGCCAGGATACCTTCACAAGTCAGCTTTATCCTGTGCGTAATATGACGGTAGGCGCGAACCAGCGTGAACCGAAGGGTGAAGAGTCTTCACTCGTCCTCCCAGCATCTCGGGAGCGTGAGTGATACTGCTGACATCGCTATACAAAGAGATTTGTTAACGCTGTTCAACCTGCCTGTATCCAACTGTGGCAACCGGGAGAGGTGAACTAGGAAACATACAGAACTTCCATTCCAGCTTCCCTGATCAACTTGGCGGTACCACCCGAGGCCAGGAGGCGAATTCCATTCTGCGATAGTCCTTTTGCCAAATCCAGAAGTCCAGTCTTGTTGTAGACGGACAAGATGGCTGAAATGGTACGTCAGCGGCGGCCCATTCTCTGATCAAAAGAACTGGGATAGTGATGTGCTGCGGGGTGTAGTGTTGACAAGAAAGTACGAACCAGTCTCCTGTTGGGCAGGCATAGCTCTTTCTCGGTCGGTGGTATTTGAAATATCAAAAAACAGCCAGATAGGAACAGAGGGGAAGAGATGGAAAGGGAAGGGGAAGAAGAGTTTTCTTGTTGCTCAACAGCGGTTTACATGAGGAGGGGGGAGGGGTCCGACGAAAGGTGCTTGGTTGTTTGGTTGCATCACACACTCCACCACCAAAAAGTTTGGTGGGGCCATCCTAAGCGGGGGAAGTAGTTGTCGCTTGCGGCATCCATCATCGAAGAGGAGCCAATCTGTCCCGTCAGAGGAGGAACGCCTCTGTTATGTATGCTTAAGTCTAGACTGCAGAATTTGGACTCCTTGTGAAGTTGAAACTGAGTTCTTTGGCTGTAGGATTGGAGTTCCAGGGTTCAACCAGAAGGACATGTAAGCGCACTTACTCCAATCAGCCATCCACGATAGGCGGAACCGCCGCGGCAATTCGGTTCATCTTGGATGAATATTTTTGCATGCCTGTGCTTGATAGAACTGAGGCCAACTGGAGAGCGCTCCGCAGTCATATATTCTGAGAAAATAGATGCGCTTCTATTTGGTGTCTAAGTATATGTATTTATGCACCCCGAGTTATCCCTTATTATCTATGCACAGCACGGGTAACAGCCAGAACGATCGGCATGCCAAGCCGCGCTCCATTAGCCACACTTCAGCCACCTGAAACGGAGGTGCCACAGAGATTCACATCCCATAGGTTTCCGCGTCGAACCTCACCGCCCTAGCTCCACCACCATAACCACTAAACTCAACAATCAACCCATCCATCCATCAACACTCTATAACGCAATCATGCCTATCGGAAATTTGAGCGTCGGTCGGTTTCCTTTTGCTACACTCGGTCGTCCTGGGATTTCGATGTTGATGGATAATAACAGATGGCATCCATGTCGACATGGAGCACCTCAAGAAAGGCGAGGTCAAGTATGTTCCCCATCTCCAGATCATGCTATCGTCAGGATGCTAACATCAAGCTTGCAGCCTCGGAACGTCAATGTAGGTCTTTCTCTTTCATCAGTCCCCTGATGCACACCTATGAACTGCAGATGAGATTGGAGTAACCCGGTACTAGCATGGCAGTGACCTTCGATGGCGGAGTTGTGCTTGGTACGTGCCAGATACCTCGACTCTAGAGCTTTCACTGATTGGTGTTTTCAGGCGCCGATTCTCGAACAACCACTGGATCCTACATCGCGAATCGAGTTACCGATAAGCTTACCCAAGTTCACAACACCATCTGGTGTTGTCGGTATGTCTGACCACCACCCCTCCCGTGGTCTGGTATAGCTAACAGTTTCCAGCTCTGGATCTGCCGCAGATACTCAGGCGGTCGCCGACATCGTCCACTACCACCTCCAGATGTACAAGTTAGTTATTGTCCCTCTCGGTATTCGATTGCCATGTTTTGACTTTTGTGCTAGTGTCCAGAATGCTCAACCACCTACCACTGCTATCGCCGCCGCCCTCTTCCAGGAGATCTGCTACGCCAACAAAGATCAGCTTAGCGCGGGTATCATCATCGCTGGATGGGACAAGCGCAAGGGCGGAGAAGTGTACTCGATTCCTTTGGGCGGATCGCTTCACAAACAGGCTTATGCCATCGGCGGTTCCGGTTCGGCATACATCTACGGTTACTGTGACGTGAACTGGAAAGACGGTATGAACTCCGAGGAGGCAACTGCGTTTGTGAAGGGAGCGTTGTCGGAGGCAATCAAGTGGGACGGAAGCTCTGGCGGTGTTATCAGGATGGTAGTGCTCACCGAGCAAGGTATCGACAGAAAGATCTTCTTTCCGGATGAGGAATACAAGGGCGATGGAAAATAGATGCACTTCTTTTTTCTAATAAGGCGCCGAGATGGATTTAACTATCATTCATAGGCGCGCTCTGCTGTACTAGATGTCGGGCAACATTTGATCACTCTGTGGCTACTGCGAAACCGAGAGACACATATTTCCCAGCACGAATGCCGATTTTGCTTTCCTCTGTCTTTGTATCCCGCGGCTGTAGGGTAGATACCGCGGGTTATTAGATATCCAGAGGCAGTATGTATGTAAAAGAAGCCACCCACGCGAGGCGTGCTTCATAGCGCATCGCTCCTCCCGCTTCGTTGTCTCGTTCGTGCAGTTCTGCTCCCAGACCTAGACGAAGGAGCCGACGAATTGGACTCGATGGCGATGCGACCGGAATTGGGAGAATGGTCGAGTACAACCAAGTTTGTAGACTCCACAGAAAGGACATCGTAGCTGACCTCAAGAGGATGAGCATATGGGAGCAAATAGGGGTTGCTTGGTAGGCAGTTTGGTGAATGAAAAGAAATAAAACAGAGGTGGTTAACAAGCGGCTGTCCACATGCAATAATTCATTTGCTTGGCGACGTGACCAAGCAGCCAAGTCTTGCGGCTACAATCCAAAAGTTCACCGCAGGAATGTGGGGTTGAGAGCATCATCAAATACACACCTCCGATTCCACCAATTTCATCAACAGCTAGCTCCCTTTCCACCATTCCGGGCTAATCGACGGTACTGCCCTGCCAGACACAACCGCTCAAGAAGTTCCTACAACCCCTCACTCGTAATGTCGCTGCAGATTCCCTCCGCCCCCGGGGGTGGACTCTTCAAGGCTGGATACCAAAAGTCCGTGAAGACAACATGTCTTTCTGTTCCTGGATGCGATGTGATGACGGATTATGAATGCTGATTGGGATACGGTGATAGCTACTCGAGCGAAGATGGAGCGGTGATCAGGAATATCGATGCGTGTCAGGCAATTGCTTCGACGGTGCAAACATCACTCGGTCCGTGCGGTAGAAACAAGATCGTCATCAATCATCTGCAGAAGATGATATTAACATCTGATGCCGCGACCATCTTGAGGGAGCTGGATGTTGTACATCCTGCCGCGAAGCTGATTGTGATGGCGAGTCAGCAACAGGAGGCGGAGGTTAGTTATCATCATGCCCGAGCGAAGGAGCAAGAGATGAGTCGATGTTGATGGAATGATGGTGATAGATGGGTGATGCTACGAATATGGTGATTGTGCTGGCCGGTGAGATGCTCAAGATGGCCGAGGGCTTGATTAGGATTGGATTGCATCCGTCGGATATCGTGGCTGGGTACGAAAAAGCTCAGGAATTTGCTCTAAAAACTCTGGAAGGTACAGTTTGCCTCCAGACCCCCTGCAATAGAGGCGCTTGCTGATATAAATTCGACTGCGCAGAACTCGTGGTCGAAAGGGTAGCCGATATCCGCAATGTCCAGGAGCTCACCAAAGCCATCAAGACCGTCGTAGCTTCCAAGCAGTTCGGAAACGAAGATATCATCGCTCCTCTCGTCGCCGAAGCCGTCCTTGCCGTCCTCCCAAATAATCCCCTCAACTTCAACGTCGACAACATCCGTGTCGTTAAGATCATGGGTTCGTCCCTGACCGAAAGCAGAGTCGTTAAGGGTATGGTTTTCCCGCGGTCACCCGACGGATCTGTCAAGAGCGCAACGAGGGCCAAGGTTGGAGTCTTCTCTTGCCCCATCGACATCTCTCAGACCGAGACCAAGGGCACAGTGTTGCTCCACAATGCAAAGGAGATGCTCGACTTTACGAAGGGAGAGGAGGTGCAGTTGGAACAAGCTATCAAGGAGCTCCATGACTGCGGATTGAGGGTTGTTGTCGCTGGTTCAACACTGGGAGAGCTTGCTCTTCACTACTTGAACAGGTATGAAATCCTTGTCATCAAGGTTCTCAGCAAGTTCGAGCTACGGCGGTTGTGCCGGGTCGTCGGTGCCACGCCTCTGGCTAGACTTGGTGCTCCGATGCCTGACGAGATGGGTTCTGTTGATGTGGTTGAGACTACGGAGATCGGCGGTGACCGTGTAACCGTTTTCCGGCAAGGTATGTGGTTGGATATTGCCCAGGAGAACATCATCGCCTGACCAACGTCTTGCAGAGAACGAGACCACAAAGACTGCGACCATAGTCATCCGAGGAGCTACCCAGAACCACCTCGATGATCTAGAGCGTGCCGTTGACGATGGTGTCAATGTTGTCAAGGCCATCACAAGAGATGCTCGCCTCGTACCGGGTGCCGGTGCGACCGAGATGCAGCTCATCGAGCGCATCGTTGCCCATGGTGAAAAGACTCCCGGTCTTCTTCAGCACGCCATCAAGAAGTACGGGGAAGCCTTCGAGGTCATTCCTAGAACGCTTGCTGAAAGTGCCGGTCTGGATGCCACTGAGGTTTTGAGTCGGCTGTACGCTGCCCACCACAAGAAAGACGTGTGGACGGCTGGTGTCGATATCGACGTAAGTGACACATATTCTCGTGTTCCACCAAAGTTGACCACCGAGATAGGACGAGAAAGGAAGCGGTATGGTCGATACCAAGGAGAAGGGTATCCTTGATCTGCTTGTCGCAAAGAGCTGTGCTATTAAACTGGCGACGGAAGCTGCCAGAACGGTGTTGTCAGTGGACCAGATCATTGTGGCGAGACAGGCCGGTGGTCCGAAGCCACCAGTTCCCAACAGGAACTGGGATGAAGACTAGAGCACAAACCAGATAGCAGGTATCTAATGGAATGCCTTTCGTTCATGGCGCTTGTACTTCAATCTTGTTGCGCAAACAATCGTACTATGAGGCAATTGACACGTGATCTCAATTCACGTCACAAAATATCTTTTCAAAGTTTTTTTTTCTCGTTAAAAAGACCTATCCTCATGAATCTAAAAGTGAAGACCGAGTGCACTATGGTGATGCTGTAGAAAGTCTGAATCCTTGCATGTCTGGCCTCCAGAGGAAGTGCGGCTCCAATTCAAAAAAAATCAGATCTAGCACCAGAATGGCCACCCCACATCACTACGCAACCCAACCCAACCTAACACCCCTCGCTATCACCAATTCTTCTTCTCTACCATCGAGATAAACGCCTCCGGCCTCGACGAGACGACCTCATTTCGGAAGTGCTTGTGTCTCGGCATTCTAGTCAATAGATACAACACTTCCTCTAGCAGCTGCACACCATCACCATCGCCATCACCACCGCCACCCACCATCTTGACTACTAGTCTCACCACTGCGGGTCATTACCACCTCCACCACCACCACCATGTCTTTTGTCAACTGCCGGTACTATCCGGACAAATATCCCGAGGTCGATAGCTATGTCATGGTCAACGTCAAGCAGGTACGCACAGAATGAAGAGTTCACCCATTACTTCAGCTTTTGGAGGAGTTTGTACTATGACACACAGCGCTAACTTTGCGCTTCATCTGTGTAAACTCACAGATTGCCGAGATGGGTGCTTATGTCAAGCTCCTAGAATACGACAACATCGACGGAATGATCCTTCTCAGTGAACTCTCGAGACGGCGTATCAGATCCATCCAGAAGCTCATCCGGGTTGGCCGGAATGAGGTCGTGGTTGTGCTGAGGGTTGACAAAGAAAAGGGTATGCAGTGTGTGGTAACGTGGAAGGACGGAGGCTAATGCGTTCTGCGATGATAGGTTACATCGATCTTTCCAAGCGCCGGGTCTCCCCCGAGGATGTGATCAAGTGCGAGGAGAGATTCAACAAGAGCAAGATGGTCCACTCGATTCTGAGGCACGTCGCCGAGAAGGTCAAGGAGCCTATCGAGACCCTCTACGAGACTATCGGATGGCCTCTGCAGAAGAAATATGGCCACGCTGTTGATGCATTTAAATACTCCATCACGTAAGTTCAGGAAGGTCTTTGCTAGCTGTGCGTGTGGATGTGGTTCTGACACCCCTTGTCACTTAGTAACCCAGATGTGTGGGATGACATTCAGTTTCCATCCGAGGCGGTGCGTTTGGAACTCACCAACTACATCTCCAAGCGCCTCACGCCGCAACCGACCAAGGTTCGTGCCGACGTGGAGGTTACCTGCTTCGGATACGAGGGCATCGACGCCGTCAAGGAAGCTCTTCGCAAGGCTGAGGCCAAGAACACGCCAGACACCCCCGTCAAAGTGAAGCTCGTTTCGCCGCCTCTTTACGTTCTCACTTCGCAGTGCTTGGACAAGACCACCGGAATACAAGTCCTCGAAGAGGCCATCAAGGACCTCGAGGCGTCGATCACATCTGCCGGTGGAAGCTGCACCGTCAAGATGGCGCCCAAAGCTGTTACCGAATCCGACGACGCCGAGCTGCAGGCTCTCATGGACAAAAAGGAGAAGGAAAACCAGGAGATCTCAGGGGATGAGGACGAAAGTGTTAGCGAGGACGAAGTTTGATTGTGCGTTGGGGCAGGATATCTTTCGGCTTGTGTTTCGCTCTTTCTCTGTGTTTTTCTGCGTCCGGGAAAGGTTTACAAAAGTCTGGGGAGTTTGGTGCGCCACGTAATGGATACTTTGTGTTGGGATTTCAGTTTTCGGTGATGTTTTACGACAGAAACAGCTCGACAAGAACGAGGCAGTCACCGAAACATGAGCTTCATTGGCATGATAGAGTGAAGCCTGGTGAATCAGTAATTGAGCTCGATCCTGCCTTAGGAGCACCTTTGTACTTGGTTTTTTGTTTGTTCATTGCTCGCATGCGACCTAGGTAGATGGCGAGGTACACACTGCCCAGGTTTGCCGTCCGTAGTCCGCACGAAGGTGACATGTTGCAAGCTCCCCTTTGCCCTCGGCCCAGGCCTGTCCCAAAAGATGTGATGTATGCCATACCGAAGAGATCGCCAAAGACAGACAAAGGAAAGAACAAAGGAAAGCCGTGACCCATTCCCTACTCCTCTCCTGCGCCATGAAGGGAGGTTGTTCCTCACCCTCGCCACCCAGCTCTTTCGGCCTCCGCCGTCCGCTCCTCTTCCCGCTCCCTGCGCTCGCCGCGCCTTCCTCAGCTGGGACCAGCCTTCCCACATCTGTAGTGGAGAGGAAGCCCAGTACCGCCTGGCTGCACCTCCCGTCGGCGAGGAGGTCCCAGACCTTGAACGGACTCTTCCCGCTCCCCGCCTCCTCCCACACCTCTGCCCACAGGATCTTCTGTTGAGCCTTCCACTCAGGACACACCTTGAAGAGGTGCCCCCGTGTCTGCGTCCTGTGCGGGCACCACCAGCACCGACTCTTCGTCCAATGTAGATACAGCCCGGTGAGGCAGTGGCCTGTCTTCATCTGGTAGAACCTCGAGGCAGGCCTCTTGGAGCCAACTGCCCGCGGCCGTCCCGTCCGGCTGCTGACTGTGTACTTCTTCCTGGAGGTCCGGCCTCCAGCCCATTGCCAGGCTTCCGCCCACTTTCTCTCAGAGATCTCTCGCTTGAGGTGCGAGGGATATGGGAAGCGGCATCGCGCGCGCCTCCGTCTAGTCCGAGTATCTTAGCCATTCCACCTCGCGGGCGTCTGGCTCCTCCGCCGCAAGCTTGGCCCATTCGTCGGTCTTCTCGTTTCCTGGGACCCCCACCTTGTGCGCCGGATACCACCGGATTTCGATGGTGATGCCCGGCCCGGCCCTCCGCAGCACCGCGATGTTCTTTCTTGACTGGAGCGCGTACATCTGGTCGGGGCCAGACTCCTCCGAGGCCATCCGCCTGACTGTCCGGGTCACCCGTCGATAGGTACCTAGGTATGTACTTGGGGTCATCGTTCGTGGTTCGTCATGACTTTGGTGATACTTTTAACTCCACTCAATACTTTCCGAATGGAATCGCATACCCGCTCTTACATCCCCAGAAAGTAGTCCACTTGATTAAAGTGTATATTGTTGGGATGCAGAGAACATCCATTATTGTTCCGCTGCTTCGCAGGTTAGTTCTGAGCTCATGCAACCCTAGGCGGTCTTGGCGGTGCCGTAGCAAGTGTGGAGATAGTTACCTGTCCCAAGTCCGTTCCTTCACTCTTGCATCCGAGGTTTATCAGACCAACGAACCTCTCCACCATCCAACCATGGTTTGCCATTCTGTTGTCCTTGGAAGAGCTCATAACTGACTCTCTCTCTCTCAAACAGTCACTGAGCAACGCGAGAAAGGATGCCCAAAGAGCGGAGGAGTATGCGAAGGAGGGTGATTATGGTATGGACGTCATTCGTTCCCCCCGCGATACAATAGGCGCGAGAGCTCGTGCTAATGGTATTTGCATCACGACAGGCTCTATTTACTCGGTCTCCGGGTATGTTTGGAAAGAAGACATCGAGCACGGCATTCGACAATGGATACTGATCGCTTGCTATTAGACCCGTCGTCGTCGCGGAGAACATGATCGGATGTGCCATGCACGAGCTTGTAGGTCTTGTCTACATGGGCGGGGTCGGTCATCAGCTGATCACCTTCCATTCCTACAGGTTCGTGTCGGCCACGATGCACTGGTCGGCGAGGTTATCCGAATCGAAGCCGACAAGGCTACCATCCAGGTCTACGAAGAGACAGGTCTGGCTCTGGTATCTTGCATTCGCGGATGGACTAAAATGATTGACTCCTTCCTGCAGCGGGTGTGACCGTCGGAGATCCCGTTCTGCGAACCGGAAAGGCATTATCGGTGGAGCTCGGACCCGGTTTGATGGAGACCATCTACGACGGAATTCAGCGGCCGCTGAAGGCCATCAGCGAAATTTCCCACAGCATCTACATCCCCCGTGGTATTGCGACACCGGCCCTGGACGCGAGCAAGTCGTGGGACTTCACGCCTGGAGATTTCAAGGTCGGAGATCACGTTACCGGTGGAGATATCTTCGGCAGCGTTTGGGAAAACTCGCTTCTCGACGATCACAAGATTATGCTTCCACCACGTGTGAAGGGTACCATCACGAGTATTGCCGCGAAGGGATCCTATACTGTTAAGGATACGGTCCTTGAGGTCGAGTTCGATGGGAAGACACAGGAGGTCAGTATGATGCACAATTGGCCCGTTCGTGTTCCTCGGCCAGTGGCCGAGAAGCTTACAGCGGACTACCCGCTGTTGACCGGTCAGCGTGTCTTGGATTCCCTGTTCCCTTGTGTGCAGGGAGGTACGACATGTATTCCTGGAGCTTTCGGCTGTGGAAAGACGGTCATTTCCCAAGCACTTTCAAAGTTCTCGAACTCGGACACTATTATCTACGTCGGATGCGGAGAGCGAGGAAACGAGATGGCCGAAGTCTTGATGGACTTCCCCGAGCTGTCTATCGAGATCAATGGCCGAAAGGAGCCCATCATGAAACGTACTACCCTGGTCGCAAACACCTCCAACATGCCTGTCGCTGCCCGTGAGGCTTCCATCTACACTGGTATCACCCTGGCCGAGTATTTCCGTGATCAAGGAAAGGACGTGGCCATGATGGCAGACTCATCCTCTCGATGGGCCGAAGCATTGCGTGAGATTTCCGGACGTCTTGGAGAGATGCCTGCGGATCAAGGTTTCCCCGCCTATCTCGGTGCCAAGTTGGCCAGTTTCTACGAGCGTGCCGGGAAGGTCAAGTCGCTCGGTAGCCCCGGCAGATTCGGAAGTGTCAGTATTGTCGGAGCCGTCTCACCTCCCGGTGGCGATTTCTCGGACCCAGTCACTTCAGCGACTCTCGGTATCGTGCAGGTCTTCTGGGGTCTCGACAAGAAGCTCGCCCAGCGAAAACACTTCCCCAGTGTCAATACTTCCATCAGCTACTCCAAATACTCTGGTGTCCTCGACAAGTATTACCAGGCCAATTACCCCGAGTTCCCCACGCTCAGGGACCGAATCAAGCAACTCTTGTCCGACAGTGAGGAGCTAGACCAGGTCGTGCAGCTAGTCGGAAAGTCGGCGCTTTCGGACCCCGACAAGATCACACTTGACGTCAGCTCTCTGATCAAGGAAGACTTTTTGCAGCAGAACGGCTACTCGGCTCACGACCAGTACTGTCCCGTGTGGAAGACTTTGTGGATGATGAAGGCTATGGTAGGTTTCTTTGACGAATCACAGAAGGCAGTGCAGTCCGGCGTATCGTGGGCAAAGATTAGGGAGGCTACGGCCGATATCCAGCACCAACTTCGTTCTATGAAGTTCGAGGTATATTCACAGCTCTCCTTCCAGCTAAGCAGATTGCTAAACATACCTACAGGTTCCGGATGACGGAGAGAAGGCCATCACTGCGAAGTATGAGAAGCTGTGGAATGAGATGATGGATAAGTTTGCTAGCATCGGCGATGATTAGACTGGTTGCTACTTTCCCGCTTTACTACAGTTTTCGCTTGTTTGTATTGTCGTTCCTGTTCTCTCGCATTGATATCGCGATACAACCTGAGAGTAGAGCATCACTTTCTGCGCCTGCCATCCTGTATGAATATCGAACGTTCTTGGTTATAGCGACGGATACCTTCAAATTAAAGCGATGACCGCATGTCCTCCAGAGAAGTTGGATACCACGTGATCCCGATTATCTAGATGTCAAGTGTGGCTTGGGCAGGGCAACATCCTGGTCGACTCGTCATTTTGCCAACTTAATTCGGCCGCTTCACCACCATCTCCAATCACTTCAATAACCTTCCCCAACAAACCAACACCACCATCATCATCTCGAACGGCCAACTAGTACGATACACCAGTTGATTCTCTCAATATGGTGTCTGACCCCAGGATGACGGCCTCCGAGGTTAGTTCTGTTCGTGCCTGCCCAAGCCTGAGGCGGAACTAATCGGAGGTGTCGCAACGTATGTTTAGGCCTTTGCTATCAACGCAGCTGCTGTGACACGAAACTACGGCGTACGTCCTCATACCCCACCACCGCAGAAAGGAATGAAGTTTTGACGGATGAAAGGTCAATCCGAGAATCAAATACAACACCGTGGCTGGTGTTAACGGTCCTCTGGTGATCCTGGGTATGCTGCTGACCCCTGCCAACGAGCTTGGGAAGTGCTGATCGAGCGGAACAGAGAACGTCAAATACCCACGTTTCAACGAGGTTCGCAGTTCGGGGTATCTCTCGTGTCGCCGTTACTAACCAATGGGTGCCGGCAGATCGTCAACTTGACGCTTCCGGATGGGTCGCAGCGTGCAGGACAGGTGCTGGAAGTCCGTGGTAGCAGGGCTATTGTGCAAGTCAGTCCCCTTAGGCTCCGTGGATATGACCAGCTTTACGATGTTTACACGTCAGGAATAGGTATTCGAGGGAACGACAGGAGTCGATGTACGAAAGACGACAGTCGAGTTTACGGGAGACAACCTCAAGATCCCAGTCTCGGAGGACATGCTGGGGCGTATCTTCGACGGTTCCGGAAGACCCATCGACAAAGGTCCTAAGGTGTTTGCGGAGGAGTACCTAGACATCAACGGTTCCCCGATTAATCCGTATTCGCGCGTGTACCCTGAGGAGATGATCTCAACGGGAATTTCGGCTATCGATACTATGAACTCCGTCGGTAAGTGGGCCTGCTAGCAGCTGGGAGCGATGAGAGCGGGGAGCTGACGAATGCGGTTTGTAGCCCGTGGCCAGAAGATCCCCATCTTCTCCGCCGCCGGTCTGCCCCACAACGAAATCGCCGCGCAGATCTGTCGTCAAGCCGGCCTGGTCAAGGGAAATCGACCCGACAAAGGCATCCACGATGGCCATGAAGACAACTTCTCTATCGTTTTCGGAGCTATGGGAGTGAACTTGGAAACCAGTCGCTTCTTCACCCGGGACTTCGAGGAGAACGGTTCCTTGGAGCGCGTCACGCTGTTCTTGAACTTGGCCAACGACCCCACTATCGAGCGCATCATCACCCCACGTCTCGCCTTGACTACTGCCGAGTACTTCGCCTACCAGCTCGAGAAGCATGTTTTGGTCATCCTGACGGATTTGTCGTCTTACTGCGATGCCTTGCGTGAGGTCTCTGCCGCCAGAGAAGAGGTGCCTGGGCGTCGTGGTTACCCCGGTTACATGTACACGGACTTGTCTACCATTTATGAGCGTGCTGGTCGTGTTGAGGGCCGTAACGGATCGATCACTCAGATTCCAATCCTGACTATGCCCAACGATGGTAAAGCGCTTTCACATCACCCACTATCCATATACTGACTGCTGCTCAAGATATCACCCACCCCATCCCCGATTTGACGGGTTATATCACGGAAGGACAAATCTTCGTCGACCGCCAACTCGACAACCGCGGTATCTACCCACCTATCAACGTGCTCCCCTCCCTCTCCCGTCTCATGAAATCTGCCATCGGCGAGGGCATGACACGTAAAGACCACGGCGACGTCTCCAACCAGTTGTACGCCAAATACGCCATCGGACGTGACGCCGCCGCCATGAAAGCCGTCGTTGGTGAGGAGGCCCTCAGCAGCGAAGACAAGCTCTCACTCGAGTTTCTCGAGAAATTTGAGCGTTCCTTCATCTCGCAGGGTGCATACGAGAATCGTACCATCTTCGAGTCCCTCGATCTCGCCTGGAGCCTGCTCAGGATTTACCCTAAGGAACTCCTCAACAGAATCCCGGCTAAGGTCATTCATGAGTTTTATCAGCGTTCCAGCGCTGCGGATCGGAAGGGGAAAGCGAAGGCTGGCAATAAGAATACGAGGGACTCGGTACCGCAGCCGGCCCCACAGGAGGAACAGTTGATTGAGACGTGATTTTCCTTGCCTATTGCTGCAGCTGTTACCTAGTACCTATTGCTTCCGCTTGTCTCTACCCCTTCCGATTCCCTGCCGCTTGATTATGATTCCGTTTTTGTGTCCGTTCGTCCGCTCACTGTCTATTTTAGTTTGATCATACGTGTGCATACAAAATCTCTTGATGAAGGTCTACCAACAGATTACAGTATAGAGGTCAACTCGTCTAGTCATAGATCAAACATTCTATTTGCACGCATTGCTCCATCAAATGCAATCATAGAGGCTTTTGTTTCTCCTACGTTCATACAATATGGTGAAAGGAAAAAGAAATTCGCGGAAACAATCAACTTGATTACAACCCAACCCACTTCGTTAATATCCTACGAAAATTTTGTTTCCCAACTGAGAATCTATGAAATGAACTGTCCAACACCACCAAGCTCTCCCTCCTTCGCCGCGATCTCGAAGTATCCGTAGATGATGCTGCGATACCATTAGTATTCGAGCCCCAAATAAAATGGAAAGGGGGGGGGGGGGACTTACGTTACAGCCAACAGGATACCGGTTCCCGAACCAAGGGCCCCACTTAGGTCCGAGATGACAGAGAGAGCACCGATGCAAGCACCACCGAAAGCGGCGGCAGTAGGGATGACACGCTTGAGTTCCTTGTACATCGACTGTTCGCGGTGACCGGCCATGACCAGGCCCTGCTCCTTAAGCTGCTTTGCGACATCTCGAGGGCTGGAGCCGGAAACTTCAATCCAGGTCTTGGAGAAGATGGCACAGGCACCGAGCATAAAGATGATGTAGAGGGCAGTGTGAACAGGATCGAGGAGCGCGTCTGTGAAGTTCAAAGGGGGGGACATATAGTATGCGATTCCAGACTTGGCGAAGAGCTGCGCGGATCCCTCCTTGGGCTCCCAGACACCGAGAAGGCGGACCAGGACGTTGTCGGAGAAGCGGGAGTAGAGCATCTGCGAGACAAGGAAGACGTTGGAGCTTAGGGCAGACTGCAGCATGATCGGCATGTTGCTGGTGTAGAACAGGCGGACGGGGTAGGTGCCGCGGGAGCCACGGTACTTGCTCGACTTGACGGGAATCTCGACGCGGAAGCCCTGGAGGTAGATGACCGCGGCAAAGACGACGAGAGTCGCAAGGAGGCTCATCACGTTGGGGAGGTTCTGGCGGTAAAAAGCCTCCTTGAGTGCGCGACCCTTGTTGTCCCAGGTCAAGAGGAGGTGGAAGAGGGCGATGACGGCTCCCTCAAACTCGGGTCCACGACCGGTGTTGATGGTAGTAGGGGAGAATGCCTTCCAGACAATGCTCTCGCAGATGTTGGTGGCGATGAAGAGCGAGATACCAGATCCCAATCCGTAGCCTTTCTGGAGGAGCTCGTCCAGCAGAATGACGATCAATCCGGCGACAACGAGCTGCAAAACCAATAGCAAGCAAATGCCGGCTCCGAGGTCGCTGGGCTGCCCATAGAGCCCGGTAAGAACGTAGACGGTAGCCTGTCCGAGAGAGAGGATGATAGCGAAGACTATTGGGGGTCAGACAAACGCTTGCTCCAGGGTCGAGTTGAAGAGTTTGGGAGTAGACATACGTTTCTGGGCGGTCTGGTACAGCTCACGGTCGGACTTCAGGTCGAGGTTGACATCGATGAGGTGGGTACCGGCAAGAAGCTGGAAGATCATTCCGGAAGAGATGATTGGCGAAATACCGAGCTCCATTAATGTTCCTCGGTTACTCGCCATCATCATTCGCAACCAGTACAGTGGATCGGACGACTACATTCCCGTTGTCAGTATATCGAGCCGATGTGTCTCTCCGGAGGAGCTGTTGGTCATACATCTGAGGACACAATTCCGTATAGCGGCATTTGACTCATGACCAAGAAGATCAGCAATGTCAACTACCAGAGTCAGCGACCAGTTCCCGGAATTCTCGCGGCTGGAGGGAATTGAAAGCGTACACCTGTCCACATCATGCGCTGCTGAAAGGGCACCTTGCGCTCCGGTGCCGCAACCTCAGGGAGGTACGGCACGAAGGGCTTGATGATATCTAAGAACCGTACTGTTGCCGAACAGAACCATTGTTAGTTTCATTGTGCTCGGACATGTAGAAACATAGGAAACTCCCTCGGTAGAGGCATAGCGAACGGGGCCAACTTACAACCAGACATGACGAGAGCAATAGGCGGGTGGTCCGCGTATGGAGGGGGAAAGTAAGAAAGGGAAAGTTTTGGACTGTAGAGAAGGGTGTCCAGATACGGTTCTTTGTGTTCGGAAGTGATGGACTCTTATGGCGGCTTCAGGAGAACGTTGGCTTAGTTTTTGTGAATCTGGCCTCTCAGCCCCGTGACTAAGCGGAGGCACGCTAACTTTCCGTTAGCGGTTGCCACCTTTTACCCGCGCTAGCGGTCACAGGAACTCACTCATGATGACAGTTACCTCCTTCCCCGGTGCGAGAAACGAAACGCGTCTTGAAACCCCAGGACAAGTATCGATTTCGAAGTGTGGTCATCGCCATGATCCAAATAGATCGCATGCGACTAATGAATAAAATCTAAAGTAAATAAAGGGACACAGTATCGTACATATGCTGTGTATTAACTATCGGAAAGCGACCCAAAAAATACGAAGAGTAGAACACAAGTAAGCCAGACAGATGAAACAAAGCCTAAGCTATTGTACAGAGAAAGAATAAACCAATGTCCAGCAGTTGATCACGATTTCAGAGCCATCCCCGCTCCCAGTCCCGCAGTCGCAATGCCACCTGCAAGGAGCAGAAGTCGCCAGAACCTTCCACCGCTAACTGGATGTACAGCATCAAATTCGGCGTCGAGCCTCTCCGCCATCTTCTCCTTTGAAAACTCGCGGATAACCCTCTCTCTACCTTTCCTTCCCATGACTTTGATCTCGGCGGACGACATCTCAAATAGGGCTTGTCGGATAATTTCCGCCCATTTTTCGGGATCGTTCGGTCTATTCCAGCCAGTCACACCGTCTGTGATTGTCTCCAATGGACCACCAGAGTTCTGTGCAAGTACCGGAAGCTAGCAGCGCTCATATCAGTACGGGGATATTCTGGTGGGTGGAGAGAAGAGCATCTACCTCGGCAATCAAAGCTTCCAACGGGACGATGCCGAAATGCTCATGCTCCGGGGTGTACAACATCAATGAAGACGCCTTGAGAAGATATGTTTTCCAGCTTGCAGGTATGGACAGCAAAAATAAAACGTCCGTGTCTTCTGGGATAGAAAGCGAGGTTATGAAGTTCTTGCAGGTGATGTGCTTGAAACCGTAAGACTCGCAGAGGGTCGCGAGTTCATGGTGATACGAAATGTTCTCGTGCACACGAGGATCGTAACCACCTGCAAACGAAGATAAAGTAAGAACACGGAACCCTCAGGAAATGTCTTAGCAAGGGTCAGTCGTACCCGCAATTATCAATCGAGCCCTCTTCCTCTTTTCAGTTGGCAGGACAGCCAGCGCCCTGATAGCCACCTCGATGTTCTTCTTTCTCTCAAACCTATTGATCGAAAGCAATATCTTGCGCCCATCCCTAGCAAGGAAGCTCGGCTCATCATCCTTGAGGACACTTTTCCTCTCCGTAACGTCAACGCAGGGATAGACCACGTGAGGCACCCGCTTGATCCTAGGGAATGCGGTCGAGAAGACACCTCGAGTGAAGTTCGAGTTTACCAGAATGGTGCTGGCCAGCCCGGTGGTGGCCGCCTCAATCCAATCAAAGGGAATCCTGTAAAGTGACTTGATCAAGGATGTGCGGGACGCGAGTAGGTAGTCGGGAAAGTGGCAATAGAAGAGCACCGGAATGTGTGGTGCGAACAGGTAGAACAGTGGAATACAGGCGGAGAGCTGGTCGATGAAGAGACAATCGTAGTTGGAGATCTCATTCGAGAGGATCAACGAAATAACCAGATGGAGCTGGCGAAGGATTGCGCAAAGGATGCTAAACCGACCGAGGATATTCCGAGGGACTATTGAGTTGCCAGAGACACGAATGGTCAAGGTTCCTACACAGATGGTAGAGATATGTGAGCCACTATTACCCCAGATCATATTTGTGGGCTCCTGTCCATTTTTCGGGGGAGCAATACCATTCCGAGCTTCATCAAAACAGTGCCGCGGATCACAATGAGAGGTATAAACGGTGACGCTGTGGCCCCGATCCTGTAGTCCGACAGCAGCGTCCACGACAAGCCGTTCAGCACCTCCAATACCCAAATCAGGGTGGATGAAGAGTATCCGCTTCTTTTTCCGTGGAGAAGACATAGCTGTTTGGGGTGAGTTGTTGGAAGACATTCGAAGAATCGCGGTAGTCGACAAATAGCTTTAGCTAACTAGCTGCAGCCGATGAGCAGAATAACTTCGATGATGACACGCCAAGAGTTGCGGCTCTGTGGAATAGTTACGTGCAGGTCGCGAACTCATTGACTCAGTCAAACCCACCACTTCCCACCCGTGACGCTCCTCCTCCCCCACCAACAACGCAAGCCAACTGCTGCTACCCTCTTGCCAACCATCACCAAAATGGAGAAGCAGCAGCCATCACCGTATCCCCCTTCGCCGGGCCAACCATTTCAACCTCCTCCTCAACAGCAGCAGCAATCACACCCGTTGCAGCAGCAACCACAATCACAACCGCCGCCGCCGCCGCCGCCGCAGCAGCAGCAGCAGCAGCAGCAGCAGCAGCAGCAGCAACTGCAACAACAACAACAACACTTCATACCCCATCAGTATTACCATGGCCAGCAGCAGCCTCAATTCCAGCATCAGCCGCCGCCCCCACCACCGCAACAGCAGCAGCCGCAACAGCAGCAGCAGCATATGATGCCGCCCCCTGCGACCACGAATCCAGCTTCGAAACCGATTGATCCCACAGATCTTGCCGATGCCCTCACATCCGCTGGTATCGACCTGAAAGAGGAGGAAGCGCGACTAGCGTCGGGCGGTAACTACACGGCACAATACAATGGCTACCCTGGCATGCCGCTCTCGCAGGAAGAGGCAAACCGACAGGAGCTGCGAAAACGAGCATCAGTGAAAGCCAATCACCTCCACGACCCGTTCCTGAACGCGCACATCCTTTCGAACCGACTTCTCAACAAGACCCAAAACGAAGGTTGTGCGCCGTTTACTATCGGTGACCTCTCGATGCCAGTCCACAAGGAGAATATGGACATTGTGGCGTTGCTGTCTCTCGCCTGTCGAGAACGTCTGACTTCACTCCTGAGCAGGAGCACCGCATTGGCTCGAGTGCGACGAAGACCGCAGACCCATATCACCGGTGAATGGGCGGATCGCGTGATGGGTGTCACGCCGGATATCAGGCCAGGCGCTCCTCCAGACAGCGCTAACAGCCTTCCTTCCGCGGTTTCACCCGGTAGCAGCTTCTTGAAACGTGAGCACAATCCCGCGTTTTGCCGAATGATTGCTGATGGGAACCCGCGAATTACAGGCTCCTTTTCAGCCGCAAACGGCGCCGCGCCCGTATCTGGAGGTGGCATACCGACCGCTAACCTTCAAAACGAGACCGCGATAGCCCTGCGCCAGTTGAAGCAGAAGGAGTGGGAGGCAGACCAGGAACGCCAGCGGAAGAAGGCGAGACGGGAGCAGCCGCCGGGAGTCGCTTCGACTCCAGGTGCTGGTGGCGATAGTACTCCTGGAACCCCTGGTGGCGACCTTCCTGGAATAGGTGAGCGCAAGTTCTCGGCGAAGGAGATCAGGAAACAGGCGTCAAACAAGACGGATGAAGCGGATTCCCACCGTGCGGCGAATGCTACGGCAAACATGATGATGGGTGGCTTTGGCGGCTTCGGTGGACTCAGGAAGAAGAAGAAGACATACGCGTGGATGACAGGGATGACACCTGGAGGCAACGCACCAGGAGGCGGGTGTATGGGGGGACCAGTGAGGCCTGGCCCTGTCGGCGCTATAGATACATCGGTTGGCCAAATCAACACCAGTCCGGAGCTAGGAAACCTCACGTGGACAGGGCAGAGGTTAGGCGTGTGGAGAGAGGATGGCGAGCGTGGAAAAGCCATTCAAATCAGGGACTGGGTGGGAGCCTTGGAGGGAGACGGAAGAGTTGCCCGCAAGGGCATCGTCAAGGCGTACTTACGGATGAAGTGATGAATTCCCGGTTGATCTTTGGTGTCTGATAAGGAATGCTCATCGCTACTTTACAACCATGCATTGAGGAGACGGAACCTGATGTTTCGCATACTTTTCTGTTTCTACTGGTCTTTTAATTCGGTTTGTGCTGAACCAACTTGGCTGGTCATCCATCTACTTGCTGCTATGTATTATAGGCTCTGATTTTGTCTGTCTATCTTCCCCTAGGTTAAACTTTTTTTTGTTTTTCTCTCCCACTGAATACGCCCTCTATTAGATCTCAATGCGGTTTGTGTGTTTCTGCAGCTATTCGAGTGATATCGGTGGGTAGGAATCCATAATACGGAAGGTCTAGGTACACGAGCAATAGCATCACCTTAATTCCATCCGCTGATTGCTCCATCGACAAGATCACGGTACTCCTGCTGTGCCCGAGCCATTCGCATGTAGATCTTGCATAGGTAGTAGTTAGCAATTATAGTTAGCCTGCAAGCGATGGAAGTAGATATTCACCTCATATTTCGCCTCTAGCAACCTCTTGACATTGACATCACTCGTAGGATATACCACTCTACCACCCTGACTCATCCGATCCATAATGCTCCACAGATCCTCAGTCTCCCCTTTCTCATTCGCACTCGCAGCTTTCGCTCCCAACATGGCCGCTCCGAGCACAACCGCATCCTGTATGTACCTCGGAATAGCGACCGGTAATCCCGCCGCATCCGCAATCAGCTCCACCAGCAAGGGGTTCTTGCACTGCCCGCCGCTCATGAAGATGCCGGTGACGCTATGTCCACTCTTGTTGAGGACGTCGATGATGTGGCGGGTCTGCTGGGCGATGAATTCCACCGCGGAGTAGTACTGCAACGCCAGGTCGTCGATGGAAGAGTCCATTGATAGACCGACGATCGCGCCGCGCATGTTGGGATCCGCGATCGGGCTCCGGTTGCCGTGTTTGTCACCGTAGAAGAAGAGGTGGCGGGCGAGGTACCCAATACTCGGTGCTTTCTGGGAGGTGCGCAATGCGGAGAGGTGGCCGTTGAGGAAGTCAAAGATGCTCAAGGATACCGATCTGGCCTGTCCCAAGGCGGAGCTATAGGATGGATGCGTAGTCAGGACATTGTGCAGGAGCGCACCGGTGGTGCTTTGTCCACCCTTTTTTAAACACCCAGTGTGTGAGTGATAACTTGTGAGTAAATATGAAGGGGGGAATAGTACCTCAGCTAGCCACCTTCCCTCCAGCAACACATCTCTATAAGGTCCCCAGATTCCTGGTGCGAACACGGGTTCTTTGGACATGACGAGATGGCAAGTGCTCGTTCCCGCAACGACCGCGATCCGGTGGAACGCTTGTTCGACCGAGTTCTCTGCGTCTTCGGTGTCGATAGACTTTTCGAAAATGTCCACCTTCGCACCCACACTGCCGACCCAACCAGCGTAGGCATCGATCACACCGCTACCGATCTTGATGCCGGGCACCAGACCGAGTTGCTTGGCCGACTCCACGCAGAGATCACCGACGACTTCGCCTGCGGAGGCCCAGAGGCCGTTCTACACATTCCCACCAGTCAGCTATAACCTTCACTCACAACTTGTGGGTGACAATCGTCACACACCTCACCATTCACACCCCCAATCTTCCGATAATTATCCTGCGCCAGCACCTCGAGCCCTATTTCCTTCAGGAAATCTTCCTGCCACCCCTTCACGCTGCCATCAACACCGACGGGAACGTAGCCTTGCTTGCACACCGTGGAGCAGAAGCTCCGCGTCTCTCGACCAGTGGCGATATGCGTTAGTGCGTCGGGGAGATCGTAGAACTTGCAGCGCGCGAAGAGGTCCGCCGGCATGTTGTTCTTGAGCCATAGGACCTTGGGGATCTCCATCTCGATCGACATCCGACCGCCAAAGTACTTGAGGAGATTGTGGCCTGTACCATTGATAATTTTTGTTTCCTCTTTGGGGCGCTGGTTTTTTTTTTCTCCGATCAGCAATCCACCCCCCGGGAGAGTGTTCGCGGAGGCCTTACGTGGTCCATCCAAACTGCGCATCATCGTACATAAAACCCGATCAGAGTTGCATCCCCTACATCACCGGGTGAAATAGAGCAAACATACGAATAATATTCCTCTCCGTCTCAATAAACTCGGGGCCTGCAACCGATATCGGTTCATCGGTCTCCTCGTCTAGAACGACCAGCGAGCACGTCGCATCGAAGCCGATACCCTTGACAAGTTCCGGCTTAATATCGGCCTTCTTGATCGCCGCCTTGCTACAGTGACAGACGGCTTCCCAGATGTCGTCCGTGCTTTGTTCCTATATATACGTGAGTTTGTTGGGAGAGAGATGGAGGGAAGAGCGGCCAGGAAAACACATACATAGTAGTCGACTTTGTCTTCCCAGGTGCGGATGTCTTTCGATTCCGCAGCCAGAATTTCTCCAGCCGCGGAGATGATGCACACACGCGCACTACCAGTGCCGACATCCACGCCCATGTAGTAGGAGCTCATCTTGATGAAATCGCGTGGAGGCTGAAGAATGGGCACTACTAGTTAATGGGAACGAAAGATATGTACCGGAGTGGGGGACCAGTTCGAGTACAGGTTGCGACTCGAGCTCTCGTAGTCCGGTATCCTTTTATATTTCTTTACGCCGACACCGCTCGCCACCCTTTCCTATCGACAAGTCGAGCCTCACGGTCCCCAGAGGTCCGTAGATATGATAAGTGCTCGGGATTAATCACGCACCGATGCCCATATCCAACGAGTGCCATTCGTTTGAAGGGTGGGGTTGAGAAGATCCTCCCCGGAAAACCATGCAGGGTTTTAAGTTGCTGGAATTGACACTGCACCAATTCAGCCGGTGAAGCCTATAAAAGAATCCTGGAAGCGCTACTCCACAACAGGCTACACGGAGCTTCCCACCAGCGCAACCGCGACGAGTGATCGGCGGTGATGAAGTCTTATCGCTTAATGTAGGAGGATAGAGAGCGGCCAACCTCAAGTAACGGTTCTCTGGGGAAACCGGTGGTAGGTGATCCTTCGAATCAGGTTCATCCTTGCGACCAAACACTTCAAACCGCGAAATTCTGGGTAGATAGACCTGACCACGCACATCGTACAGCTCTAATTAGTTACCGTGGAATGGGAATTTGAGAAACATGCAAATATATCATTTCAGATAAAGACGTTCGAGATCCGAAATCGGATGCATCGTGTCCGAGTGATGGCTCATAGTCAAGTCGGAACCTACTTAATTACGCCATCACCATTTATCCCACATACCCCACTAGTTATCAGTGTTCCCGCCCTCTCCACCTCGCCACCCACACCAACACCAACACCAATATGCCCTCCACCGAGCCCGTGATACTTCTAACCGGTGCTTCACGGGGTCTCGGTCTCGCAATCGCGCAGCATCTGCTCACGCACACCCGCGCCAACCTCCACCTAGTATCACGCACAGCTCCGCCGGTGACATCCACACGGGTGACCGTTTCAACACTCGACCTCTCCGTTACCAGCAGCGCTTCGACCGCGGCGAACGAGTGCCTCGCGGCTTGGGGACGCATCGATACGCTTATTGTGAACCATGGCACGCTGTCGCCAGTCACGCGGATCGCGTCGGCCTCCGTCACCGCGTGGCGCGAGGCGTTCGACACAAACTTCTTCTCGGTCGTGGGACTGGTCCAGTCCTCGTTGCCCGCCCTGCGTGCCGCCCCCGAGGGGCGCGTGATCTTGATCTCCTCCGGCGCGGCGGGGACGGGGTATGTAGCTTGGGGAGCCTATGGTGCCGCGAAAGCCGCCTTGAACCATCTCGTGCTCACGCTGGCGAACGAGGAACCCGCGCTGACGGCCGTCGCCGTGAGACCCGGTGTCATCGATACCGAGATGCAAAGGGAGATTAGAGAGCTACATTTGGACGCGATGGGGAGTTCAGGGGAGAAGTTTGTCAATGCGCATAAAGATGGGAAGTTGCTGGCTCCTGAGGTGTCGGCAGCAGTGGTGGCGAGGATGGCGCTGGGCATGGGTAAGGAGCTGGGAGGGAGGGCTTTTAGGTATGTGATAATTGTGATTCTGGGAGAGGGTGACGTATTGTGGTTGGTGGGCTGACGAGACGGACAGCTGGAATGCGGAGGAGTTGAGGGAGTTTCAAGATGATGCGCGGTAGCGGCTCGGTCCGATTGACGAGCTCGATCGACTCTCCATGGACTCAGATGACCAGCGGGTTCACTGTAGGCAGCGGGCAGTCACGACGCAGTACGATTACAACAGTGCAGTTTAATTTCTCGGAGCCAATGTAGCACGGCAATGATATGCACAAACAGATGCGCCTCCCAAATGCCACCGGGCCCGGTCTAGGTATGATGCGGGTACGAATATCCCGATTGCGCTGGGGGGGCGGACTGTGCAGGTCTCCTGCGACCCCTGGTAGGCTCCCTATTCAGGAGTCCCCTAACCTCCTCGAGATTATGGCGGCGGCTGCTTTCACTACTGCTGCGGCTAAGCGTCCGTGAATCATCTCCGCTGGTAACCGACCTGCCTTGCGTATCCTGAAATGGTGAGCGGCTGTGGTCGGTCGCGACGTTGAAAACGCCGCTGGCATTGGTGTTCTCGCAGGTTGGGATGGGTGCGCTTGAAGACTGGTAGTCCCAACGTTTGGCGAGCTTTTCGTCGGCCGCCTTTTGCATGTTTGTCTGCGCGAGGTCGTCGGGGATCGCGACAGTGTACATCGGCTTGCCCACTTCGCCGAGTGTGGGATCACCTATTCCGGATGGTCAGTGAGTGCGGATGACCAGACAGGAAACGCCATCTCACCTCCACCAGGAGCATATATAGGGATCTTCTTGAGGATCGCCACCAATTCAAGGATGAACTTATTTCGACGTTGGAGAGCGAGGGATTCGGTGATTGTCTCGCGGAAGCGCAGTTCAATCCGCAGCGTGAGCTTGTCTAAGTCGTTGATTCCGGCGACTTCGATGGCGATCTCAGGTTGGAAGTCACGGCTGTTTTCGCGGACGAAGAGCATCAGCTCCACTTTGAGCTTTTCGATGTCTTCCACCGAGGTGTCGAAGCTGTAATTCGTTAGATATGCCGTGAGCGTTTGGTGGGGGCAGGCGTACTTCACGGGGACCATAAGTTGCTCCTGGATAAACTTGGACCGCGTGATATTCTCGACGATCTTGGTGTTCAGCACATTATTGGGGATCTGGGTAGTCTTGACATTGTCGAATCTCCTGAACACAGTAAACAGCAGTGAGATATGCTCAACGATGTACTTCTTGTCGTCGATGTCCACTCTGTCGCCAACATCGTAGGGGTCTGTCGGGATTTAGTATGGACCCTCTCTCCAGTATTGTAGGATTGTGAGCTCACGCTTGACGAAGAGAAAGATACAGGATCCCAGGATCTCCTGAGCCGTAACCGCAAAGACGAAAGACATACTGATGAGAACAGTACCAGCTCCTGCGATCGTAGTGCCAACACTGGACTGCTGCGCAACAACAAAGACCAGGATCATGATGACAAAGACAATGAAGGAAAGGACATGATCCAAAGCACTGATTGCATTGTCCTGAGACGGCTGGTCAGCACTGGGCAACACTATCTCTGGCCCAGATATGTGGGTAGGTACTCACAACATCCTGCATGCTCTTTGCAACGTGCCGACGCTCAGTGCGAAGCCGAGTTGTGTGGTGAATCATCTCCTCAAGGGAGACGTCTCCGTTGTTATCCTCGTCCAGCGAATAAAAACACTCTTGCGCCTGGATCTCAAGCTCGGGGCCCATCACTTCCTTCAGGTCGGCAAGCGTCATTGCAGTGTGATCCTCGGGAACAAACGACATCCAGATGCGCCTTGCCAGCGCCTCTGCAGACTTGGTCCTGGAGAGCGCTTCAATGGTGACAGCATACGCGGAAGCCGGATTAAATGCATTCTTCTGGCCAGTGACTTCCTGCGCCATACCCCCAAAGACACTGACCACCTTCCCCTGGACCATATTTACTCCTCCTAGGATATTTCGCATTGGCGTTGCTGTCCCACTCGTCTTCTTGTATCCTGGAATACTCAGAGCACCACGGATGACATAGTCCTCCTCAGCAAACTCGCCGTATTCAGGGGAGATATTCCGCGAGACTTCGTACAACTGTGACAAGAATTTAACCTTTTCCTTGTTGGTCTTGATGCGCTGCGCGAACTGTCGGCGGTGGTAGTCGACGGATACAATCTGGATCAGGAGCTTTTCGGCCAGCCACAGGAGACTGGACACCAGGCAGGAGATGAGAACTTTGTTCATTACCGTCTGCCATGGCTTTTCGATGCGCTCTTTGGCCATCAGCGGGAGGAAGGAGCACAGACTGACGGCTGCCCAGCCAACGAATGAGAGAGGAAGCTCCAGTGCTTCCAGCACGAGTGAGTATTTCTTAACACTGGAACTGATTACTCCAACGAGCGTTTGGAATATCTTTGGAAGAGCTTTGGCAAATAACTTCGACACCCAAAGAGAGCACCATACAATCTCTAGCTGTGTATTGAATCCAACAAATTCAACTTCGTCACACGGACTAGCAGGTATGTTGAAGGACCACTCACCCAAACGAAAAACCACACCATCCTGACACCACCAACGGAAGCTTTCGGAGCACCATAAACGCCAACCAGAATCGGCACGAGCAAGCACAGGCTCGACGGCAGGATATAAAGCATATACCTCGTTATGATGGAGAAGTGCAAGATTCTATCATACACCTTTCCCATTGTAGTGAGGGCGCCTTCCTCCTCGCTGAAGGAGTTGTCATCAGTGCGCATCCGACGCCGGCCTCGGAACTTTGGACTAGCGGTAGTAACGGGATCCTCGAGCGGGATATCAGGCATCGTCTGGCCTGCTCGTCGGGCACCGGTGCTGGCGTTGGTGCGGATCGGAGTGAGTGGGATGTTGACTACGTGCTCGTCCATTCTGGGCTGCTGCTGCTGCTGCTGGGTGCTGGGATGGGTGCTGAGGCCGTGAAGAGGGAGGAAGCCCTCGTTATTGGAGGAAGTAGAGGATTGGGCCATTGAGTGTGTCAGCTGGTTGTTGTATCGGATTACGAGGGCCTCTCGGATTGTATTGGGTCGTTGTCGAGCCGTATGTAGGTAGGAACTGTGGTAAAGACGGTGAAAGATGCGTCGATGGTTGTAGGGCGGTGAAGCTGTGAGATCTCTGCGTCTCTCGATTGCAATTAGCGATTTTGGGTTTCACATCAGTACAACCTGCGCCCGCTAGGACTACTATCATAACATCATTCTCTCGTGAGCTGAGGGTCAACACTTACATTTAGTGTCTCGCCGCCGCGACGTCGCCGTGGGAGATCGACGGCGAGATAGATTAGGAAAATCCAAGGACCGAGTAGTAGATGTGAGTGAATGTGAGTTCACAGTTGATGAGTGAAGGGAAAAAATCCTCGAAATCTGGGCATTGCATTCTTAAACCACCGATTTCCAGAAATCCCAAGTTGCAACACTGCAACCACAGGGGCCGTTCCTTACACCATTCCATGTAACCAACCATAGGCATGGATGGAGTGAAGATCAACCCTGCAGGGGGAGTGAATCCCTAGTTTGTTCCAACACCAGAAGACCTGTGGATGTTTATACATACCTACCAAGAAAACTAGCAAAAACGGCATAGCGTTTAGCACGGGACACGAAACCCTGTCACCCTCACATTTTCCATCGACGGCATAATTAGAGAGCTCGGACTAGAGGTACCAATTATGTTTGTTCATGACGGCATTGAAGTCGGCTCTTCCCCACGCTGCAGGTCCCAACCCAACCCCTCGCATAGATATGTACGTATGATACATACATACATATCGCATCGCATCGCATCTTGGCAAATTACTTTGGCCGATCCTCGCCCTGTACCCCCCCACAACCTTACATCCCCAACTACAACTGCAAAATCCCCCTATCTAATTCATCCAACCAAAAGAAAAAAAATGCAAGCAACGCAAGCCAGAACCCAACAGCTCGTTGAGAACCTCCGCACCGTCGTCTCCCGGATCTCCGCAGTTTCTACCGGTCGGCAGGTGCGTACGCGCTCCCCTGGCTAAACTGTTGCCAGGGAGAAAGAAAGGGAAAGAAAAAAAGAGAACTAATCCGTTCCCTCGCGGATGCCTACCAACCACAGGTGCGTCTGGTAGCCGTCTCGAAGCTGAAGCCCCCCTCTGATGTCCTTGCGCTCTATGAGGGAACGGGGCATCGACATATGGGGGAGAACTATGTCCAAGGCATGTAAGAATAGCTTTGCTCCTTTCAGTGCGCGCTCCGTCCTAATACCTTGCGTCCGACAGAGCTCCTCGACAAAGCCGCTCAGCTGCCTCGTGAGATATACTGGCACTTCATCGGACAGCTGCAAACGAATAAGTGCCGCAGGCTGGCGGAGGAGATACCGAATCTGTGGGCAGTTGAGTCCGTGGATACCTCCAAGAAGGCAGATGCTTTGGAGAAGGGCCGGGTCGCGTTGGCGGTTCGGCAGCCGGAGGCGGGTAAGCTGCGGGTTTATGTGCAGGTCAACACCTCCGGTAAGGATCCCCCCCTGCCGCTACAACATCCCTTCCACTTCTCCCCCCCAATCTCTGACCGTGAGCGGTGGCGAACAGGCGAATCCTCCAAATCCGGCTGCACCCCCTCCGAAGCTATCGGCATCGCCCGCCACATCCGTGAAACATGTCCGCACTTGACGTTACACGGACTGATGACGATCGGGAGCATTGCGCGGTCTCAGCGGTCGGGCGATGAGGAGAATCAAGACTTCCTGCTGCTCAAGGAGACGGCGCGGGACGTTGAGAAGGAGCTGCAGCTGCCCGAGGGTGACCTCGAGCTTAGTATGGGCATGAGCAGCGATTTCGAACAGGCGATCACGTTGGGCGCTACGAGTGTTAGGTATGTTGCCCGATTGGGGGCGGGTGTGCATTGCGGGCTGACAGTGGGCAACAGAGTCGGAACAGCAATTTTCGGAGAGCGGCCTCCAAAACAAGATGCACAGGCTACGAGGGATGTAACAACCGAACAGAAGGAGTAGTTGCGGCTTTAATTCGTAGAATAATGCTTAGAGGTTGGTTCTTCACGACCATACAATCGTACCAAAATCGTATCATGTGGACGGGCACAAGTGGAGCTCAATTCGGCGGGCTCGGATCAGGATCTTTGGGGTATGTATGCAGTACGACGACTCTCAAAGTTCAAGTAAAGAATCCATTACACAAAGAGAAAAAAAGGACGACCCATCAATGCTGCACCGGCCTCGAACAAATAGGAAACAGCTGGCTCAAACAGACAACAGATAGCAAGATAATGGGGTGTTTAACATTACAAAATGCGAAGTAAATTTATGCCCATGTACAACACCGTGTCCCCTCATCGCCCGTAGTCGGGAGGTGGGGACCCCAACGCCAATCGGCCCTCCATGACGTTGAGCAAAATTGGAGGCACCGCTTCATCTGTTGCTCTGACGGTGACACGGTACATCTGAGCACATCTGGTCAGCATGGCACCACCACCCGCCCTATTGGGGGGGGCAAAGGAACTCACTCCAGTTTCGAGATTCGGCTCTACCCTCAAAAGGCACCCAAACTTCCCGCCCTCGAGCGTATGCATCACACTCGCACAGACGAAGTTCTTCGGATTGGGATCGACGCCATCCAGCACACCCCATTTGAAACCCTCGATAACCCGTCGCGTACGCGGAGGCTCAATCCGGTGGCCTTTGATCCTAATACCAAAAACCTTTTGATACTCCCGAGGCCCACCACTTATCTGCTTCCAACGCTTGAAGAAGTCCTCTGCCGAGAGCACTGCAGGCTCCATGAACTTCGTAGGCACGACCGGAAGCTTGAGTGTGAGCGCTTGGAGTGCTCCCGCGAGGTACGATATCCGGATGGTGGGCGCCTCGGAGAATATCTTATGCGCTTCTAGCATAACTGTTTGCTGTGTCTGGCTCTCGGGAGCTACGTTGGTGTCCGGAATGTTGGAACAGTTTACCACGAGCGCGCCAGGAGAGTTGTTATTGATGGTGGTTGTGAAAGAACCAATCGGCGCCGAGGACTTATTAGTGTAGTATAGGATTATACAGCCCATGTGTGCCCGGTATTCCGACCGTAGTCCGACTTGTATCTGTCCGTCTTCGAAGAGAACTCCCTCCGATCTGATCAGAAGGCGGTTGTATCCAACTTCCCAGTCTGGGCTCAAGTGGGCCGCCGAGGCTAGGTTCACAGGCGGTTTCTTGGTGGCAGTGTCGCCATTGAGATCAAGGCCAGCAAGCTCGTACGTCGGCGTCAACGCATTCGGCTTTGCCGGGCTTGACATACCACCATTTGTTGGGGTTCCCGCTCCATTCGTGAACGTCCGCTTTAGGCCGGTATTCAGGGTGAGGTTGAACTCCTTCTTCTCAACATTCGCGTCCTTGCCTCCGATGACCCAGGTACGTTTATCGCTGGTTCCCGCGTGCTTCTGGTGCAGTCTGGACAAGAGCGCCGATGCGCGCTCGGGGAAAGGCGGCATCTCGTCACAGACCGTCCGGAGCAGGTCGTCGGTCGGTAGTGTTGCGAGTGCTAGGTATTCGCATGCTCGTTGCTGCAGTTCTGGGTCTAGAGTATGGCTGTATGCGCGGAAAACTTGCAGGAGTTGCGGCTTGATCTCCGGGAACAGATTGATGAACTTTACGAACGAGGAGAGTAGGATTGCTCTAGTAATGGATGAACATCCATTAAACTTGGACTGAAGCGCCAGGAACTGCTCGATAGGACTGCATCCGGGATTGTCTGCAATGAGGTGGCCAAATTCACCCAAGAGATATCCTCCAATCTTCACCAGTGTTTCGTGGCACTGGGCAGCTTTGAGGTATTGCAATATATTCTGTGCAGCATATACCTGAAGCTCCTCGTTGTTTGTGACGATCTGGATCACTCGCTGCCACACCTCGTCGCTCACATGATCGCCAGCCATGCTGATAAGCCGAAGAGATATATCGACGTACCATTGGTACTCAGTGGCATATTTCTCGGTCAGGATAGCTATCTTCAGTACCATCTCCTCTCGGATAGCGAAGTCAGCACCTTGCAGATACTTCAAGAGCTCTCCAACGATTGCGGATGCGTTGGTAGGATCACACATGCTGTAGAGCAGGTCGAGCGCTTTCCTTCGAACACTGATGTCGCGATCCCGCAGGGAGCCGATGATAGTGTTTTGATGTTTCTTTATCGGCTCTAATGTCTCCGAGCGTGCTGCAAGATGTGTCATGGCCTCCAACCCCAGATATCTCACGTTGGTTTCCCGGGAGGTGATAAATCGTCCTAGTTTGACGGCTATCTGGGTCATCAGGCCGGTCTCCGAGTCCAGATGAATGGCCAAATTGATCGCTTCAAAGAGGACAGCATTTTGTGCATTATTCTGTTGCACATTTTTGGGCGTGTCAGATGCAGTGTCAAGAATACTCTGTAGTGACTCCCGGATCATGTTCTGGATACTGACGTCCTCTACCACGCAATGAGTTAGCGACACGAAAGCACAGGTTCCCGGTGGCGATGCGTACCCGACGGTGGATAGTATTGGAGAAGTCTCAGTAGCTTAACCTGAATCCACGGACAAGGGACCTTGTAGTATATATAGTCTTGGGTATACTCGTTGTCGACGACAATGCGCTTCAACCGGTGGGCAGCTTTCACATAGCTGGTCTGGTACGCTTCCGGATTGTCCTGCACCAGAGCCATAACAAGGGAAGTCACTGATAGCGCAACTCCAAGATCGGGGTCATCCATGATGGAGATTATGCGTTCAGCCCACTCGTTCTGAATGATGCCGGGGAACTTGCGATACAGTCGCAGCAGCGTCAAGGCAGCCTTCTTCTTGACGAATGACTTCGACGTCCTACGCTACCAATCAGTTTCACTGGGCGAGACCGGCAAGGAACAACGCACGGTGATATCAGCAGGCGATGGACGTCGGGACTGAGTGCTTCTCCCATCTCCCTCCCCCCGACGTTTGCGATGGCGTGCAAGGCCAAGCAGTTATTCAGCTCGTTGTTGTCCAACAAGTCCTTCTTGATGCTATTGACAACTAGGTGCAAGAAATCGTGTTTCTCGTTCAAAAACAAGGTGACGGCAAGATAGCCAATCTGCTTTTCCGAATACTTCGTCGCGGAGACAAGATTCACGGCTTCGAGGTGGCCAAAATCCACGTTCCATCCCAGGATATAGATGTAGAGAAGCTAAGATTCAGAGTATTGAGTAAGGGTGATACTCGGAGGAGGAGGTGTGTGACGGTAAGTACCTTGCAGACGTATTTTTTCTTATGGTAGCCGTTCAGTCCGCCATCTTCTCAGCAACATCGCGTCAGCACTCATCGTAGCCCCCGGGGTCCAAGGGATTGACAAGAAGTAATTGCCTTTGAACTTTTGCCTTCGGAGATATCAGCACATAGTTCCGCTAGCATACGATGCGATGGTGGGCGAAACTAACCGTATATTTGCCAGCTCTTTGTTGATTCGCTTCTCCTCAAGCTCTCGTGCCCGTGCATTTCTCAAGTCCGCAATAAACTGAACCAGCCCTACCAGCAGCCACACACCATAAAATCAATTGACGTCCCTCCAAAGTGCTACTCCGGCTTTGGAGGAAGAGCAGGACGGTGTGTATGTACCTCGCATGGACGACATGACGGCGCTTTTCGATCGGCAGCCGGGCTGAGCGCAGCAATGACGGTAGCTCTAGAGAGCTCTCGGAAAGGATCGCGGGTTGTCCAAGGATGCGGCCCTGTGATTCTTCAGCACCATGCGCCGTATGAACTGCCGCAGCACACTCGAAGACCATACCGCCGTCGAGCGACAAGCTGGAGCTATGGTTCGGGGCGGGGGTGTGTCGAAGGAACGTCGCCGCGTATGAACGGAGTATGCAAGCACCGAGACCGTGTTCGGCTACCGAGCCGCGTTGAGTAGACGATAGAAGGTGCGGAACGCGATTACTATACGTAAGAGTCGAAGCGGGAGTGTATGTAGGGCGTAGACAGGTAGGCTGATGGAGGGTCGGCAGAGCAGATGGAAGCGGAGACCCGTACGTACACTAGTTGCAGCACTCTTGGTTGTATGTACTAAGAATCACTGGTATCACAGGATGGCAATCACGTGCAACCCTCGGTTACGATACATTCCGCTCAGATCCTTCACAATGCTCGGAGGTATCTATGGGAGAAATCCATTCCATTCCATGGCTCCTTCATAGTAGCAATCCATCACATTCGTTGTTCGTATTTTCTCCAGCAAATTCAAAATGCAGTGAATACTATTCCCAACTCCTCACGCCTTGGTCGTGAAATCAATCTCTCCTTCTCTCAGTCCCAATGCGGGGTTCTTCTCGCATGTACCTACGTTGTCACGGGCGAATGAGCATGATGCGGAGGCAGGAGAAAGTGGCATCGGCAGGGACCTACAGGCATTGGCGGGACGCTTCCCACACTCACAGGCGACACCTGGCACTTTGTTCTCCTCAGCGGCTCTCTCGCAGGTACACTCTTGGGCTGGTCGCTTCGCTGCAATTCATCATCGAACCATTAGCAAACAGCCCTATAAAAGAGAGAAGATAAATAGCAACGCGGCCTACAGCATGAACACCGAGGACCACTGAGGACGTTCTCCTCTGTCGCCCGCTGGCAATTGCAGTCAAGCGCCTTACGCGCCCCACACGAGCACTTGGCCTGCTCGGCGCAGCTGCACTGAGAACCGCCCTTTCGACAACAAGTGGCTGGCTGAGACGACATATTGATAGGCTGAGTACTTGAAGATGAGGTATTCGACGATGAGAGTGAAAGCGTTAATATTCAGTAGGAGATACGTTGCGTCGGGCGTGTTTATATGGCGAAGCGCTGTTTGGGTTGCTTTCAAATACAACAGCCGTGATAGGTCGCAGCGTTTGAAAAGGCGCTATGCTTATTGGTCGAGAGATAAAGCACCTGACTTTACGCTTCCCATGGATGGTCAGGCGAGAATACGGGCTTTACTAAACTTACAGCGTCTGCCGATGATGATGATGGTGATGATATGTAGGCAATAATCGCGCGAGGTACACACTGTCCAGTTCCCGTCCGCAGTCAGTCTGCAGGCGGCCCTCCGCCCAGGCCTCCCAAGAAAGTGAAAACGCACCAAGGAAATTACAAAGGAAAGGTGAGAAAACCGCCCTCCAGTCTCCCTACTCCTCTCGCGTAGTGGCTATGAAGGATGGTGTGGGGAAGAAAAGCAGCTCCTCCTCCTCCTCAATTACAGCGGCTGGCGATGATGGCGGTGGTGACGATTCATTGATCGCATGCGACCATGGCGATATTATGTACAGTCCTTTCCCTTTCGCCGTCCGCCGCGACCTCTCACAGTTCGCCGGCGGCCCGCGGCAACTCCCCCTGTCCAAGCCCCCGTTCTCACTTCTGTGCTCCTTGCCCTGGGTCCCTCCGTCCGCTACAGCGGCAGACAAGAGGACGTGACGAATCAACGAATGCAGGATGAGTGATTACATATGAACGAACACGCACATCCAAACTACAGCACACCCTCTACTACAGGATGAGGCAACAGCCAAACTTCCATTAGCACACAACGCCATAGATTATAGGCAGAAGAACTCGGTCAGAAATGCCCAGGTGCGAATATCCTTTGCCAGTGAGAACGATCCATCAGTTCGATTCAACCTTCTGAGACACGTTAGCCCCCTGCTGTATCTATCCCACCCAAGCAACCGTTGACCTAACCCTTTTCTTATTTTCTGAGCCCTCACTCTCTGCCTGTGGCGGTTTGCTGGTGGGTGGACCTGCCCTCGCCATGGGGCCCCAGTTTGCGGTAGGATTAACCTGATATCTCACAATGCCGTTCGCCTTATCTTCCTCTTTGCCCAACTCCTTGTCGAAAACGATGCGTAGACCTTCATCCAACGGCTTCCGCATGATATTGAACCCTGCAGTTCCTTCTTTCAAAGCGTTCTCTTTGCGGGCACCTGCCTTTTGCACAACCCATCTTTTCATGATTTGCCAAACCACGCTGTGCGGGGCATTAGTTTTGATGGAATTGGGTTTGCAATGCGAGCGAGCAACTTTATATCCCAATCCAATAAGGGCACCACGTAATCCTGCGTTGGGCGGTGCTTCGCAACGAAGGGTTTTGGACAAGAGAGAAGGAACATGGAAGAAGGGGCTGTCGGAAAGGGGGATCTCCTGAAGCGCCGTTTGCAGCATACCGGTGATCCGCGGAATTGTCCCATACATGGAATCGTCAGCAGGTGGAAGGACTGACAGGAATCGTTCAACAAAGGCGGCAGAGTGTAAAGGGCCAGCCCACATGGGACCTCCGAGCTAAGAAGGAATAGGTCAACACGCAGCCACGGGCTTTTTGGCTTGGGAACCCTCACGTGCATCACAGATCCGCACTCAGCACAATTCTCGCCAACCGTGGGCGCCCTCGCAAGGCCGAACTTCAAGAACGTTCCGCTCCCGCTCTTGTTAGCTTTCTCCCTGGCCTTCCCCAATATTTGCGTCACCCAGGACCCGCATCCTTCGTCACAATTGTAGACAATCATGGTTGAGCTGGCCAGCTTCTTCACTTCTGCAGGTCCGTGCCTGATGCGCACCCAAACTCTGGCGTAAAAGTCGATGCTCAAGCTGAGCAACGGTTCGATGTACAGACCGTACTTTCCAGCAGCAGAGGCAATGGAGTGTAATATGAGACGAAGTCCAGCCTCGTGACACCATTCGCCTTTGACCGGTGTTCCGCCATACAGGGAGTAGCACTTCTCGCTGTAACCGGTAGATGCCCAGACGCCGGCGTCTGTGCAGGTAACGCACAACAGTCCACCATTCGATACTGCTTGAACAGCAGCATCCAAGAAGATAGCGGCAGTTCCGTACGGGTCGAGGTCAATAACTTCGTATTTGAGTGATTGTGGTTCTCTAGTTGGCAGATTATGGTGCGCTGGCGACAGGACTGAGTACATGTGATGTTGAGCGTTCCCCAAACTGGGTTTTATCTTGCAGACCGCCTCCGCAGCAGACATCTTGTCTGGATCCGTCGTTGTTGAATGTTGCTTATTGTATTCAATGTTCCTCCGGATCGAGTCAACGGCCGACGGGTCAAGATCATTGGCAGTCGCCGAAGTGACCATAGGAAGCTCGAGCGTGTACCGCAGCGCCCGCAGTCCGGTGGCAGAGAGCGCATCGAGAACAGCGAACCTGGGTTGAGCCCGGGTAGTAGGCTTGGCTCCCGAGTTCGTGGCCGACGCATCCTCTTCATTCTCTTCACTCGCCGCGGGTTCTTCTACGCCATGAATTATTACCAGCAAAAACTAATTCTGCAGTCAATGGCGTTTGTACCTCCTTCACCTTTCGCGACCGTCACCCCCACCCACCGCTTCTTTACGCCCCCCCTACCACGTTTCGATTTCTTTTCTCCGAGATATATTTCTGCAAAATTCTTGATCGCAAGAACACTCAAGTCACGATTGAACTGCTGGATCGGATTGTAGAACACTTCTCCTTTGACTTCCACCTCGCGGCCCTTTTCATCTCGCTTTACCGTGCTCTTTGGGAATAAAACGGTCGCACAGCCCTCTGTGATCGCGGTATAGTCGCTGCCGTCCACCGTAACATCTTTCGAGCTCGCCGGCAACGGTTTCTCTGGGATCGGCTCCAAGGTTACAGTGCGAGTGCGCTTTCCCATGGTGGGGCTGGAGTGGAATCTCCGTGTTTTTGTATTGGGTTGAAGCGGGGAATTGCAGGCTGACGCTGGCCGGCGGGGGTAGGATTTAGGACCACGGATAGGAGCAGCTGTCGTTCGTAGTAGAGGCGGCGGACGGAGGTGAGGCATCGGCGTTGGCACATTTAAGTACGGCTGCTAAAATTGTCAGATACAATACTTAAGTGAGCACTCTAATCGTGGGGTGAACTAAGCGCATAGCGTTACCCGACTAGCGGGTCTGCCAATCGGTCACTCTGTACGTGATGAGTCATCGCTTAGTTACTGCTACACCCGCGGCATTACGACAAAGAAATTTATTCCGAGTAAAATATCAATTTCTGAATACTTACTTGCACACAGGCAGGCAGAGAAAGAGGGGGGAGATACATTTGTACGCAATTGGAACCCATACCTAGCAAGATGTGTGTACGGGTGAGCCAGGGGGAGATTTCACTTGTCTCCGACACCATCAGGACTCGACGACAAATGTTAATAGGATGCCCCCTCTGCCTATCGCCCCAAATATTAATTTGTGTGATCTGACCTCTCGCCTGGATAGGCTTGATCTCCGTGCAGCTTCAGCAAGAGAGACTCTGGCCAGTGAGAGTTTACCCGTCGTCCTCCAATCCTCCACATCTGTGTCACAAATATCACTCGATCGGGTTTGTTACTGAACCACGTTCTCCCCTTCAGCAAGTAATCAGGGGGAGTCGTGGCTGCCGGTGGACTGTGAGAGGTCTTTTTTTTGTTTTCTCATTACTCGCATGCGGCCTATCTAGATCATGGCGAGATTATGTACGGGACTGTGAAAGGTCGCGGTGGACTGCCATGATTCAATATGGCGGTTGGCCAGTGTGTACATCGCGCGATTAGTGACACAAAAAATCTAGCGAGTAACTAGTCCGCAAAAGTTGCCTGACTCTTGGCATTGGGGCCGGATTTTAGCACCAGGATAGGATAGGGAACATTGAGATGAACGCCTGGATGGGATAACTAGATAGGTAAGATCTACGCTAGAGTAGATGAATTAGTTGGCTACCTATCCTATACCGGCGTGCTAAAATCCGGCCCCCGTGCCAAGAGTCAGGCAACTTGGTCAGGCAACTTTTGCGGAACGCCTCTAGTAACTAAGTATGTAAGTTCGAACTTAGAGTAGTGTGCACATGGTACTTGCCCCGTAGAGTACAATTCCCCCAGCAAACGATTCTTCCGTTGGTTTTGGCGATTGAGCAAGTGCCTGATTTGAAGAACCTTACCCCTATAAACGCCAATGTTAGGTCCTAATGCGCCTTAGCACGCACTAGCGCTCTTAAGTAGAACAATATCAAATCGCGCCGGGATTGAATTTTTGCGTGCACCGCACGCGGTCCTAGGACTCATCTGCTGGCCAACGAAAGTCGCACTGAAAACCATCTTCATCTTTATCCTCATCACCCTCAGCATCGGTAATCTGTGGGAAAGAAATGACATGACTGCGTTGAGGTTCCCCTACCAGCGAAGCATTTCGCCGCGTCCCTACTGCTGGCGGGGTGGTACCCTTCGATGCCGAGCCTGTCGATATCGATGCTGAAAATGAGTCGCGAGCTGCTCAGAGGAACTCTGAGAACCAGCCGCCATTGGTACGTGCGGAGGGACAGCTCGTGCTGCTTGTTCTACAGCTAGTGCTACGGCACGGCGTGTGGCCAGCGCGGCGAGGTGTGGAGCTAACTAGTGCAGTGGATTCAGATGGGGACGCCCCAGTTTTTTGACATCTTAATGAATCTCGTCAAGTTCCTTCCACCGTGGTTGCTGCGCTTTACGCATATGGTGTGTTGGTTCACTTGAGGTAGCAATGCCCCGTTCTATGAAGACCACGATGATTAGCAATATCCGGTAATAGCCTGATAATCTTGCTATCATACGTACCTTCTTCCATTTCGTGGCCTGATTCTTTTGTTTGAACCCGAGCCTCCTCACATGAGGTTTCCGTTGCCCACCATTCCCATCGGTATTCTGCACTCTAAGTTTAAACTCAACTGTTTTGCAATGCTTGGCTCTGGGAGGAGTGGCCGCTGGTGGAGGAACCCAGCGTGGAGCCATGGGAATTGGCTATTGGCGACGTCCCGGCCGTTGTTGAAATTAACAGCTGAATATTCCAATAGGGGTTCGAGGTGTATTGGCAACCGGCTGTAAGGAAGCTTGCGAGAGGATCACCGTGAGAATACGCAGAGCCAGATGCTTGGTCGTTGATGATTGATAAATGCATTTTTCCTCGTTGGCGACACGTACTGCCGGCTGTATCCCCGATTCAGCTCAGCCGGGCTGATCGAGAAACACTCGGCGCGCCAACCTTATGCGTTCTAGCGCGCTGCTACCTATTTGTACCTCTTAAGTACGTGAGATAATACGGTAGGTACTTATCTACATACATTATACTTATCTACCTGTGAACCCAAGATCAGACTGCAAGAACACAGCCAAAAGCTTTCGATTCAACGTTAATGATAATGTCTCGCTTCACTCCTGCATTGCCGATTTCTCCACATCCGCATTTGCGTTTGTTATTCCATTACATATGACCTCTCGGAGACTAGGGTTAACTCCGTGGCGACGACGTAGGTCTTCGACCCATCCCCTTGTTCTACATAGAGGCCCCTATATGAGTACATAACGAAATGTTCAAAAACCTGGTACAGAACCGAACGTTCACATGATGCGATGATATACATAAATGTGCCCGTGCTCTTTGCCCACGAGTGAGCTTCCTCGTCTGTCGATGGCACCGTATCTGTGCCGCAAATGGCATGCGCGTCGGCAATCATGTCATGGCCGTACGACTAGAATCGACTGGAGTTCTTTGTCTTTTGACTGCCCCATGTAGACGATCCCGTTGCGGGTGGGGCGTGAGCGGTGCGGGAATCACGGAAGCCTTAGCCCGGCAGCATGTACAAGTAACTCTCGTGATCCATGTTTCTCAGAAGCAGGTAGACTACATATTACCACAAAGTGTTATGTAAACAATCCCTTACTGGCATGACAGAAGGCGACAGCAGGTGATCATGACGGCTGTTTCGCTAGCGGCCGTGGTCGAAGTTGGTGCTGGAATTGCTGTGTCCGGAAATTTCTAGCCACAACAAGGAGTTGGTCTTTTGGCTCCCAACGTTCGCTTGGCACGCTTCCCCTTTCCATCAAGCCCCTGTCGTTTCGACATCTAAAAGGGAGCCCCATCCGCGTCTCTCAACTTTTCCGTTTTTTATCTCATACCACGATAACAACGATCACACACGGCCGAACCCCGGATCTCACCCCTCGGAGTCGTCTTGTTTTTGTTGCGATTCAACCCACTCTCTTCCGGTTGCTGGTCATTGCCTGTCGGCTACAATGTATTCAAACGTCCTCCTTCGTGAGAAGCACAGTCAATGTGTTTTGCCTTCGTTGCATAGTTGCTAACGTTTGCCCCTTTGTTTGCAGGTCCAACTTCACCACGATCCTCCCGGACGTGGGTGCGTATTGGACTGCCTATGAGCAGATCTCGGAGCTCAATGTACATCTCAACACCTTCGAGCGCCTTTGGGCCGCGTGGTACCAGTACATGGAAAACGATACTCTTGCTACAGGTTAGTCGCGCGTAGCTCACCGTCTAGCCAGCACCAGCGACTGATCACTGGCCTCCCAGGTACCATGTCGTTTGTAATGCACGAGCTGGTTTACTTCGGTCGCGCTCTACCTTGGATCATCATCGATGCTATCCCCTACTTCCGGAGGTGGAAGATTCAGGATGTCAGTATAGGCATCCCCCTGTTCTGATGCATCAATTTACTGACCTTTGATGCAGTCCAAGACTCCTACAGCCGCTGAGCAATGGCGATGCACTAAGATGGTTCTTTTCTCCCACTTCACTGTCGAACTTCCCCAGATTTGGCTCTTCCACCCGATGTGCAAATACTTCGGAATGGATACCGGCGTGCCGTTCCCGCACTGGACCAAGATGGCTTACCAGATCATCATCTTCTTCATCATGGAGGATACTTGGCACTACTGGTTCCACCGCGCTTTCCACTGGGGGCCGCTGTACAAGTATGTGCACAAGATTCACCATACTTACTCCGCCCCCTTCGGTCTCGCCGCCGAGTACGCGTCACCGATCGAAGTTATGGCTCTTGGCTTTGGCACCGTTGGGGGGCCTCTTCTTTGGTGCTACTTCACCCAGGACTTGCACATCCTGACAGTCTACATCTGGATCATCTTCCGCCTGTTCCAGGCTATCGATGCCCACTCTGGATACGATTTCCCATGGAGCTTGCACCACTTTTTGCCTTTCTGGGCTGGCGCTGAGCACCACGATGTTCATCACGAGAAATTCATCGGCAACTTCGCTAGCTCCTTCAGGTGGTGGGACTACATGCTCGACACTGAGGCCGGTGCCGAAGCGGCAAAGAAGCGCAGAGACCGCAAGATGGCCAAGGAGGCGGCTAAGGTGAGGAAGGCGCAGTAAAGCGATCTACTGTCCTTGCACTTTTCTATTGAAGAGGTTGCAAATGATAAGATGGGAGAGAGGGTGCTGTGGTGGTGATCGGATGTTCATACTCGACCACTGTACAGTTGTTTTTCTGCTTACCCGTTCGGATTGTTGGTGTTTGGCTTTTCTTTCTGTTCTTTCTTAATGGGCGAAACGATAATGTTCGCTGTTAGATTTAGGATGTGGGGAGAGGGGCTTGATCGGAGCATCATGATATCGGCTGGGAGGGCCTTCCTCTCCGGGTACATGCACACGCAAATTGGAAATGACTTCAAGAGTACTTAGAATATCAGCATAATTAATCATAAGAGACAGAATGTTGGAAATCACATACATTTCTTCTCATGCATTTTGCTGTCGTATACTCGTGATCTGGGTTTTCATGTTTTCCATAAGTACGGTTAATAGAGACGAGTCCATGCACTGCCTCCTTCCCCGAGTCACCGTACGTAGCGCAGCTGCATGCTACCGAGTGATCAACTGTGGTTTCCCCGAGTCTTGTTCTCAGACGCGACTGCATACTCGTCGAAGCTACCGGTAGATAAATAACATCGCAGTGATGTTGTATGAACATGGTCATCTTCCAATTCTCAAGCTTTGTCCATCTTATATCAGCCAAATGCAAGCACATGCACGCGTGGCTTGGTCCGACGTGAGGAAAGTCGCATTCTTTGCGCTTGTGGAGAATAACGAGAGCAGTTGTAACGTTGTATACATGTGAGGCGGGAAACACTCTCGAGTTGCATTGCGGCTTTTATTTGTTTGATTTTGACTTGTTCACCAGCACCGACACTTACGATAACGGGCGATGGCCAAACATTCTCGAGCCGTATAAACGAGGCATATATGCAAGTACTCTATCCGTAGGAAATACTTCGCAGAGAGGGTAAGAGAGAAGATTGAATGCGGACCCATTGACCATACAAGGGAGGCTCTGCAACAACCATTGACGTCGGGAACCCCACCTCTTTCAACTCGGGAGCTCAACATGGCTTCCTTCAAACAAGCCCTCTCCGTTGCGCCCTCTTCACGCCCTACAATTCCATTTACTGCGCTTATTTCCTCGAGAAAAGACCGCTGCGTTTTCCCCGGAGCAATATACTTTCTCTCTGTCCACTTACCTACTAGTAGGCGGAGCGCGAGAAAGCCCGTATTCGCGTTTCCCTCCTCCTCCTCCTCCTCCTCCTCCTCCTCCTCCTCCGTTGTCACTCGTCTGCCGATCCACCAAGACGCTGTACACTTTCCACCTCACATCAACATCCCCCTCCAGCTTTGGAAAGAACGATGCCTCCCGTGGTTGTTGTGAAAGTGAACGGTACGATCCTCGCAGAGTCGAGTCTATATGATAAGGTGGAGGACAATGTTTACGTGAGCCGCCCAACTTGGTACCCACCCAGCCTTCAGTGATCCCTTCCTGTTGCTGCAGTTTCCTACCATATCCTCGCGGATTGATCTATGTCGGTGGTTTGGGAGCCGGAGTGCTGACTTTGCTCGCGTATGTTAGTTTCCTCCGGCGTGAGTGGCCCTTCTCTGCTCCGGAATATATCTCCACGTTGCGTTCTGCAGTATGGTGATTGACACTTCTCAATCGGTGTTTCTCCTCCTCACAGCTCGGTGAACTACCAATACCTCAAGCCCTCCACCACAAAATCATACTGCCCATGGAAGGGGGAATGCTCGTACTACAACATCGAGGTGGGCGAGATGGTGATACTGGACGGTGCCTGGTACTTTCCAGATCCAAAGGACAAGTTTCTGGACTGCAAGGGTTTCCTGGCCTTCTGTACGTATGCCCCGTTGATGCTCGTGATGAGGAGGGTTCCTTTACGCTTTCGTTAGTACCCTTCCCCGTGTTCTCTCTTTTTTCGCATGTTCGCTATGAACTTCGCTGGATCGGTAGAACGTGGTGAAGCTGATTGACTGCAGATAAGAATAAACCCGACTTGAGCATTGGAACTATTATAGAGTAGCAAGCTCGCTCAGCGGCCAGCTGCACATCCAGCAGAGTAGAAGTGTTTGTTTCTTGGGTCTTATTCGTTTGGATACGTTTAATCGGTTTTTGTGTTTCGATGATGAGCTTCACTTTTGCATGGTACGATCGATTTCGGGTGTGCATTCGGATGGACACGTGGGGAGTTTGGAGGAGTAAGTTGCATACTAGTGGTCTTTTGCTTTTCCCTGTTCCTTGGATTTATTACGACAGTGCTGCGTAAAAGAAGCAATGATAGGCGATCATGAAGGCTACTTGACATCCCCAATGATCCATTCCTAGCCGTAGGCATCCTTTCATATTACACCCTCTCATCCTCCCTCGTATCCTTCCACCCCTTCAGTGCCTCCATTTCCCTCTGAGCGGCGGCCAAAGCCTCTTCCCTCCCAGCAATATCCTGATGCGCGTGCTCAACCATGGCAACAGCTTCGTCCAGCAGTGCACGAAGGCGGTGGTTTTCGGCCACTAGTCGGTCGATGATCTTCTGCTGCTGCTGCTGCTGGGGGGGCGGAAAGAACGCTGGCGGTGGGGCTCGCGTGTCGCAGACGAACGCTTTCGCCGGTGGTTTGGGCGGAGTGATAGTGGAAGGATCGACCGACTGCATTTCTTTTCTGACCGGTGCTGAAGAGGTTGAGAGCAAACTGATGGTGTAGTTGCGGGAAGTGATGATCTAAACTCGGGGGAAGGTTGAGGCTATTCAGGCCTACTGTGGTCAGAAGCGGACAGTCATCATTCAACATGCACCAGCCCATCCCGCCGCTGTCAAACCTGTCCATCTGGCAGAGCGATTCGGCATTTCTCCCCTCGTTTTTCCGATGATATATAATTATAGGCACAGCACACAGAGCAGAGACCTAATAGGCTATGTCTTCGGCTACCAGACAGCTATGTAGGTTTGCGGGGGCGAACTGGTGTCGGTCTTTATGAGGTTGTGAATTGGTGCTCGAGTGCTTGAGCGAACAGGACGAGCTCGACGTTGGGATATTGTTGAGTCCAGTCGATGGATTCTGTTTCTCTCAGTCATAGAAGAGACCTTATGAGGAGGGGATTTTGGTTGCCGTTTTTCCGTCGGCATCGTCTCTGGAAAGAGCTCTGGGCCGGCTCAGTGCCGCAGCTCTTGCCGTCGACGTCATCGAATCGTAAAGAAGTAATTTCTTGAACTTGTGAGGTGGCTGGAAGATCCTTTGTATACAGCGGTGTTAAAGCGCAGAGAAAGATCTGAGGATTCAGATTGACTGTGAAGGATTTTGGTGGTACCGAGAGCTGTGTGTAGCTGTGGAGAAGGTGGTGGTGGTGGTGGTGGTGGTGGTGGTGGTGGTGGTGGTGGTGGTGGTGGTGAAGTCGGTTGGATTCAAGGGTTCTCGATTTGCACGTGCATTACAACCGCGGCATGCAACGACGTCGCCTTTCCCGCCATCTAGATACATACCATCCCGCTCTCCATGCACCAGCGACCAACATCGTTACCAACACTCCCGAAAAACTGCCGTCGCATTCAGTTCGCCCGCTGGCAACCACGTGTGTATTTCTGCATCCCGCGTTTCCCACGCCTCCGGCACGGGTCGCGCACAAAGTGGTGCACGAGTACATCCCACTCCCCTGCGCTCGTATCTTCTGATCTCATCGCCTTCGTCCGACTGCAGCAAATAAGCCACCATGAACGCATCCAGCTCGTTACCAGCAGCTGCCTCTGCAGTAGCTACGTCCCTACTACACTCAGTCCCAACTTCCTCCGCACTAGCTGCAAGAGCGCCCCCACCAGATGATCCCAATATCTTCTGGCTCACGTTGTCGCTGGTCTATTCGACTGCCTACCTCCTTCAGCGCATCGCCTTCGCAACTACAAAGTTTGCCACATATACCCTGCCAGCCTGGCTGTTCACGCTGTTCAGCATGTCTTTAACATTTACGATGAACTTTACCACTCTGTATGCAAAGGCTTCCGACCCTCCCTACTCGGTCGCGCAAAGCAGGGCTAATGTGTACGCTGTTGCAGCATGATCATATTCCTTGTCTTTGGATCAATAGTCTCTTGGGCGGTCCGCTACAAGGTGTTGAATAACTACAATCGCTTGCCGCCGGAGCCTCAACGCAAGGACCCAGAGATAGATCTCTTCCCCGATTCCCAAGAAGGCGACTCGAAACCGGGCTTCTCGAGCTATCTCGATGAATTTCTGAGCGCTATCAAGGTGTTTGGGTACTTGGAAAGGCCTGTGTTCCACGAACTGACACGGAGTATGCAAACGAGAAAGTTGATCGCGGGGGAGACTCTGATGCTGGAAGAAGAGAAGGGTTTCTGCATTGTAGTCGACGGACTCGTACAGATCTTTGTCAAGTCAAATCGGGAGATGCATGCCACTGCTGCTGCGCATCACGGTGGGGGTGGGGCGTTTCACGACGAAGAGGAGGGCTCGGAAACGGCGGATGGGTACCAGCTGCTTACTGAAGTCAAGAATGGCGCGCCCATGAGCAGTTTGTTCACCATCCTGAGTCTGTTCACAGAAGACATCAAACTGCGCCACGAGGATGAGGATGAAGGTGGCATCTCCGCCAGCAGCAGCATGATAAACTTGGACCAGTTGCCGATGAGCCGTCAGACTAGTCCAGTAGACAGAGAACACAGCCCAGTAAGACCCCCCAGTCGCGGGCGACTATCGTCTGTTCCACACCTGTCACTCGACGGCGATCCTCCACGGAGACCAAAGATCAAGAGACCAAAGTCTGTGCACCCAGACATCCTTGCTCGCGCCACAGTGGACACAACCATTGCGGTAATTCCGGCGTCGGCCTTCCGGCGGCTCACAAGAATGTTTCCCAAGGCGTCGGCACACATCGTCCAGGTCATTCTCGCCCGGTTTCAGCGTGTCACCTTTTTGACTGGATATAATTACCTTGGCCTGACCGCGGAGGTGCTGAGAACCGAGAAATTCATGAACCGGTACACCATGTATGAGCTACCAAACCACCTGCGAGGAGGTGCCCTGGACAGACTGAAAGAGAAGTTCCGGCGTGAGCAAGAGCGTTCGGACGCAGACGACTCCATCAAGGGAATTGTGCTGCACAATCCCAAAGCCGGAGGCAAGCGGCGACGGTCAAGTGCTGCCCTCCGGAAGGAGGCTGCAATCCACGCGCGACTGGCTGCCGCACGGGGGATACCGTCGCCGGCTCTAGACACTGCACCATCTCCCTTTCAACAAGGGAGCCCCTCCGACGATCGCCCCCTATTGTCACCCATGCCGAAGAGACGATCCCCGCTCGACGAACCCTGGGATCTTGCCAGCCTTCGACCGATGGATACACCGATGACGCACCGCGCATTCGACCCGTTCGCACACAGTGCGGCCAAATTCTTGACCGATCGGAGAGCCGAAAACGAGGATTCCGAGTTTCGGGAGGCTGTGTTGGAGTGTATGTTTAAGGCTATCGGTTTGACCGGATTCACAAGCAACCAAAAAGCCGGCACGGAAAGCGGCGATGCTAGCCCGAAACTACTATCCTACGATGCACGGCGGCAGAAGGCGGTGTTCACCAACGCGTTTGGACAGTTGGATATGCTAGAGGGGAGTGATGGGGATACAGAGAGCGTCACAAGTGCTTCAGCCGCATCTACTAGTGGTGGTGGCGGTATTGGCTCGGTTCGAGCGGAGCTCAAGGACGATGTGGAGATTGTGTTTTTCCCAGAAGGCTCCGTGTTGGTTGAGCAGGGCGAGAGGGATCCCGGATTGTACTATGTCATCGATGGTTTCCTGGATGTATCCATTCCTGTCGACGGGAAAGTGAATTTGAGCCAGAACATCTTTGGAGACAATCACTCAGATGCGGGCAGCGAGAGAGAACTGCCCAGCCGCACGGCGACCAATTCATCCTACGCGGCAAGATCGACGTCGCGGACACGGGCAAACGGCAAACCTACGAGGAACCAGAAGAGCTTGTTTATGATAAAGCCTGGCGGTGTGGCGGGCTACATCGGTAGCATTACTTCGTATCGGAGTTTTATAGACGTCACAGCCAAAACCGATGTCTACGTTGGGTTTCTGCCTCGAGCTGCGTTGGAGAGGATAACAGAAAAACACCCGGTAGTCTTGCTCACAATGGCGAAGAGACTGACCAGTCTGCTCCCGCGTCTGATCCTACATATTGACTTTGCGCTGGAATGGCTGCAGGTTGATGCTGGTCAGGTGATTCATCATCAAGGCGATGAGAGCGATGCGATATACATCGTTCTTAATGGCCGTCTCAGAGCGATCCAGGAAAACGATAACGGGACAATGCGGGTGGTTGGAGAATTCGGACAGGGCGAGAGTGTTGGTGAACTGGAAGTAATGACGGAAAGCACACGGCCTGCAACGCTTCATGCGATTCGAGACACGGAGGTTGCTCGGTTCCCCAAGACCCTTTTCAATAGCCTGGCTCAAGAGCATCCCGGAATCACCATTCAGATCTCGAAGATCATTGCATCTCGCATGCGCCAGCTGATCGACGATCCGTTGATTGAGCATGGGGCAGCCAGAGTTGGAAGCTCTCCCACTAAGAGAGTGTCCTCGGCCATGAATCTACGCACTGTTTGTGTCCTGCCGGTGACCTCTGGAGTGCCGGTTATGGAGTTTTCCCACCGCCTCTCGAACGCCCTCACGCAGATCGGCACTGCCAACGGCGTTACTGTACTCAACCAATCGGCTATATTGAATCACCTGGGTCGCCATGCGTTCTCGCGGATGGGAAAATTGAAGCTTCAAGGCTATCTTGCAGATCTCGAGGAGAAGTACGGCATGGTCCTTTATGTTGCAGACACAAGTGTCAATGCGCCCTGGACACAGTCATGTATCTCCCAAGCCGACTGTATTCTCCTCATTGGTCTCGCGGAATCATCAACGAACATTGGCGAGTACGAGCGATTCCTTGTCGGCATGAAAACGACCGCCCGCAAAGAGCTGATTCTCCTTCACCCCGATCGGTACTGCCCGCCTGGTCTGACCCGGCAATGGCTCAAGAACCGTATATGGGTTAATGGCGGTCACCACGTACAAATGCCATACAAGACAACCACAGAACCAGCGATCCATACAAACGTGAGTCAGAAATTCGGGTCAGCACTTAAGCAGAGGGTACGTATCCTTCAGGCGGAGGTGGCCAAATATGCAACCAGACGATCGGGCAAGGCGCCTATTTATCCTGCTGGTTCTACGGCCAAGAGCGACTTCCACAGGATTGCCCGACGGCTGATCGGCAAGAGTATCGGACTGGTATTGGGTGGCGGTGGTGCCCGGGGTATCGCGCACCTGGGCGTCATCAGAGCCTTGGAAGAGGCCGGGATTCCGATCGATGTTGTGGGTGGTACCTCAATTGGTGCCTTTGTTGGTGCGCTATACTCGCGCGACGCAGATATCGTCCCAGTTTATGGCCATGCAAAGCGGTTTGCTGGGCGCATGGCAAGTCTCTGGCGGTTTGTGCTTGATCTGACATATCCCTCTTGCTCATACACGACTGGCCACGAGTTCAACCGTGGAATCTTCAAAACCTTTGGAAATTCCCAGATAGAGGATTTTTGGCTCGAGTTTTACTGCAATACGACCAGCATCAGCAAGAGTCGAATGGAAATACACACGAGTGGCTACGCTTGGCGATATATCCGCGCTTCGATGTCACTCGCTGGCCTCTTGCCTCCGCTCTGTGACGAGGGAGATATGCTGTTAGACGGTGGCTACGTCGACAACCTGACAGTAGCTCACATGAAATCTCTTGGGGCCGAGACCATCTTTGCGATTGATGTGGGTAGCGTGGATGACCAGACGCCACAGCAGTTTGGAGACTCGTTGTCTGGCTTTTGGGCTTTCGTAAATCGGTAGGCTATCAACCTGCTCTGCTCTTGTTTCTGTAATGCTTATTGACTCCCGCAGATGGAACCCATTCTCACCCTACCCCAACCCACCTACGCTCGCAGAAATTCAGGCAAGGCTGGCTTACGTTTCCTCGGTAGATGCCCTAGAACGCGCAAAGCAATCGCCGGGCTGCATATACATGCGGCCGCCCATCGACGCCTATGGTACCTTGGATTTTGGCAAGTTCGAGGAGATATGTGCGGTTGGCTATGAATTCGGAAAGAAGTTCCTGCAAGAGGCATCTGAAAAGGGCGTCTTGCCGAAGGATTCGGGGGTAGACGGCGTCAGAGGAAGAAATATGCTGCGAATGGTGGCACCAAGACGGGCGAGTATCTAGGAAATTGTTTTGTTTTCTTTGTCGGTCATAGAATTGGAACTTTCAAGGTTGAGCATCGCATTGGATGGTGTTTCATTCGTACGTACTTAAGTACATATCTACTTTTCCTTTCTTTTTTTAGTTGTTGGGGGGACTATTGATAGGAGTAATAAGGCTCTTGTGTATGAATTATGAATAGATATCCGAATTTCCTTAAGATTTGTGTAAGTACAAACCTCTTATGTATGTTCAGTACTGCGGCCTGTAGTGACACAAAGGATCAAAACTACCCTACTTTTGCCACCAGTAGCTTAGAGTAGCGCAGTGCCCTGCGCATCACAACTTCTCTATATATTTTAACCATCCACAACTTCACTGCATACTTATCTATATCTGCACGCGATTTTAAACCTATAGGATTAGTGAATAGTGAATTAAACCTTTCTGAGCAAATCGCTCGTCGAATATGGGCATCTGAAGGATCTCATAGGTCTGCGATTATGACCGCATTACCACACTGTGTGCGGTGGCGCGGAACACCATCTGTCGCATCACCAAGTCCACCTACCACTGGATTTCTCCTATCTAATTGTCCCGCCTGTGTCGCGCCTCCCCTTTCGCATCCTCTTCTCCTTGGGCCTTCCTCATGTTCGGTCAGAATGGGTAGATAGCAGCGAGTACCTGGTAATAGTTGGTATGGCCTCACACGAGTTGCCAAGGATCTGATGCTTCAACCGATGAGCTGTCTGATAGATAGCTGAAATGGGAGTTCCAGTTCAACAACACGACTTCTATGATGGCCACGGGCCCCATTTCTCTTCGGATTGTGATGGCTTCAGGGAGAACCATCAAGAAGCGACCTTCGGGACTGACTGACACCTCTTGACTGTACAGTTCGCTGGGACTTCCTTGCCGGTGGCGACTATGTCACTCCATCCTCGACCAGCCAGTTAGAAAGGACAACCAAGGCCAGCATCCTTGACTGCGCACTGCGCACCCCACTACGCACCTTGCTCTAATTGGTACTTAGTGGTTATACTCGAGACTTTGCTATGGTTTTGCGCAGTACGCACTTGTGCCTCTTCATTCTAGTCGCAAATTTCGCAGCTATGCCCAGTTTGCCATAGCTGTCTTGAAGCGCCGCAGAAGAGCCAAAGATCCGACCCTCGTACATCGCCGGTATTTGGGTTGAAGCCATGCTGGCGGGTGTTGCGTGTTGGGTTTGTATCGAGTTTTTGAAGTTGAGGCCCGTCCGGGTGTGTGTTGCGTTGCTGCGTCACACTAGTTACATAAAGTTACCAGTGGCGAAAGTAGAAAAGTAGGGTAGATTAGACCGAGTGGCCAAAATGTAAAAAGTACATAACTAGGGCATTTTAGACTTTTTGCCATAAAGAGAGTGACTCGAGGCAATAAATAGATGGCTCAAGTCAATAAATAAAATCGCTCGAGGCACTAAGCTGAGCGTGCTAGATGAGCAAGTGGACGGGTGAACGGTGAGCGCAAGGTACGATCGCGCAACAAGATCGAGCGGATGAGTCAGCGGCGAGAATCATAGGCACGGCCAGACTATTGCGACCATTGGTTCCGTGGATAGTTACCTCAACTACCAATGCTCCCATGGAGGATCAAACAAAAGGAGGTACTTCTATGAGGTTGAATCCACCATTGGTGAACGTCATAAAAAATCTTCTTTTGTTTCAAATTTTCAGATTTCGGTAATTGATAATTCGATAATTCGGAATGTAATTATCCTTGCACCTAGTTTTGGTCGCCCATTCATCTCAATTGCAGTCTGCAGGTACCATACCGATGCCCATCTGAAGCCTGCTATGTATCCAGGGTTTCGGGATTCGCTGCCAGCTATGATCGTTTCGCAGTAACCCGGCCTTCCAGTGCCCAAAGTCAAAAACATACATATCTAATTTATTTTTCCTGTGAGGTTATCACGATCCACCCCTGTCATTTCAAACAACAGGTTGTGTCTGGTCCTTGTAGTCGTTAATGAAACCTCTGAGCATGTAGATGCCTAATGTGATTGCGAGGCAGAAATGACGCTACTGTCACATCAAAGCTATCTAGTTAGCTTCATCAGCACGGCAGGACTCGGCGTTTACTCCCCCCTGACCTACTTCCTTATCTACCAACCATTCCACAGCCCCCTTCTAATTCCTACACCCCCGATATCGTCGCAACTCCTCACATGATGGCAGGAAGATTCCAAATATTCACCGGCACATTCGTACACACGCCCTCGCCCGACATTCTCTCCGTTCTAGAGAATGCGGCTGTCTTCGTCGATCGGTCTGGCACCATAGTTCACATCGATGAGGACGTCTCTTTGCCCGACGCCCGTCTCAACAACGACCTCGAAGAGTGGTCCGGCGCCGAGATAATCTTCACGCGACCTCGCAGTAATGAATTCTTCTTCCCGGGATTCGTCGATACGCACATTCATGCGAGCCAGTATCCAAACGCGGGAATCTTCGGACAGTCATCGTTGCTCGGATGGCTCGAGGAGTATACGTTCCCGCTCGAGGCTTCATTGATGGATAGGGGTAAAGCGAGAAGGGTGTACAGCAGGTGTATTATGAGAACGCTTGCGAACGGAACGACTACGGCGGCGTACTTTGCTACAAGGAGCGTCGAGAGCACCAATCTGCTCGCCGATCTGTGCTTGAAATCGGGACAGCGCGCGTTTGTTGGCAGGTGCTGTATGGACCAGAATTCGCCGGACTACTATCGAGATGCGGATGCGGTAACGTCGCTCAAGGACACCGAGGCTTGTGTTCAGTACTGCCGGCGGGTCGATCCTGAGCGGAAACTCGTGTGTCCGATCGTCACTCCGCGATTCGTTCCTAGCTGCTCGGCTGAGCTGCTGAAGGGACTCGGCGATCTGGCGAAGCGGGAACAGTTGCCGGTGCAGACACATATCTCGGAGAATAAGGCAGAGGTAGACTGGGTGAAGGCAATGTTTGCCTCAAGCTACGCCGATGTCTACGATGCTGCCGGATTGCTACACGATCGCACCATACTGGCTCATGCTGTACACCTTACCGACGATGAGATGGAGCTCATTCGTACGCGAGGCGCGAAGATCAGCCACTGCCCGGTGTCTAATCTGGCTCTGTCCAGTGGCTGCGCTAAGGTCAAGGCGTTGATGAAGAAGGGTATCAAGGTTGGCCTCGGAACGGATATGAGCGGCGGTTATTCGCCCAGTATCCTTGAAGCGGTGCGGCAGGCGACACTGGTCAGCAGGGTGGTTGCGTTGACCGATGGCGAAGACGCGAAGCTGAGCGTTAACGAGGCACTGTATCTCGCTACCAAAGGCGGCGCTGATGTGGTTGGTTTGGAAGGAAAGGTCGGTGCATTCGAGGTCGGTATGCAGTGGGATGCGATTATGGTGGGCATTGGAAATGTGCCCGAGGAGGAGAAGAAGATCCTAAAACCGGAACCCGCCGCCAAAAACAAACGAGCGAGATCGGAGTCGAGTGAGGGCGAAGACCTTGAGATGGTATCCTCCGGCGCAGCTTTCGAAGGCGAGGCTCTTAGCGGCATCGACGGCAATATTGGTATCGGCGGCGAGAAGACCGTGGTAGACGATAAGACTAAGCCCCTCACGGAGGGTATAAATTTCGGACTCGACGGACCGGTAGATATCTTCGGTTTTGAGAGTTGGGAGGAGAAGGTGGCGAAATGGGTGTACAATGGTGACGATAGAAATACCATGCAGGTCTGGGTTGGCGGTGTCGAGGTGTACAGAGCGGGCGGAATTCCGCCAACATGGTCGCTGGATCTCTCATGATGAGAAGGGCATGTGGTTTTGTATTGATTTGACCATGGCTGCTTTGTTCCTACTGTCATTCTATTTTCATTTGTTGTTTTGATTGCGACCAGGAGTTCTAACTATATACAATGCATAACTTAGACAGGCTCCTTGAATGAAATACTACCGAAGTACCGTACAGTAGCAGAGTACAGGACAAGAAGCACTTTAGGGCCTGTTCGGTTGCCACTTGCATTTTCAAACCTCGGGTTTCTGGCGAGTTGACGGTTGCCAAAGCTGCAGGTGCAAACTCTCATCTCCGATGACCCGTTCGGCAACCCAGATATTCAACAGCACGCCACACTTTTATATCATGAAGGTTTGCTAGTTTCTGAGAGACTTTCCGGAAACCCGAACTGGCTTTTTACAGCGGCGACATGACCCTTCCTGCTTATCCAGCGGAGGACACCGGCGGCGCGCCCGCTGTTCGTGCTCTCCAGGAAATTTTTCGAGTCATCTCTGATGTGTGATAGGTGTTTTGTCATGCAGCGTGCTGTGGTATTGGGCGGTTAGAGCACCAATGGCAAGGTGTCTTGCTGGGCTAAGGAACAGTGGAGGGTGAGTTGGACACCGTATATAGGCATGATGGTGAGTTGACTGGGGAGGCTACGCTGGTATGTACTGGTGGTTGTTGGTAGAGTTTATTTGTATCTGTTGTGGCTCAGCCGACAATGCAGTTTCCGAACGCTCACCAACTCAAGGTTTCAAGCTGCATCTAAATTTTGTGTGGTAGATTCAAAATGTAGCTGGGCAACCGAACAGGCCCGTACTCATAGCATCTCATTCGGTGGAATATTCCATCTGGGTAGTGTGGTGCTAGCGGTGATTGGCAGCGGCTCGGAAAAATTGAACTGCGATCCATGGTGATAGAAACGAAACAACCCACCACCATCACCACCTCCTTACACCACAACACTGCCCACCCACGGAAAAGGAACGGGCCTAAACCACGACGACTATGCTCTCTTCTTTTGTGCGCTCGCCCTACATCTGTCTCCACTGCCGTACGCAGTTACTTCGGTCACGCCGGACGTTCGCCCGCCCCAACCCACCATGTGTACCCCTCATTGTCCGCCGTATGGCAAGCTGGATGCCATCACGAGATGAGCTATCCAACACTCGCCAAAGGGAAAGAGAGCCTCGCCAAGAACCGACATTCAATTACGATCCCCCCGAGGGCAATGGGGACGAAGAAAGCGCAGCGCGGCCGCCACCGACCCGCACGTACGGCAAGGACGCGGACGCAAACGTCGACTTCTCTATCGCCGAGATCCTATCGCAGTCAGTGAAACGGACTCTACGGGAGCAGGGGTACGAGGCAGGAGGACGCCGGGGCGGGCGGGTCTCATTCATCGATGAGAATTATAATACCACACCGGTAATCAAACCGATAGGAATGACACCGAAGAATGGATGGGAGGCGACGGGACTCCGCTCGGTCGTAGTGCAAACTATGCTTCGTGCCTTCCCTGAAGCATCGAGGATTACCGCTCTCCAGAGGAGTCTCCTAACGCAGCTGATAAAGGGCTGCTCGGTGATGGCATATGGACCTCCTGCCTCCGGAAAGAGTTTTGCAATCATCGCCTGGCTACTGACGCTTCCGCGTGCGATGGCTTTGCCGGAAGGCATGGGAGAGAAGGTGAGGGCGAAGCCCAGGCAAAAGCCGAGGCTTACCACTACTGCGCTGATTGTCGCACCGAATGTCGACTTGGTGCGGCAGTACCACGCGAATATCGCCGCACTGCTGGAAGCAACCGGGTCTCCAGCTATCATGGATAACCCGGATGGGTTCGTGCAAGCTCTGTATAGAGGAGAAGATGAGGCGAAACAGATAGAACTACTGCGGACACACAGGACTCCCCACATCTTGATTGCTACACCCACCGTGTTATTGGATATTTTGTCCAGTAAGGATTTGGAGATCAGGGGACTAGTGGATTACACCGCTCTACGGGCCGTGGTCGTGGAGGAATCAGACCAAGCGTTCGTGCGCTACGAGAACCCGATCTATGGTCGTGTAGGAGTGGACAGTGAGAAGCCAAAGGATCCGCTCTTGATCCTTCTCGACTATGTCTTCCAAGCTAGAAAGGCCGCTATCATTAAGGCTGGCGGTAAACTCTCACAGCCACAGCTCGTGATTCCATCAAGTGGCACAGGAGCTGGAAGATTAGCAAGGGTCGTCGAGACATACCATCCCTCGTGGATGGACGGCGAGAATCGTCCCGGGTTTACGCCTTTCACTGGTAAGGGCAAATCCAGTCCCGCTGCCGTAATCGCCAGGGTCGGCCAGAACGGTTTGCCCGGCGTATTCCACCGCCAGGTACCAGACAACATCACGCACCATATTGTCGCCTATGACCCAATTACCGGATTTCTTCGCGACGCCCCAGTCCCCGTCTACTCCGACCCCCAGGCTATAAGCGCAGATATAAAAGCTTTAGAGGAATACGAAAAAGAAGTTGAGACCGCGCTCGCCGCGACATTCGAGGAAAATACCCCCAATGGTCAACTAAACCCCTTGATCAACTCTCAAGCCAACATGGCACCGGAGCTCATCCGCCGTGGCTACCCCCCCGAGATCGCCGCTGAGCTCCTCGAAATGCTCCTCACCATCGACGGTTGGCCCAAAAACGTTATCGCCGTAATCGGCGATAACGCCTCCTGGAAAGCGCTCGCAGCCGCCTGCGCCGGGCGTGGCATCGTCGCCCGCAACCTAACATTCGAATCTTGGAATGCCACCGCTGCCTCCGATGGTCGTGCCCCTCTCGGTCGTCTTGACCTCCTCCTCTCCAATCGCAACCGTTCCCAAACCCACTCGGGTAACAAGGAATCCACCACAGTCTGGATAACCAACTATCATTCCATGCGTGGCCTTGACGTTCCGGATGTAAATCACGCCTATGTTCTTCACCGCGTGAGCAGGGTCCGGCAGTATATCACCTATGCTGGGCGCGTGGGCCGGTGGCCTTTTACCACCTCCATGGAAGCTAGCCGCGATCCCCGCGCCCTTGGGAAAGATCTTCGCCCCAAAGCCAAGGTCGTCAGTGTACTCCTTGAGGAGCACTCTGTCGGCGGTGGCGATAGCGAACTTGGATACTCAGCAGTCATCAACGATGGGAGCGATATGGAGGAATGGACGTGGAGGAAAGAGGCGCTACGGTTGGCAAAGATCGGTCTCGGAGTTGAGAAGTATATACCCGGCGGAGTGGTGCAGACAGCGCCTACGCAGATGGAGGGGGGTGGGGAGAGGGAGGAGGACATGGAGGATGCGATAGATAGGATGTTGGAGGAGGAGATGAGGCGCAATGAGCGGGTAGTGAAAGAGGAAGAGGGAGAGGAAGAGGAGATGGAGGAGGTGGAGACTGAGGTTGATATCGCCAGCGAGATCAGGGCGGCAGAAACCGCTACAGCCGAGGAAGTGAGCCCGGAGCTGGTGCCGGTCAAGGTGCACGAAGAGAGCTCCGAGTCAGTGCCGGCCAAGGCGGACAAGCCAGTGCTGGCCAAAGTGGAGAAAGTGAGCCCCGAGCCGGTGCAGGTCAAGCTGGAGGAAGTGAGCCCCGAGTCAGCGCCGGCCAAGGCGGACGAGCCAGTACAGGCCAAGGTGGAGGAAGAAAGCCTCGAGCCAGTGCCGGCCAAAGTGGAGGAAGTGAGCCCCGAGCCGGCGCAGGTCAAGGTGGAGGAAGTGAGCCCCGAGCCAGCGCCGGCCAAAGCGGACGAGCCAGTACAGGCCAAGGTGGAAGAAGAAGGCCTCGAGCCAGTGCCGGCCAAAGTGGAGGAAGTGAGCCCCGAGCCGGCGCAGGTCAAGGTGGAGAAAGTGAGCCCCGAGCCGGTACAGGTCAAGAGGGAGGAGCCAGTACAGGCCAGGGTGGAGGAAGTGAGCCCCGAGCCGGCGCAGGTCAAGGTGGACGAGCCAGTACAGGCCAGGGTGGAGGAAGAGAGCCCCGAGCCAGTGCCGGCCAAAGTGGAGGAAGTGAGCCCCGAGTCAGCGCCGGCCAAAGTGGACGAGCTAGTACAGGCCAAGGTGGAAGAAGAAGGCCTCGAGCCAGTGCCGGCCAAAGTGGAGGAAGTGAGCCCCGAGCCGGCGCAGGTCAAGGTGGAGGAAGTGAGCCCCGAGCCGGCGCAGGTCAAGGTGGAGAAAGTGAGCCCCGAGCCGGTACAGGTCAAGAGGGAGGAGCCAGTACAGGCCAGGGTGGAGGGAGAGAGCCCCGGGTCAGTGCCGGCCAAGGTGGAGGAAGTGAGCCCCGAGCCGGCGCAGGTCAAGGTGGACGAGCCAGTACAGGCCAGGGTGGAAGAAGAAAGCGTCGAGCCGGCGCAGGTCAAGGTGGAGGAAGTGAGCCCCGAGCTGGCGCAGGTCAAGGTGGAGGAGCCAGTACAGGTCAGGGTGGAAGCGAGCCCGGAGCCGGCACCGGCCAAGGCGGAGGAAGAGAGCCTCGAGTCAGTGCCAGCCAAGGCGGAGAAAGTACTACTCGAACCAATGGTTGGGCATACGATCGAAAAACCCACGACGATCGAGCCTGTTGAGAAGTCTGACGAGAAGGCACTCAAGGACAGCGAAGCCGAGGTAAAAGCCAAGGGCGGCGGGGCGCCTGCTGCGATTGAGATAAAAGAAACACCTAATGTCCTGGCGGCTGGACTGGCGGCTGGACTGGCAGCCGAGGGCAAGGCTAAGGCAGCTGTGAAAGCTAAAGTAAAACCCAAGCGCACTTCAAAGTCCAAGCGATCACCAGCACGACCGGACAAGTAGGAGTATCAGTGGGTGGACACTGTATTCTAATGTACGAGAAACTACAGTAGTTTGGTTGGGAACCGGTGTACCATAGAGAGGGAGTTACATAGGCCTCTAGCTTTTTTTTCTCTTCTCAACAATGCGCACATTCAACTTAACGCCCCTTGGAATACACAGGAAGGCAAGGAAATTGAGAAAGAAACAGCGGATTCGCTAAAGTGTGATTCCAGCATGAAAAGGCAACGAATTCCAGTCGCACGTAGGCAAGAAAGTATGCAAAAGAGAACACCGCTCATTCTAGACGGGCAGAGAAACAGAAAGGTGAATACAGTAAAGTAGATCAGGCCTTCCCCCCGGCCCCGGTCTTGGTCTTGGTCTTGGACTTCAGTTTGGGAGTCTCTTCTTCACTCTCCAGCTCCTGCTTTACGAGGGGTGTCTCTTCCTCCACATCGTCACCGGCAGTGGATTCCTCCGACTCAGAAGCTTCCGACTCAGCCTGTTTCCTGCTGCGTGTCACCCTTCTAGCGGAATCTCTGCTTTCTGAACTATCACGGCTCGCCGACTGCTTCTCGTCCATTGGGTTACGGAGCCTCTTCCTGCCGTTCATTGTGCCACACCTAGCGCAACCCCACTGGTCCATGTCCTCGAGCGAGCGGGTGCCAGGCGGAGCAAGGCCGTTGACCATGCGGCAGTTCTTACAGATTAACGCGAACCGGGCCTTGGCCGACATCTCGTCTTCGCCGAGGATCACGTCGAGAATGCGGTCATACCATTTCGGTGCCGTGGCTTCTTCTGGCTGTAGGTGCTGCTGTGAGGGAGGCTGAGTTTGCCCCTGCATCAGGAGTGATGATTGGCGCTTCAGTAGGGTGGGTATTTGCGGAGGTCCCTGCGGCTGCGGATGCGGCTTTGGGGGTTGCGCTTGAATTTGTCCGTATTGGGGCGGAATACCAGCTTTCTGTTGGGCATAGAGCTGTTGCTGAACACGGATTTGTTCGGGGGTGAGATGTGGGAACTGCGGCTGCTGGGGCTGCTGGGGCTGCTTCGCCGACCGCTTCGGCTGCTGTGGCGCGCCAACTCGGAGCAACGGTGCGGTGGTAGGAGCAGCCTTCTTCTCTTGGTGAGGCGCAGAAGCTGGGGCACCTCCCACCGTCGCAGTCCCCCCGTATTTCTCGATTAAGGACTGGGTAGTCGAGAATTTCGTGATCGACTTGAGCTTCTCAATGGTCGCGCGTTGCTCCGCCTGAAAGTGCTCGAGCTTCCCTTCAGTAGATGCTATCCGTCCGCCATAGTAGAGGTCCAAGAGCTTCCGAACAGCGTAGATCCTACGGATAATAGCATTTAGCTCAGCACCCCCGTGAGTGTGGACAGAGAAGCAACAAACCCTACAGGTCCAGCTGCCAACCCGCCGCCTTCAGATATCCGGATGTTCTGATACCCTACCACCAGCACGATCACTATGCAGTAGAGGATGTATCCTAGCACCGAGTAAACAGTGAACAGGGCCTTGTAGCGGCGTGCACGCTGGCGGAGCGTCGCAAGCTTCGAGGATGTGCTTTCGATCCGCGTGGCAAGCTGGGAGAGGATTCTCTCGAACGAATCTGGAGAGTTGTCATCGCTCTACAGAACTTGTGTCAGCTTGCTCCCTTGCTCCTCATGCGAAGGCATCTCTCCATCCAAAACCCGCCACACGGGGAAAGAGGAAACTTACACCGCCGAACGGCCAAAAGCGAACCATGGTAACTTGCTCTCTGAACAGGAAAAGAAAGAGAAGATGTGGGAACGAAAGGAGGAGAGCAAAGGAACAAGCAGCAGCGGTTAGAATAGAATTTGTGCGGGCAAAGTGATGTGAAGTAAGGGGGAAGGTCTGTGGAGAGGTAAAGTAAAGAACAGAATTACGGGAGAGAGGCTTGGCTGACCCGATGTCATGGGATCCCAGTCCCTCTATGTCATAACTAGCGTCTGTAACGATGCTGCACCTGCGGGTTGTGACTTGATTGGCAAAGCGGCCAGATGGCGATGGATACACGTGAGCATCCAAGGTAATGTAGATAAGATGCGATTAGATAACAGTGACCAAGTGGCAGTGCCCCAACCGTGGCTGAACGCCAGCGAAATACCATAGCCCTATCTTATCTTGGATCGAATCGCCACACACAATCCACAAATTGCAGTCACACCCCAGCTTCCCCACGCACAGCGCACAAACCAGCGCGCTCGAGTTTGAGGCTACCGCAGCAAGAGATCTGTTCAGTGCAACAACTTTACGACAATCCTACGCCAAACGACAATTCGACGAGCCAGGCGAACGACCACAGCTTCGCCCACCATGTGAGTATACTTGTACACCTCTACAATTTCTTAGCGATGGCGACAGCAATATTGCGCTGGTTGGAGAAATGGGGAGCTTTAGGGTTGACGAATGGAATCTCGAATCGATAGGTCTCTCGTCAGCGGCGAAAAGTCGAACTTCCAGTTCATCCTTCGTCTTCTCAACACCAATGTCGACGGAAAGCAAAAGGTCATGTACGCCTTGACCAAGATCAAGGGTGTCGGTCGCCGTTACTCCAACCTGGTCTGCAAGAAAGCCGATGTGGACTTGAACAAGCGGTACGCAGCTGGGCCCCACAACCTCCTCTGACAGTTCTCTAACGACTGTTTCCAGCGCTGGGGAGCTTACCACCGAAGAGCTCGAGCGTATCGTCACGATCATCCAGAACCCGACTCAGTACATGATCCCCGCTTGGTTCCTCAACCGCCAGCGCGACATTGTCGACGGCAAGAACTACCAAATTCTCGCCAACGGCGTCGACTCCAAGCTCCGTGATGACCTAGAGAGGCTCAAGAAGATTCGTGCTCACCGTGGACTCCGACACTACTGGGGCCTGCGCGTCCGTGGACAGCACACCAAGACCACTGGCCGTCGTGGCAGGACCGTTGGTGTCTCCAAGAAGAAGGGTTAAGCGGATCGCTTCGAATTTGGGCGTTTGGGTTGGAAACTTTGGGGCGACCACACTGGCTCTCTTCATCGGTGATGGCTTGATCAAAGTAAAAAAAAGAGAAATGGTCATCGATATCACGACTTCCCGCTGCTGTCTCTACGTGATATGGACGTTTCCATGCTTTACTTGCTTCAACATCATTCGTAGTCAGCCCAAAAAAAAAATAGAAGCTTGAGGTGAGCTAGATGCCTTGTCACAAACGACCTCAGCAGTACCACAAGCGTACGAGATCTTGATGCCAGAGGTATACACTACAGCGGTTTGTGGCAGTAGATATATAGCACGCAAGATTTCCGTAACCCCAGGCCCAAGGTAAATGATCTACATAAGATGCGAGCTAAATGCAGATTTATGTACTGTGGGTACAGTATCCATCAACGAGTGTTTGCTTGTGTAGCTATAACATTCATACTATACATCCTCGTGTCGTGTTACCTGGGGGAAAACAAACTCCTTACGTATTTGTCTCACTTCCTTTCCCGGAGCAGCCCGAATCAACGTTTCGCCTTCCTATACTTTGCCCTGTGCTTGTTTTCTCAGTTTGTAGCTTTTCACAACTCCTATTCCAACGAACACAGAGGACCTCATACGTGGAATACGTATCGGGTATCGTCCCGAGGGTGCACCAGAGGCAACTATTTTCCGTTTGATCTTTGATCCTACACAGTTGTACGGCAGTGTACAGTTTCGCGGGACCTGCTTCAACATATGTTAGGAAGAACACTTTCAGGTACGGACGATGCAGATTGTAGTTTGGGATTCCTCATGTCGTCTCACCTGGTAGAGCGATTGGATTCGAACCAAGAAAATTGTTTACAATCAAACAAGATACATACAAACGCAGCAAGAGCCATTTACTAGTATACAGATAACGCGTGTAAAGAAACACAAAAAGAAAAGAAAAGAAAAGAGAGAAAGCCAACCATTCAACGCCCCGAATACAGTGTACAACCATCCATCTCTAGTTTCCGTCACCCGATTCTGACGGTTTCTCGGGCTTACTTCCATTCCAACGCCTTCTGCTGCTCATCGGTCATCATATGTCGAGGTGTCCTTCCGTGCTCTGCATTTCCCCCCTTCCTCAATAATGGCGCGGCCCAAGGTTGTGACGCGGGTGTGTATGCGTACGACTCTGCAGGGCCGTGGTGAGGAGTCCATTGCGATGCGAGGGGTGGGATAGCAGCCGCGACGTAGGGGTGCGGGTGATTCTGTTCTTTTAATACGGCGACGGTATTGGCCTTGCTGCATAGCCAGACCAGAACCACTACGAGAGAGAAACAACCCTAGGATTTCGTTAGCATCTACCAGGTTGGAACTCCGCGGGCGCGGGAATAGAGTAGATATGCATACGATGGTTTTCCAGTGGAGTTCGCTAACGAAACCGTTTAGTATCTCTGCGATGGTTGCGGCGGAGACTTTCGCACGACCGACTTTTGCGGGATCCTGGGCCATGCATTTTTCCCAGATGGCGCATGCGGCTTCAGTAGCGGGCACACGTGTGTCCGGTGCACACCGATTCTGCAGATAGTTCTTGGTGCATTCCGCGATCTGGAGGGAGACTGACTCGGCGGCTTCGTACACCCTGTGGGCCATGTCCTGCTGGACCACGCGGAAACACGCGAAGAGGATGTAGATCACCAGCGCGACCCAGGAGGCGTGTACGGATAGCCGGAGGTACGCGGAGGCAACGACCGGGATTCTTTGGTGCATTTCCAGCCAGTCGGAGCTGTCGGAGCGCTTGGGTTTCCTGGGTGTCCTGGACGTCCTAGGCGCTTTACGCGTAGAGGAAAAACCGTAGTCGGTCTCCGGCCCACTGCCGTCGTCATCGTCGTCGGACGCCTGATCGAGCTCGGCGCGTCGGCGACGTCGTTGCGGCTTGCTAATACTATGCCTGCTGCCGCGCCGGAGCTCGCCGCGTCCGGTAACACGGCCGGGAGTCGCTGCAGTCACACCGCTATGGTTGCTCTTCTTGTTGCTGCGGAGCTGGAGGACATCGGGCGTAGGAGCCTCGCTGTCGGTTTCGCCGGGGGTGCTGAACACATCTGAGTCCTTCGACGGACTGGCAAATGACCTGCGAGGGGTCCTGAACGCTGGGGTCTCGAACAATGATTGCGCCGGTTGCCGGCGGTGGGGGGTGCTGGGTGCGAAGGGGGCGTGCGTGGGCGTTGCGAATGTGGGCTGTTTGATCGGGGACGATTCGAAGACGGACTGTGTCGCGGTTCCTGCGATGACATCAGTACAGCGTTCCAGCATGTGGTGTATGGAAGCGGTGTATGTACCTCTCTTGACGGGAGTCTCCTCAGCAAGTGTGCGTTGGAAACCACTCATCCGGAAAGGCGAGTTAGGATCAACTTTGCCAGAGGAGTTTTCCCACTCGAATTCCATAGGCGATTCTTGACCACGGGTATCCATGGGGAAATTCTGGCGCGGGGCGGTGGAGTGGGCGTAGAGAAAGTATGAATTTCCGGGACGTGGTTGCAAATAGGGGTAATCAAAGGGCGGTGGAACTTTCAGGTGGAACTTTTAGCGTAGCAATTCTAGCCAATAGGGGGGTTCTGTAGATTCCTTGCACAAGAACTAGAAATATGCAGGGGTTACGAAATTGGTTAGCTTGTGCACGAAAAATGGGAGGTTCTGTAGATTTCGTGCACAACTTCACCCAGCGCTTCCCTGTACTGCCGCGTCAAACTCCCCAGTTATTTGTCACCCAAGTCTTGTCGGTTCTGTGGTAGCAAAAGGAGGAACTTAAGACACCAGGCACCGTCATGCTGGTTGATGGTCCACTTATCGAGGTTTTGCAGACCCCGTCATATTTCCGTCGTGCATATATCACCACAGCAACGGCGCTAGCAGGGGGGTTGCAGGGATTTATGCTATGAACAGAGTCGAGGGCTGAGCATAATATGCACAGACTGAAATCCGTCGTCGTATTTTTTGCCAAGATGTAAACAAAGAAGATCATTGGTCAGTCGCAACCTCATGTCTCACCCTCACATCATGTCTGTCGCGAAAAGCGGGGCCGTCATGGTGCTGCTACGATACTCACACAATGTTCACGAAAGAGAAAGAGTTCATTTTTCTTTTATTACATCTCGACTCCGGTCTGTTTTACGTGCTCGACTCGGTCTCCAGATGGATCCTTCTACGACGCAGCCGGAGGATGCAGATCTTGCCCAACACCCAGCGCCAGTATCCACCACTAACCGCTAAGGCGCTCAGAGAGCAAGGAGTAGATAGAACGTACCTTCAGCTATCTCCTTCTTCCGGGAATCCTCACTACGTGACATCCAGCTTCTCACATCTGGCGACTGTGCACCCTTCTCCGCTTCAAAAAGCTGACGAATATACCGGAAGAACTTCTCTCTGCCCTGTCCATAACGTCAAAAGTTGTTGATGCAGAGCCGTACCAAGTGAGGTTTGTCTTGATCTGAAGAGAGACGGACTCTCTTCCTAACTCCGACTCGACCGTCCACTCCACTATCGTCTGGTATGATCGCCACATCCACTGCCGGTCGCTTGCTAATCGCAGTCTGTGAAACCAACAGTGGATCGATGGATAACGGTGGATCGATGGATAACGGTGGATCGATGGATGTATGATGGCCCAACGGGAAGTCGTCGGAGTGGGACATAGGACTCGCACTTGAAGAGGCAGCGCCAACCGCGAGAGTAACCTGGTTCCTGCTATAATCACCCGTTAAAAATGTTCACCCTCGGATACTATGTCCCCCTTACCTGCGCCATATCGATATCTTTCTTTCTTACTTCTTTCTTTCGTGGAGTGAGGAGCGATCGGCGGTTGTCTATGGAGTGAGAGTTGGCGACTTGATATTGCCACGGACTTTAGCGCCGCCAAGCAAATAAGCACGACGGAGAATACGACGGAATCTGCAAAACCACCTTTATTTTTTCCGTCGTACTTAGTGGCAAAATAAGCACGACGGAAATATGACGGGGTCTGCAAAACCTCGATACTGTTGGTTGGATCGTAGGTAATTCGGCGTTTTGGAGTATGGTTTTTAACAACCTGTGTAGGGCCAACGAGGAGGGTTACGATGCGATGCATATGGAGCTGGTGGTGGAATAAGAGTAGTGGTATAGGAGAATCAACAGCCAGGAAAATAGCTGCCATGACCGCCGGTGTAAGTTTCAGCGGCATTATGAACAGGATGATGAGTTGAAGAATCAGAATGAAATTCTCGTACCAGGTGCTGCTTCCGATTATCCGGCTCGTTGGCCAATCAGCTACTTTGTTTACATTCGATTGTGGACGCTAATTCATGAACTCCAGTAGTTCACGGCGATGACCAGGGCCCTGGTCTGCACAAAAATTAGCGTGCAAACTTTTCTATGCTTTCCTCTAGACGGAAGGTCATGCGTCTGTTGCTGTGGTGATAGTTCTTGTGCGTGTGCACGGAGGCCAACAGAACCTCCCTAATGGTGGTGAAGACACTTTGATTCCCCCAGGTGGAACTTTTGCGGTGGAGTTGGTGGCCACTAGTCTAGCGCTACAGGCTCAACCTTAGATTCTTTTCGTCGTCCGCTCGGTCAAGAGCCACCTCGTCGCTGCTTATCGCTACCGCTTGTCACCGCTCCCCGTCGCCGCTCAGTCAACAGCAACCTCGTTGCCGCTGAGCTTGTCATCGCTCTACTCAGTGTAAGTTGGATTCGAGTTTTTTCGGATATGCGAGGCATCATAATCGTGGTGTGGTACCTACACCGACGATACATCAAAAAAAAATATTTATACATAGGTCTGCCGAGTCTACACTAACGAGTGTTTAGTGCAGCGTGTTAACTAGTTTCTGGTTTTTAGCTCGGTGGAACTCAACAGCCAATCATCTCTATCCTTGGCGAAACTTGGCGACGCTAAAAGTTCCACCTGAAAAGTTCCACCGCACTTTGATTACCCCTAATATGTTCAGGTAAGGTGTGGGGAAGAGGTGACGTTCAAGTTGAAGCAACTATCACAGCGGAAGGCAGTAGCTTGTGGTGGTAACGCTAAAGGCTTCAATAGATAGTAGAAAAATCGCGTGTTGCGTAGATAGGGCTCGGAATGTGAAGAAAACACAGGGGGTCGTCAGGGGCAACAGCTGCGGCTCATCTGTCACAACCGAGAGCTCGAAGCCGTACACTTTAGCCCTTAGGGTATGGTCACGCACGAACACTCGGTAGCCACGGGGTTTCGACAGGTTAGACCAGCATTGGAATTGTTCACGCTCCTGATCTTGACATATCTAGAGCCACCGAGTGAATCGGAGCATGCAATTCCCAGGATAGTTCTGGAACAGAGCCTCCCCAGAGCTGCCAAGACTTGAATTCGCGCAGAGCAAATCGCATAGTTTTCCGTCTTGGAACTGGTCAAGGAAAAGGCCAGTTTGTCTCGTGCTCACCACCAACCCATGGCTTCTTCCGAGGGTGTCTCCGGTGGTCGCCAGTGCCATGTTGAGCCCTCCAAAGCCTGTTGCATTGGTACATAGGCATGTGCGAAGCACGATTCTACGAACACATAGTTACTGGTGCGACAAATGCGCACGAGCAGTTGGGGTGGGATTCGTCTGCCGGGTCATCACAATTAGTTGGGACGGCTCTTTGCTGGTGAGGTCCATGTGGTTGGGACAAACGCGCACCAATAATCAGGACGGCCACGCGCACATCCCACGCATTAGATCTCTTCACATACTTGAGTTCGGGAGATAGGGGCGCGGTACGGACGCTTGATGTTGTCCAGCCATCGGCTTGCTTGAATCTCGCGATTGACATAGATACGGCCTGCCACTGCAGCAACAATCCTGGAAGTGAGATTCTCTGGGTGATGATTGTGAGGCACGAAGTTCAGAGAGCCGTTGCCGCCACCGATGGCTCCAGTTGCACGACTAGAGGGGCAAGTTCGAACAGAAGAGCACTTGGTTTCGTTGATTCGTTCGGCCGACAATCTGTCCCGATGGTTACCGCGTGGGGCCTCGTCGTGGGATTTCCCCACACCTCATTGTCCATCGCGAGCCGTTCTGGGACCAATGTTGGAGGCAGGAAAGCGAGAAGAGTCACCAGAGTATGTACTTACTTAGATATGTGCGGCCAGGATTGCGCATACATATCGTTCCAGACCCCAAGAAGAAGTTCACCGCCAAAAAGCCATGAGTTGTGCGTCGCGCATCCTTACGCCGCTAGCTACTCCACCGTTACGCTAACGCTTGCCTTATGAGGACTTTCCGCTCCAATTCTTCCTTTCCTTTTTCCCGCTTTTCTTCGGGAGTGAGGTGATGGTCAAGCCTGTCATGTCGACCCAGTCGACGGGTGTCCCGAATCATCCCGACGCGATTGGGGGTGGGCGCCCAGACGCAACGGCGAGAAGCAAGACCCCTGCTGGCAGCTGGAAGTTGAAATTCGCGATGCGCATGCAGATCTACATATTGCTCCAATAACGGCCGAGGCGCCATAATTCGATGGTCGATGAGTGTGACGTGGGATCGCGGGAGGTGGAATGCTGAATCCCGTTGCAGTGCTGTCCGTAAGTCGCCTGGCCACTACAGGACAGAGGATGGAGGAGGACTGAGGCTGTCGGCGGTGGTTACATTCCCGACTCCCATTACGACCGACAGCTCCTGTAGACTGCTATTAGAGTAGCGGTAAGTATTGACTGTCGTCAGTACTTGCTCGACTGGAGAAGCCCCGGACTCCCAGCAAGAACAGAGCACTTTCTATTCGGCGCCGCCCCGGCCAACAGTCCGCCGTTGCAAATTGGGCGCTGGATGGAAGTTCCTGCTTTGAATGCCGCACTTGTCCTTCCTGCCGGCGCAGGCACGCACTTGATACCTAGGATCCTCGCTTTAAATATGGCCGTGCTTTGGCTGCTGAGAGTGGGCAGGTCTTTATTGGCGCCTTATCACGTCCGCTAACTCCCGCTATCTAGATACAAACTTTTTGCACCCACGGGACACCTCCGAGTCCAACCTTTATTCCATTCTGATCCCTCCTCCGCCCTTCCAAGCAATTTGACCTTTTCTTCCGTCCCGCTAGCCCTCTTGAAACCTTCACAACCGGGTCGCATAGCCTTTCGGCTGTTATTGTGGCGTGCGCTGGCTTTTGTATAACACCGTTCATCCCACCATCACCCGGAAGGCATTGGAATCCTAGACCAGAGAGAAAGAACACTCAGGTAAGGTCTCCGGATCGCTTTCTTCGGGCAAGCAGTGCTAAAGAATGCTTCAGGGCCTTTGGGACCCCACATTATCTGCTCAATCGCCACGATGGGTTCGATAACTGTCCGCCATTTGTTGGCCCGAAGTGCATCTTCGCTTTCCCCACGTATTTCGGGTCGAACCGGCATCTCGGCAAGAACGTGCACGATTTCGAAAGCCTCCCAGGTGGTTCCTCGGGCATTCGTTGCGCGGAAACTCCACCATACCCGTCAGTTTTACACATCCACAGCCGGAGAAACAGATGTTCACAGTGCATCGGTGTTTGCACCTCTGGACACCTTCCAGAGGCGCCACATCGGACCCTCGACGTCCGAGACGCAGAAGATGCTGGATTACCTGAAATACAATTCTCTGGATTCTTTTGTCCGGGACGTCGTTCCTCCGAATATCCTCTCCGCTCGGGACCTCAAGATTAGCCCGCGTAAAGGGTTGAGCGAGGCCGAACTACTGGAGAGACTGGGAGAGATCGCTTCGAAGAATAAGAAGGCGCGGAGTTTTATCGGCTGTGGATACGTTGGCACGAAGACGCCGACGGTGATTGCAAGGAATATCCTCGAGTGTCCAGAGTGGTATACCTCGTACACCCCCTATCAGCCGGAAATCTCTCAAGGTAAGCAAAGCTCGGTCTGAGGTATATTCGGCGCTTATGCGTATTGTAGGTCGTCTCGAGTCTCTTGTCAATTTCCAGACCGTGGTGACGGATCTTACCGGTCTCGCCATTGCCAATGCGTCCGTGCTGGACGAGGCCACCGCCGCTGGCGAGGCTATGACCATGTCATTGGCAACTCTTCCGGCGAGCCGCCAGAAGCGCCCCAACCGGACGTTCTTTGTGGACAACAAGGTTCACCCACAGACAATCGCCTGTCTGGCTTCCCGTGCCGAAGGATTTGGAATCAACGTCAAAGTTGGAGATGCTCTCAATATTGCAAGTGTCAAGGAAGTCAGCCAGGACCTCATCGGTGTTCTCGTACAATACCCTGCCACGGACGGTTCCATCAATGACTACTCCAAGCTCTCTGAAGCGGCCCACGAAGTGGGCGCGCCGTTGTCCGTTGCTACGGACCTGTTGGCTCTGACCCTTCTGAAGTCCCCCGCTGAGTTCGGCGCCGATATCGCGTTCGGCAATGCCCAAAGGCTCGGTGTCCCAATGGGTTACGGTGGTCCGCATGCCGCGTTCTTCGCAACTGCAGACAAGCTCAAGAGGAAGATGCCCGGACGGTTGGTCGGAGTGTCGAAGGATCGTTTAGGTGACACGGCCTACCGTCTGGCGTTGCAGACCCGCGAGCAGCACATCCGCCGTGAGAAAGCCACTAGCAACATCTGCACTGCCCAAGCCCTCTTGGCCAACATGAGCGCCATGTACGCGGTGTACCACGGGCCGGCTGGACTGAAGGCTATCGCGGAGAAGATACATTCCATGTCCCGAATCCTGGCGGAGGGTATACAGAGGCTTGGATTTGAGATCAATGCTGGCTCCAAGGCCGAAGGCGGATACTTCGACACCGTCGTGATCAAGGTCCATGACGCCAAAGATGTTACTGCAAAAATCACGGAATGGTACGGAATCAACCTGAGGGTTCTCGGTGCGGATAAGGTCAGCATTACCGTTGACGAGACGGTCTCGATGCGGGATTTGACGGATATCCTGGCGGCCTTGTCTGCGTTTGGGGAGAGGACCCCTGGTAGGCTCACATGGGACAACATGCTCGTTGAGATCGCCGAAGATTTGGCCATCACCACCGACACTCCTGCGGCGGTGCCCGAGGCGTTCCGCCGAACCAGCCCCTACCTGACGCACCCTAATTTCAACAGGTACCACTCCGAGACGGAAATGTTGAGATACATCCACCATCTCCAGAGCAAGGATCTTTCCCTAGCGAACTCGATGATTCCCCTGGGCTCCTGCACTATGAAGTTGAACGCTACTACTGAGATGTTGCCGATCACATGGCCCGAGTTCAGCTCCCTCCACCCCTTCGTCCCGCTCGACCAGGCCCAGGGCTATAAGGTCCTTCTCGAAGAACTGGAGGCCGATCTCGCCGATATCACCGGCTTTGGCGCTGTATCTCTACAGCCAAACTCGGGAGCTCAAGGTGAGTTTACCGGATTGAGGGTAATCCGTGCGTACTTCAATGCCACTGGTCAGTCCCAACGCGACGTTTGCCTTATCCCAGCTTCGGCCCACGGCACCAATCCAGCTTCCGCCTCGATGGCCGGAATGAGGGTGGTCACGGTCAAGTGCGACCCCAAGAGCGGAGATTTAGACATGGCCGACCTCAGGACCAAGGCCGAAAAGCACAAGAACAACCTGGCAGCTATCATGATCACGTACCCCAGCACGTACGGTGTGTTCGAACCACGGGTGAAGGAGGCCTGCGAGATTGTGCACTCGTTCGGTGGTCAGGTGTATATGGACGGTGCCAACATGAATGCGCAGATCGGTCTCTGCTCTCCTGGAGAGATTGGTGCCGATGTCTGCCATCTCAACCTCCACAAGACTTTCTGTATCCCTCACGGTGGAGGTGGTCCAGGTGTCGGCCCTATCGGTGTCAAGCAGCATCTCGCCGACTTCCTCCCAGGACATCCATTGGTGGCTACCGGTGGAGTTCAGGCCATCGCTCCCGTCTCGGCTGCACCCTGGGGATCCGCCAGCATTCTGCCGATCTCCTGGGCTTATATCAAGATGATGGGTGCCCGCGGCCTCACTCACGCTACCAAGATTACCCTCCTCAACGCCAACTACATGGCCGCTCGCCTGTCCGCCCACTACCCCATCCTCTACACCAACACTCAGGGGCGCTGCGCACACGAGTTCATCCTCGACACCCGCGGCTTCAAGGAGACAGCCGGTATCGAAGCCATCGATATCGCAAAGAGACTGCAGGACTACGGATTCCACGCACCCACCATGTCCTGGCCCGTACCCAACACCCTCATGATCGAGCCCACAGAATCGGAGAATCTCCAGGAACTCGACCGATTCTGCGATGCTCTGATCAGCATTCGCAAAGAGATCAAGGAGATCGAAGATGGTAAGGCTCCCCGCGAACAGAACGTCCTCAGGATGGCGCCCCACACGATCAAGGACCTTATCTCCGGGGAGTGGAGCCGTGAGTACTCTCAGGAGAAGGCGGCGTACCCACTGGAGTACCTCAAAGAGAGGAAGTTCTGGCCTACGGTTACTAGGGTCGATGATGGTACGCTATATCCCGAGCACTCCATGCCCATGCAGTACTAACAGCTTCCCGCAGCGTACGGTGACATGAACTTGTTCTGCGCCTGTGTGCCGGTGGATTCCGAGGAATAGATCCGGTTATCACCGGCACCCTCCCTAATATTAACGGTTTCTTTGTCTTCTTTCCCGTGTGAGCTCTTCAACATTGTACTTTTTTTCTTTTTTTCCCATGATATTCAACACGGGGAATCTTTTGCTTTTTTTTTGAAGTTAATTTCTGTTTTTAGACGTTACGTCGAGCCACTTGGTGCTTGATACTTGGAGCTTGGACAAAGGGAAAAGACGGTATTCATCTACTGGCGCTGGTTGTTTGTTTTGCTTTGGTTTGCCCGGAATGTTTTGTCAGGTTTTTTTTTTCTGAATCGGGATTTCGGTTTACACTTGATTTAGGGGGCATAGACGGGGGGGGACAGGAGAAAGGAGGAGAGAAGGAAAAGGAGGAGGTTACTGTACATATGACTTTCAACAGTCGGTGCAACTAGAAGAACGACTTTGCCAACTTCATCTGGCCGATACATACAGATTGGGGAGTGAGGTCAACCTCGGGCCGAACATACTCTCCCAACACTCGGAAGTCACGCTCTTGGCATACATTCCCAGTCCCTCCAATCCCCGCCCAAGACCAGCATTACACACGGTCTGATAAGCCACCAACAAACAAACCTGGAGGTTCCGCCTCATCTGACCCGGCTTTTACCGCCCTGGCTGTCGCCACCGATGCTCCTCTGGACCTATGCACGCTGCACAACAAAAAAAGCCCTCATGACGGGAGCTAGCTCTTCGGGGCGCTTACGGTACATACGGTACAGTCCAGCGCTTCCGTTCATAGGACAGGTGGATATGCACTACAGCTCGGTTGGAGAGTCAGGGTACTCGTACATACAGGAAGGAGTTGGAGTTGGAGTTGGGGGGAACGGAGGAATGGAGGAAATTACCGTTGTGAAACAGATTGGCCAGTAGAAAGGCGGGGATGGGGGGGGGAGGAGGGGAAGGAGGGGTATGACTTACTTCGGGGCATTGCTCTCTTCTCCCTCCTGGGGTTTCTCGGCATTCATCGAGCGGCTGGATGGCCTGTGGATGGCCGAGAGAAGATGCATTCGGCCCGGACTGTCTGCGTAACTTCTTCGCCATCCGTTCATGGCACTGCGACGTCCTCCGTCTCCTATTGGCGGCTAGAAGACAGATGGACATTCTGGGTGGCGGTAAGACGTGCGACGAGGCGTTTATCCGTGATGCTCTGCATATAAAGTATGTACTCTACTTGCACTTCTCCAAACCATACATACAGTTTGCCCGGCGCAGGCTTCGGGTTAGGTATTGGCTGCGAACTTTCTGGGAAAAGATTGTGTCGTCTCTCCTCCGCCGCGGTCAAATCAAGCATCGATATTGCTTGTCGTGTCTATTACTGGCTTGCGGTGGTGTGGGTTGTCATCGCACAGGGCAGTAACAAGAGATCTTACTGGACCCGCTTCTGCTTTGCTTTTCTTGCTTCGCCTTTTTTTTTTTTTTTTTTTTTTTTTGGCCTTCCTTACCTTTGAGCACCAGCACCATCGCCTTCCTCCACATCCACTCTCCCTCTTACAGCTGTCGCATCACCACTCGTACTCGATCATATCAAACGAGCCATAGATTCCGTCGAGAATAGTATCTACTGGCAACAGGTGCTCACAGGCTGTCGATCGGTTCTAGAGGAACGTCAAGAGCTTAAAGCACAAATTTGCCTGAATACGGCGTTCGCTGATTTACCTACGTAACTTGTGCACTTGCCGATGGAAACTGCTCCGTCCAAGCAGCTAACGTGCACGCCATAATAGAAGTGATAACCCCGTACTCACTCTCCTGTCCGTCTTGCCAGCTTCTGAACCCTTTTTGGCTTCGTTTCTGTTGGTTGTTGTTGTTACATGTTACCGCGGTGTTCTTCTCTGGCCTGCTCCGCCGCTCTACTGACCCCCTCCCCTCTTCGCGACCACTTCGTCTTTCTCCACAACATCTCACGCTCTCCCCTCCCCGCCTACCAACTCCCATATCGCTTTTGCCTGCCCCTACCACCGCTACGACAAACTCTCCCACCACACTACAGTTCACTTCTAAACACAATAACCACCACCATCCAAACGCTATACTAGAACTTCTTCCCTGCCGCCAACTGCGTGAGAATCTTCCCCCTTCAACGAACCACCACAAACTTCCTATCACAACTACCACCGCTCCTTCCACCCTACAACCCCCGCAGCTGAGCTCTCGGACCCCCTGATCGCTTCAGAAGCGACACCATATAGAAGTTCGCACGCACTACTTGACGGGCTACACGCGCCAGTAGCAGCGACGTCCATACATACACCACACTAAGTCCTCGAACATTGTTACAGCTGATCATTCCCCAGCACTGCCTCCCATCCGCTCAGGGCCAGACTATGAACGGCGAACAAAACGGAGCCACGACTGTCACTTCCACCTCCACCACCGCCCACGCCGCTACAGCCATGAATAAGGTTAAACAGGTTGCCAGTGCTGCGACTGGTGTCGTGAACGGCTCTGTCGCGACGGTTGCCGCAAACGGAACCAAGAAGAGAAGAAAGGATCTGAAGCCCATCTTCGTCAGCGGAGACGGTCAACCATCGGGCCAGGCTTCCATGGCCTCTAGAGGAGACAGGTATGTTGATCCGCGCACACGCACTCT
>Ga0307516_10000125_pt1 | contig 90726 bp, 74 predicted proteins | sample 19_EM_MG_FD_203310 | JGI IMG/M metagenome (GOLD analysis project Ga0307516, IMG submission 203310) | Populus trichocarpa ectomycorrhiza microbial communities from riparian zone in the Pacific Northwest, United States - 19_EM | ecosystem: Host-associated > Plants > Roots > Unclassified | place... | reverse complement strand
TCTTTGCTTACTCCGACAATTATCTCATCGACGTGAAGTTCGGTGTCATCGTTGATGTCGAGGCCTCACGCTCCATTCGGCAGGCCGAGGTCGGAGCGGCGAAGACCATGATCGAGCGAACAGAGGAGCGCTTCGGCCTTAAGCCTGAACGGCTTGTCGGAGATACCGCTTACGGGGCAGCTCCGATGCTGAACTGGTTGGTCGAGGAGAAAGGCATCGCGCCGCACATCCCCGTGTTTGACAAGTCGAAGCGGGATGACGGCACCTTCTCGCGCAGCGACTTTCAATATGATCCGACCGGCGATGTCTACCATTGCCCGGGCGGAAAGCGGCTCGGAACGAGCGGCACCGTTCACGAGGGTAAGACGCTTCTGTATCGTGCAAGCAAGCTCGACTGCGATATATGCCCGCTCAAATCGCAGTGCTGCCCAAAGGAGCCGGCCCGCAAGATCCCGCGCGATATCCATGAGCACGCCCGAGACATTGCTCGTTCCCTTGCGGACACTGAAGCCTTCGAGCAGTCACGCCGTGAGCGCAAGAAGATCGAGATGCGGTTCGCGCACCTGAAGCGTATCCTAAAGCTCGGCCGGTTGCGACTGCGTGGTCCACGCGGAGCTCAGGACGAGTTTGTTCTGGCCGCCATTGCTCAGAACCTACGGCGGTTCGCATCACTGGTTGCGCGACCGCCACCCGCTCAGGCTCTGTGTATCGCGTAGTGTAAAAGTTGCGTAGAGGCGTCGGGGTCGGGGGCAAACCCCATCGCCCCAAGTGAAGCGGCCGAACGACATCATCGGTCACAGCCGACTTTTGCAACAAAATCGGCACTTTTCGGACATGCCGAGGGCCTCTTAGGATGTCTGCCATTCGGGGCAAAGCCGACTTGCCGGTCGAGCATCCGGACTTCTCAGTTTGACCCCAAGGGGACACACTGAGCGAGGCTCATTGGTTGGCGCGCCACGGACACGGCGGTCTTCGGTAGCTAACTGTATCTGATATCGAGCCTAGAAATCTCAGTTGCGGCCGAGACTTGCCGCACTATCTTGGAAGCCTCTTTAAATGAAACCCCTTTTGTTGGGATTGCATACCAATTTCCATTTGTTAATTTAAAATAAGTTCCGTACCAGGGACCCTCGTCATTGTGATATTCGACGGTGCCGAGCGCGACACAATCGTCCAGCGAGCAATCAACGATTGTCTTTGTCCATCGCCAGAAACACGTTCGGAAAAGTCGTAGTCTTCTCGTTACAAGGTTGATTTCAGCGACCCGCTGAAAAATGTTGCTGCGCGATTTGTAAACGAGTCTTTGGCGAGACTGAATTAAGGGGTCGGTTTCGGTCATGGAGGTTTGCCAAGGTAGTCGGCCAAAAGAACGAAAAATGCGTCCTTAATCGTGTATACCAAACCAAGCCTGCAATGTCGCCTTCTGGCAGATTTTGTTGGCAAAAGTCAGTTGAGACTGGCCGCGAACCGTGATTCCGTTGTGTTGACGCGAATCTCGGCGAGGTCGATCCATGATGGGCCGTCTGAAGAGTGACCAAGGTCAACTGTTCTACGAGTTTCATCTTGGCGACGCGGTCCCCGAGGATCACCTGGTGCGGACCCCGATTTTAGTTGTCTTCCAGTCATCTTTGTTCCAGATCCATTCGGCAGAAGGCCCCCTCTTGTCACAAAAGAAAAGGCCCGTTACGCCGTCTTTTTCCCTGCTCGATAGCGCAAATTCAAACGCGTAAACGGTGTGCTTCGATGCGAGGCCCTTGTCCTTGAGCAAGATCAGGAAGCTGCTTTCTTCCGTTTCCTGGTCGAGTCTGTGAATGACGACCGTCAATGTCCGGTTCGGATTCTGATGAACTGTCCAACCGCTTACGGTCTCATTTCGCAAATCGGACTCGGCAACCTGCCGATAGTTATGCGGCAGAGGTTTTGTCGACCAGCGGTCAATTACGATGGCATTTTTCTCAGACGACAACGCCGCTCGGCACTGCTGGAGAGCCTCGCCAGTGGGCGGTTCTGCCGCAAAGCCGCTAGAGACCACGAACATCATCAAAAGCGGTGCAAATATCTTCAATGTACGAAGGAGACCCATCTTCCTTACTCCGCGTTGCTGTAAAGGCTCCGGTCTCTCACTTGCTCCGCTCGGTTGAGGCACGCGCTCCGACGCAGGAATGTATTTCACGAACATTTTCCGCGGCTTGGAGAGCTTGTCATTTTGTCGCTCATTCTGGACCCATGCTATCTGTTGAATTCAACATTACCGGTTCGCCGATTTGCCACTACAAGAATACTTCGCATCTAAAAGGCGCGCTAATATTAGATTCCCAGTTCAAAAACTCTGGGCCTTTCCTTGCGCAAGGCAGATCCACTGAAAAACATTGTCCTTTCCCGTGAAACTTCTCTGTCAAGGGCATCGCTCGCAGTGGCATTCTCATCAATCCCAGACGTTACAGCCGCGCGACAGGTGCATAGACCGCGTCTGATTGAAATGCAGGTTGACCTGACGGATGTTTTGGACCAGCGGGATAGAGACTACTGCATTGCTGTGCTCCGATCCAGATGCAGCAGTGTCGGCGCTGATGTTTGGGGCGCCGGTGGTCGATAATTCAGGGAGGAGTGCGGTCTGATCGTGTTGTAGTGCTTGCGCCATTGCTCGAGGACGACGGTGGCCTCCTTCAGACTGTAGAATATTTCGCCGCTCAGGCATTTATCGCGCAATTTCCCGTTGAAGGACTCGCAGTAGCCATTCTCCCATGGGCTGCCGGGCGCGATGTAGAGCGTCTTCGATCCCAGCTTTGCAAACCAGCTGCGCACAGTCTTTGCCGTCATCTCCGCGCCGTTGTCGGAACGAACGTGATCCGGCACGCCGCGCTCGATCATCACGCCGGCCATGGTATCGATGACGCCAAAGCTGTTGATGCGACGGGCCACCGATGGAAAAGCTCGACACGCTGGTCGCCGACCACATCGAGCACACAATCGGTGGCGAGCGCTCTCGCGCCACCCTCCTCATTTGCCATTAATTACACCTTGCCATTATTGCCTTTGTAGACGTATCGTACATCAGACCCACGACGCCACATTCCCGTCACACAGCGCGGTCGACGTCGCGGCCCGAGCACGAACAGACGGACCTGCACGGCTACTTGCGGTTTTCGTCGGAAAAGGGCAGCGCTGAGACAGCCCCGAACCAACAGGAGCGTGTCATTTGGCGCGACAAAATATCTCATCGGGATATGCGTTTGAAGATGCCTACGGCTACTCCCGTTCCGTCCGCGTCGGAAACCAAGTCTTTGTCTCCGGCACAACGGCACGTCGGCCGCACCTCGACGCCGATGCCTACCTGCAAGCCAAGGCCGCACTGGCATTGATCGCCGATGTATTGGCCGAGGCTGGCGCCGGTATGCGGCATGTCGTCCGTACTGTGGTGTACGTGGTCGACATGGCCGACACCGAGCGTGTGGCGCGCGCGCACTCTGAAGCCTTTGATGCCGTGCGCCCGGCGAGCACGCTCGTCCAGGTCAGCGCCCTCACGCCCGCTTCGGCCCGGGTCGAGATTGAAGCAGTGGCGATTATCGCGGACTGACGAGCCCTAAGCTTGGGAATTACGGGAATTTCGGTGACAGTGCTGGACTGCACTAAAGCCACTGCACTCCGCGGAAGTTGCAAGAATTGAATTTGCTTTCCGTAATCTCGCAGGATCGGAATTCGGTAGGAACAAACTGACAGTTGTCGAATGTGCAACGAACGACCTTGGCCCCGGCAAAATCGCATCGATCAAAGTTGGTGTTAACGAAATGGCAGTTCTCAACAATCGCCCCGACGAACAGGGATTGTCGGAAGCTCAGGCCGGACATTCTAAGCCCGCTAATCTTTTTGTATGTGAAATCCTGCTTGGGGCCGCCTGAGAGCTGAGACAACGGCGTCAACGCACCACCGGCTTCTTGGACTGGAACACCGTCGGTCGGCATGTTCATAATTCCAAGTTATGTGAACTGAAATGTGAATACAGAGTATGTGCAACCAATAATTGGTATTTCGCTGTTTCGCAACAAGCGACGGTGCGGGATACTCCAATGTTCTTTTCTTCCCCTGCTCAAATAGACTGCGGATGTTCTGAAGAGGGAGGCAGTCAGCCGAGGTCGGTCGGGATCAGCATGCGGATCAGTCATCTCGGGACCAAGGGGCGAGGCGCTCGCTCTTGGCGCTTCCGGCGTCGGCGGTCGCCGCCGTACGCCGCGATGGCTTGATCGACGGCAGCTTCCAATCCGTCGGCCCTTAGACGGCTCCCACGGAAGGCTCAAGCTTCTGGCGGTCGACAACCAAACCAGTGGCATTTGCGAAGAGCTTTGCCGCGCCCTTGGCCTTTTCGATGTAGTGGGCATAGGCCGCGGTGCCCACGCGATCGATCGCCTCTTGCAGGTTGGCAGGAGGTGCCATTATCCCAGCGCCGGGCGATGGCTGATGGGTGAGGGCGGCTTGGCGGATATCAGCTTCAGCGGTCCGAAGGTCGGTAATCACGGCATTAATTTGCGACGCACTGTTTGGGCTCACGAGTTTGCCTGCAATGTACACGATCTGACTGAGACCCAGGATGCCGAGAATATTTTGCGGCACTGTAAACGAGGAAAGCTGAGAGACCCCGCCGATAAAGAGCGCACCTCCCACCGCCGCACTGAACAAGAGGCTTTGATAACGGTAAACATCAAAATTGCCGTCGCTCGAAATCAAATCGTAGAAAGTCGGCTGGCCGGCAGGGCGAACGCTTGGAGCGTCGTACCATCCCTTATTCAGGAGCCATGCCTGGTTGGCGGGATCGATGGCGGTCTTTGTGGAATCCGCACCCTTGGCGGCCGCCGCGCCGATGCCTGAAATGCCGAGCAATTCTAAAACCGTCATTGAAAGATCGGACAATACACCCGTCCGCATCAGGACGAACGCCAGCATTACGAACACAAGGATTGTGAAGAAAAAGACTTGGAAGGTTGAAAGGCTTCCACGGTTGTCCGGACCGGCGGTGATGCGGATGGGGTTCCAGTATTGATGAGCGATGAGGGTTTGGCCGGAAACGATCCGCAGGGCTCGTGCCGCGGCATAGTAGACCGCGAGCCCTATGAGCAGTGTGCACGCTATGCTCCATTCAAGCGGGCTCACATATACCGGCAGGTAAGATACGTTGAGTGGCGTTCGCCTAAGGTCGCACTGGTAGATGTAGAGATTGCGCTTTCTCCAAAAACCCGAAGCATCTCTGGGAACGTCAACCGAGACAATCGTTTCGCCTGGCGACAGCAAGTGCTTTAAAACGAGGTCATCTGTATCAGAAGCTTTCCGAGCACGGGCGCCATGCCTGCTGTCGTCTCGGGGAGTCGCATCATCGTCGAGCAAGAGCGCAAAATAATGCGCGTTCGGATCGAGCGACGTCGTGAGACCAAAATCAACAGTGGTCCCAGCGGGCACGAGGTTGCCATTGTAGACGATTGCCGAACTGTTGGTGGTATTGGCAAGCTTTCTGAAGGCTTCACCACCCGCGCAGTCGGGAATAGGTCCGCGCGGAGCGGTCGCAGCCTGTCTTAGGCTGGCAGAAGGTTGGCCGGGGAGCGCTTGGGCAGCGGGGGGAGGGCTTGCTCCAGCGTTGCTTGAGGCGGTAGCGGCTGGGGTGCTCGGTTCTTCGGCTCGGCATTCCGTTGCTCCGGCGAATAGACCACCCAACAAAAGCAGAACTCCGATCGTCCGCACGACTAGAGAAGATAATTGGCTTTGACGCCATTTTTCCTCGATGTCGTCAGCTTTTGCCTGAGCGGGATCGGCGGGCTTGGGGTCTTTGATTTTAGGGTCATAGTATTGGGTAAAGTCCACATGCTCACTCATGTTGATCGGCCGATACTTGTCAATCACGTCAAACAGAACTACAGGGCCTGCTTCAAATCGCCGGTAGACGGACTTGTGCATGATGGCTCGTGTGCTCGGCAGCTTCCGCAGTCCCAGCGCGAGCCAACTGTTTTTCTGCTCATTATGTTGCGGCCCCGCGGGATCAGGGTGCAGACGAAGAACGGCTTCGTCATGCTTCAATCCGTTCGGAATGATTGATGCGGCTGCGAGCATCCAGGCCAGCGCGTCGTCCGAGAGCCGAGATTCGTTTTCCTCGTAACCGCCGCCGATGTCGGCATGGACGCCGGGAAACCATACTTGTTCAAAGTAAAGGTTCCCACTCTCATCCCGTTTGTCTTGCTTCTCGGCGGTGGGTGCCCATCCGACCCGCGCGAAATCCTTGCGGTTTTCGTCGATTGATATTGCGTGTTTTGCGTAGCCGACATTGACATTGAGGGTTGTGTCGTAGAACCGATGCTTAAGTTCGGCCAAATGCAAAGTCGCTAGGCGTTCGAAAAAACCAAACCCTGCAAAAGAAGGCGCTATCTTCAAATAGTTTTTCAAATAGATCAGTACCGCGATAAGAACGCTTACATAGCCCATATAGCGCGTAAGCCACCCAGCCCATGGATAGGACGTTTCGAGAAAGGCGCCGAGATAATGCAGGCCGACAGGTGTCGCCGCGACGAGAAGAATGAGAATAGGCGCTAACCACTTGTTTCCGAGCGCCGCTACCGTGTCGAACGCACCTATGAAATAGGGAAATACGTTAGCCTGCTCGGTTCCGCTTTTGACAGCCGAGCAGCCGTATTCCGTCCTGAATTTTGCAGCGATCGCATCGCGGGTTCGTAAAAGAAAACTGTGGTAGGATCCTGCTGTTGCGCGGTTGTAGGATGGACAGAATTGGTAGACGTCCTTCACCGCGCGTTCGGCGAGAGCTTGCGAGCCCGTGGCGTCCATCGGCAAAGGATCGCCATTTGGAAGTTGCCGGGGGATGCCGCAATAGGACATCACGCCCGCCAATGAGCGGATCGTGTAGGCTCCCCGGCTGAACCCCACTAAAAAGACTCGGTCGCCATCGCGATAGAGACGTATCAAGGCTGCATAACAGTCGATAATATTCGCCGTGATACCCAGGCCCGTCGCCATGCTCGCAAGGTTATAAATCTTGCGAGCCCATTGAATTTTGATTTTAGCCCCGTCGGCGGGTGATCCTAGTCCTGGATCGTAAAATGCAACCTGTTCGGATGGGTCAATGGTTGTATCCGGACCGACCCGACATGCACGATACAGCTTGTAAACATTGGTTCTAACTTCATCGAAGGTTATGCCCCCGGCCTGGCCTGTGCCATCGGAGAAAATAATAATATTTTTTGGCATAATGATCCGCCGGTATGTGCAAAAGGAGATACTACCCTTGATTGAAGTCCTGACAATGGCGAATGTCATTGTGGGCTGAAAAGCTTTGGCGCTCGGCATCGCGCTGATTGTCGCAGCGCAAACCCAACGATTTTTGAACCCTAGTTCGGCCGCTGGTTGATCAGCAGATTGCCAACCGTCTCCTTGACGAAGCCGCGGACTTTCTTTTCGCGCGCAGCCGCCATCGGGGACAATGGCATGGTGTCTGCCAGCTCAAGCAGCTTCTTCCTCATGCTCGAACGATATCTGTCGGGATCGTCCGCCATCGTAGCGATCATCTCGAACAGTGTCTTCAGCATCAATTGCGTGGATAAGTTGCTGCCGATGTAGCGCGCCGTCGTCGTCTCCTCGTCCTCCTGCATCGTCGGCTCATCTACAACGCACTTAGATCGTCCGGCACCTCGCCGAACTTCTTGATGATCTTCGCATCGCCGAAATCTCCCGTTGCGGGATCTCCGGTTCGGCTGAAAGCCACGGCGCCAACGTGCTCCGGCTTGCGCGACAAGGCTTCCGCGCGCATGACGACCGCGACAGGGTTGAGGCATTCGATTGGTTCGCCGGCCGCAATGCCGTCGTCGGCAGCGACGAAGGGCAGCGCCACGAAATAAGTTACTTCCGTCATGGTTCGCTCCTAGCCGGAATAGGTCTGAAACCGCCCCCGCACATAGGCGTGAGAGACGGCCCTCATCAGTTCGCTCACCTCAGATTCCAAATATTCGTTCGCGACAATCAACGCTCGGATCGTGGATCGCATGTCGCCGCCACACGCCGCTATGGCTTGATCGACCGCGGCTTCCAGCCCGTCGGCGTCCTGTGTCTTCGGTTGTGAACCAGAGGACATGACAGTGTTCCAGGTTGACCGGCCGGGGTCTATGTTCCTATTTTGTTCTCATGGAGTCAAGCTGGTCGATCCGTCTTTTCAAGCCGCCCAAGGACCCTGATCCGGGAGAACTCCGAGTGTTACGTCGCCCAGGCGCCAGCGGCGGTGACGGTGGCTTGGCTCTTTCACCGCGACGATACGCAGCGTTACAGCGTCGGTGCCAGCAAGCTCACCTCGGAGGAGGCCCGACGGATCGGAAAGGCCATCAGCCGCATTCCGGAATTCATGATGCAGCGGCAGGGGTTCTATCCGCGCGGGACAGGGCCCCGCCTGCGCGCCGATCGGCCCTATTACGTCGCCTTGCAGGACACCTACATTCGCGCGCACTGGGACGAAATCTCCGCGCTGTGCAGACTGAACAGTCTGCCTTTCAACTCGACAGGCGAGGTCATTCAGAGTGAGGGGGTGTGGAGGGTCTACGAATTACCTGGCAGATGGACGCTATACTGTTCTGGATCGCTTCGAGGGAGGTGGCTACGTGGCTCCGAGTTTCATTATCCCGAGCGACCCGCCCATTTGCCGGCCTTGAAGCCGCTTGAGAACTGGCCGAAGCTCAATCCGCGCGACACGCGATAGCGCGCCCAACGTGCGTTTGCAGAGCATGCGTTCGATTTTGCCGGTTCGGTGTGCAGTTGAACAGGTCGGAATTTGGCCAAAAATCCCGGAGCAGCGATCCACGATATAAAAGACGAGTCCAGATAGGCGACATTCAATGTCCGCTTCTACCCGCTACCTGGGTTCGACGTCGCCCCGCAGCTTTCTGGTAAGGCCTCGGTTCAGCATCCTGTTTGCTTCAAGGTCAGCGAAGACCACCACGCGAGATCCGTCATCTCGAATCTCAAAGCGTGCACCAGCCACAGGCCCCATCAGGTCACCGGGGCCACGACCTTTCGGAGGATTTTCCACCTCCACAGTAATCGTGGAATTGCTTCGATGTTGTTTTGATTCATTCATTCAATTCACCATACTAGTCGTCTTGTCGTCTGCTGGCTAGGGGCTTGCGACCTAACGTCTCAAGAGCGACAATTCGATAAAGGAGAACCGAGAATCGATATGAGATTTCAGTAATATAATGAGTGCAGCGCTCGCTCGTAAGGCCGCCCTTCATATTGTCAATTTGCAATACCCCGAGAATTTCTGATCGGCGTCCAAGCTCTCGCACGGGGATCGTCAAGATCGACAAATACTTGGTCTCAAGCCCTTCGCGTTCTTTGTCCGAGTAGCGGACGGACTCCTTAGCATCCCATTTTTCTATATTTTCAATCGCAAAATGGCCCGTTCTTTTGCCAAACAGGTTAATAAATGGTGTTTCGTTCACTCCTTGGCTGATGAAGGGGCGACTTTTACGAGATTTTTTGTCGCGAGCCATCGAGACGAAGAGCGTTGCTCCATCGAAAGCTCCTTCCACCCGCTTAAACGAAGCCGCGCTCTCGTTGCAGCCTGTCTGGGTCTCGATGATCTCCGCAGCGGCATCGAGCAGCCGATCTATGTCAGCGCGTATTGTTCGTTCACCAGCCGAGATTGCGTTTGCAACATCGATCGTTAAGCTTCTCAAATAGGGGGCGCTCGCAACCTTCTCGCCAACGGCTGCGGCAATCCTGGAAAAAAGATCGTCGAAAAGGACCCCGTCGGTTCGCGCGCTATCGCTCGCAATCGTTCGGAAATGCTCTTCACAGGCCAAGTATTTCCGGTGTTCTCGGACGTCGCGCCGATGCTTCAGATGCAGCATCACCGTTACGACAATCAGCAACGCAAGTATTGGAAAGCCGTAGAAAATAATTTTTCTGAGGATTGCTCCATCCAGCCCCACCAAGAGCCGAGTTACGAAGCCCTCCGCATACTCAAAATAGCCCCATAGCGCGACCAACGTGCCCCCGGTCTTGAGCAGCAAGACAGCAAGGCTCGCTTTGTCACTAAAGCTTTTGATACGCTTCTCTACGTCATCAATCATTTGGGAGCTGAGGTCGGTCGACCATGAAAGGCGGGTTCGTGATAAACAAGAAATCTCAAAGCAGGCACGCTAGCTGGGACAACTTTCCATTGCAATCGAATTGGATGCTAACGTCCAGTATTTCAACCGTTCGTCTGGCCTGAGTGCCGCCATTCCGCTTCCCCGAAACCGGCATCCGTCGATGTGCAATCTCTATTCGGTCACAACCAACCAGGAGGCTATCCGCGCGTTTTTTCGGGTGATCAACCGCTATGTCGGCAACCTTGCGCCGATGCCCGACGTGTTTTCCGACTACCCGGCGCCCGTCGTCCGGAATGCGGGCGCCGAGCTCGAAATGACGATGATGCGTTGGGGCATGCCGCCGCCAACGTGCCGGAGGCTTCCCCGTCACGAATATCCGCAACACCACGTCACCGCACTGGCGCGGCTGGCTGAAGCCGGAAAATCGCTGTCTGGTTCCCGCTAACAGTTTCGCGGAATACGCGCCGGAGCCCAATCCCGAGACCAAAAAGAAGGACGTCGTCTGGTTTGCCTTGAATGACGACCGGCCCCTGTTCGCTTTCGCCGGCCTCTGGACTGAGTTCAAAGGTGACCGTGGCACCAAGTCGAAACCAATTCCCGGGCCTCATCTTGTCTACGGCTTTCTGACCACCGCACCGAACGCAATCGCTGAGCCGATTCACCCAAAGGCGATGCCGGTGATCCTGACCACCGATGAAGAACGCGACGTTTGGATGCGCGCGCCCTGGGATGAGGCGAAGGCATTGCAACGACCGCTGCCTGATGAGGCGCTGAGGATCGTCGCGCGCGGCGCCGACAATGAAGATCGGGCGGCGGCGTGAAAAAGTCCTGCTACGCTTGCTGCGTCCTTCTTGCAATGCTGGCATTCATTTCGCTCGGCAGCGAAGCCCGCGCGTGGGGCCAACTGGGTCATCAGGTTATTTGCGAAATTGCCGTTCGTATCGTCAGCCCTCAAACGCAGACTGTGATCCGCGATCTGATCAAGCTGGATGACAGATACCAGAACTTTCCGGATTCCTGCTTATTCGCGGACGACCCGCGCCAGCGCAGAAACGAGCACTTTCTCAATCTGGCGCGAGATGCGGCCGGCGTCACATCGGGCGAATGTCCGCGAGCGTCGACCTGCGTCTTGAGCGCCATCCGCGTGGATGCGGCGGTGCTGTCCAATAAAGCCGCGCCGGATACCGAGCGGCTGCGCGCGATGAAATTTCTAGGGCATTGGGTGGGTGACATCCATCAGCCCAAGCATGTCTCGTTCGGGGATGACAAAGGCGGCAACTTCATCCGGACCGGCGGCCAATGTCCGGGATCGTTGCATTCGACATGGGACACCTGTCTGGTCCAGTACGCTGTTGGTCCCGACCGGCAGAGGCCGCGACCGAGCTTCTACGCTCGCTCACCCCTGAAATGACCACACGCTTTGCAATAACCGGTCCGCGTGCTTGGGCGAACGAGTCCTTTGCGATCTCTGAGGCCACCCAAACGCGCTATTGCGTCATGCACGGCGCGTCCTGCGATGCCGCGGCCCATTATGTGTTCATTGATGCGGACTATCTGGATGCCAACGAGGCGGTCGTCAAGGGGCAGCTTCTGAAAGCCGGGGTCCGCCTGGCCCGGCTTCTGGATGCAGCCCTGATGAACTAGGCCAACTCCCTCGGGTTACTTTTCTTCGGCGGCCTGCCTCGGGCAAAGATAATCCGAGGTTTCTGCCAAAGCGCCGCAACAAGACCTTCGACGGTTTCGAACCGACAAGAGTCGAGACGGGCCTGATGGTGGTACGAAAACTCAGCCCTTTGCTTTGGGAAGCCAGCGACTAGAAGCAAAAGGTAATCGACGGCATTCTGTCGATCCGCTTCCATCCTGAGCGCGACAATCCAGTCGCCGTGCAGGTTGATCCGGCGACTAACGGTCCATCGCAGCCATCCGCCCTCGGTACGCAGACACCGCGCAACGTAAACTGAAATCGTAAGAGCGCCGTTGATCGTCAACATGCGGCTTGCTTTGTCGAAGCTGGCTGTACCGCCAGAGCCTTCTATCTTTGCAATCACCTCGTTTACGAACCTGGCAATGTTCGCATTCAAAACAACCCCACCGTCTACAGGGTGAAACTTGCACTTCGGGCTATACTCGATCAGTTTGTACGCCTTGCCGAGACTGCCGAAGCGCGTGATGTACGTTGTGTGGTGCGGCAGGTCTTCGGCATCATCGATGATGCCAGCGCTGAGCCGTCCCGTTTCTCGAAGGAGGGCACTGAGGCGAGCCAACATTTCGCGGTTGGACAAGTAGACCCTGCGTTGTTTCTTGACCTGTTGTGCTCGCCAGAACAAATCCGGTTCAACGATTGGGGGAAACGCGCCGGTCGTCCTGATCCATGCGCTCGGCGAATTGTTTCTTATTGTTGTGCGTAATCGACACGTTTTGCGATTGTAGATGTTGGTGCCGATATAGTTCTCGTTGCTGAGGAGGTATCGGATCGATTGGCTTGTCCAGGGATGTCCTAGCCGGTTTTTCAATCCCTCCTGGTTAAGTTCGCGGGCTATTTGGGTATCTGTTCTTTGTTCAAGGACACATTGACGGAACACCTCGCGGACCAATGCCAATTCATGCTCGGGACCTGGTTGAAGCAGAACACGATCCGATTGCAGGTGCTTCCGCTGGCCGCGGGTTAGCGGCCCCTTGTAGTTACCATTCTCGTCGATCAACTGCCGCCGAAGACCAAAGCCGGGCGAGCCGCCCTGTCTGAAACCCAGTTTCACCAATCGGCATTGTCCTGCAAAAACCTTGTTCGAAAGGTCCCGGCTATACCCGCCAGCGTCGATTCGTTTGAGGCACTTCATTATTGAGGAAACAAAGCTACCGTCATTTTCGAATTGCTCAGCACAATAATGGACCTTAATCCCTGCTTGCGTGCAGATGAATTCATAGTGAGCGGCTTCATCCGCATCCTGAAACCGGCCCCAGCGACTGATGTCAAACACAAGGATACGGTCGAAGTCCACTCGACCCAGGACCACGTCACCAAGCAAGTCTTTGATGCCTTGGCGACGATCTATTCGCAGTCCGCTGCGACCCTCGTCTTTGTATGTCCGAACGATTTCTAGATTATGCTCCGCAGCATAGGTTGCTATGGCAGCGATCTGGTTTTCGGTTGAATATTTCTGGTAGTCAGTCGACATTCGCACATACTGCGCGGCGCGCAGGCAAATCGCGTCAGCATCATTCTCTGAACGGATTTCGTACCGCATCGAACTGTCACCCGATGATCGATCCCACCGACATAATGGCCGAGTTGCGTTTGCCTCGCCTTACGAAATCTGGGCTATATTGACGCAATTGCTCTGCGTTGATTTTTGGAGACGATATGTCGGATCAAGCGGTCGAAATACTTATAACCAATGCCATTCACACGGCCTTTATCAAATACCCGGAAGGCGACGGCGGTCCGAACCTGGACTATGAATGGATCGCGCCGGATCAGAGCAAACACATCGCCAGGGCGATCTTTCAGGATCTTGCGGCCAACGGATATCAGATTGCGAAAAAGGGCGCGGCCTGACCGGTGACCTGGATGGTGGCTTGCCGGTGAGTTTACCTCACGGATGAAGGTCCCGTCGCGACACCACCCTGCGTATGTTGTCCAGGCTGGTCAGGGCGCTCGACCGTTCTAGTGACCCGGCTTCCAGCTCGGGCAGCATTGCCACGATCCGATCTGCGAGATTGCAAAGTTCGTCGCGCGTCAGATGCATCAGCTCAGTAATGGTCCAGTCCAGCATCGTTTCCTCCATCGCTTGACCGCGCCAAGCGCGGCCTTCTGACGGAGGCCCTTGCGCCGGAGGAGGCGGGTGCTTCGCTTGCGACCGCAACGCGGTGGAGGAGTGCTTGCACTTGCAGCCTCAGCCGCCGGACGGCGCGATAAGGCCGACAGGAAGGACGGGGTTGGTGTGGTGCGATGGAGGAAGGGAGGGCGGGTCAGCAGCCGATGTAGGAAACGCCATTCCTGCTAGCGGCCGGTGCATGCTAAGATTGAGTCGGCCGGCGCAATTGATCTCAGAGCTGCAACCCATGAACTCTGCCTATCAGATTAAGGAAATCCGCCCTGTCATGGGTGACGGGTTCTGCATCCAACGAAGCGGAAGGTGGTTTATCGCATGGATCATTGCTTGTGCCCCCCGCTCATCGGCGTCCGTCTGGTTCCGCTTGAGCCCATGAATTTTATCAACCTCGATCGATACTTTGTTCCTTTAGCCAAAGATCAGGAGCCCAGCCTCGACATCGGCCGCTTTTGGGGGCCGCGCGTAAGCGGCTGGCTTGGTTGGGAAGAGTTGAAGCGACGCCGTCGCGTTATCCTGCTCGCCGAAGCGGCTAGCGGAAAAACCGAAGAATTCCGGTATCAGTGCGATGTTCTCAGGGCGGCGGGTAGTCCGGCATTTTTCCTGCGCATCGAGGAACTCGCCGACCAAGGAACCGAAACAGCTCTCGATGCCGAAAGCATACAGTTGTTCGAGGCATGGTTAGCCGGTTCCGGTGAGGGATGGTTCTTTCTCGATTCCGTCGACGAGGCCCGCCTCAACCGCAAAAGTTTCGATACGGCTCTCAAGCGTTTCGCAAAAGACATTGGAGATGGCCGCGAGCGCGCGCACGTCTACGTCTCGTGCCGTGTCACTGACTGGATCGGCGCGGACGATCGAGCGACCTATTCAAGGTACCTGCCCGCGTGGGAAAAGCCGGTCATAGCACCCGTCGCAAAGCCAGACGATTATAGCGCATTGCTCGATCCTCTGTCTGAGAAGAACGGCTCGTCTCCCGCAGCCAAGCCCGATGAGAGCGAGGACAGCTTAAACGAACTTCTCGTCGTGCAGCTCGTGCCGCTCTCCATCGATCAGTATCGTACCCTCGCGATCGCGGCGGGCGTCACCGATGCGGATCAGTTCGTCAAAGCGATCACGAAACACGGGCTGGAAGCACTTACAGAACGTCCCGGCGACCTGCTCGACCTCGCCAATTATTGGAACAGTCATGGCAAGTTCGGCTCGTTTGCTGAAATGCTCGAACACAGCATCGCGCGCAAACTGACCGAGCGCGACCCGCACCGGCCCGACAATGAAACGATCTCGCCCGAAGACGCCCGCGAAGGTGCGGAACGTTTGGCAGGTGCTCTCACGTTCGGCAAAACCTTCACACTACGTGCGCCGAGCCATGATCCGGATTCCAGTCTGGCCACCGGCGCGCTCGATCCGTCCAACATCCTCCCCAATTGGACCGATGCCCGGCGAAACGCGTTGCTTCGGCGCGGCATTTTTGCGCCAGCCACCTATGGCCGCATCCGGTTTCATCATCGCTCAACCCAGGAATACCTTGCCGCGAAGTGGCTGGACCGATTAATCCAAAAAGGTTGCCCTCACACCGAAATATTCCAGCTTCTTTTTGCCGAGCGCTATGGCGTCGCAACCGTCGTGCCATCGTTGCGGGCCGAGGCCGCATGGCTATCTCTCTGGCACCCGGACATTCGCAATGAGGTCATTCGCCGCGAACCACTTACGCTCGTTGCTCACGGCGATCCGGGTTCGCTTTCGATCCCCGTTCGCGAACAGATTCTGTTAGCGTTTGCGTCAAAACAATCAGCGGCAGAAATCTCCGACGACCGTCTCGACGCTCGCGCTCTGTGGATGTTCGCCGATCAGCAACTTGCAATAGCGGTCCGGAAAGCGTGGCAGATGAACGCGCGGAAAGACTTCCGTTTCGACCTGCTGCGGCTGATACGCGAGGGCGGAATCAAAGGTGCAGCGCCGCTCGCAAAGGCGGTTGCGCTCAATAGCAAAGCGGACGAGAACCACCGCATCGTTGCTGTTCAGGCCGCCGCAGCTTGTGGCGATCATCCAACGTTGGCGGCAGTTGCAAAAGCGCTCGTCAAAAAACCCGAAACAGCCAGCCCGATGCTTGCGCCCTCCCTTTCGCTGGCCCTTTACCCAAAATATCTCTCGACACGCGATTTGCTGAAGGTGACTGAGAAGTCGCAGCCGCCGGACAAATATTCGGCTGAGGGGTTTGGATACCATCTCCAGGAATTGTACGACAAGACGACCGACAATGCCGGTCGTACAACGTTCCTAAGTGGCCTCGCCGACCTTTGTCTGTCTCAGCCGTTCAGCGATGACTATCATCGCATTGCCAAACGCTTCGGCGATATCGCCAAACATTTGCATGACCTCGCGCGCAATGAGGCCTTGCGCGTAGGCAGCAATGCCGCGCCGCCCTATCTCATTCGTCTTTTGATGGTTGTGGAACGCGCCGGTCGCGAGGGTTTCACCAAGGAAGCGACGCCGAAACTGTTTGAACTGGTACGCAGCACCCCGACGCTCAATCGGGCGCTTTTTTGGGCCGACGTCGATGAGCTACGCGCGAACGGAAATAAAACACATGGTCCGGTCTTGCGGCATCGGCAGGTCTATTTTAGCGGAAACGCTCCGCTTTGGGGTTTTGCCGAAGCCGATCTAACCTGGCTTTACGGCGACCTTGCTGCGCGCCCCGGCATCGAGGATAGGCAAGTCGCGCTCAGCGCCATTCTAAACATTCTTCAGCAGGCGGGGCGGCTGGCCGCTGAGGAAACCACACTCCGCGCCGCAATCGGATCGCAGCCAGTACTCCTCGCTGAACTGGGAGCGGCACTCTCGCCGCCGCCCGAAGATCCGCTGATGCGAACGCACCGCCTTCGAAGCGATCTTCACGCACTCAAGGCGAAGGCAAGAACAGCTTCGGACAAAGAGTCCTGGATAAAGTTTCAGGATGAATTGTTGAAAGACCCGTCCCTGCTGTCCAAACCAGCGAACCTTTCATCCTGGTCGGCCGGAATCTTCAGGCTGCACTATCTTTCGAATTGGCTTCAGAAACGAACGGGGAGCGACACCTCCAAGGCCGTGCTCGAATGGCGCCTTCTTGAGGAAGGCTTCAACCGTCCGGTTGCCGAAGCCTATCGGGATGGAATGAAGGGCCTTTGGCGCTTGGTGAGGCCGGTTAGGCCAATCCGGAAACCTGATGGTGTTATCACCACACAATCTCAATCCATTCTGGCGTTCGCGGGCATTGGCCTCGAAGCCGCGGAAGACACCGATTGGCCGCGGCACCTAATGGAGAAAGAGGCCGCCGTCGCCGCGCGCCACGGCTGCGAGGCGGATCAAGGCTTCCCCGAATGGCTGGACGCGTTGATTATGTCCTGGCCGAAGGCAGTTCTGCCAGTCGTGAAGGAACAAATCGACCGCGAATGGGCGTCGCCTTCTGAAACATCGACTACCTTCCTGTATCGGTATGGCGCATCGGACACTTCCATCCAGCAACCCGTCCAGCGCCTCCTTCTTTGGGCGCTCCACCGATCCGAAGCGAACGCAATCGCGGTGCTCAGGACCGGTCTCAAGATCGTTCGTAATCTCGAGCCCGACCCCACCACGCGCGCGCAATTATACGCGACCGCGAAGACGCGATATGCAGCGCACACCAAAGCCAAGAGCGACGACTTCGCCTTATCCTACCTCGCACTCCTTCTTATGCTCGGTCCTGACGCTGCCTTGCCGACCTTCCGCAAATGGCTGAACAAGACTCCCAAAGCAACGCGGCAAGCGAGGGCCGAAAAAACCCTTAGCGCGCTGTTTGACCGCCACGATCCGCTCGTATCAATTGCACTTACAAATGCATCTGTGAAAACGCTAGAGGCGCTGTTGCTTCTCGCCTATAGCCACATTCGTCCGCAAGACGACACCACTCATCGAGGAAGCTACACACCGGAGGCAAGGGATCATGCCCAGAATGCGCGCGACGCCATTCTGTCGGTGCTTTTGGCGCGCCCCGGCGCTGACGCCTATCAAGCCATGAAGCGCCTTGCGGAGGACCCGGTCTTTGCGCTGCGCTCGCACCGGTTCCGCGAGCTAGCTCGCGGAAAAGCAGAACGCGATGCCGAAAGTCCAGCCTGGAGTGGGGCCGAGGCACTCACATTTCAGCGTCAGTTCACGTCTCCCGCGAAAACCGGCGCCGATTTGCTGCGCGTCGTCATGGGCGTTCTTGCCGACATCGCGCAGACCCTTACACATGGCGACGTGACGTCCCGCCCGCTGCTGGAACGCGCCAAAGATGAAGACGAAGTTCAGCACTGGCTGGTCGAACAGATAAATGCGCGCGCTCGGGGCCGCTTCCATGCCTTTCGTGAGGCCGAGGTCGCCATACGCGATAAGCCGGATGTTATAATCGCGTCAACCTCCGCCTCGTGCCAAGTGGCCATTGAAGTCAAGCATGGCGGCAAGGGGTGGACCGCGCGCGATCTTGAAAGCGCATTGCGAACGCAACTCGCGGAGGATTATCTCAAGCCCGAAAGCAGACGTCATGGCGTGCTGGTCGTTACTCACCATCGCGACCGACGGTGGTTGCGCATCAGCGATAACAATCCCATTTCGTTTACGGACCTCATTGCATGGTTGTCCGGTATCGCAGCGTCGATAACTGAAAACGCGGTCGGCCAAATTGTGGTCAAGTGCGTCGGGATCAATGCCTGGAAAGCCGAAATACCGGTTGCTTCGAGACGGACCAAGAAGAAGCCAAACCCTCCTGCCAAACCCCGGCCTGTTGCCGAGAAGGCTCGAAAACGAGTTGCGAAGGCCGCGCGGAAAACGACAGCTCGATAGCGGTGATCAGTCGCGCGATCAGCGCCTCCTGTCTCTGAGCACTGACGCTGCAAGGATTGATGGATGTTGCTCGCTGCGCGGCACGATCGCGTAAATTGACGCCGGGCGTTTTCTCATATGCAGGGCGAACAAGCTCGCCTCGCATAAGCATCAAACAACTATGGGGTCTTCTTCAAGGCAACCAAGGATTTTCTGATGTCGGAAATCTCGGCTTCCAACCGGGCGTTTTCTATTTCGAGCTGATGGCTTGTCGCTCTCTGCCTCGCTACCACTTGATCGTCCTTCGCCTTCAATTCACGCATGGCTTCAATCAGAGGGCCGACGATGCTGTCATACTCAACAGACATCATGCCATCCGAACCGCTACGAACGACATTGGGAAATACTTCCGCAACATTCTGCGCCGTCATGCCCATGTCGGGACGGCCATCCTGTTTCCAGTTAAATTCTATGCCTTTAAGCGCGAGTACTTTATCCAACGCATGGGTGATTGGTCGAATGTCGGTTTTCAGCCGTGCGTCGGAGCCATGATAGTATGCCCCCGCATGCACTGCATACGTGCTTACATCAAGCCCGTAGGTGGCGCTTGGCGCCACGCCGATGCCGACATCACCATTAAATTGTGTCATGCCGTTAGCAAGAACAGCTATCGCCACGGCGTTGTTAGTTACAATATAAAAGGGATAGCTTGTGGTTGTTCCAACTTCGCCGAAACCGGCGCCTGCTGTAAGGCGCGTATTGGTGTGATCCGTCGAATCGTGCATGTACAAATCGCTCTGGCCGAAGACATTAATGTCCACGCGTTGGTTGGCGATTCCATTCACAATTGCGTCTGTGCCGGTGCCAATCGACATCAAGCTTTGGGGGGCGCTGTTTCCAATGCCGACATAGCCGGTACCATATTGGATCGTGAATGCGTCAGTACCTAAACCTGTGTCTTTAACGTGATAGTTGAAGTCTGTGATTGATACATAAGTCCTAAATGATCTTTGGCCGCCGCTGCCATTTCCGGTTTGCAATGTAATGCCGGCTTCTCCGCCGAGAACGGTCGTAGTGCCTGCTCCGATATGCAGCATGTCCGCTGGAGCATACTGCTGCCCAATCCCGACATTACCCGAAGCAGCGATAAACATTCTGGTCGTGTTTGATGTCCCAAAAACCAACGGCCCAGCCGAAACATTTTTTAACGTCGTCCATAAATTCGTATCTGAAATTAATTGCGTTGTGTTAAGCCCAGTCCCTGCAAGCTGCAACACGGTATTTGGGTCGACGCCATTACGAAGATCCAACGCAACCCCCGCCGACGGCGATGTGTTAATCGCAACATTGCCATTCACTCCAATCGTCATGTAGGTAGTGCCGCCGGTACCCAAATTCAGCACTTGCCCCGCAGGCGTATTGACGCCGGTGGTTTGCGCCATCACGCTGTGTGAAAGGAGCTCAGCCGCGCCCACGAGCATCATGCATAAAAGCAAACGGTGGACACAAATGCGCATGACGATTTCCCTTCCGAGCGGTGCATTTCTTATGGTTGTATCTACGGTAAGATAAAACCTATAATTTATGCTTAAAATCGTCTTATACGTTTGATTTATAGAAGCTTTTTTGATCTTTCCGTCCGAACGATCATACCGTTTCAACAGATTCAGTCGTCGGCCGCTCAATCAGGTCCGCGATGCCGATGTCTTCGAATGCATGCCGCCACTGATCGCCGGTTCCGCGTTGCGGTCACGCTCGCTGAAGTTTCAGCTATACGCGTAACCAATCGTGATGCAGTCAATTCAGGCTGGGCCAACCGGTTCGCAAGAGATGCCGATAGCCATGTTCGGTCATCCATCTGGCGCGGGCGAGGTGACTCTCGTGAGCCTGCCGGGCACGCTGCGGCTCGCGTTCCGGATCGATGTGCAACACGATTCGCGCGACTGCCCTCCAATCTGCACCTTCGGCGTCCGCATCGAGCAGACGAAGGTATGTGATTGCGTGTTCATGATCGTAGGATGTCAGAACCGAGTCCGAAGGCGCGGTATCCGCGACATCGGGATTGAGTGGGGGTTTTGGCATGGGCAACCTTGCATCTTTCGGTTGAGGCATCTGGATCGTCGGATTTTGGCGATCTGATGTCGTGTGCGATCGTCGAGATGCACCACGCGGTGCCGGGTGCGCACCACTGGCTCTTTCAGATTTCCGTGGAGGGCGCGGCCGCGATGCGAACCGGGCTCTATTCGGTACGCTCGCCGAGCCTTTGCGTCTCGGCCCTTCGGGTCACAATCCCTCGCGCGGAGAGTAGCCGCGGCTGCTTTGCGCCACCCGATCAGATGACCTTGCTTCCGGCAATGGATTCCCCATATCGGTCCCTAAAGGAGGCACCTTATGAAATTCTCTCGGATGGTCGCCATCGCCCTACTGGTCGCGGGTATTCAAAATGCGTGGGCGAACGACATCGACACGACGGAGGCCTGCCGACACATCGTGCCTCCCGACACCACGAGTTACCCGAATTCCCTAGTTACGCTCGAATCCATCACGATCGATGGAATAATGTTTAACGCCGGAGGGAACATCTCACCGGGCACCAGGGGCGAGAGTGGCACCGATCTTTTTGGCTTGCTTCTCTTGAAGTGCCTTCATATCCCCCCGCGCTAGTCTAGAACAGGGCTGCATCCATTCCCGATTCCTGCCCTTTCAATCCCCCTTCAGCTAGATGCTCATTAGCCTGATGCTTCATTAGATCGGGGCCTGCGGCCCCCGTTCTTCCGCGCAAGAGCTTGTGCAGAACGGGTGATCCCCCTCAACCCCGCGTCGGCCCTGACGGCCCACCCCTGCTCATCGGCGCTAGCCTAGATCCGGTTGCATGCGCAACCAGTTCGTTCGTGTGCTTTGGCCACCATTTTAACAGTTTTAAGACATGCCCAGCGTCCGTGACGATGCCTGCCGGAGGAAGACCGGAAGTCATGACCAGACCGTCAAACCGACGCGATTGGCCCATTTCAGACATCCTCCGACCCTGACAGTTTTTGCGTGTCAGTCCGTGCGCAGCAAATTTGACACGATTTTGTGAACCAATTTTTACTTTCGTGCGCGATGAAGGTAGACCTTCCCTCAATCCGGTGCCCGCAGTGCAACTTCGCTCAATCATTTTTGCCGCATTGTTCATTATCGCCTCCGGGCTGCCTGCGAGCGCGCAGACCGAGCGTGCTGCGCTGATCGATTTCAACAATGGCGATAAGCGTTCAGAAGGCACGGTCGCGTGGCGCGCCGAACAGGTGAAGACCTCCGATGGCCGTGACGATCTCGCGATCCGGGCGGACGTCGAAATCCCCGGCCACAATCTGAAACTGAAGATGTTGTTGCGCCGTAATCGCGATCCGTCCGTACCGGCGAGCCACTTGATCGAGCTGAGCTTTACTGTGCCCCCAGACTTCATCGATGGCGGCATTGGCAACGCTTTTGGTGCAGTGTTGGCGCCGAATGAAATGTCGGGCAGGGGGACAGGGCTATTGGGGACGACGTTCAAAACGCATGTGGATGGGCAGTACGTCGAAGCGTTGTCGGACAAGCCGGGCGATATCTGCCACAACCTAGCTGCCCTGAACGATAACCTCTGGTTAGCCGTCTATTTCAATGGCACGAAACCGCATCGGCGCCCCGTTGTGTTCGATCAGAGCCTCTGGTTCAGCAAGGGAGAGGCCGGGCAACGGGCATTTGATGCCGTATTTACCGCGTGGGAAAAGACATCTGAGGCAGGGGCTAGAAGCGCAGTTTGCCACCCAAGCTGACCGGCCCGAGCTGATATCTGTCAGAAGATCACCGATCAGATTGTTTCCGAGTTTGAGAAAGGCGTGAGGCCGTGGCTCAAGCCGTGGAACATGCCGGGGCGCGCATCACGCCGCCCCTGCGCGGCAACGGCATTCCCTATAAAGGCATCAATGTTCTGGTGTTGTGGTCCGCGGCCATGGGGAGAGGTTACGCCGCGCCGGTCTGAATGACTTTCAAACAGGCGAGCGAGCTAAAAGCCGGCGTCCGTAAGGGCGAGCGCGGCAGCCTTATGGCCTATGCCGACAAAATCATTCGCACCGAGACTGACGCGAAAGGCCGGCGAAGATTCCGAACGTGCCATTCCGTTCCTTAAGGGCTACATCGCGTTTAGCGCCGAGCAGATCGAGGGCTTTCCGGAGCCCAAGCCCGCGCCTCGCATGGACACCATCGAGCGCTTCGAACGGGCCGAGGCTTGGGGTCGGCATTGTTCAGTTTTCATAGACAGGGAAGTCTCAGCGCGCCGTGTATGGCTGATCTCCTTGAACTTCATGGATTAAGAATTCCAAACCCGAACTCGATATGAACAAAGAAGGTCTCGAATAGAAGAATAATCTCCCGAAAGTGTTTTTGCGTAATCGTACAATCTTCACTTGCATTATGATTTGAGCAGAATTACCGTCCGGTTGAATTCAAGGATTTCGACAACCGCGGTCGTTGGGAATTTTCGCCTTGGAACGATCCGGTCGATCAAGATCAGCCTCGGCGCCGCGGCTGGGTACGCTGCATCAGCAGAAAGCCGCTCTGTATGACCTCTGAGGAGCCGCGCGATATCGGGCTCGACCCCCAGCAATTTCTAACTCTCTCGATCCGACGCGTGTCGGTGCAGTCCCCTCCAAGCTTTTCGCGGCCTGCGCCCGCGAGATTGTCACCGTGCTGTCAGGCTCCCCTGCGCACAAACATCGTTCACTTGCCGAAATCGAATGGATGGTGATGCCTGCAGTGGCGGCGCAACCGTTCTATGTGGTTAAAGCTGCGGATACGGCGGCGAACGCCCTTGCCAATAGCTCCGCGTTGAGCTGCGACAGTCACGTTGCGACTAGGGAGTTGCGTGCATTGGAGGCTACGACGTGCTGAAATGCCTTGTTGCGCGGCCGGCGACGACGATGCTGAAGCTCGGTTCAGCGGGGTACGGGTGCTTTCCCGAAATTGCAAGAGTGATTGGGGCTCTGATCGCGCTCTTGAATGCGGCCAGATTATACCGCCTCCCGGTATCCCGTTTGTCCATGGTGTTATTGCTGGCGTCATCGGCTGCGGCGCAAGGTCAATCGTCGGCTTGGGACAAGCGACCGGAGTATAGACAAGCGGGTTACACCGAGTTGACCGGAGCGGATGCCGCTCGTTTCCTGGTGGGCAATTCCGTGATCGTTCCCGAAGAGAAAGACGGAACGATGATCGCATCCCAGAAGCAAATCTATTACTTCCTCGACGACCACGCGATGTATCAGTGCGGAACGGCGGGCGGAACGCAGTGTTTTATTGGATCCTGGTCCGTTGCCGGCGACGAAATATGCCTCGACGTCGGTGGTTGCATCAAGCCTTTCGTCGTTTTGAGGTCGCCGCGATGGGAAGATTGGGAACGTCAGGCTGGCAGGCTTGGTATTTATCTGACCAACAATCATGTCGCTTATGAAGTGGTCAAAGGCAATTGGACCGCCGGCCCGCTGTTCGATTCTCGTATGTCTGGCCACCCAATTGAACTAAATCGTGTCGACTTCGCGAAAGAGGTGGCCGCGGCCGACCGATTCAACCTGCCCAATGGGCAGATTCGCGTTTACGGCTCGCGCGCGCTTTCCTTGCTGATCGGCAACACGTTTCTCTCCAAGGACGCTGAGGCGGCCATGAAGAGTGATCCGGAAAATTTCTGTCCGAAAGAGGGCGAGTATTATTCTCCGGATGGAACCGTCATTCATTTCACTTGTGACGGGTCCCCGAAGCATAGCTGGTGGACAGGAATCACGCATTGGAAAGTCGTCTCGGGGCTCTGGTGTGGCACTTATTTCGATCATGTTGAAGATTTTGAATGCAAGCAGGCCGTCGTGACAGCAGTCCCGGCACCGCAGAGTGCGGACGGAAAGATCCGGATACTGGACTACGGCGGTAGCGGCCTCATTGATAATTCGCGGACTGCCTATTCCGGGAACGTTTTCAAATTCAGGTTCGACGGCCGCAACAAATGACCTGATGCCGTTGAACCGATCAATCAATCAATTTGCAGGGTAGGAAATCATCGCCATGGCACAAGATAATCCGCCGCCGGTTCCGGTTCAGCATAAGTATACGGTAGAGGTAAACCGGCAGGCGTTGGGGTTCGCGACCTACACCCTGCGGCGCGATGGCGAACCAGTGCCGGGCTTTGTGGGGTTGAGCGGGGGCTGGGATGACACGACGCCCGTGCCGAACAATACATACGATGGAACGTTTCACGGCGCTTATGGCGACGGTTCACCGTCTTGGAGCCTCGATCCGGCTTTCCTCCCAAAACGCGACGGCATTCTGCTTCATTCGGACTTTGGATACGAATCTTCGAAGACCTCAGTTGGGTGTCTTGTCGCGCCGCCCAAGTTTCTGCAAAAGATAAACGAGCTGATTGGACAGGATAATATCAAGATCAATGAGTACAACGCCTTAATCGCGACGGGCGAATTTCCCGGTACACGACCCGTTCCCCCGGAGAGCCGCAACATCAAAATCTCGCTCACGGGAGAGGATCAGCCGGCGAACATCACGCTGTCGGCGATTACGACAGACGCAAACTCGCAAGATAAGAGTGGCAATTCGAACAGCTTTGTCAAATTGCAGCTCGGCCTGACGAAGCCCCTCTCCAAGGATGTATGGGTCTTCATCAAAGTCGACAATCCCGACGATACGAATCACACGGAGTTCACGAGTTCCAACTTCGACAAGAGTGTTTTGGTGCTCGACAGCAAAGGGAAACTCCTGACCGATCCCGGGGCCCCCCTAAACCTGGGGGACGGCAGTCAATCCGGCTACGTCGGTTACCAATTGGACATTATGGGCGATAAGGGTCTTGGGAGCCGCAATCCGGGCGATAGAAGCAAGAATGGGTTTTGGGTCCGCATTCCGGCCGGCCAGACCTCGGAGGAAATCGACGTCAAACCTGCCTACAAAAACACGCCAGGCCCGGCCCGGACCGAGACCTTCACGGTCGCCGACTACGGTATCGTGTACGATGGTGCGGTCAGGCGGGATGGTTCTGGGCGGGCGCCGACTCTTTACCAGGATGGCTTAAACGGCGCGGATGCTCATGCAAGCAACCTGCTGACCGGCGGACAGCGGGCGGGTGCATCTGTAGACTTTAAGATCACTGATGAGGCCACTAGCGCCAGCGGACTTTATAAGACATTCATCCTGCCGATTGTGCCAGCGCCGGGCCAGACGTTTGCATCCTACCGGGTCACTGGTGGATACAAATCTGCTGGTGCATGGACCTTCGACGTCGACCCCGACAAATCTCATACGCTCACGGCATATTATGCTATCGGCTCGGCGGGTCTTGATTATGTGGATGCATCGGTCCAGACGCTTGACGGTCGCAAGAGCTCGCTGACGCTTAATTCTAGATCTGGAGATGGCTTCACGGTCTATTCAATCGACCCGAAGCAGCTCCAGGGGACCGAAGGTCAGATCACTATTGAGGCTAAACGGGACGACCCCCACGGCTTCACGTTCAGCGTCGATGATCCAGCACAACAGCCGTTAAGCCCAACGCCAAACCTGATCAGGTCACCAGACCAGCTGGATCAGCTTCAGGCCAATTTCACGCCAGGAGGCACCGGAACGCCGAATACAACAACGTGGAACTACGACAACGGCGTGACCACGATCACGACCACGGATGCGACAGGGAACGTGATCTATCGTGAAATCGATAATGCGGACGCAACGCGCGAGGTCGAGATCTATCAGATCACCGACCAGCCTTTCACTTCATCCGATCGGATGTACGATGCCAACAGCAACGTGACATCGACGACTTTGTACAAGGCGAACGACACCGCCTATCTCTCAGGGACCGGTATCCTCAACGCGGATGGTACGACGACGGTTTCGCTAGTCGACGCCTCAGGCGTGATCGCAGGGTTTGAGGTCGACTATCCCTTTGTGTACATGACCTATCAGTTTGGCCCGAAGGCGGTGACCCTCTATACAACGGCTGGACAACCGTTTCCAGCTGTTGAAAGCGACTACGGTCCCGCCGGCGACCTTCAATTGCGCAAATATTTTGATGCGACCGGTGCGGTCTACGAAACCGAAACCGTGACGATCACGCCTGATGGCTGGACCGTCGGCAACTTCTACGACGTAACCGGCACGTTGATCGAAACCAGGGTCACCGGCCTCCAGGGCCGGCCCTATACCGCCACCGATACGACCTACGATTCTTTTGGGAATATCGTCCTGATCACGCGCTATGGCGCAGATGGCAGCGTCTACGAGACTGGCACCGTTGCCGTCGCTTCAAACGGGACGACCACGACCGTCTACGACGACGTCTCCGGCGCGCTCGCCGAACAAGACGTCGTCAATTCCGACGGCTCGAAGCAGATATCGATTTTCAATATCGTGGGCGAGCCATACTCTTCAAGCGTCACCAATTACGATCCCTACGGCAGGATCACCTCGCAAACGTTCGATTACGCGGGCGGCAACATCTATCAATCCACGACATACGATCCGACCACCGGTAACACCACGATTCTGACCTACGATATCTCAGGCAATCTATCCACGAAGGAGATCGATAACGGGACTCGGGATATCACGACCTATGGCATCACGGGTGAGCCCTATTCGTCCATGGAAGTGCTTTACGATTTCGAAGGCAATGTGGTCTCACAGAAATACTACAACAATGACGGCACCAGTGAGGTCATCCAGTATCCGCTGCCTTATGCGTCGGGTCCTAAGACGGATACGATCTATAATGCCGACGGCAAGTTGACATCTCAAGCCATTTTCAACACCGACGGCTCGGTCGCCTCTACCCAAACCGTCGTCTGGAATGCCGACGGTTCGTCGACCGTCCAGTACCGGAACGGTGCGGGTCTGCTGACCAGCCAGGAGATCGATGGCGCGGACGGATCGCGCGACGTGACCGTTTATGATGCGCCCGGCCAAACGCTGCCGTCGACCGAGGATGTCTACGACGCGTCACAGACCCTGCTCTCGACGACGGTCAGAAATGCCGATGGCTCCAGGAACGAGACGATCTTCGGCATTACCGGCCAGATTTATGTAACGGCGCAGACATTCTATGATCCGAGCGGCGAGGCGACCGCGCAGAACTTCTCCGACTCCAACGGAATGCTGGTCCAGTCGGATGCCATCGCGCACGCGGCGGACGGCTCAACGATCACCAGATTGTTCGACGGAAGCGGCGTCTTGACAGGCCAACAGGTCGTTAATGCTAACGGTAGTGCCGATTTCACCGCCTATGGCGACAGGGGCATTTCCTATGTGAAATCGGTCTCTCATTTTAGCACCACCGGCGCACTGGTCTCCGAAACGTTTTATAATGGCGACGGCTCGGTGCAACAGATCGAAACGGTGACGTCGAATTCCGACGGCTCCGGTACGACCGACATCACTGACGCCGGCGGCCATTTGACCAGCCGCACCACCACCGCCGCCGACGGCTCGAGTGAGGTGTTGAACTATGGGCCGGCGACCAGTGTCCAGTCCGACACGTTCTACGACGCCCTCGGCAACGTGCGTTCGGCAACGATCTACAACGGTGACGGAACTGTCAACGAGACCGAAAGTGTAACAGCCAACGCCGACGGCTCGACGATCACCAGCCTTTTCGACGCAACGGGTACGCTCGTCCGGCAGAGCGTCAAGAGCGCCGACGGTTCCGGCACGACGACGGTATTTGGCATCACCGATGAACATTATCACTCCACCGTCGAGGCGATTGACGCCAACGGCGTTACCGTCAGCGATAGCTATCTCAACAACGATGGAACCCGTGACGTCGTCACCTATCCGGTCAACGGTCCATATGCGCAGTTGGACAGCCACTACGACGCGAGCGGAGTGCTCCTGACCAAGCAATTGTTGAACGATAGTGGCGTCATCGTCCTGACGGGGGCCGTTACCACCAATACGGAGGGATCGGTCACGACCCGTTACGTCGATTCAACCGACACCCTTGCCGAGATCGAAGTCGATCGCGCGGACGGCACGAGCAGCATCACGAACTATGGCGTCACTGGCGAGCCCTACACTTCGACGCAGACCGAATACGATGCGACCGGGAACGTCACGTCCGCGAGTTACTTCAATGCTGACGGTTCGCTCTATCAGTCCGAGACCGTCATGGCGAACACCGACGACGGGTCCACGACTCTGAATTTCTATGACGCTACCGCAACCTTGCTGGAGACCGATGTCGACGCCGCCGACGGTAGCCGCGATGTCGCCATCTTTGGCATTGCCGGCCGGAACTATACGTCAACCGACAGCCAGTATGATGCCAGCGGAACCCTGCTGTCCCAAACCCGCAACAACGCCAACGGCACACGCGATGTTCTGAACTGCGGAATATCAGATCCGAACTTTGCCTCGTCCGACAGCTACTATGACGCGACCGGAACGCTGCTGACCAAAACGCTGCTGAAAGCCGACGGATCAACGTATCTAGTCGGAACAGCGATCACCGACGCAGGCGGCGTGGTCACGATCGACTATCCGGACGATTCCAGAAATCTCCTAAGACAGGAAATCGACAATCCCGACGGATCGCGGGAAGTCCAGATCTACCAGATTACCAGCGAGCCCTACACATCCACGGATACGCGCTATTACGGCTCCGGCAATGCTGGAGTCGAGACATTCTATAACAGCGATTACTCAGTCTACCGGACAGACTATTTCAATTTCAATAGCGACGGCTCCGGAGGCGAGGCCTTCTACGATTCCAACTTCAGATATCAGGAGCAGGACACGTTTTATTCTGACGGGTCCAAGGAAGTCTATCTCGCCAACAGCCCACAGCCATATGCTGACACCGATAGTATCTACAATCCGGACGGCTCGCTTGCCTCTGCAACCGTCACGAATTCCGACGGGTCGACCCGAGCGGACGTGTATGGGATCAAGAACGAGCCGTATGTATCGACGAGCACACTCTACAATTTCGCCGGCCAGCTATCCTCGGTCACGCGGCTAAATGCCGATGGCTCGGTCTATCAGATCGGAACGCTGGCGTCGCAGGCAGCGATCGGTACGTATACGATCAACTACGTAAACGCTGACGGTGTTTTGGCAAGCGTAGAAACGGCCCGTATCGACGGAACGTCATCGATTACCACCTCTCTGATCACGGGCGAGCCTTACGTGTCGGCGACCAGCAACTACGACGCAAATGGCAACCTGACGTCGGAAACGTTCTTCAACGCAGACGGTTCGACTTATTCGTCTACCCATTCCGTCTACGATGCCGGCGGTCATTTTGTTGCCGAGGCATTCTTCAACGGCGACGGATCGGTCGATCACACGATCAACGTGTCGAACATCGTGACGACAACCAACTATTTCGACGCGGGCGGCGCTCTGGACCATAAGACCGTTGCTAACGCCGACGGAACGAACTCGCTCATTCAATATGGCATTGCGGGGCAGACCTATTCGTCGACCGAACGAGACTTCGACGCCAGCGGAACGCTCACTCAACTGACTTCGTTCGAGGCCGATGGTTCGCGCCAAGTCGATGCCTACGGCATTACCGGCCAACCTTTCGCCAGCACGCAGAGCGATTATGATGCGAGTGGTCGTTTAAGCTCCGAAAAATTCTACAAGGCCGACGGGACCGTCTACCTCGTGCAAGATTCGGTCGTGAACGCGGATGGATCGACAACAACCACGGGCATTGACAGCACAGGGCTGGTCGTCAGCAGGACGATCCAGAACACCGACGGGACCAGCATCGATTACGCCTACGGAATCACGGGGCAGGCCTATGCCTCTACGGTCAGCGACTACGACATCAACGGTAGCCTGACATCTGAGACATTCTACGCCGCAGATGGCTCCGTTTATCAGACCGAGGTTGCTACCACGGACGCGAACGGTACGACGACCAGCACCCTCACGGATGCTGACGGATCACTTGCCAGCACAAATGTCGTCGCCGCCGACGGCTCGAATGTGCTGACAATCTATGGAATCGTCGGCAAGCCCTACACGTCGATGTCCGCGTTGTATGGCGTGAACGGAAACCTGACCTTCGAGACGTTCTACAAGGCGGACGGCTCGATCTATGAGACGGACCGAGTCACCGAGACCGCGAATACGGACGGTTCGACGACGGTGACGTATGTCAGTTCCAACGGAACGACGACGACCTACACCTACAATGCGGACGGCACGCCGGGTAACATTTCCCCCTCGGTGGCGGTCGCGATCAACAGCAATGATATCAATGCCGCTAATCCAACCGGACTGGTGACTTTCACATTCAGCGAGGCTCCGACGGCTTTTACTCTGGCCGACACCAGCGCGGTTGGCGGATCGCTCTCGAATCTCAGCGGCTCCGGTACTAGCTATACCGCGACCTTCACGGCGGCGGCTGGCACCGACATCAACAACGCATCTGTATCAGTCACTGCGGGAAGCTGGCAGGAAACCAACGGCAATCCGGGTTCCGGCAGCAGCACTTCGCCGTTCACGGTCGACACGGTGACGCCGACCGTTGCGGTTGCGATCAACAATAACGACGTCAACGCCGCTAATCCGACCGGGCTGGTGACCTTCACGTTCAGCGAAGCGCCGACCTCATTCAGCCTTGCCGATACCAGCGCGGTTGGTGGATCGTTGTCCAATCTCAGCGGCTCCGGCACCAGCTACACCGCGACCTTTACAGGGGCGGCCGGTACCGACATCAACAACGCATCTGTATCAGTCACTGCGGGAAGCTGGCAGGAAACCAACGGCAATCCGGGTTCCGGCAGCAGCACTTCGCCGTTCATGGTCGACACGGTGACGCCGACCGTTGCTGTTGCGATCAACAACAACGACGTCAACGCTGCGAATCCGACCGGCCTTGTGACCTTCACGTTCAGCGAGGCGCCAAACTCGTTCAGCCTGAGCGATACCGCTGCGGTGGGTGGAACACTGTCCAATCTCAGTGGTTCCGGCACCAATTATACGGCAACCTTCACCGCGGCTGCTGGCACGGACATCAACAACGCGTCAGTGTCCGTGACCGGGGGAAGCTGGCAGGAGACGAATGGCAATCCAGGCGCCGGTGGCGGTACCCTGCCTTTCACGGTCGATACCTTGACGCCCACGGTGGCGGTGGCGATCAATAGTACCGACCTCAATGTAGCGAGTCCGATCGGTCTTGTGACCTTCACGTTCAGTGAAGCGCCACTTTCGTTCAGCCTTGCGGATACCAGCGCAGTTGGTGGGACACTGTCCAATCTCAGCGGAACCGGCATCAGCTACACTGCGACTTTCACGGCGTCGGCCGGAACTGATACCAACAACGCTTCGGTCTCCGTCACCACCGGAAGCTGGCAGGAAGGGAACGGCAATGCTGGGGCCGGCGGCGGCACCTCGCCCTTCACAGTCGACACAGTCACGCCGACCGTTTCTGTTGCGATCAACAGTAGTGACGTTAACGTGGCGAATCCGACCGGCCTCGTGACCTTCACGTTTAGTGAAGCGCCAACCGCCCTTACCCTTGCCGACGTCACCGCAATTGGCGGAGCGCTGTCCAACCTCAGTGGTTCTGGTACGAGTTATACGGCAACCTTCAGCGCTGTTGCCGGCACCGACATCAACAATGCCTCGGTTTCCGTGACTGCGGGAAGCTGGCAGGAAGCAAACGGCAATCAGGGGGCCGGCGGCGGAACCTCGCTGTTTACCGTGGACACCCTGACACCCGCGGTTAGCTCGATCTCGACTTCACCGAGCAGCGGCGACGAGAATACAGGCAACATTGTTCATCTCATGCTCACGATGAACAAGACTGTGTCGGTGACTGGTACTCCCGCATTGGCTCTGAACGACGGCGGAACCGCCGTTTATCAATCGGGTTCTGGCTCCAACAATCTCGTGTTTGCCTACACCGTCGCGAACGGTCAGAACACGTCGGCACTGGCGGTGACCGGCAACAATCTGAACGGATCCAGCATCGCGATCACCGATGCGGATGGAAACGCAGCGGATTTGACGGGCGCGGATACGACGTTCCCCGGCCTCAAGATTGGCGCCACAGTGTCGTCCGTGACGGCTACTCCATCGTCGGGCGATCTGGGACCCGGCAAAGTCATCACCCTGGCGGTGACCACCTCCGAGCCTGTCACCATCACCGGCGGTACGCCGACTTTGTCGCTCAACGACGGCGGGGTCGCGACCTACAAGAGCGGCTCAGGTACCAGTGTCCTGAATTTCTCCTACACTGTCGGCGCGCTCGGATCAGGCCAGAACACAGCTGCACTGGCGGTGACCGGCTTTAACGCGAACGGCGCGACTATCTATGACTCTGGCGTCCTCGCCGATACCGCAGATCTCACCGGCGTAACCTCGTTCGTCGCGGGCCCGCAGATCGATACGACCGCGGCGACGGTGTCTTCGGTCGTAACCAATCCCGCTACCGGCGACCTCGCGGCGGGCCAATCGGTTACGCTGACGGTCAACTTCAGTGAGAGTGTTGTCGTCACAGGCTCTCCCCTTGTGTCGCTGAACGACGGGGGGAAGGCAACCTATGTGGGTGGTTCGGGCTCGAACGCTCTGACATTCACCTATACGGTGGCTGCCGGCCAGAATACGCCAGATCTCACCGTAACCGCGCTCAGCGCCAATGGGGGAACCATCAAGGATGGCGCCGGCAACAACGCTGTCCTTACAGGCGCTGTGACCAACCCTGCTGGCATTCTGCAAATCGACACCAAGGCACCGTTGGTGACGGAGAAGCTCGTCAGCGATACGGGGGCATCCGCGAGCGACAAGATCAGCAGTAACGATGCGCTGAGTGGTGGAGGCGATGCCAACGCAACCGTTCAGCTCACGATTGACGGCGTCAGCAGCGCAGTAACCGCAACAGCCAGCAGTACCGGCGCCTGGACCTTCACACCGGCCGGCCTTGCCGACGGATCGCACACGGTCGTCGCAAGCGAAACCGACGGTGCCGGCAACACTGCTACGGCGTCTCTTGCGTTCACGCTGGATACGACCGCGCCCACGGCAACCGCGATTGCTGCCAATCCTGCGAATGGCGATCTCGATGCCGGCAACGCTGTCTCGCTGACCGTGCAGTTCAGCGAGGCGGTTTACGCGACCGCGACCTCTTATCTGTTGCTGAATGACGGTGGCAAGGCGACTTACGCCGGCGGTTCGGGCTCAACCACGCTGACCTTTACCTACACGGTGGCGGCCGGTCAGAACACGGTCAATCTCGCCGTCACCGGCCTCAGCACCGGACTGACCGACGTCGCAGGCAACGCGGCACTTTTGGCCGGCGCGGCGACCAATCCGGGCGGCACGCTGCAAATCGACACGACCGCGCCGAAGATTACCTCGATCGCGACCTCGGGCAGCGGGATCGTTGCGGGCAAGGGTGACCTTGGGCCAGGCAAGACCGTGACCCTTACCAGCAATTTCGGCGAGAACGTGCTCGTCAATACCGCAGGCGGCGTTCCGACGCTTGCGCTCAACGACGGTGGTACCGCGACCTACGCAGGCGGTTCCGGATCCAGCTCGCTAACCTTCGTCTATACGGTGGGCGCGTTGGGCAGCGGTCAAGACATCGCCGATCTGAAGCTTGCGACGACTGGCGCCGTAAGCCTGAACGGCGGCCTGATCACTGACGTGGCCGGCAATGCGGCAGTGTTGACAGCGGCCAACAACTACAATCCCGTTGGAGTTCTTCAGATCGATACCACGGCGCCGACCGTCACGACGGTGGTGTCATCGCCCGCAACCGGGAATGTCACCACCGGCCACGTGGTCAAGATTACGCTCAGTACCAACGAGGCCGTGAGTGTGAGCGGAACCCCGCAATTGTTTCTCAACGATGGTGGGGTCGCGAACTACGATGCCGCGCACTCGACATCCAAAGCGCTAGTCTTCAATTATACGGTGGCAGCCGGCGAGGTTACGACCAGGCTCGCCGTCAGCGGCATCGAAGTGCCTACGGACTCTGCGATCGCCGATCTGGCGGGCAACACTGCGACTCTCAGCGGCGCTGCCGTCAGCCTCGGTGTCCAAATCAATACCACCAGCACCGGCCCTGCCGGGCCGGCTATCGGCAACCTTACTCTCAGCGGTAGCTCGGATGCCGAGCTGTTTGGCGCATCATCCGCCAACGTGACCTTTGCGTCCGGCAGCACCGGCACTCTCAAACTTGACGCTTCCACTCAGTTTGCCGGCACGGTGGCGGGTCTTGCGCTTGGCAATTATATCGACTTCGCCGATCTTGCGTATCAAGGCAACAGCTCGCCCGTTTATAGTTCGAGCGGCACCAACACCGGCACTCTCGCAGTGACCGAAGGCGGAAACACCATCAACGTCGCTCTGCTAGGCAACTATTTCGCGAGCTCCTTTGTGGCATCAAGCGATGGACATGGCGGCACCCTCGTGACCGATCCACCACCGCCACCCTCACAGATGCTATTTCTGCCAATGCATGCGTAATCGTTGCGATGCGAATGCAGCTTGGGATGAATGAAAATTCGAGGTTGCGTCTTCAAGTCACCGACCGTGGTGCCAGGTGCGGGCACGGCGTCCGCTCGACGGTCCTTTATTTGCAACGGGCGAAGACGCTCTTGACCGAAACTTGAACACGATGGCGGGGGACCCCGGCCATGCACATGCCACCGATCCAGGGCTTTCGGTTCTGGTGGCACTGCTGCATTTTCACGGCATCGGCGCGGATGCCGAGCAGTTGCGCCACCGATTTGGCACCAACACGATCGGTATTCCCGACATGCTCCGCTGCGCCAAGGATCTTGGCCTTAAGGCGCGAGCCTACCGGACCAGTTGGGACCGGCTGGCAGCGACCCCGCTCCCGGGAATCGCGGTCTTGCGCGATGGCTCATTTCTTCTGCTCGGCAAGGTCGGGGACGACAAGGCGATCGTCCAATTCCCGACCGAATCGCGTCCACGCATGGTGACGCAGGCGGAATTCGAAGCGATATGGGACGGCCAGCTTCTATTGATGACGCGCCGGGTGGGGCTGCTCGATCTCTCGCGTCGCTTTGATGTCACCTGGTTTCTCGGCGCCATCCACAAATACCGCTACATACTCGGCAGAGTGCTGGTCGCCTCGTTCTTTCTTCAGTTGTTCGCCCTGATCTCGCCCCTGTTCTTCCAGGTCGTTATCGACAAGGTGCTGGTACACCGCAGTATCAGCACGCTCAACGTGCTGATGATCGGTCTCGTGACGATCTCGGCCTTCGAGACCATTCTTGGCCTCATACGCACCTACGTGTTTTCTCATACCACCAACCGCATCGACGTTGAACTCGGCGCTCGCTTGTTTCGCCATCTGCTGGCGCTGCCGATCGCCTATTTTCAGGCGCGGCGGGTGGGTGACTCCGTCGCCCGCGTTCGTGAGCTGGAGAACATTCGTAATTTCCTTACCAGTTCCGCCCTGACGCTGATTATCGATCTGTTCTTCACTTTCGTATTTCTCGGGGTGATGTTTATCTACTCGCCGTTCCTGACCTTCGTGGTGTTGGGTTCGTTTCCCTTCTATATCGGCATTTCAGCGCTGGCGACGCCGCTGTTCCGGCGCCGTCTCGATGAGAAATTCGAGCGCGGAGCCGAGAACCAGGCGTTTCTGGTCGAGAGCGTCACCGGGATCGAGACGCTGAAATCGATGGCAGTCGAACCGCAGATGCAGCGGCGGTGGGAAGAGCAGCTCGCCGGCTACGTTGCCGCGAGTTTCCGGGTGCTCAACCTCAACAACACCGCGAGCCAGCTTGTTCAGTTCGTCAACAAGCTGGTGAGCGCCGGTGTACTTTATTTCGGCGCGACGCTGGTGATCGACGGAACCCTTACGGTTGGTGAACTCGTGGCCTTTAATATGCTCTCCGGGCGGGTCAGCGCGCCGGTGCTTCGCCTTGCCCAGATTTGGCAGGACTTCCACCAGGCGCGATTATCGGTAGCCCGCCTCGGCGATATTCTCAACACGACGCCGGAGCCGATCTATAATCCAAGCCAGACTGCGCTGCCTTCCATTCGTGGCGATGTGGTGTTCGATCACGTCACTTTCCGATACCGCATCGACGGACCGGCCGTACTTCATGATGTCAGCTTCAGCATGCCCGCCGGTCAGATCGTCGGTGTCGTCGGTCCGTCCGGTTCGGGAAAGAGCACGCTCGCCAAGCTGATCCAGCGGCTTTATGTCCCCGAGAGCGGTCGCGTTATTGTCGACGGTATTGACCTTAATGTTGTCGATCCGGCTTGGCTGCGCCGCCAAATCGGTGTCGTTCTTCAGGAGAATGTGCTTTTCAATCGCTCGGTGCGCGACAATATCGCGCTTGCCGACCCGGCCATGCCGATCGAGCGGGTTATCGCAGCATCCCAGCTCGCCGGTGCCCACGAATTTATTCTCGAATTGCCGAACGGTTACGACACCGTCCTGGGTGAGCGCGGTTCGAGCCTGTCGGGGGGGCAGCGTCAACGCGTGTCGATTGCTCGCGCTTTGGTGATGGATCCCCGTATTCTGATCTTCGATGAAGCGACCAGCGCGCTCGATTATGAGAGCGAGCGGATCATTCAGCAGAACATGCCGCACATCGCAAAAGGGCGGACGGTCTTTATTGTCGCGCACCGGCTGTCGACAGTACGTCAAGCCGACCGCATCATGACCATCGAACGCGGCCGGCTGGTCGAGGACGGAACCCACGACGAGCTGATCAATACCGATGGGCGCTATGCGTCGTTGCATCGATTGCAGGCGGGTATCCATGAAGTCCGCTGAAACGGCAGCCACCGTACCTGGGGTGCCCAAGCCACCTGGCAAGGACGAACTCGCGTTCCTGCCGGCCGCTCTTGAAATCGTTGAGACTCCGGTACCGCCGCTGGCTGGCGCTATCGGCGGCACCATCATTGCGCTTTTTTGTATAGCACTGGCCTGGGCCTCGCTGGGCCAGATCGATATCGTTGCCTCCGCCTCCGGGAAGATCATCCCGACGGGCCGCACCAAGGTCATCCAGCCGTTCGAAACCGGGGTCGTTCGCGCCATCCGGGTTCGCGACGGCCAGGCCGTCAAGGCAGGCGAGGTTCTGATCGAACTCGATCCGACCATCAATGAAGCCGAGCTTCGGCATGTTCAGGGCGATCTCCTCACAGCAGAACTCGATATCGCACGGCTGACGGCGGCCCTCAGCGAGAGCGCGGACCCGGTCGCCAGCTTTCAGCCGCCGGCGAGCGCAGGTGCAGGGCTGGTAGCGATGCAACGCCAATTTCTAAGCCGTCAGATGGATGAACAGCGTGCCAAGCGCGCGGCACTGGACCGTCAAAGAGGGCAGAAAGAGGCCGAGCTTGCGACCGTTTCCGCCTCGATCAACAAACTGGAAACGGTACTACCCGTTCTCCAGCAGCGAGTAGACATCAAGCAGACTCTCTATGCTCGTGACATCGGCTCGAAGGTCAACTACCTGGAAATACTGCAAGCGCTCATCGAAGCGCAGCAGGAACTCGCCGTGCAAAAAAGCCGCGCTCACGAGGCCGAAGCGGCTCTGGCCGCCATTATCGAGACACGGCAGCAGGCAGTCGCAGAGTTCCAGCGCACACAGTTCGGAGAGTTGGTGGAGGCGCAACGCAAAGCCGCGGGCTTCCGCGAGGACATCGCCAAGGCGACGCAGAGGACTCAGCTTCAACTGCTCACGGCACCAGTTGACGGCACCGTGCAACAGCTTGCGGTGCATACCGTCGGCGGCGTGGTTACCCCTGCTCAGGCGTTGCTGGTGGTGGTTCCGGACGACAGTCATCTTGAGATCGAAGCCATGGTCTCAAACCGCGACATCGGCTTCGTCCGGGTAGGCCAGGACGCCGAGATCAAGATCGACACTTTCAGCTTTACTCGCTACGGGCTCCTTCACGGTCGCGTGCTAAGCGTCTCGCAGGACGCCATCACCCGCGACAAACCGCCGGACAGGCAAGGTGACAGGACACCCGGCTCTGAAACCAGCACCAGCGAGCCCAAGGGGCAGGAACTGCTCTATGCGGCGCGTATCTCGCTCGACCGCACCCAAATGCAGGTCGAGGACAATGTGGTCAATCTATCACCTGGGATGGCCGTTACCGTTGAGCTCAAGACCGGCTCGCGGGCAGTCATCACCTATCTCCTTTCGCCGCTGCTTAGATACAAGCAGGAGAGTTTGCGTGAGAGGTAACCGTCCTTCTACGGTGATGCATAACATACCGAGGCGGGATCGCCGTGAGGCTTTGAGATCAGCCCACGGACGGCGTTCGGCGTACTGGCGGCTTTGCGTGAACATCGATCATATCCGCGGCTAGCGGACTATTTGTTAAGGCGCTCAAAGATGTGGAGCCTCAACATTCATCCAACAATGTTCTGAAGGAATCTGCTCACAGGTTGTTGCCGAGATGACGTATTCATAGCCGTTCGTCTTGTGCATTCTGCGCTAAGTCATTCAATTTTATCGAAACAATGAGTTTTACAACAACGTTAGATTGTCATATCTTTTTGAAGTGATTTTTCCAAAGGCTTCGGACTCTTTTTTTGAATTGCAGATGTCATCGCCAAACAAACACGAAACATCGCCCGGCGAAGATCGGGCAATTGCTAGATTGCGGACCGCGTATGAATTGATGGGCTCCGTGATGCCCGAACGGGCCGTTCGCAACCAGCAAGAAAATTCTCATCAAAAGACCGAAAACCCACTGACTACGACTCTTAAGCGTCTACCCGTTTATCAGTCGCCTCTTTGGTGGCTAGGGCTTTGACATCACTTTCACGCAGGACCGACCGCAAGCCGGGCCAAAACCGATCCATGTAAGCTCGAAGCGCTTTTCGCGTTTTCACGCGTGCTATCCAATAGTCTCGATAAGTTTCATTCCAGAGCGCTCGCTGTGTTTTTGATAGCCGCCGACTCTCGAAGAATTTGATCCGGATTAACAATGCACAGAACCTATCAATAAGCTCAATCATTTCGTTTTCTTCGGCGCTAAGTTTATTCGAGTCGGTCTTTAGCCGCTCCTCTAGAATCGGCTCGATGAGAGCATACGCAACATCGTTTGCTATCAAATTGCGCACCGCAGCAATACCTTCGTCCTTCCAAAATTCCGCGTAGAGCAATCTGTAACTCTCGATCCACGCTGCCTGCACGGTCTTCCGGTGATAAAAGAAATACGTCACCCACGTTGCGACGGCCCCCGCCGCGAGAGATGCGCCGCCAAGAAGTGGCCCCAACCAAGGACCGACATCGCGAAGTACCGCAACTATCTGTAAGAGGACTGACATTTCTAGATAAGAGCCGATCGAAAATGTAATCAATTATAGAGCAACAGCTTGCTGCCCAAAAGCCCAGCATCCCTCCGGAATCAAATTATCCTACCTGCGTCGCTTGACGTCCGAAGTGCCGTCACCAATTGCCTCGGCTTGAGTCAAGCACCGTGCGACCCATCATGGCCTGTTATTAATGAGGGCTTCACGCAGGATCGCCGAGAGCACCTGGGTATCCATCGCCGGCGACGCCTGCGTCCCGTTGGGCCCCGGCACCGGCCGACCCAGGGTAAGGATGAGCGTATTGGTATCCTTGCGCTGACCGGAGAGAAACGTCCCGGCGAGCGGCGCCGTGACCCGGACGAGCTTCCATGCCGGGGTCACGCTTCCCGTGCTTGTGATGTAGAAACTGACCGTCTCGCTGATGAGATTGACGGGGTCATACTTTGCGGGCACCGGCAGCGGTTTTGCCTTGTCAATGGCGGTGGTCTGGTCGGCGCAATCCTGCATAGCCGCGGCCATTCTGTTGGTCGCCTTGATGACCTCGTCCCTTGCGGCGTTTGTGGCGTTCAATGCGGCATCCGAGCCCTTCTCATCGGAAGCCTTGTCGGCTTCGACGACGTGACTGGACACATTTGCGGAAAGGGCGATCGCGTCGAACTGATGTTTTGTGACGGGGCCAAGGCAAGATCCGTCGAGTGAAGCGAGCGCGATGCCGTAGCGCGGCTTGACGATGTTGTTGATGATAGCCTGAGTCTTCGTCTCCACCGCTGTCGCTTCGACACTGTTCGCGACAATCTTTTTGATCCTTTCAAGGTCCGCAATGTGTTTAGTATTGTCGCCCAGGATATTGGCGCTCGGCACTCTCGAGAGGTCGAGGGGAATATTGAGCTTGTTCATGATGCTCTTCGCCTGAAGATCGGTCTTTGGCGCCTTGGCGATCACGTCTTCGAGCGTTCCGGGCAAATCCGCTTTGGCCGCACTGTTCACCTTTGGCGACGGAGTTACAGCAAGGCGTGGCAAGTCGACCTTGGGAATTGCGGGTGGCGGCCCAGAATTCGGTCCAATATTTTTGCCGGGATAAAGAATCCCCGTCTCAACCGGCTTCAACGCACTATCGAGCAGCGACTCCAAGCCGAGATCGCTTTCGAGCAGCAGGCCCGGCAAGACACGACAGAAATCATAGTTCGGGCCATTCATCTCACCCTGGTTGAACTCAGTCTGGATATCGGAAAACGACACCAGAAAATCGATGTCCTCGGTCCGTACCGCTTGCGTGGTAACGCCAGCCCCGACACCGAGCGTAAAGGTCTGGCTTACATTGTTGATGGTGCGAAGCGGCGTCGTGACTGACGCGCCCGGATTGAGGCTGATGCTGTCGTCGACGACGACCGTGAGATGGATTTTCGCTGCCCACGACCGCAAAAACAGAAAGGGCCGCGCGCCATTGCTGAACTGCTTGTTGGCTTTTCTCAGCACAACGTTGAACAGGTCGCATTTGACGCGTTTGATGACCTCATTGACATCGACCTGGGCTGCGCCGTCCCGGTAGGGGACTTTCACGCAACTGCCGAAGCAAAACACACACAGCCCTACCAGGAGGGCCTTCCAATACACCAGCACGCGCAAGTCGAGCCCCCTCACGCAAACAAATCGAAAATTTAATCGCGCCGTCTAATCAAATGTCCGCCGAAAAAGCCATTCTCGTACAGGTTGTAACCGATAGTGCCGCCTCAACATGCTGCTGTCAATTGGCGACAACGGCTTAGTTGACGTCCTGACCAAGCTTGATCGCGCGAAGGCAGCTGAATCCGTCGACCCGCAAAACGCAGCCCTCCGCCACGGCGTCCGCTAGAAAGTGGTCGGTTGCGACCGGTTGCCAATCAATCCCGCTGATTCCGAGCCGATTCCCAAACCTTCTTGTCCACGGTCCGAACGGAGTTCGATAAATCTATATCTCCCTCAACTAACACAAAAAAGGAGATACCCATGAGCATCATCACCGTCGGAAAAAGACTCGTTCCCAGCGAGCAGATCGCGTTTGTCGAAACCTTCGACCCGTCCAGCAACCCGGAGTTCAAGCCGGAGAAGGATTACAAGGGGCGCATCGTCCTGCTCAATCGCGATATCGTGCTGATCGAACAGACGCCGCAGGCGTTCGCGACCGAGCATGAGTTGCATCTGTTTACGGAGGATAATGTTGCCGTCAATCAAAACATAGTCTTCAAGGTCGAGACCTTCGAGCCGACCGAAAGCTTCAAGCCGACAAAGCCCTACCAGACCCGCCTCAAATGGCGTGATCTCGTCGGCGAGGAGCAGAGCCAGCTTCTTGTCACGCCACCCGAAACGGTTATCGCCGAGATTCTCAACGCCAAGGTGGAGTTGGCGAACACGGCGAAGCGTCCTGCGCGGCGGCCAGCAAGGGGACGCGCTGGATCGCGCCGAATGGAGGCTTCCCGTACTCCCTGAGCGTGATCTGATCTACCTGTGACGAATGGATCGCCCTGTCGGCCAAAAGCCGACAGGGGCATTCTGTTGATGCAGACAATCGATCGTCTGGCACATCGGGCGAATATCCGGTGGAGTTCGGCGATTGCCGGTCACGGCGAAAGACCTGGACGGTTTATCGCAAACCGGATGTTCTGGAGATTGGTCATCACGACCGACCGCTCCGGCGTGCCATCCGCATGGATGGTGGCTAGAGCCAGAAACTCAGCTTCGAGTTCGCCAAGCTCGCGGCTGGTCAGCCGCATAAGTTCGACAATCGCAAGCATTCGCATCGGACCTCCTGTTCCGACCGCGCCAATCGCGGCCTTCTGACGGAGGCCCTTGCGACGGAGGAGGCGGATGCATCGCTTGCGACCGAAACGCAGTGGAGGAGTGCTTGCACTTGCAGCCACGAGCCGCCGAACGGTGCGAAAGGACCGACATGAAGGACGGGATTGGTGTGGTAGGATGGTGGAGCGAGATGCTGACAAGCCCGGACGAGCGGCAATGGCAAACAGACCGCAAGAATTTACGCGTCAGACCCAGGAATTAGCCTTGCTGAGACAACGGCACCTTTGCCCGTCATGTGGAACGCCGATCACGAAGATCGGGGAAGCGGGCCGTGCCGAACACGAGTTTGGGGAAGGTGCTCAGGCTCATCACATCAAGCACGTAAAGTTTGGCGGTACCAATCATCTCGATAATTGCGTCGTGATTTGTTGGTCGTGCCACTACAGCGTCCACGAAGGCGGAAACTACCGCTTCGGAACGGCCATAGGGACAGTGGAAGACTTTCCGCATTACAACGGACCAGATCAGGCCATCAGCGAGCGTTGATGGCGCGCCCGGCTACGCCGGTCGGGCAGCTATTGGCGAACGCTAGAAATCATGATCCCATCTCTGCCGATAGTGCTCGATGTCGTGCCATTTCAGTTTCGGGATGTCTTTTAGTGCGGCTCGCTGAATTAGGAACGTCATCAGATCCTCGAAGCCGGATGAACTTGGAAATACCTTTTCGCTCTTACAATACTCGTAACCTTCCATGAACTCTGTCAGAGGAAGCTCCTGACCCGACCGTGCAGGCGTCGTTACATACGTCGGACGGTGACGGAACTGTTGAACGCGAAACTCACACCAGATCGTGAAGAGACCTCGGGACAGCAAGTCGCGTCGCCACCAATAGTATTCGTAGACCATGAGCATCCAATACGCGCGGATCGCTCCCTCAAGCTTCTTGCGATCACCCGACGCTTCCAGCAGCCGTTTTTCAATGGCGATGTAGTCCCTGACGCAACTGGACTCGACGTCATGCTGCTTGAATTTATTATTCTGACTGAGCGTTCGCAACGCTACCGCGCCTCCGATCAGCAGGAGGAGAGTCTGCAAAGGCACGAAAAGGATATTGACCAGATAGTAGAAATCTCCGTTCAGGCTGTCCTTTGCGGGGTCCCTTGGGAGCACGCGATGCACGACATCCGGCGGCGGCGGCCGGTGCACCATATGGCGGTGCACCGGGCTGGGAACTGCGGGCCAGTAATTCCAGGATACTCTCGAAATCCCCACAACCAAGGTGACTAAAACGATCAAGAACCAGTAGCGATAAATGTAGGCCCTAATAAAACGAGCGGCTCTGGCGGACCAGATTCCGGTTGCCTTGCTCATTGTAATTCCCCAGCGACCGAAGGCTTTCGCGAGAGTGCCACACGCGGCCAGCGAGCCCAAGCAAGCCCGCCCCAACCAGTTTGCTCCTCCGATAATCCCATCTCGTGCCGCGCGGTACGCTCTCATGATCGCTGCCATAGCCCCGGCAATTTCGGCAGATACCCGTGCAGCAGCGCTCCTTATCCAAAGCTGAAGTCTGACAAATGGCATTGGTCAGTCCTCTCCGGACGCCGACCTGCTTGCTTGTCATTAGTCTATCTTAGGTTTAGGTCCGCACGAAAGCTGAAGTGCAATCGTCTTCCGAAAATCACCAGAAAAGTTTGGGCGCGTCCGGCTTCGCAGGTCGGGCTGTCGCGCGCCGAGCCCCAAGCGGTCTCGGCCCTTCGGGCTTCCACCCCTCGCGCAAGGTCATAGTGAACGCTTCGCCGGGGGCACTCGGCCCAGGGTCCCGCCGTTCCGGCGATCGCTATCACTGCCCCTGTCCCGGGTGCCGCTTTTAACCGGTCTCGGCGTCCGCGGGTTCACTCCGCTGCGCTCCGTCTGACACGCTATGTCTCGTGGCGATGATCCTGACGGACATCGCATGAAGCGGGGCCTGCGGCCCCCAGGCCGTCAAGGCCATGGCAAGCGACGCGGGGCGTATCCCCGTTCTTCCGCGAAAGAGCGCGTGCAGAACGGGTGATCCCCCTCAACCCCGCATCGGCCCTGACGGCCAACCCCCGCTCATTGGCGCGGGCCTAGTTCCGGTTGCATGCGCAACCGGCAACTAGGAGCAAGGGATGAAAGCCGATATTTATCAGAGGATCACCGATCAGATCGTTCGCGAATTGGAGAAAGGCGTCAGGCCGTGGCTCCAGCCGTGGAATGTTGAGCATGCCGCCGGGCGCATCACCCGTCCCCTGCGCGGCAACGGCGTTCCTTATAAAGGTATCAACGTTCTGATGCTGTGGTCAGCGGCGATGGAAAAGGGTTACGCCGCGCCGGTCTGGATGACCTTCAAACAGGCGAGCGAGCTAAAGGCCAGCGTCCGCAAGGGCGAGCATGGGAGCCTTGTGGTTTATGCCGACAAGATCATCCGCACCGAGACGGACGCAAAGACTGGCGAAGATTCCGAACGCGCCATTCCGTTTCTCAAGGGCTACACCGTGTTCAATGTCGAGCAGATAGACGGATTGCCAGATCATTATTACGCGAAACCTGCGCCACGCGTTGACACCATCACCCGGATCGAACGGGCAGAGGGCTTTCTGACCAACACGGGCGCGACCGTCCGGCATGGCGGTAACAAGGCTTATTACAATATCTCGCAAGACTTCGTGCAGTTGCCGCCGTTCGAAAGCTTCCATGACGCCGAAAGCTACTACGCGACCCGCGCCCACGAAATGACACACTGGACTCGGCATCCGTCGCGGCTGGATCGGGATTTCGGGCGCAAGCGTTTTGGTGACGAAGGTTATGCGATGGAAGAGTTGGTCGCCGAATTGGGCTCTGCGTTTCTGTCCGCCGATCTGGATTTGACGCCGGAGGTTAGGGAAGATCATGCGTCCTATATCGCGTCCTGGGTCAAGGTTTTGAAAGACGACAAACGCGCGATCTTCACTGCTGCATCCCACGCGCAACGCGCGGCGGACTTCCTTCATAGTTTGCAGACGACAGCGACCGCGCAGTCTGACGCCGCATGACCGATACCGGTTTCAGCAAATTCGCCTCGAATCACTCGCGTGATTCGAGGCGAAGAACGTGCGGTTTGATTGAGGCAAATGCATCCTCGTTGACCGCGCCCGCCGTGATGGCATGCTCATCGCGAAGGCAGAAGAAAGCCTGCCTTCGGGGTGTAAGAACCTCACCGATAGCGTTACGGCGTCACGACACGATGCCGTCTTTCGTCCCTATGGGCCGGGAGGCGGCGGCGAGTGGATTGCGCAAGCAACTCACTTGGATGTCCAAGCCTCACGGCCAAAGGCCGTCGCAGTCGTCTATCGGCGATTTCTTAACTCCCGTGCTCGCCAGTGGAAGGTTCTCTTCCCGGCGTCTTTCCGAAGCTTTCCGGAAGGGAGTTCGTGTGCAGCATTGCGTTTCTGTTTTCCTATGTCTCGTCGTTCTTTGCGCGGCACCCGCCGTGCTCGCCGAAAAATCCGCGACCAACGAATGGGCCGGTCAGATCATATCCGGCTATCAGGGAAAGCGCGTCGGCATCGGCACGTCGCAACCGGCCGCAACGCTGGATGTCTATCAGGGTGAAATCAAAATCGGCTCGACCGGCTCTGCCTGCACGGCCGAGATCGCGGGTGCGATGCGCTCAGAGAATGCCCACTTGCAATTCTGTGACGGCGCCGGCTGGCGAAATGTCAGCCTCGATAAGGCGCAATGAGGTGGACCGGCGGGCACTCGTGGGTTTCGATTGGCGCCCTGGCTGGCGTGATCCTTTGCTCGGCTGGCGCCCTTGCGCAAATCGCGGTGCCCAGCGGCTATTCCGCAGGAACGGCGGGCGCGAGTTGCGCGGGCCTCGGTCAGCAATATGCATGGCCGGACGCCAACGGCCAGATTTTGAAATGCGTATCCAACGTTTGGACGGTCGTTGGTCAATCGGTCGCGCCAGCGGGATCAGACGGCCAGGTACAATACAATAGTGCCGGAGTTATGGGCGCCGACCAGAATTTTAGTTACACCGCGAATACCGGCATATTGTCGCTGGGTACCAGTGCGGCAGCTCCAGGCGGTTTGCTGTTCGGTGGCATGAATGGCATTAGTTTTCCAACAACGGACGCTGCCGGCGGCGGCTCCATCGCGATTGGCTATCAAGCGCTGCGGACAGAAAATTCGCTGGCGAGCAAAACCTATGCGAACACTATTATTGGTTATGGTGCACTTTCGAGCGCCGGCATGACATCGGCTGCGACTAGCGATACCGCCCTTGGTTATAAGGCATTATTTTCTAATCAAACGGGTAGCAACAACACGGTCATGGGTTCAAATTCTGCTACAGCCGTAACAACGGCCAGTAGCAATACTGCTATCGGCAATCAGGCCTTGGGCCGCACCACTACGGGAAGCACTAATACAGCGGTGGGGAGTCAAGCGCTTATCGGTGCGGTTAGCAATTCACTGTTTGGAAGCGTCGGTGTTGGCGTATTGTCAGGCGCAGCACTGACAACTGGTGGTTATGAAACCCTCATCGGCTATAACGCAGGCAGCAGTATCACGAGCGGTAACAGCAACGTCGCCATAGGCTCCGCCGTTGCCAGCACGACACTGACGACCGGATCAAACAACATCCTGATCGGCAACGACTCGACGACGGATACGTTTTCGAGTAGCACATCGAGCGCGATTGCGATTGGCTTCGGCGCGAAGGCGGGTACAGGCGATATCGCGATCGGGTATCAGGCAAACCTGACGCCGGTCGCTGACAACACCGGCAATATAGCGATCGGCTCGCAGGTTATGAGCGCCACACTGACGACGGCTGCGATCAATAATACGGTGGTGGGCAATCAGGCTGGAAAAATTTTGACGTCAGGTTCCCAAAACACTTTCTTTGGCAGCGGCGCAGGCGTCAGCGCGACCACAGCGATTGGCGACGTTCTTGTGGGCTATAGTGCGTCGACGATCTCAGGCATAAACTCCTTTAGTGTTGTGGTTGGTTCGCTTGCGAGGGCGCATGCAAACTCCGTATCCGTGGGCGCGAGTGTCAATGGTGGCTCGGCCAATGGCGGCAGCAATAATACATCGGTTGGTTACTCGGCGGCTTATAACCTCGGTGTGACGACAGGTAACGTCGCTATCGGCTCGACCGCTATGTACGGCAATAACGCCAACCGCATCTCAGGCGGCAGCAACACGGTAGTGGGATCAAATGCCGCTTACTTTCTGCAAGGCACCTCCGCCAACAACACAATTCTTGGCGCGGCTGTCGCTAGTACAACTTTGACGACCGGTTCGAACAATGTTCTGATCGGTACCGGAAGTGCGGTCGATACGCCGACGGCGACGACCAACAATTTCCTCAATATCGGCAACCTGATTTACGGCACCAGCATTGGTACGGCAGCGACGCCGGGCAATGTCGGCATCGGGACGACGACGCCACAGGGGCTGCTGGATATCTACTCGACGACTAAGGGCATGTTGTCGCCGCGCATGACGACGGCGCAGCGCAACGCGATCAGCTCGCCCGCCACCGGCCTGACGATCTACAACACCGACACGCTGGAAATGGAAACCTACAACGGCGCGACCTACGGGTGGGAAGCCATCGGCGCGGGCGCGCTGGATGCCGGTGGATCGACCACGCAATTGCAGTACAACAACGGCGGCGCGCTTGGCGGCACGGCGGGCCTGACATGGGACAGTACCAATCAGACTATGACGCTGGCCAGCGCTGCCAATCCGGCAGCGTCTACCTTAACGATTACCGGCGGCGCGATTACAGGCGCCACCAGTTATCCGGCGTTGAATATCGCGCAGACATGGAACAACGCGAGCACGGTCTTTACCGGAATATTGGCAAACATCACCAACACCGCAAGTTCAAGTTCTTCGATATTGATGGATTTGCAAGTCGGCGGACAAACCAAATTCAGAGTGCGATCTAATGGCATCGCTTCTGCCGTCGGTGGATTTTCCTCAAGCAGTACCTCGACGGCCTACGATATCTCCGCCAGCGCATCGACCGGCACGGGATATAACGATAACGTTGCTAGCCTGACGACTGGCTATGGATTTAACGCTAATGACACGAATGCTGCTGCCAATAACGCTTTCTCCGGCAATTACATCAATATCGCGCCCATACGCACCGTGACGCAAACGATCAACGACACTGGCCACTTCCTCAGTCTGGTGCGCGCAAATTCGGTGAACTCATCCGGCAAGACCTATACGATCTCCGGCGATCTCGCGAACCTGTCCTCGAATTGTACCCAGACGGTTGGCACATGCGTCGACACCGCCTCAATTCTTACACTCAATCAGCAAAATGCCAGCGCCAGCGGTACCGTGCTGAATGTCACCAACTCCGGTACGGGCGCTGCCGCCACCTTCTCGGGCGGCAATGTCGGTATCGGGACGACGAGCCCGAATGGCAAACTTGAAGTGGATGGAACCAGCGTAAATGTTATTATGAATGCCACTTCCGGTAACCCTCAACTTTCCATGCAGAAAGCGGGCACAACGCAATCGCAATGGCTTGACGATGGAAGCAGCGCCATTGTTTCCAACATTGGCTATACGGCAGGGGTGTATTTGCCACACGCAAGTAATGGTTGGCTGGGGCTTTCGGACGTGAGGCTCAAGAAGGACATTAAACCTCTCACGGTTTTGGACCGGGTGCGTGATTACCGCGCGGTTTCGTTTGCATGGAAGGTCTCGGACAAACGAGATATCGGAGTTATTGCGCAAGAAATTTATAGGGTATTCCCAGAGGTTGTGAATAGAGGGAGTGACAGCGGTACGGTAAGCAAGATCACTGATAAAGGTGTTTGGGGGGTGCGATATGACCTGCTTGGTGCTCTAGCTTTGGAGGGTGTGAAAGAACTCAAAGCCGACAACGACAAACTCCGCGCCGCGAACGACAACGAAGCCGCACAAATCAAAGACCTCACCGCGCGCCTCGATGTGCTGGAGGCTGCGCGGCACTAATCCGGGTCGCGAGATACGGCCCTGTCGGGCTTTTTGTAATGGCGCTTCATGAAATACGGATTGTCCTGCTCTGAGATCGCGACCGACACATCATCAATCCGATACAGACCACAATTGATCAAGTCGGCTGCCGCTGCGTCGAATAAGGCGACGTTGAAGGCGTCCTCTCCAAAGCTGCTCTTGTAGGCAATACCGTCGAATGCATTGAGCTTGAAAGCCTCAGCGATAATCTGCGTAGGAACGTAGTCCAAGCTGTCACTGCCGCGTTCGACTGGTTCCGAAAATGCTCTGTTGATCTCGGACCAGACAATCTTTTCGATATCGCCCGCGCTTAGGTTTTTGTCGAGAAAGGTCAGATTGCCGATCTCGGGGGCGGAGCAATTAATCAGTTTCAGGTCCTTCAGCACCGTAAATTGGGCAACGGAAACGTAACCGCCAATCAACGGCCTCACCTCCAGGATCGCTGTTTCCTTTTGGGTCGCGAGATACAGGCAAGCGATGCCTCTGGGATTTACGCGTCCGTCGGACGCCTTTTCAGGTATTGGCTTCATTCTTTCCGGGCCAAATGCGGTTGGAATTTCGTGCGAAACACCATCCTGGTCCAGCTTGCGCCAATCATGGCCAAGCTGCGCGCGCCACAAAACAAAGCCCGCCTTCATGGTCAAACTTCTCGAAGGGCTTGTTGCAGCAAGGACTTTCAGAAACTCCTCCTGGTCAGCCGTCCGCGCATATCGAAAATCTCTGCGAACGGCGCGTGCAAAAGCACGATAGCTATCGACAGATTTGAAAGTCATGTTTCGTGGCCTCGAAATCGCTTAAATCATAGCGGCTGACCATACTCCGAATAAGTCTCCGAGGGATAAATTGTATCCGGCGCACGGCAGCGATTTTGACGCTGTTCGCAAATGCTCGCAGCAACGCCAGTCATCCACCGGACTCGGGCTGATCGCCGCGCATGGGTGAGACCCGATGATGCAGCTCCGACACTTTCAGGATCAAGTCGTCCAACCGCGCCATGAGGTTTCCGGTCAGTGGCAAGGCAGCCACCGCCGCCAGGATCATCTGCGCGTTACGTTCTGGATGGCTTTCTTCAAAATAGGTCACCGACCCGTCCAAGCGGTCGAGCTTCGAGAACATGAAATTGTGTCCCGCCGAATTCGGATGGCACCGCTCGGACAGAAGATCGAAATGTCCCCGGAAGCCCGGCGCGCGTTTGTCGAACTTGTCGATATAGGTCAGGATATTGACCGCCTTGGCGTCCGGAAACTCCTCCGTGAAGTCGGGGTCCGGGCTCGCGAAGATGCTGTTCTGGACCAGCGCATTCAGCCCTCCCAAATCCTCCGCCTTCAGCAAGGCCCGCACGCGTTCCTCAAACAGGGACATGACCGCGAGCGTTTCCATAAACGCCCGGGCGGCGAGAATCACGGTAAGGGTACTGCGGGCATTGAAGGCGACCCCTACCCCATCCATCAGTGCGACAATTCTGTGCAGCAGCGCATGCTGGTAGGTGACTAGCTTCCAGGCGATCTTCGACCGCACAAACGGACCGGTCGGATTGATCTCAACGGCGCGCAGGCCGTCCAACCGGTCCAACGAAGCATTGAGATCGGTCACCAGCTTTTTATCGGACTCCTTGAGCCGGTCATCCCAGACGATTGGGCTTGGCGATCGAAGGCTCACATTCCCTCTCCGTCCGCTCTTGTTTTGAATTTTTGCAAGCAGCTCCGACTTTTCAGAAATGCCTGTACTGCCTGCACTTGAACAATCATTAACAAGACGTAAATGACGATATGGTAGAGTAAGATTGGCAGTTACGGGAGTGTGCAACGGCATTCCCTATAAAGGGATCAATGTTCTGGTGTTGTGGTCGGCGGCGATCGAGAACGGATACGCCGCGCCGGTCTGGATGACCTTCAAACAGGCAAGTGAACTGAAAGCCAGTGTCCGCAAGGGCGAGCATGGCAGCCTCGTCGTTTACGCCGACAAAATCATTCGCACCGAGACAGATGCGAAAACCGGCGCAGATTCCGAACGCGCCATCCCGTTCCTCAAGGGCTTCACGGTCTTTAACGTCGAACAGATCGACGGATTGCCCGAACACTACTACGCCGAGCCCACGCGGCGCACCGGCACCATTGAACGCATCGAGCGAGCCGAGGCCTTTCTCACCAAAACTGGCGCTACCGTCCGGCATGGCGGCGACAAGGCCTATTATAATATCTCGCAAGATTTCGTTCAGTAGCCGTCGTTCGAGTCCTTCCACGACGCCGAGAGCTACTACGCTACCCGAGCCCATGAGACGACGCACTGGACTCGCCACCCGTCTCGCCTCGATCGTGATTTTGGACGCAAGCGTTTTGGCGATGAAGGTTACGCGATGGAAGAGCTTGTCGCCGAACTCGGCTCAGCGTTTTTGTGCGTCAATCTCGAATTAACGCCGGAGGTTCGCGAAGATCACGCCTCCTATATCGCATCATGGATCAAGGTTTTGAAAGATGACAAACGCGCGATCTTCACTGCCGCATCTCATGTCCAACGTGCGGCGGATTATCTGCATTCGCTGCAAGAGGCGGCAGCGATCGGCGATGCCGAGGCGACCGCGGCGTGACCTTCGCAATTTGTTTGCGCGGGCGGCTTTCCGCCCGCGCAATGAAGAAAGGGCTCTTGCTCGTTGGGTATGATTCGGATTTCTACTGCTCCAACATGCGCGACCCTGCGGTTACATTGAGCGGATCGCGACACGCTCCACGGCGTAGCACACTCTGGCAGGCTGATTGCGAATGCAGAAAAAACCTGCCTTCGGAGCGTCATGACCTCTCAACGAGCGGTACCTAGCGTTGCCACCTCAACGCTGCCTTTCGATCCAATGGGCCGGGAGGCGGCGGCGAGTGCCATTTCTCTGGGTGAATAAGCCCAGCCAGCGCGGGCGGTCCGCTCAGTGTTGCAGTTGGCGCTGGATACGGTGGCGCGCGATCTCGTTCCCGCGCGCATCCACCACGGATACCTCAGCATCGCCATAGTCGAAGTCATCCTCGCCGATATCTTTCGCAACGCGTGCTCCGTAACTATCCGCTTCAAGCGACGTCATGAACTCTGTACCTTCGTCATCCACCGACACGTCCTCGCCATGGCGGATATGGAAAAAGTAACGCTCGGACATCTCTCGCCTTTCAGGAAATTTGCGCAGCCAGCATTCGGGATCAATACGGCATGCGCGTGTCGCTGCGCCGCCGCCCGGCGTCTAGCACACACACACACAGCTCCAGTATGGCGAGTGTGCCGCGCTAACGACCGGCAATTCGAAGCAATCACACGAGTTCCGCTGCACGAGGTCGGCTATAGTGCCGCCTTTCCTGCTTTCGCTTCGGCCTGACGGTTCCCCATACTATAGCGAATTTCTGGTACGGCTATCGTCGCCGCATGGCCCTCTCGCGTGACGTGACCTGGCGAAGGTCAATGGGCTGTGCGGTCGAGGCGGTAACTTTCACGGCTGGACAATTAACGAACTTTAATTGGACGAAAACGCGCCATTCGTTTATATATTCCATAGCTTCTGGGCTTGCGAGATGTGGCCTGAGGTGTTGCGCGTCGAGCGCCGTTTTGAGCATCTCCCAGGCAAGGGCCTTCGTCCCCGCCCATTGCCGGTATGTTTGGTTTTGAGAGCCTTCTCGGACGAGAGATATGGCTCGATGGCGCCTCTCCGGAGGCCGGAAATCTTCCAGACTTATCAGGCAGCTAGCGCACCCTTTGCGCGTCGCGCCTTTTCGAACACAAAGGACATCATCAATGATCATTCAAACATTCGTCCACTCCTCCAATCAGGTATCGATGGAGGTGAAAGACGACCATCACCGCAATCTGTCGTGCTGCACCTTCACGCTTCAACAGCTTGACCAGTTCATCCAGACGCTTTCCCAGCACAGGGCGACGATGGCAGCCAGCCAGCAGAGTCAGAGGTCCGGCGGTTACCTCGGTCACCGAGAGGCCGGTCCGGCTCACGGTGGGATGAACCCCGGAGGCTATGGCGCCTGGGACGGTAGTGGCGGCGGTGGCTACGGCGCCGGCGGTTGCGGAAACGGACTGTAAACAAGAGTAGGCTTGCCGGGGGCGCGCATGCGCCCCCGGCAGGTGCTTGATCAAGCGCATCAGGTGAGTTCTGCCGCGGCAACAGTTCAAGGGATTGCGCGGCGACTTATAGGCACTTTTCAGCCTCCAGCTTTCTTTGGCGTCGGAGTCACGGCCGAATCCAGCGAGTTGGCGAAAGTTATGCCGTTCCCTAAGGCCGCGATGAGCGCGTCCGGTGTTGTTGTGATCCCGGCCGCGAGTATCGCATTTTGATCAGTAATCGCCTTGAGATCATCCGCCAGCGTCGGGCTCTGATAGCCTGCACGCTTTGTTAGATAGGCTTGATAGGCTATTTGAAGTTCGACGCCGGATGACCGTCCGACATGAGATACATAATTTTTGATGCTTCCGCGCGGCACCTCTCGCAGATAGACCAGAGTTTCCCGCGCGCATTCATCCCAGAGCCGGAAAGCGTTCAATTCCGGGCCGGTAAGCTCGGTCATATTCGCTCTCACGACTGTCGCCGCGTCTTGAAGTGGCTTCTGCATTCGTCTTGCCAAATCAACAAGTATTCCCAGAGCGATGAAATCGGCCACATTGTTTGCAAACGGCAAGCCTGCGTCCGCAACGGCTCCAAAGCTCGGAGTGCCCGGAATGGAAGCCGCCGCTTTTATGAGGCTGTTGAGCGTTTTCAAGGCGGCTTTGGCGTTGTCATCGCCCGTCTGAATGTCTTTCAGCGCTTGATTATAGGTCTCGAGGGTCTTGAGCGCGTTCTTCAAAGCGGCCGAAAGGTTCGCATTGTCCGTTCTAACGGCGCCTTTCGCTGCGGGTAACAACCGAAGCCGCGGATCTCTAGGATCGCCGCAACTATAGCCTCGCTCCATCTGATAACCTTCCGCCGAAAGGAATCTGAGCGTCTTGTCCTCAACGCGAAAGTCCGAGGCTAACTGCGCAGCGAGGGTCTGTTCTGTCTGTAGATCGGTCGCAAATTTGGCAGAAGCGCCCGGAATGATTTTGCTCAGATCGGTGCACCCGCCAAGAATCGGCAACGCGCAAAGCGCGGCAAACGCGTATCTCATCGAGGCCCCCGCCTTTGAAATCTATAAGTAGCAGTATGGCGGTCACACAATCACAATGACGGGAACTCGACTAGGTTGTTATTCGGTGCGCATGTTAGCGGGGAAAACTTCCGGCCACGCTTGACGGGACCGCTGCTGCAATTCGAGGCGGACGACATCAGACCTAAATTGGCGGTTCAGACGTTCCCAGCCTTTTGGCTGGTGGTCTCGTTTACTCTTGAAGTAACTTCCACCACCCCCCAGAAGACCACGATGCAGATCGTCACATTGGAAAGAATCCTCGCTGCCGAACAGCTCGCCTTGACCCAGTCCTTCAATCCAGGATTCGCGAAACGAATTCGCGTTGCAAAGTATGGGGTTCCAGGCCGTGTTCGCTAGATTTCATCCCGCCTGCTGCCTTATGCACGGACCTTGCACGGCCCTGGAGGTATCCACTCCCGTTACCGAAGCCCGATGTGCGTCGACGACGGTTTGATAGGGAGACACATTCTGGTAGCCAGAGCGGGTCGGAACGCGAATTTCGAAATGCAGATGTTTAGCCGTCGCACCATATTGGACGTTTCCGTCACGGAGCGGTCCACCCGCTTCCACCTTAAGAAGTCGATCCACCGGCGCCAGCGTGCAACCCCGCGCTACTGCTTGAGGCGTGGATGGAGCGATCGTTTTGTTCAACTCGCTGGGCTTCATATGCCTGTAGATGTAATCGATGTTTGATGCATTTACGTCGGACAGGGTCACGGCCGGTTGAGCGGGAAATCGACGGAATGCAATTGCATCCACCACGGCACGCAAAGGATGGTTTTCTGCGGATTCATTCCAGCCCGTTCCCCAAATATCTTGCCCGGCATGGCCATGCCCCTCCGGGCAGGTTGGAAGGCTCCCTGCTGATCGCCTCTCACAGAAGTTATCCCGCCAGTTTCCCGGCTTCGCCTTCTCAATGACAAGTCCGGACGGTGTTGTGCAGGTCGTGGGAGTCTTTGTCTCATCGGTTTGGCAGATTTCGTCAGTTCGATAGACGACGGTCTGGGCAGCTGCGGACGGATCAGTCGGAAAGAGGATGGGTCCATACACATTTGGATCTTTTGAGCCGGCTTTACCCTTCACTCCGGAAAATGGGATGAGGTCGCCAGGTTCACCGTAGTTCAGAAGAGGCTTTGTGCTATTTTTCACGGCGCCTCTCAGGTTGGACACCTCTGCGCCTAACTTCTGGATGGGGTCGTTGCTGCTGGCTCGACCGCGCGGCGCTCCGCCGACAAAAGTCAGACTGGCAATGATCTCCCGAGCAATAGCTTTGATATTGCAACCGGGGTCGCCTTGCTCGTCGCACAGGATATTGACTTCCACGAGTGCGCCGGCAAACAGGCAGGGTATTGCGGCTTCGACGTCGCGAAAATTCTCGGCATCGACTTCGCCAATATGACGTTCATAAGTTTCGAGGTTCTTGAAAAAATCCTCTTCTGCGGCGGCGTCCGACCCCGCTTTTCTCGCGGCCGCGATCAGGTCGGCACAAGATTGCAGCGCCTTCAATGGCGGGTTGCCGGGAAGCTTGTAGAAAATGCTCGAACCAGACACCATGACGGTGGAGCTGTTTTTCAATCCAAGATAGGCGCGATAGCCGTAGGGCCCCGGATGAAACGCCAGGGATTTGAACTTGCCGAAATAAACCGCCGTGTTTTCTGCACCGCTCGGTGATCCGCTGCGAAGGAAATCCTCAGACAGCTTTTTGACGTCGAACGGAAGCAATACCGGCGAGCCTGCAAACGCGATCTTTGGCCGAATCGGAAAGATGAGACCATTGATGGTCGCAAGGTCCTGCTGGACATCCGGGGCGAGACCATCGACCGGACGCCGCAGCGCTACCTGGTCCTTGATCGCACGTATGCCGCGCAAGGCTTCGAGGTTATCCCCGGCCTGATTCTTGTAAGCGGCGATTGCCGCCTTCCAGTCAACAATCGCCGGCTCAGTCGGAGCCATGTCCGCCCTGGCTGGTGGAGCGAACAGCAAAACCAAAGACAGCGCACCGATAGGCCCGTAGATACTTTGGCCAGTCATGGATGGTTCCTCTGTTCTGCTAATTCGTCCAATGGGATCTTCAACTGTGCTTGTTGACGGGCGCTTGGGGCGAGCAGGCGCGAAGGCGGGCAAGTATGTCCGATTGACGCTTGTTCCACACATCCAGGGCCTGGCGGCCGGCAGCTTCGATCGCCGGGCGTGTATAGATTGGCCCAACTCCGGCCCGCGTATTCCCTAACAGCAGCACAGTAACCGTAAGCGTCCCGTCAATGTCCCATGAATTCAAATCCGTGTTGTTTTGAACGGGAAGGATGCTGCCCTTTTCCAACAATTGCAGAAGTGCAACCGACGCCTCGCCGAAACTCTCGGTCGGTCCGGAATCACCGATCACTGCATGCACCACTCGCTCCTGACCATTCACGACCGCGTAAATGATCGCGATATCACCCCGTCCGACATTTCCGAACGGCCCTCCGGGCAACACGAAGAAGGGAACGATCGCTGCATCTAAAAAGCGCAGCGGGCTGCATTCCTTTCCGGCAATCGCATCTGCGTCATTGACGTCTGCGCCCGGCACATCCTGCTTATGCTTGAGGGCGGTCGCGGCAACAAAGTAACCCTTGTAGCGCGAACCTGATCTTCGCACACAAGGAAGCTTGTCGTCGGTCTCGGGAATGATGTCGCGCTTCAGGAATGCCATCAGATCGTTCGCGCTGTCGTCGTAACCGTAATAGGCCTTGGCGAAATCCGGCGGCATATCCTGCGGATCAATGGCAGGTATCAGCTTGTCCCGGATCCGTGGCCACATGTCCGTCCATGCGGTCCCGAGTTCTTCCCTTTTCAGCTCGCTCCCGGATTTGAACACGCGAACGCGCGCGTTACCGATCTTGTCCATCGCGCATGGGCGATCAGAAATGTAACCGACGCCGGCAGGCGACGGAGACAGGCTACATGGTTTGCGACCAAGAGGGTCCTCAGGATGATAGGAACGAGGGCTGCCATCGGAGTCCACATGGAGAACTTCCGTACGAGCAAGAAGATAGTCCGGCTTCACGGGGTTACCCGCGGTTTGCGGATCAAGCAGCACCGCAAATTCATTTGCCGTTGTGCCGGAGCTGTCGAACAGCTTCATTTGAAAGCGTTGCATTCCGCAAGCCTTCGATGTCGGGATGCCTGGACTGAAATCCGCCGCCGCCAGCCTCGAAACCATTTTGCTCAACCCCAAATCGAACGACTTCAACCGTATCGAGGGCGAGAAGGCCGGTGTCCACGATTTATCCGACTCAAGAATCAGCTTCCCCACAGCCCTCAAACGTTCGGCCCGGGTATCAATGTTCGCCTGACCGTTGGCTGTCTGAATGAAGGCCAATACAAGGGAAAACGCCAGTGCGACCGCCTTTCCTCGTTGCGCAACTGGGCGGACGCGCGGCAAAGCAAAATCAACTGATACATTCGAAAATCGCATGTCTCAAATAATCCAACCTCGACAATCTCGGGAGCTTTTCACAACTCTTGGTGGTTGTGAAGGGGGACATGGCGCGACGGCGTCGTTCTCTGGTCAATCCCATACCGATACAGGGTTTGAGGGACAGAGCACTGTCAGGCGGAGGGATGTCGATTAGCGTGCAACGTGCCGGCGTCGAGGCCGCGAGTTCATTCTTCAGACGAAAGGACCCGATTTTCCTGACCGGCAATGAAGCTCAGCAGCACTGACTTGCGCGCACAGAGCACAGAGCCGAGTCGAAACAGTGGGAGCTTTGAGCACTCAGAAAGATAGTAGACCTTGCGACGATTGCGGCTGCGCTCGTCAGCGTTCGAGCCGAACAGGAATTCGGCGATTGCCTCCGCGCCTTCCAGTATGTCGTCGGCAAGTTCGCTGGACGTATTCTGTGGGACTGCGTTCGGCTCCATGTGATATCCCCGGTGCTGTTGATGGGCCCCGCACGGACGCGCGGGACATTCCAAGACCGGCAGATCGGAGTACTCGCCCTGACCCCATTTCGGTTGAGCCGGTTCGACCGACTCCCAAAAATGGGTAACCCCACAATTCTTTTGCTCCCCATTCCTTTCGGAGAGGGCCGACGGAATAGGCCTATTATCTTTTTTTGGTAGCCCTCAAGTCAATTTCAAAATGCTGCGGCGCAAAACCTTCGCAACTATTCCGCCTGGAAAATCACGCCGACACACATTCGTAATCGTTTTGTCCGTTACGACAACGGATCGATCGTCTCGACACGAATCATTCCAATTCATTCCGGCTGCATTACCAATCCTTCTGGTCCAACGTGATCATGATATTCGGTACACCTGAATCTCGTTCAACAGCACCAAAGGAGATTCATATGAAAGTCGTCACCATCGGAAAAAGGCTCGTACCCGTCGAACAGGTCGCGTTCGTCGAACTCTTCGATCCGTCGAGCAATCCCGAGTTCAAGCCCGAGAAAGATTTCAAGGGGCGTATCGTGTTGCTCAACCGCGACATGGTTCTGACCGAGCAGACTCCGCAGGAGTTCGCGACGGAACATGAACTCCATCTGTTCACTGAAGACAGCGTGGCCGTCAATCGCTCGATCCCCTTCAAGGTCGAGACCTTTGAGCCGACGGAGAGCTTCACGCCCAAGAAGCCCTACCAGACGCGTCTGAAGTGGCGCGATCTCGCTGGCGAGGAGCGGAGCAAGCTTCTTCTCACCCCGCCGGAGACCGTCATCACCGAACTTCTCAACACAAAGGTTGAACTGGCAAAGGCGCCAAAAAGTGGGGCGCGGCGGCCGGGGAGAGGCCGCAAGGGATCGAGCCGCATGGAGGGGTTTCAGACCTGATCAATAACCGTTGATTGTCTGCTCAACTTGAGAGCCCCTGCGGAAATCTTCCGCAGGGGCTTTTTGCTGGCAGTGCCGAGTACCCTTGTCTATTGTCGGTCAGCGCGGCTGCTTCGGCCAGGCCGCTCGCGCCGTTCGGGGTTATGGAGCATCCGGCTTTCGAGATACCGCTGGCGCTCGCCCGCTCGCTCAGGCTGCTGACCGGTCGCGTAGGCCTCCCATGCCTTCCTAATATAACCCGCCGCGTAAAAGCCGATCAGCCCATCTACCGCAAGGATAAACCAATCCATCCCAAGTGTGACCGTCAGCCAGAGCATGAAGAGACCAAGTCCTAAAGCGGTCGCACCATAAACCGATGCTGTGAATATCCGTGCGGCGGCAACCACGCCGTTGGCAAGTGTGTGCAGAGGAGTTTTCATGGCCATCTCCGTCAGAGTGAAGGGATCAGACCTACGATAGCGGAGCCCCGCCCGCGGTGCGTTGAAATGACTCGTAAAGTGTCGCAATCGGTCCTGGCGGACGATGCAGCGGCGACGTGCAGCGACTATGATCCGCGTGGTTTCAATGACGGAGCATGAAATGAGACAGGAGAACCAGTACGAAGTCGTAAGCGCATGGGGCGAACAGATTGATCATCTGACGGCACGCGAACGCGCCGACATGGAAATCGGACGAGCCTGGGCTTATTACATCAACGGTGGGGGCGGCTCGCCCGAACACTTTGATCCGCTCACCTGGCTCAGAAGTAAGGAACGTCAACATTCGCGCTGAAAAGCGTAGGGGCCACGCACGGCGCGGGGCCCCTACAGAGCGCGTCGGTACCGACGCCCGTCAGCCGGTTTTGATGGCAAGCGCCTTGCTCGTGGCCGTGACCGCCGCCTCCATAACAGAGGCGAAACACGTCACTTGATCCGGTTCGAGTTCGTGCACTGCCAGTTGCCGTACGCGTAGTTGTTCGAGGAGCGCAGCCGCCTGATTGACAGCCAGGTTCATCTCGACCAACGCAGATTCCTCAACATTCCAGCGCGCGTTAATCTGGGCCTGCGCCCACAACCACGCATAGTATACAGAGCGACGTAAAAAAATGGTGGAACTGCCGTCGGTCTCGTAAGGAAAGCGGCAGCGCTCTATGAGGTAATATACATGGCGTGTTGTGCAACCGACGACGCGGCTGATTTCCTGCGCGCCTTTGGCCCGATTGTGCACCATCAGCGGGTATTCGAAGTACAACATGGTCTTGCTCCGGTTCAGGGAATTGTCGATACCGTGATGGTCAAGCGTCGGTGTCTTCGCCGGCTCGGGCCTGACGATGCGGCGTGCCAACTGCCGTGACGTCGAAGCCGTTCTTCCGGGGCCTTCCTCGCTTGCGCCGCAGTTGCGCCGCCGGAGCGGCCGGAGGCCTTGGAGGATCTTCGTCCGGCCGTTCGGCTTCGGGTGCACCCCGGTTCCCGCCGATATTGGCGGTGCCCAGCCTGGCTTGGGCAACGAGGGCTTCGAGCGCGTTTCGGGTTGCCGCGGCTGCATAGGCGGAAGGCTGGTATATTGCCTTCAAGGTGAGCACTGAAAGGTCGATCAATATGATAGCCAGATCGATCAGGCTGACGGGCAGCAGTGTCCAGGGATTGTCCGCGACCTCCTCGTAATAAACGGCCTTGATGCGTCTGACGAAGGTCGTATTTCTCGGAATGCGCTCAGGGGAAGCTTCAATCGCGCGATGAATCGTCTCTTGGCGTGTCGCGGCCGTGTGGTCCAGTTCGTCTTTGAGGCTGTTCAGTCGCGCCTGTTGGGTTGCCATCTTCTTCTCGAAGGCTTCAGCAGCATCGCGCGTGGCGATGATGGTGTCGTGCCTGGCGGCCCGTGCTTCCCGAATGGCAGCGCGGACCTCATCGGTGCGCCCAGCGGAAAGCCGCTCGATCTCCGTACCCTTGGCGTTGTATGCGGCCTCCTTGCGCTTCAAGCCTTGCTCGAAATCGCGGTTCGCACGGTCAACAATCGCCTTATTGGCCGACAGATATTCCTGCTCGATCCGGCGATCGATCGCAGTGTTGTTGAGAATGAGACCAATGCCGATGGCAGTTGCCGTTGACAGGACGAGACTGAGCGCGATCCGCGCGCGCTTGGCGAGCCTAGAATACGGGGGCACGGCCGCCAGAAAATCGGTGCGCATGCCTCCGTCCCGAAGAGAATGCAGGCCGTCGGTATAAAGGGCCGTGCGATATAAAGAGTAATGATCCCCGAGGCCGAGAAGCACAGACACCGAAATGCAGGCGATGCCCAACGGCATACTGAAGCCGCCAGCGAGATATGATGCGACGGCGGCATAAAGAGCTGCATTGAAGGTGCTAAATCCAACCAATACCGCACCACGGACGATCGCACTGTTGCGCTCCGTGATGCTGCATTCAGCGGCAAGCTTTGGATCATCGTAAGCGGCGGCTTTCAGAGCGACGATACTAGTTGTCGATTTGAGCCAGCTTAGAAAGACTGTCAGACGTTCGGTCATAGCAAGGGTGTTCCTTTTCGTGTTTCAGGCACAAAGCGGCTTACCCGGCGTCTCGGAGAAGATGCCGGTTTGCTGTACGGGTGATGTTGATGAGGTGAGGGCGGTCGCGCCCCCTCAAGCTCAGGGGGGCTTCGTCATTTTCGAGAGGAAGGCCCGCGCAGAGGCGATCTGAATAATCCGCGCGTCCCTGAGCTTGCGATCGGTGGGTGCCGCGGCGCCGAAGGCGCTGTCCCATTGTTCGTTTTCGCGTGCGCGTTCGGCTTCCAGTGCATCGCGCACGCAATGATCGATGAGTGCCACGAGGCAGCAGCAAACGGTTGCCGGCTTTGCGTCAGCGCTAAAGGCGACAACCCGGTCGGTGCAGATATATGCGCAGCCAGCAAGCGCACATGACACGGCACGGCAACAATCGAGACCCTTCGTCATCTGTCAGACCTCGCTTCGTGGTATGAAAGGAAACAAGAGATATCCGCTGGCACCTCACGCGAGATGCGGTTGAACTTGCCGCGGCTATTTATGGGCACACTTCGTCTATCTTGCCGGCGCAAGGCGATTGCGCCGCGGCAGCAAGTTCTCTCGGGAACGGCTTAGTGTGGTTCGTGGGGCGTCTGGTTACGCGATGGTGAGCACTTGCCCATCAGACGTCACCAAGGCCAGCCAGATCGATTTAGGGCGCTTACGCGTTTGCCCGCCGGTGTTCGGCGACACGGATGAGCAGTTCGATAAGCTCTGGTAACGCATGATCAGCGGTGTGAGGGATGAGTTGCTTTAACAACTCCACCATGTCCTGCTGCGTTGCGGCCGGCGCAAGAACCTTTACGGAGTCAATGAACGGAATTCTCTGTTGACCCTTTTCGGCTTTATCAACCAGCGCACGGAGCAAAAGTAGGAAAGGGCGTCTGGCCGGCTCCTGCTCTCGCATTTCTCCGCCGGGAGTCCGTCCGGCGCCAAAATGGCGGGCTAGGTCGGCAACTGACTTTGCGCACCTGGCAAACTCCGCGGCAAGATAGGCCGCAGCCGTCTCGACGGAACTGGACTTCGCAGCTTCTCTCACTAACGGCTGGACTTCCTTATGCATCGCAATCTCTGTGCAGAGCTTCGCGAATTTATATCGTTTGGAACGCCGGGCGTTCGAATGAGGATTATCGGACTCACCGAACGCTTTTGTCAGTGCTGCTTTGGCTTCAGCTTTGGTCTTCAGTTCGGCCTTATCCGCGAGGAATCCTGCTGCTGAGTGCAGATAGAGAACGCCCACGGCTATCATTATTAGGTTGCCCTGAAGCACCGTTTTCGAGTTTTGCTCGATAAAGCTCAAATAATCAGCGGCCGAGATACCGTCTCGAAACACCCTGTCCACCGGAACGGGCAAAACAGTTGATGTAGTCAGGTAGCTATTCACGGGGCACCTCCCGATGTCCGCGTTGCGGATTTGCCCCTCAATTTCGATAATGAGGATCTACCGCTAAGTCGCGGATTTGGTAGTTTTTGAAAATCAGTCTAGGGACGCGCGAGGAAAGCGAAAGTCTCTGTCTTGCTCGCACAATAATCGACACCTGTCGGGGATGTCAAGTCGTCATGACGAATATTAATCGCCAGGGGATGCGCGATGCTTGCGCTGTAGATCACGCAATACTTTGCGAGTTACTTCCAATTCAGCACGTTCTTTCGGATCGGTAATGGCTCGAGCGCGAGCTTCTGGGCCGCTAGGAACGTCAAGCCATTCAGGCATGCCCCCTTCACGACTGATTTTCGTGTTCAAATGAGCATGGAGGGCAGGATCGGACCACGCGAGGATTTCGCGCGTCAAACCTCGGTTGACCCACTTGCGATAGATGATGTGGACATAGACGAACGCGTTGGTGTGATACGGCCAGCCTTTTTCCCGACGATCGTCCCACGGGTGTTTTTTCCCGTGCGCGATGATTGCCTTCACCTCGCGGTCACTTAGGACCGGAAACGGCTGTTCCTTCGGCTGACTCAGCCTCTCGGTAATTAATGCAGATTGCTCGCTGATGTACTCGCGGAGCTCCGCTTCCGTGATAACGCGTCTTGGCAAATCGTACCCGTTGCTCGGGTTTTCTTCTTCTATTGGAGTAAGACCATAATACTTTAGCAGATATCTTTCAATTTCGATTTTGACGCCTTCTTTGGCACCACCCTCCCACGCTGACGCCATGCTTCTGAGCGTTTCGTCGCACCTAATTGCTTCACTGTAACAGTCGCACCCTTTCTTGAAGTTGCCGTCCAATAGTTCGTGATCACCGTGTTTCTTGAGAGATTGACCTTTTTTTATCAGGACTATTTCGACTAGAAACGCCTGCCCCGTTGTACTCCCGAGGAGATTAAGCAACTCGTTATAGGCAGTGATTTCCCGTTCGTATTCGCCCCGCTCGCCGAGCGTGACGCCCTTGTTGAATAAGGCTCTCGCGATTATTGCGTGAAGGCGAAAGTCGGTTGCATCGCCGAAGAGATCGAGCAACTCGTCATAGGCGGCGATTTCCTTTTCGTGGTCGGCGCGTTTGCTATGCGCGAAACCCTTGTTGAATAAGGCTTTTGCGACTTGTTCGCGCAGACCGGTGTCGGTTGCGTTCCTGAAGAGATCGAGCAACTCGTCATAGGCAGCGATTTCCTGCTCGCGGTCGCCACGTTTACCGAGTGTGATGCCCTTGTTGCATAGAGCTTTTGCGAATAGTTCTTGCCGCGCCGGGTCTGTTGTGTCGTGAAATCGAGTGACTACTTCGGCAAAATCACTCAGCGCAGCGTCATAGCCGTTTAAGTAGGCATACGCGACGCCCCGGCCGTTATAAGCAGCAACATGATTGAGCCGGATCGCTTCGGTAAAATCTACGATTGCGGATTGGTAGGTCTTTGCATCGAGATAGGCGCAGCCCCTGTCGTGCCAGGCAAGCGCATTGTTACGATCAAGCTCGATAGCCTCCGTGAATTTTGCGATCCTGTATGTTTGCCTCCTGACTTCCAGATCAACGATGATGGCCGATTTACGTGTTCGATCCGGGCAGTCTTTCGGCAGACTCATCGGATCAGCCGACTCATAGGAAGGCGCGGAAGGGGCGATGATTTCTTCAAACCGCGTCGCTAGATTCAGGGCAGGCACCTTGGTTCCGTTTCGTCGTTGCGAAGGATCCCTTACCGGGGACGTTCAAGGGTCGGCGGCGAAAATTACAAAATTTGACCGTTTGCATCTGACCGACTCTCTTAATACTAGCGCAGAAATCGGAATCGCTAACGGCTATTCCCGATTTCTACCGTCAGCATCCATACACGGATTGAGAAGCTTGGGGTCGCGGACGCGTCCGATCGCGAAATACACGGAAGATCCGGCAAGGTTTTGCAGCGGTATAGCCAGTTTTGACTTTCGAACGCCACGAGAACAAAAGAGGAACAATTTCTTGCGATGTCGTCCAAACGTAATCGCAACATGGATCGCAAAGGCCACTCATCACAGTGAGCGATCGACCGAAAGGTCACCCTCCGACAGGGTTCAAGGCCGCATCTCATCGGCTTCTGCTGCGGGGTACCCCGTCGCGAAAGCGCCGGGTCAACAGCAGACTTGGGAGAGCAACCATGGACCAGACAGAGGGACCAAATAACGAAGCACACGTAATGCCGGGTGACCTTCGCGGCGCCGAGGCGATCGCGGAGTACGTTTTCGGCGACCGCCGGCATGCCAGGAAAATATATTATTTAGCCGAATGCAGCAAAATCCCGATCTGGCGTTTGGGATCGACACTGTGCCTTCGTCCATCAACCTATGAAGCCTGGATCAAGGACCGCGAATCGCGCTCGTTAAGCGGGCTTTCAAGGAAAGCATAGGACAGCCGAGGGAAACACGAAAGGCCGCACCCACAACGGGCGCGGTCTTTTTGTTTTGTATTCATTGTTGGCCGTTTGGAATGTTTGGGAATGCCCACACATTCCAGCGGATCAAATAGTCTGCTTTGCTATGGTGGGCGCATGAGCGAGGACCTGCGTTTCATACCGCCGCGCGTCGATTTTGATACGCGGCTGGCGGACGAACTTGCCCGTGGGTTGGTGACGATCCCGGCCGTAGACAACGAGCCACAGCCTTCTGCGGATCGCCGCAGTCCGCTGAATGGATATGTGCGCGTGCTGACACCCGAAGGTGGCATTCTGATCCTCTATCGGGATCAGAACCGGGGTCTGCTGCTGACCTCACTACGCGTCATCACCTGGCTCGCTGTAACGGGCATGGGCGGATGGCTGCTCTTTTTCGTAAGCTCTCTTTCTTTCCTGAAATGTCTAGCTATGTTCGTCCTGCTCATGCTTGTCGCCTGGCTCCTCGTCCGCTGGAAGGTCGTTGTTCCGCACAGCGTCGAAATTCGATCCGACTGCATGATTGTCGATGGGGTGGATGTCTTTTATGCCGAGGACATCGGCGACAACTGGCCCGAACTTCAGGCGAAGGACGAAGATCCCGACCGCATGGTCATATGTGGGGTCTGCGGCACGAGATTTATAGACTACCTTACAGCGAATCGGCTCGATAAGAACGATCGCACACCAGAAGTGCTTGCCGAGGATCTAGAGGCCGCCATGGAGCAGCTATGGGGCCGCCGCGAAGTAACCTTCCCGACGGCCCTCTGAGGCTAGTTGGGTCCAGGCAGTCCCAAGGCCTGGACGGATTGAGGGCGTTGGCGGATCAGTTCCACATCCGCGTGTTCAAGCCTGAGTGCTGCCGCCGCCGGCAGGCCTTCCATCAACAGCAGTTGGCTGTGACGCTCTCGCGAAAACGCGGTGCGCTGCTCGAAGGGGGCTATCAGCTTTTCGAGGCGCCCCGCAACGTACCGCAGGGTTTCTTCGTCGCCATTGGCAAATAACTGCACCAACCCGGCATTGCCGAGGAAAGTCTCCCAGCCGGTTTTGTAATGACGCTGCAATTGCGTAATGTCCTGCAGAATCACCCAGAGCTTGACCCCAAAGCCGGGGAAGTAGGCGGCGGCTCGTTCCATGATCTCCATGTGCCCGAGTGTCGCGAACTCTTCCATCATGAAAAGGATCGGCGGCCTGGTTCGCGGATAAGGTCCCAATCCCTCCAGCACCGTGCAGGCCAGTTGCACAATCAGCCTTAGCCAGCGCGAGTGACGTTCCATACGGCCGATCGGCAGGCACAGAAAAATCGTTGTCGGCCGGTCGCTACGCAAAGCCGCGAGTCTAAAATCCGAGCGCCGCAGGGTCTCATGTAACGGAAGGCTGTCGATAAAATCCGTTTGCACCGCGGCAGTCGAGAAAATGCTACCGCGTTCTCCCGGTGGCGTGTTGTTGAATCGTTTTCCGATGCCAGCCGGGATTCCACCAAACATCGAGCCCATACTTTCCATGCGATTGAGCAGCGCCTTGAGGGCTAGGCTGTTTTCGTCGAAATACCTTTTCTTCTCATCTTTCGAAGCCTCCGCCAGAGCTTGAGCCGCCGCGGCCCGTGCGGCACGGGCCATAGGACCATAGGTGAGACACAGCAATTCGCGGACCGTCACCAGGTGACGTTCGCTTTTCTCGAACGTCATAGTCAGCAGGATGAGACCCATCAAAAGCGTCCGCGCGCTGTTGGGAAAATGCTGAGAACGCGCTTCGCCGTCATCTTGCACGAGCGCGTTAACGATCGAAGCGACGTCATCCACCAAGGTCGGGTCGTCTGGATCAAGCTCCTCCAAAGGATTGAACGAAGCGCACGGCTCGCCCGACTGGCCGAAGGGGTCGAGGACATAGACATTGTGCCCCATCGCGCGGCGGAAACGTGCCGTGCGCGCGAGTTCGCCCTTCGGATCAAGTACCAGCATCGATCCCGGATAGAGGTACAGATTCGGCTCCAGGATTGTTGATGTCTTCCCGGCACGCGCGCCCGCTATCGTGACTATCGGCCGGTCATCGAGGTGACCGAGGTAGAGACACCCGAGTTTGCCGAGAATAATCTGCCCGAGTTGAAAGCGATGCTTGATCAGTTCGCCGGGCGACATCCAGAAATTGATGCGCTCGCGATCGGCTTCAAGACGCGGCAGCAGGACGCCGCGCGGCAACGCTGTGCCGTAGAGTTCGCGGCTGCGCGTATCAAAGCCCGGCAGGTTGGGGTCACTGCGTAGCGGAGCGTTGCCGATTGGCGTCGCCCATTTCTGTCGTTCGCTTTTGAAAAAGTCCATTTTCGAAGCCTCCGTTGGTGAACAGACTTCGATAGCTTCGCTGGCGCCCACCGTCTGCTGGAACGTCCGGCAAAGTCTCGTAGTGACCAATGCGCCAACACAGGAGAGACCGGTTACCTGCTCGCAGTTGAGGTGCGGCGCTTTGCCGGGCTTGTATAAACTCGGTCAAGGACGCGGCGTCGGCGGCAAGCCCCCGGGGGACCTTGGAAGCCGTCACTGTCGGGCGCTGGCCAATCGGGATAGAGCGGTCGGGATCGATCCGTTACACGTGACGCGACCGGGATATCAACCGGTATTGTTTCGCTAGCTACCGCGACAAGGTGCCGGCCGGGAGTTAGTCTCGGCAGGTACCCGCCGGGGATTTGACCTGCATGAACAAGCCTGTCTCCTCTCGTATATCTGACGCCTGTTTCGAAATTGCCGGATTGCTTGCGCCGTTGCTGGTCCCGATCGGTCTCATCGGCATCGGCCAGTACGTGTTCCTTGGTTTATCTCAGTCGCGGGAGCTCCTGCGCAACCTTTTGAACGACGCGGACCAGGGTTTCCAGGTCGGCATTTTCTTTCTCGCCTATGTCGTTTGGCTTCTCGTTTGCCGGGAATTGGCGCTCAAGCTACTGCAACGCCGGGGAGAGCAAGCCACTAGCTCACCACTCATCGAGACGGTCACCACATTTGGTAATCGCGTGGTCAAGTTTGGCGTGGTCACCATTGCCATCTACACGGCATTTTCAATCCTGAAGGGTGAGGGGACGTGGATGTCCCGATGGCCGTTAGCCCAGGTCGCACTCGTTTCGGCCGGGATCGTACTCGCAACATTTAACGTCGCGAATACGCGGTACTCGGCCAAAATTCCGCTGTTTGACGCAGTCTTGTCGGTTGTACTGATATTTGCGGTCTGCCTGGCCACAGGTTTGGCCGACGTCACAACATTTTCCTGGCTTACATCGAGGCCCTCTGCACCGTCATTCCTTGGCAGTTCAGTCCCCTTTTGGGCATCCTTTCTATGTGCGTCGGTCGGCGCGACGTTGCAGGCATTCGCGTCAATGACGAGCCACCATTCTCACAGGTGGTGGGCAACATCAGTGGGACTGCTTCTCGTTGCATTTTCTGGACTCGCCCTTTCCCCTGAGCCGGCTATTTTGCTGGCGCTGGGTTTGGCTGGAGTTTTCCCAAGCGCCATACTTTTTGACTGGCGGCAGCGGAATCATCCTGGGCTAGGCGTCGCGCGGGGAGGCTGGATGTTCGCTATACCTGCGTTCATTGGCTTCGCAATCTTCGGACTGCTCTTTACCGGTTACCCAGCCTCCGCCGGCAGGTGGCTCGGCTCCATGGCGATCCTTTTCATCGGTCTCGGCGTATGGTCGGCATTCATTGCTGCGATCTGGTGCGCGATCATCTTCCGGCAACGTGCCTTGGGCGTTACGGTCGCATTGATCGGTGCAATCATGATGAGGGGTGCGATAGATCATGATTTGCGCGCTGAGTTGCCGAAACCCGGAACGCAAGATCAACGTCCAAAAATCCACGACCACTACAAAGATTGGAAAAAGACACTACCCGATCCTGAAACAAGTCCCATCTTTGTGGTCGCCGCATCGGGCGGCGGCCTTCGCGCTGCGTATTGGACGGCTTTACTCCTTGCCAAACTGGATGACGCCACGTGCGGCCAGTTTAGCCGGCACGTCTACGCTTACAGCGGCGTATCGGGTGGATCGCTCGGGGTGGCCGCATTCGAGGCACAGCGAGTCACGGCATCGAAGCATGCCGATTGTGAGGCATGGAGGGCGCGGCAGACCCAGAAATTTTTGGGGCAGGATTTCCTTGGATCCATCATAGGTAGCACGATTTTCGCTGAGCCGTTGCAAAGACTGCTTTTTTGGAACACAGGATCGGATCGAGGCTCGGTTCTTGCCGACGCCTGGACGACAGCTTGGAATGAATCTCACGAGGCGGCGAAAGGGGCGTTTGCGCGCCCATTTCTCGACGTATTCAACACCAAGCCCGCACCCGACCAAATTCGACCCGCACTTTTCATCAACGCGACGCGCGTTGAAACCGGACAGCGCGCTGTGGCAACAAACGTCCTCATTCCACTGCCCGACATCGACGATATCTTTCGCATCTCGGCGCTCAAGCGCGATACCCGGCTTGAGACCCACCGGCTCAGCGTGGCGGATACCGTGCTCAACAGTGCGAGGTTTACCTATGTCAGCCCGGCAGCAACGGTTTGGGGGTGCTTCAGATCGGAGAGTCCGACAACCACACCGGACGCGTGTTCCGAGGATGGGGTGCGCCATCAGCTTTGGGGCCGGCTGGTGGATGGCGGCTATTTTGAAAATTCCGGACTGGCGACTCTTACCGAGGTTATGCGGGAGTTGGGCGTCTCCGACCGGAAGTTGCAAGGATATTCGGGAAATCCGGTTTATTACATTGTCATCACGAACGACCGCGAGAGCGTCTTGGCGTGTCCCGGACGCATGACTCCCCGTTGGAATTTGCGAGAATCTGCGGGTCGTGAAATTGCGATCACGTATGAAATTATCATGCTCATGACAAGAATGATACGCGGGCCGGGAGAGCCCGTTCTCTTACTCCCATCTCTATCTGAAGTGAGCTCGCCCTTTGAAGCCCTCTTGTCGGTTCGCGCGGCTCGCGCAAACGTGGAAGTCCAACAGCTCCAGCTCAATATGGGTTGTCAAAACATGCTTGAGTGGGCGTTGTTCAGCAAGAGCGATGCAAACGGCGATCCCGCGAAACCGATTGATCCCGACCCTGCTCTCGGGTGGTTTCTGTCAACTGAATCTCGTGCCTGGATGGATATCCGGGCGGATGAGTATGCAAAGCATTTTCCGTTCGACATGGCTGTTTGCGATCGGCCGGAACGCCAGGCTCGCGGCCAGATCGGCGATCCCGCGATCCACCCGCAAGGCTGCCCCGAAGCGAGCCTGCCCCCGGGTCAGCGCTGATCCGTTAGAGGTCCGTGGCGCGATACCAGGATCATAAGAGTCTCTTGTGTAATTGTTTTAAGCACTCCTGATTTGCCGCTGCCGCGGCATGAGTCTTAGGGCTCCGCCCTCGGCGCGCTTCGGGGTGACCTTCCGCCCAGCTTCGGACCCCCGGCTTCGCAAGGGGTCCTGCCAGCCGGGTCCCCGCGAAGGCACCCGCTCCGCTTGCACACCCGCTGCTCGCCGCGAGGCAGGGGTTCATGCGCGGCCTTTTGCCGAGCAGAACCCCTGCCAAAAAGGAAAAAATATGAGCAACAGAAAGAACATTCCCGCCGAAGCCCGCAACATCCTGTTCGTGCCGCTGGCAAAACTGAAGAAGTCACCCAAGAATGTGCGTAAGGTGCCGCACTCAAATGCAGAGATCGCAGCCCTTGCCGCCAGCATCGCGTCACTCGGCATGCTGCAATATCCCGTCATCGAGCCGGAACATGGCCCCAAGGGCAAGCCCACCGGCAACTATCTTGTCAACGCGGGCGAAGGCCGCCGCCTTGCGCAAGTGCTACGCGCCAAGTGCAAGGAGATCAGGAAAGACGAGCCGATCCGCTGCATTCTCGACACCGAGCATAACGCAACCGAGATCAGCCTCGCTGAAAACACCATCCGCACCAGCATGCATCCCGCCGACGAGTACGAGGCCTTTGCCGAGCTTCACAACGAGGAAGGCATGAGTCCCGAGGATATCGCGGCGCGGTTTGGCGTCACCGCCGCCGTCGTGAAGCAGCGGCTCAAGCTCGGCGCGGTGTCACCGGCCCTTCTCACTCTCTATCGTGAAGGCGAGATGGCTCTCGACCAGTTGACCGCCTTCGCCATCACCGACGATCACACGCGGCAGGAGCAGGTCTGGTCCGATCTCGGTTACAACAACAGCCGTTCCGCTATCCTCAGAGCCCTGACCGAAGGACAGGTGGCGCCGGACGACCGGCGCGTGGGCTTTGTCGGCATCGAGACCTATCAGGCTGCGGGCGGCATCGTCATCCATGACCTGTTCGACGAGGATGGCGGCTATCTTGCCGACGCCACGCTTCTCAACCGCTTGGTGCGCGAAAAGCTCCAGCGCGTCGCCGAAACCGTTATGGCCGAGGGCTGGAAATGGATCGAGGTCGAACCGGAGTTCGACTATCAGCGTGCCTCCGCCATGTCCGGCATCGAGGCCTACCCGAAGGCCTTGACTGAGCAAGAGCAGGATCATCTCATCGCCTTGCAGGAGCGGCTGGAAACGCTGTGCGACGCTGCCGAACAGGATGACCCATCCGAGGACACGCTCGCCCAGATGGAGCGGTTTGAGATCGAGATCGCCGCGCTCACCGAGGAGGTCTATCGTCCGGAGGACATCGCCCGCGCCGGAACGTTCATCGCGCTTGGCCGCGACGGTGACGCCCGCATCGAGCGCGGCTATGTCCGACCCGAGGACGTGCGCCGAACCGGCAAGGCGGAAGCGGACGAGGAAGCTACAGAAAGTGCCGAAGGTGCTACCGGCCTTTCGGCGGCGCTTGTGGCCGAACTTACCGCCCACCGGACGGCGGCGCTGCGCAACGACCTCGCGCAGGCTCCCGAACTGGCGCTGATCGCCGTGGCGCACGCGCTGGCGGTACAGACCTTCTATCGCGGCGCGGGACATTCCTGCCTCGGGATCATCGCCAAGCCGGTCTCCCTGTCGTCCTGCGCTACCGGTATCGATGACAGCGTGGCGGGGCGGGAGATCGAGGCGCGGCATCAGGCATGGGCGGCACGGTTGCCGGAGGAGGGCGAGGCCCTCTGGCACGTCGTTGCCTCGCTCCCCATGGACGATTTGCTGTCCCTGCTCGCGCACTGCGCATCGCTTTCGCTCGATGCCGTGCAGCGGCCCGGTGGTTCCAGAGACGAGGCGCTTGGCCACGCGGCGGTCTTGGCCAAGGCGATGCCGCATGACATGAGCCGTTACTGGCAGCCGACCATCGCCAGCTATCTAGGCCGCGTCTCCAAGGAGCGCATCCTTGAAGCCGTGCGCGAAGGGGCGGGCGAGGATGCTGCCCGCCAGATCGCCGGGCTGAAAAAGCAGGCGATGGCTGCCCGTGCCGAACCGTTGCTAGCGGGCAAAGGCTGGTTGCCGCCGGTTCTGAAATCGACCGCCGGGGACGCGCCGCAGCCCGCCGCCTAGCGCAGGCCAAGGAGGGGGAAGCAGCGTTTGCTGCTTCCCTTCATTCCGTCTTCGTGCCGGTCTCCGGAGGCGGCGCGTTGCTGTCTTCGATGAATATGCCGTTCTCGTTAAAAAGAAAGGTGAGGCGGCCCGCAAGCATTTCCGCTTCAAGTTCAGCGTCGCTGTGCCTGTACGATTTCATTTTTCCAAATTGGTCGCGGAACAGGTAATGCATCCATTTACCGCGCACGGCGTAATCGAGCGCGACAAGTTCGGGCCAGACCGGCTTTCCCATGATCAGGTGGCTCTCGCCCTGCACATCAAATGATGATGCCAGTTCGGAATGCTCCTTGAGGTGGAGATTCAGGAAGGCAAGGTCCGCGGAAAGCTCGCGCAGCTGGTAACCGGAAACGGGCCCCGTGATCCGTTCGAGTTTTTGTTTGAGGAATTGGGCCGCGCCCCCGCCATCGTTGAAGGCCGCAAGCAACGCAACATCACCCAGGCGAAGCATGATCGACTGGGCGGCATAGAGATCACCGAAATCGAAGTCAGTCCCGGACGGATCGGGTTGGACGCGTATCGCGACGAATGAGCCCAACGCACTCGTATGAATGTCCGCGTCGGTCGCGAAGCATCGCACGAGCGTGTGCAGATAATGCAAACCGGCCCAGTCATATTGCAATTCATCAGCGATAGGATTGACGCCTTTTCTGATGTCGAGATGTGCACGCAGCATGCGGTCTTTGAGATGGGTCTTGAGGAAGATCAATCCCATCCAGATATAGAAGTTCAGGATACCGTGCTGCTTCTGATGGGTGTCGACGGCATCGTATCCGCCTTCGATGATGTCGCGCATCGGCTCTTCGATGACCCGTCCCATCATCGTGTTGCATGCTTCGCAGCAGGGCACCGTATAGCGGTCGTAGCGAAGGGTGGTGCCGTTCGGCAGGTTGATCGAACGCTCAAATAAATTGTACTTACGCAGTATCCATTTCGGAACAACATGCTCGTCGTTGAAAGGGACGTCCTCCGGTTTGGCACCGCAGATGAAGCAACAGTCGCCAAGGCAAATGTCGCGGACGAACCGGTCGAGGCTGAAATAGATCACCCGGCCAGCCTGATCGAGAACCGTCCCGTCACTGTCTTTCGTCCACATATGAGACCTCTACGACGCGTCAATGGAGCGTGGAACCTTACTTTTCCGATACCGCGCAAACAAGTAAGTTATTGAAATATAATATATAATCAAACTTATCTTGACCTTCGTCAGAAATGCCAATATATTTCTGACAAGGAGACACCATGCAACCCGTTGCCGAGCGCATCTTAACCCAAGCCAACTCACTGCCCGAAGGCGCTTTGATTAGCGCCAGGGAGTTGCTGCATCTTGGAAGCCGGGCGGCGGTCGATCAGGCTCTGAAGCGCCTTCTTGAGCGCAACGAACTGATGCGCCTTGCTCAAGGCATCTATGTGGTGCCGGTCAAAACGCGCTTTGGTACGCGAGCGCCCACGGCTGAAAAAGTCATCGAGCGTTTTGCGGCGACACGCGCCGAAACTATCGTTCCGCACGGAGCCGCAGCCGCGAACATGCTGGGCCTGACCACGCAAGTGCCGACCAAACTCGTGTATCTGACTTCGGGACCCAATCGGCAATTCCAGCTCGGCGCACAGGTCCTTGAAATGAAACATGCTCCGCAGTGGATGCTGCTCCCGACCCAACCGGCGGTCGGGCAGGCCGTCCGCGCCCTTGCGTGGTTGGGACAAAGACGCGCCGCTGAAGCTTTGACGGTGCTCAAGCGCAAGCTTCCACCGTCCACGTTGCAAGACCTCGTCGCCCTGCGGCCCGCTTTGCCCGCCTGGATGTCAAAATCCATAAGTCAGGCGCTTGTCACCCATGGCTGAATCGTACCTGTCCCTTACATCCGATGACCGGCTGGAGGCCCTTGGCGTCGCCGCCACGGCCTCGGGCCGCGCCGTTCATTTGCTCGAGAAGGACATCTGGGTGGTCTGGGCGTTGCAGGGCCTCTTTGCATCGCCTTTGGGAGATCACCTCGTTTTCAAGGGAGGGACCTCGCTCTCCAAAGGCTACGACATTATCGAGCGCTTCTCCGAGGATGTGGATCTGACCTACGATGTCCGTCAGATCATCCCCGAGCTTGCAACCGGCGACCCTCCCATTCCGGCCACGAACAGCCAGGCCGATAAATGGACGAAGGCCGCTCGCGACAAGCTCGCCGCCTGGGTCAAGAACGAAGCGCTGCCGGTTCTGCAAAAACATGCGGAAGCCACCGGCGCCGACGTGGAGTTTCGTGTCGAGGATGCGACGATTTACGTCGATTACGATCCGCTCAGCATGGGCACGGGTTATGTCCCGCCGCACGTCAAACTCGAATTCGGTGCACGCTCGACAGGCGAGCCCGCAGAGATGCGGCCCGTCGTCTGTGATGCCGCCGCTTCCTTGCCCGACATCGAATTTCCGACCGCCAGCCCAAAGATCATGCTGCCGAAGCGGACCTTCTGGGAGAAGGCGACCGCCGTCCACGTCTTTTGTGCGCAAGGCATCAAAGGCGACCGTATCTCCCGTCATTGGCACGATCTCGTGAGGCTCGACGACAAGGGTTTTGCCCAAGCCGCTTTTGACGACCGCGCCCTCGCGAACGAAGTCGCCGACTGGAAAGCGAAGTTCTTTCGTGTCAAGGACAAGGACGGCAATCCCATCGACTATCACGCCGCCGTCTCCGGCAAACTTCAACTCGTTCCCGATGAGAAAGCGCGCAAAGAGCTGGAAGCCGACTACAAGAAGATGGCCGATGACGGCATCCTCCTCGGTGATGTCGAACCGTTCGACGAACTCATGAAGCGCTGCGCAGCCTTGCAGAAACGGGCAAACGCCAGCCGGTAAGAATGCGCCGACCTGACGCGCCTGCGATCCACGGCCTCTCTGCTTCTGCCATTGTCCTCGCCCTCAAGCGCCGACATCGCCAGCGGCATTGATTGTTGTTCCCGTCCCGACCCTCCTTCGCGCTCATGGCATCCGCAACGGCGTCCGGTTTTCGGGAGACCATGCCACCGCGTGGGTTGCCATGCGTGCCACGCACCCTCATGCTCCTTTTGTCGTTTGCCTCAGACGCGTCGCCGCTGCCCGTCGATGCCGTCGGCGGCTCGGGTGTCCTTTCCCGGAAGCCCGGCGGGCTTGAAGGATGCGGGTTCTAGGGCCGTCGCCGCCGCGAAGTCCGTCAATCGCTTTTCCCCATAACGAAGAGGCGGTTGCGCTGAAGAAGCGCAGACCGCCTTTCGTTCCGGGTCCACTCAAAAGCAATTGACGCGCGCCGGGCGCCGTCCCTGGGCGAACCGCATCAAGCCCCGCTGTGGGGCTTCCTAACAGAAAGGAAAATACCATGAGCACGACACAACCGACTTTGATCGCCTACAGCGTCAAGGAACGCGGCGAAGGCAAACAGGACATCTGGACCAAGATCGGCGCGGCGTTCCCGCACGGCAAAGGCAAGGGGCTGACCATTCAGCTCGATGCCCTGCCGCTCGGCGACCGCATCGTCCTGCGCGAGCCGAAGGACGACAAGGCCGAAGCCAAAAGCTGATGCCGGAAACGGGGGCGCTCACCGAGCGCCCCCAACGTCCTCAAACACTTTTCTGCAGCGGAGAGCGCCGCAGGCGCCGGACATCCGCATGCTCGCTGTCTCGTGTCTAGCAATCCTGCCCAATCATCACAGCGTGAATGTCTGGCAAGCTTTCGCAACCTGTCAACCGGCGCGTGCGTAACAGTTGGTGCTGTCCGGAAACCATCGGGACGCAGGCCTCGACGTGCTGGCAATCCGCTCCCCCAATGAAACAACATGGGGGCACCTCGTGAGGGGCATTGTGCGTCCGTCGCGGCCTTGTGGCGTCAAGGTGCTTCCACCCCGAGCGCAGTGAAAATTTCCGCAAGCGTCAATTTTCATGCGTTCCGGGTCCCTGTGAAGCGACCTTGACGCAGGCCGCAGCCGTCCGCCCTTCAGCCCCACGAGGTGCACACCGCACGTCTTTCAATAGGGAGGAAGCAATGCCAGTTCTCACAATCGAAGCCATCCGTCAGAATCCATGGAACGTTCTCACCCACGAATTGCCCGCTGATCCCGGCGAACTATTGCTGACAGCCGCGCGCCTGGCCGCGACCTACTGCCGTGACGGCGAGTTTCTGCTGGCGACCGCGGCTCGCGACGGCGGCTATGTACCGGCGTGGTGGGATGACACCGACGCCACGCCCGACGCGCATGAGGAAAGCGAACAACTCAGCTACCGCGCTGATGACGTGCTGTCCGAGATTTCGGAATTGCTCGCGGTCGAAATAGAGGAGCCCGCTGGATAAGTGGTGCACTTTGACGATGGAAGAAAAAGTCATTGATGGGAATGATTGAGAAGTACAAAGCGTTTCTATGGAGGTGAGGGGGATGAAAATTTAAGTTGGCAGGAGAGGGTAGCGAGATGTCCGTTTGCCTAGTGCAAACGGTCTCGTCAGGGGCCGGCAAGGAAATGGCCCCCGAACCCCAGGACGCATGCGCTCTGCCAAGGAAACAAAAAACATGGGCCGCCCAAAGAAAACTGAACCGCGAGACAGGCAACTTAACGTCAGTCTTACAGCGACGGAATATGAAAGCCTGGTACGGCGCGCTCAGGCGCTCGGCATGCGTCCAGTACATTTTGGCCGTACGCTGCTTCTCAATTCCAATACAACGTCAGTCGTCCAGCAGCGAGCCACCAGCCATATTGAAAAACTGAATTATTCCGCCCTCGCTCGTCTGGGAAACAATCTTAATCAGATGATGCGCCACTTGCATCGGACCGGGGATCCTCTGCCGCCTGATCTTGAGCCCCTGCTCACCGATATTCGCGTAATTATTGCTCGCGGGTGCAGCGATGATCGTTAAAATCGGAAAAGGTGGAAGTTCATTTAAGGGCCTAGCCGAATACCTTACGCACGATCCAAAGGCTAATACCGATAAGAGGGTGGATTGGACTCACACCCATAATCTCGCCAGCGACCATGTTTTGTCAGCCATCGACGAAATGTACTGGACTTCGAGAAATGCCGAACTGCTGAAGCAGGAAGCCGGTATTCGGGGCGGCGGTCGCGCAACGGAAGATGCGGTGAAGGAGGTAAGCCTTAACTGGTCGCCCGAGGACAAGCCAACCCCTGAGCACATGATCGCGACCAGTGAAGATTTTCTACGGCACATGAACTGGCACGAGCATCAGGCCGTCATGATCGCTCATAACGATAAGCCATATGCGCACGTCCATATCATGCTCAATGTCGTTCATCCCGAGACGGGGCTTCACTTAAATGATGGCTTTGAAAAGCGGCGTGCGCAGGCCTGGGCCCTCGGATACGAACTGGAGCAAGGCCGTATTCATTGTGAGCAACGGCTGAAAAACGTCGGAGATCGCGAAAAGTCGATTCCGCGAAATATCTGGATGCAATTCCAGGAGAATGAGAAGGAATTTCAGCGAACGGAACGATCGCTTAGCGAAAACCAGGAAATTCGCGAAAATGCATCCGAAAACCCCCGAAATGCCGAGTGGAAGATTCTCAAGGAAATGCAACGCGATGAGCGGCAGGAATTTTTCGCACAGGGAAAAGTGGAATTTTCCGAATTACGCAAGTCGATTTATCGGGAGGTGAGGGAGGAATTTCGCGAACGCTGGGCCGATTACTTTAAAGCGGAGAAAAATGGCACTCTGGAGGATCGCGAAATCCGAGCTGACGTAAAGAAACAACTAACTGCTGACCAGAAGGCGGCATTGGAGCCGCGCCGCGATGCCGCATGTCAGGAGTTGCGGCAGTCCCGTGATGAGCGTTACCGTGATCTCCTCGATCGTCAGGCCGAAACACGCACGGACCTCCGTTGGCACCAGGATGCCGGTCTGGACACTGCACCGCTCTTCCACGCACTTGCGGAACGGCATGATGCCACAGTCGCGATGAAGTCCGGTTTCCTTGATGCTGCCCACGAATTGACCGCTGGCCGGCCGGACAGCGAGTCCGACGGGCGCGTCACCAGCTTCGCTGAAAGTAACGACGAGCCGGTTGCATCGTCAGGGCCGGGCGCGGATGTCAAAATAGGTGGTCGCATGGGCGCCGGGGTGGGCTCATTTCTCGACAGCCTATTTATTGATTTGACGAATTTAGGGGGAGGGTCGAACGATCCGCTCCCCCGGTCGCAGGCCGAATTATTTCAGGCCGCCGCCGACGAGACGCAGAGGCGCCAGCAATACGAACTGGAAGAACGCGACGATGCCGGGCAGTTGCGGCAAAAGGCTTTAGACGGAGAATAACTGTGGGACCGGGCCAGCCACGCCCGCGTCCCCTGACACTTCGGCAAATAAAGGCTGCGATTGGGCCGACGACCGGCAGTCAAAGTCGACGGCAACAGCACCGCTGAAGTGTGGACCGCTAGCTGACGATCCGTCACCAGTTGAGTCTGACGATATCGACGACGGCGATGCCGCCCAAATTGAAATCCTGACGGTCCTTCGGCGGAAAATGGCTGGAGTGCGCCGGCTGCCGAGGCGGGAGAGGGCGCAGGCACGCCGAGCAGCGCTTGACTGGTTCAGGGCAGCGGTGAGGGCGCTACGCGAGCAGCGCGCCTACAGACGGTCTAAGCCTAAGCGGCGGAATCCTTTTCAAACATATTGGCCGCGAGCGCCGGGCCCGAATTGATCGAAGTCGACAAATCGATAGTACGTTCTCTTACTCAGTCGCTCGGCGGCTCGGTGCCGAAGAGACGTTTCCAGTCCGATCTTACGCAGTCGTGGTAGCGAGCCTTCCACTGGTCCTGCGCCGGTCCCGGCTTCTGTGCGTCGATAATCTCCGGCCCCGCCATCACCGTGCATTTGAACCTGAGTGCCTCCGGTACCTTCGCAGGCTGAACCGAAACGGTTGTGTTTTTATCGCTGTCCAATTCTGCCAGACGCTTTTTAGCTTCCGGGTCTCCTTGGGCGGCGGCCTTCTGCAACCACAATCGTGCTTTTGCGGTGTCTCTTGGTATGCCGACCCCCTGCCGGTACATCTTGCCAAGCCATAGTTCGGCCATGACGTCGTCCTGTTCGGCGGCCTTCTGCATCCAGTTGGCCGCCTTCTTCTCATCCTTCGGAAGGCCCTTCCCGGTCAGATACATAAGCCCAAGCTGCCTTTGCCCTGGTGCATGTCCTTGCGCGGCTGATTTCTTGCACCAGATCGCGCCCTGTTCGGCGTCCTCCTGGACCCCGTCGCCATTCCCGTACATGCCGCAGAGAGCAGCCTGACTGGGAGCGTAGTCTTGATCGGCTGCTTTTTTGAACCACTTGATGGCCTCCGGGTAATCCCGACGGACGGCAATTCCCCGATGGAAGAGCCTGCCTACATAGTCTTGCGCGTCAGCATTGCCTTGATCGGCTGCTTTGCGAAACCAGACCATCGCTTCCTTTTCGTTCGCGGGCATGCCCCAGCCGTTTAGGTAAAACTCGCCGACCCCGAGCTGACCTCTGGCATCTCCCTGATCTGCCGATTTGCGATACCATTGAAGCGCTTCTGCGTAGTCTTTCCGTTTTACGGCTTCGAGTCCTCTTCGTTCAGCCTCTTCAAACGTGATCGTGGCTGCAACCGAGGGAGCGGTTTGTGCGAGCGCGGAGCTTCCGCCGATGTATGCAGTGCCAATAAGCAAGATCATTGCTGCGGCTCTGACGCAGCTATTGAGCGAAACATAGGGAAAGTAACGGTATGGCCGATAGTGTTTCAAATTGCCGAATGACTCTTGAAACAAGCCATAAAAATTCGTACGAAATCTGATCCACTTTCTGCCGACTGCACGCTTTCTGCTTAAACCATGGAGGTTTTTCCGTGCTGAAACACTATCGGCCATATTGTTTCAGCCGAGGCCACCATGCGCCAGCATGCCCATGCCAAGACGAGCCTGTTCGGATCAACCGGAGCACGTAAGTACCTAAATGCCAACGACCGTCGGCGCTTCATTGAGGCGGCTGGTCGCGCGCCCCTCAAAATCCAGCTCTTTTGCCTGGTTCTGAATTTGACCGGCGGTCGGATTTCCGAAATCCTCGCCCTCACGCCCGCAGCCATCGATCTCGACAGCGCCGCGGCGAACATCGTGACACTAAAACGCCGCAAACGCGGCATCGTCCGCCAGGTCCCGTTGCCTCGCAAGGTGGTTAGTAAGCTCGATCGCGTCTTTCATCTTCGACTGCGTCAACGCGATCCAGATTCAGCCTGTCGCCAGATCTGGAGATGGAGTCGCACAACCGGATGGAGGCGAGTTAAAGAAGTTATGGCGGCTGCGAATATCGCGGGCTTGCATGCTACCCCAAAAGGATTGCGTCACGGCTTTGGTGTGAATGCGTTTCAATCCCTTGTGCCACCGCATTTGGTGCAACGATGGATGGGCCATGCTTCTCTACGGACGACTGCCATCTACGCCGACGTGATGGGTCCCGAGGAGCGGGAATTCGCCGAGAGGATGTGGGGCTATCGAAAACGGGGCAGTGTCGGCAAAGCACGCCGGAAATACTAAAGACCGAGAATCTTTTGTAACAAGCGTGGTTTGGGATTCTCATCGGCGATTTCAGGTGTTAGCCTCGATTTGAGGTGTGCCTTATGTCAGTCCGCAAGCGCAAATGGAAATCCGCCGATGGCTTCGAACACGAGGCTTGGGTTGTTGACTACGTTGATCAGGGCGGCAAGCGTCGAAACAAACAGTTCGACCGTAAGAAAGCCGCTGACGAATTCGAAACAACAGTCCGAAATGAACTCCGCGCCGGCATTCATACAGCCGACAGCGCAAGCGTTACCGTGAGCGAGGCTGGAACGCGGTGGCTTGCGAATTGTACAGCCGCGGGTCTGGAGAGAACGACTGTTGACGCATACCGCCAGCATGTGGAGCTACATATCAATCCGTTCCTTGGCGCTCGTAAGTTGTCGCAGTTGACGGTTCCGATGATCTCGGAGTTCGAACGTAAGCTGAGGGATGGCACACACGACCAAAAGCCTCGCTCTGCTGCAATGGTGAAGCGGGTACGCGGCGATCTTGGCTCCATTCTATCGAATGCCCAGGAAGAGGGACTTGTTGCCCGCAACGTCGTGCGTGAAATGCGATCAAGGCGCAGGCGGGGCAAGGAGCGTCAGGCCGAGCGCCGCGCAAAACCCAAGCTGAAGGTGGGAGTCGATATTCCAACCCCGCAGGAGATCAAGGCGATCGTCAATGTACTAGAAGACACATGGCGACCGATTTTACTGACCGTAATTTTTACGGGCCTTCGCGCTTCCGAACTGAGAGGGCTACGATGGATCAACGTCGACCTTTCCAAGCGTGAGATCCATGTCCGCGAGCGGGCGGACGAATACAAGGAGATGGGTCGCCCAAAGTCCGAAGCCGGCGAGAGGACAATCCCACTGCCACCTCTTGTTGTCAGTGAGCTTCGCAAGTGGAAATTGAGGTGCCCGAAGTCCGAGTTGGGACTGGTTTTCCCGAGCCCCATAGAGGACGTAGGCATTATGACACTCAGCCATATCGTGAAGAGTGGGCTGTGGCCGCCGCAAGTCGCCGCCGGGATTACCAAAATAGGAAAAAATACCAACGGCAAGGTCACCAGCGTTGCCAAATATCAGGGCCTGCACGCCCTGCGGCACTTCTTCGCGAGTTGGTGTATCAACCGGAAGGTCGATGGCGGCCTGGAACTGCCCGTCAAAATGGTCCAGGAGCGTCTGGGCCATTCCACCGTCGCAATGACCCTGGATATCTATGGTCACCTGTTCCCGCGGGCTGACGATAGCGAGGAACTAGCCGCAGCCGAGCGAGCTCTGCTAGGATAGGGCATCCAGAGCGAATCTGGACGAAGTGCAGACGCAGCATAGACGCAGCATGGCGGTATTTTCGAACAAGATTTGCAAAATCTGGCCGTTGCGACTATACGCGTAACCTCTTAAAAGCACTTAGCTTTTGGGAGTTTTATTTCCAAAGATTGGGGCGTAGCCAAGCGGTAAGGCAGCGGATTTTGATTCCGCCATTCGGAGGTTCGATCCCTCCCGCCCCAGCCACTTGATTTTACTTGCTTATTCGCCGTTTTCGCCGCTTGATTTTGAATTGCGCGGTGCCGTTGCCCGTTGAACAAAGACGGCGCTATTTCGTTCGCGACCTATTCGTAGCCGGTGCAAGTGACGCCGTTATCGGTGCATTGGAGGGGCCGCGTCACCAGTCTCAGGCGCGCCTAAACGACCTCATGCGAAAGACCCATTGAGACTTTGCAGGTTCGGTTTGAGTGGGAACCGGGACATCCCCGGCGTGGCGGTCAGACCGGAGGCTCGAACCGATGTGCAATAGCTGATGTCGTCGACCGTAGACGGTTACACCATCGTCGCTGACGACATCTTGGACTGAGGGGCACACCACAATTCGTGGTCATGCGAAATATCTCACGCTCGCGATGAGTGTATGTCCGTGTATCGTATCTCGGATCTGGCCTCGACGAGCTTCGACGCTTTGAACAAGCCAATCCATGACGTGTTGCGAGCCGTGTTGATAGGCAAGGCGAAGCCTGTTGCGACATTGTCGCGAGCGTGCGGAGGGCGAGGCAGCTCGACACCTCCTTGGCGTGCAACTAGTCGACTCCAATCACCATAGATAGGCGTAACTAGTTGATGACGCGTACATTTCTTCACAAATTCAACCTTGATTGAGTCGATGGAGATGCTGATGATTAATAAATAGTTCATGTGTAACTGTAATTGCGTGAATGGGTAATATTGTGCAGGCCGCCACACAAACGATTCTTGTTGGGCCTCATACGTTACGACGGGAAGGCATTGCGCGAGCGCTTGACTCGACAGATTTCCGGATCGTCGCAACTGAGACCGACTTTCAGAAGATTGAGTTCGAAGGTCTCGCAACGTCGACTTGCCTCCTCATTGTCGAATGTAGCCACGACCTCAGCAGTGCGATTCAGCAAATTGAGCAATTCAAGGCCGGGTTTCCCAACGGCAAGGTCGTATTGTTCGCCGACCATCTCAGTTTGGCGGAGTTGCTGTCCGCTTTTCGCGCCGGCACGAACGCATATTTCGTCAGCGTGCAGACTTGCGAAGCGTTCATCAAGGTACTCGAGCTCGTCATGCTCGGCGAGACGATCCTGCCCTGCGAATTGCTGAGGTTCATCGGCAAGGATACGCAGGAGCCTCCAGGAGGCTCTTGCGGCGTGGGCGGCAATGGACCTCGTGGAGGGACGGAAGAACGCGAGCGCGGTCCCCGGCTGTCGGAACGCGAAAGATTTATCCTGCGACGCATTATCGAAGGCGACACCAACAAGCATGTCGCGCGCAGGCTCAATATTGCCGAAGCGACCGTAAAAGCTCACGTCAAGGCGATCCTTCGCAAGATTGATGTTCGAAACCGCACCCAGGCCGCCATGTGGGCAATGAGCGGGCATGGGAAGGAACTTCTCGCATTGGAAGACGACTTGGTGCTGCCGCTGGCCTCGGTTCCGCCGGCAAGTGAAATTGCCGCGAACTGCTTGCAGATTGGCAACGGCTTCAAGATCGACATCATCCCGCATCCCTCGCCGGCCGAGATTTTACACGGCAAGTAGATCGATACGTCGGCTGATCGGACACGCAGCCCTCGGCCTGCCGCGTGCAAGCAGGACGAAGCGACGAAGAGCGCCGTCCCGGATCTGCTTGCATCGGAAAGGGCAAGGCTCGCATCCGATCCGCGTCGTCGAAATGGTGGCCTTCCCGAGGCCAAACATGGATTGGGGGTTCAAGGATGAAGTTGCAGCAAGGGCAAAACTTCAAATGGACCAGCGCGGCGAATATCGAACGCTACGGCAAGCTGTTGGCGGGTAGATTGACCGATATCGAGAGGCGCTTTGTCGAACGACGCCTGGCTGAGGAGCAGGATGCGTGGCGGGTGGCGTCGAGAAAAACCAACGAGGATGGCAGGCAGATCTAGTTTCATTGGACAATCACTGTTTGCGATCGATCGGTGCATATCCTCCAAGGTGCGCCCGATCGTCAAGAGCATCACCGGACCGCCGGCGCGCTGTGATGCTCTGGTGGCACTGGAACTCGATCTGACTTCCAGTGTCACCTCCTCTCAAGGGGCATTGAGCCACTGCGAAGCGACGACATCGCATGTGCTCACGAACAGAAACCTGCCGGAACCAGCGTCACCAGATACTCTCGGAAGGAATGTGGTTCCGGAACGTGGTTAATTTCCGCTGAACGAAATGATGTGCGCGCGAGAGCGCGACAGATTGTCGTGGGAGAGCGTTTGTCTCAACTGACGTTTGCATACATTATTGATTTGGCGGCAGGATTCCGCTAAACAATAAAGCGTGTTTTTTTGTTACGTTAAACTGAAAGGCGACGTGATTATTATTCGCGACCTAGAGTGTGCAGGTACCGCTTGCCTTCTCTCGATGTCGACGATCTACGATCATCAGTTGGCTTCGGCTTTGCATTCATCGATGCTCGCAAAATTTTGGGCGAATTGTTCGTTCGGCCGGGCGTATCTACTTCTCTTTCATTGCCTTCGGCATCGCACGGACGCTTCGCATACTCGCGAGTTTCACGCATGCGCTGTTCAATGAATTTGGATGCACCGATCCGAATCCTGGTCGTGGATGACGAGCCCGCCATTCGCTCGATTCTTCGAAGCGGCCTCGAAAAGGAAGGCTATGAAGTGTCGGAAGCCAGCAACAAGGCTGAGCTTCTGCATTGCCTTGAAACGGCAGCCATCGATCTGATTACGCTCGATCTCGATCTTGACGGCGAAAATGGATTGCAGCTGGCGCGAGAGGCGCGAGCCCAGCACAACATCCCCATCATCATGATCACCGGGAAGGGCGATGTATTCGACCGGGTCGTCGGGCTGGAGCAAGGCGCAGACGATTACATTGTCAAGCCGTTCCACATTCGGGAGGTGCTGATGCGTGCTCGCAGCGTCCTGCGCCGCTACGAGCTGGAATCCGTTGCCGAAGACGTCGGCAATTCCGCCGGTGTTCCCGCGGAGCGTTACAGATTTGACGGTTGCATATTGGACGTTCCGCGCCGCGAACTTAAGGCTGTAAATGGCGAGACCGTCGATTTGACGGATGCCGAATTCGCGCTTCTCTCGAGTTTTTTGCGGCAGCCAGCCCGCATCCTGTCGCGGGACGAATTGATGCGCGTACTCAACGGTCGGGACTGGTCGCCCGAGGACCGCACGATCGATGGACACGTCGCTCGGCTGAGGCGAAAGATCGATTCCCAGTCCGAGATGCCAAGATTGATCAAGTCCGTCCGCGGCGTCGGGTATGTGTTCACGGGTGATGTTGAACCGCTGGTCAATTCCGAAACCGCGCCGTCCTAGAGCGTGATGACTTCTCTTCGATTCGTCATCCCGCCCTGTCTTTTTGTTTGAGCGGGCTTGCCGCGCAAGCGCATTCCGCGTTGGTCGCGAGGCAAATGTGCTAGCTAGCTTGCCAGTGCCTCGGCAACGGCCTGCGCCAGCTCCGCCCGGGTGTAAGGCTTTTCCAGTACCTTGAAATTCTCGGTCGGTTCGGGCTCGCTCTCGCGGCTGGCGCCGTCATATCCCGTCGTCAGCAGAACCTTGAGGCCAGGGCTCAGCTTGCGCATGGAGCCAGCCACATCGTAGCCCGACAGGCCGTCGGGCAAGACGAGGTCGATCAGCGCAAGCGCCACCGGCTCCCCGGCGCAGCGCTCGATCGCTTTTGGTCCGTTGGCAGCTTCGACGACGACATAGCCCAGCGATTCGAGCCGCTTCAGCGTGACCTCTCGCACCTCGTCGTCATCGTCGACAACCAGCACCAGCTCGCCGTCGCCCAATGGAATGCCGGGTTCGTTCGCGGACGGCGCCAGCGGGGGGACATCGCCGGATGCGCGGGGCAAATAAAGGCTGACCGTGGTGCCCCTGCCGACCCAGCTCGCAATCACGAGGCACCCGCCCGATTGCCTGGCGAAGCCGTATGCGCTTGCAAGTCCAAGCCCGGTGCCCTTGCCGGGCGGCTTGGTTGTGAAAAACGGGTCAACGGCGCGCTTCAGGACCTTCGGTGTCATGCCGACACCCGTGTCAACCACGGACAATCGGACATAGTCGCCAGGCACCAGATCAACCGGTGTCCCGCCGGCGGCGAGTGTCTGGTTCGCGGTCTCTATTGCGACAATTCCGCCGGAAGGCATGGCATCGCGCGCGTTGAGCACGAGGTTGAGGAGGGCATGGTCGACCTCACCGGGATCGACCTGGACGTACCACAAATCGGACGCCATCGTCGACGTGACGATGATCCCTTCGCCGATTGTCCGATGCAACATGTCCATCATGCCGCTGACGCGTTCGTTCAGGCACAGGGTCGTCGGCTCAAGACGGCTGCGATGGGCGAAGCTCAGCAACCGCTTGGTCAGTCTGCCGCCGCGTTCGGCAGCGTTGTGATTTTGCTCGAGCAGCGCGCGGAGGTCGCCTTCATCGACACCGGCCTGGATACGCTCGTTATTTCCTATGATGATCGTGAGAAGGTTGTTGAAGTCGTGGGCGATGCCGCCGGCCAGTTGTCCGAGGGCTTCCATCTTCTGGGCCTGTAGATGCTCTTCGTTTCGCCGCTTCTCCTCCGTCAGGTCATGGAGACTGCCGACGAAGACGCGGTGGCCGGGTGACTGCATCTCCGCCACCGACAACCGCAAGGGAAGCTCGGTGCCATCCTTTCTCAGCCCGATAACCTCGTGCCCGCGCCCAATGATCTTGGCTTCACCGAACTTCGAATACCGGGTCAGGTGCGGCATCAACAGGCTGACATTGCTACCGACAATCTCGGTCTCGGTGAAGCCGAACAGGCGTTCGGCGGAGGGGCTGAAGCTTTTGACAACGCCGCGCTCGTCTATCGTGATGATGGCGTCGGGGGCGGTGGCCAGCACTGCTTTGAGATAGGCCTCTCGCTCCATGAGTGCCTGCTCGGCGGCCCGGCGCTGAGTGATGTCCTCGATCGTCACAAAACACAATCCGTCGGTGTCGTCGGCGTTTCTTATGCGCCGGGCGTTGAGCCGCATGATGCGGAGCCCCAGGTGCGGAAAGTCGTGCTCGAGTTCGAAATCCTCGACCGCCGTCGTATCGGGGATAACCCGCATGAGAAGTTCGCGAAGCTTCGGGATGTCCCATTGTTGACCATCGAGATCGAAGATGAGCCGGCCTATGGTGTCCTGGGGCCCGATTCGAAAAGTCTTGTAGAAGGAGCTGTTGGCCGCCTGAATGCGAAGCTCCCGATCGAGCACGATCACGGCCTCGTGCAAGGTATTGATGATGTTCTCGGCAAACGCCTGTGCTGCTGCTGCCTCTATACCGACGATTTTCAGTCTCGACACCTCGGTGAAGGTGATCACCACGCCGTCGATCCTGTTTTCCTGCGTGCGATAGGGGAGGACGCGTCGAATGTACCAGTCTGCCGCCCCGCTCCTGACTTCGCGCTGACGCGGGGTCAACTCGGCGAGCACGCTCTTGGCATCCTTCATGAGCTCCGGATCGTCGACGCTTCGGGAAATATCGCTAAAGGGGCGCCCCAAGTCGCTCGCGATGAGATTGAAGAGCCTGGTCGCGGGACCGGTGAAGCGCTTGATGTTGAAGCTCCGGTCCAGAAATAGCGTCGCGATGTCCGAACTGACCAGCAAATTGCCGAGATCGTCGGAGATGGCTCGCTCCCCTTCGATCTTGTGCTGGAGTTGCGCATTGAGGCTCGTCAGCTCTTCATTGAGCGATTGAAGTTCCTCTTTCGATGCCTCCAGCTCTTCATTGGTCGACTGGAACTCCTCATTCATCGACATCGCTTCTTCGTTGACCGCCTTCAACTCCTCGTTCGATCGCTCGATATCTGCAATCGCGTTCTGCAGGTCCTGCTTGGTCGACTTGAGCTCCTGCTCGAGCAGATGCAGGACCGTCTGCTCAGCGGCGCTGACGCTGGCCGGCGGCTCAGCGGGCGGCGCCGGACGGTCCGCGAAAGTCACCAGCAGCAGCGGCGCGTGTTCGGATGTCACCGGATGAACCGAAATGGTCACCAGGAAATTTTGCCCGTCGCGACGGGCCATCGCGCTCCTGGCCGTCGTTTCGCGCCGTTGCCTAGCCTCGCCGAGCGCCGCACCGAGTTCGCCCCCCAGTCCCTCCCGCGCCAGCGCCAGCAAGCCATGTCTTGGCTCGCCCGGTGGCATTGTCAGGTAGCGGTCGGTCGCACCGTGAAAATAGAGGACTTCGAAGTTCTCGCTAACGAGCACGGCTGTTGGAGCATAATGCTCGAGCAGCGCTCTGCGGCTGAGATCGGACCAGCCGCCGTCGGGTTGGCTCAGTCCCGCTGCGTCCGCGGCTACCTCGGCAAAGGATGCGACCGGAACCGACGAGACCGGGTAATCGATGCGTCTGTGGCGGTGATGTCCAATCGATTTGAAAATGCGATTCTTGCGCGATAGCGGCTGGAACAGATCGGTCCTCGCGCCAATCGTTTCCGATAATCCGAGCATGAGCGCGCCGCCTTCGCCCAGCGCGAAATGGAAGATCGAGATGATGCGTTCTTGAGGTGCAGGGTTGAGATAGATGAGAACGTTGCGGCAGGTAATGAGATCGAGCTTCGAGAACGGCGGATCGCTGAGAAGATTGTGTTTTGCGAAAATAACGGTTTCTCGAAGTTTGGGCGCAACCCGGTAGGTATGGTCTTCCTTGATGAAAAACCGTTGCAGCCGCGCCGGCGAGACGTCGGCCTCGATCGCGTCGGGGTAGCGGCCGTCGCGCGCGGTTTTCAGCGCCTCTTCGTCGATATCGGACGCGAATACCTGGAGCTTGAGCTCCTTTCTCTGGGCCGACACCTTTTCGATCAGCAATATGGCGATCGAGTAGGCCTCTTCGCCGCTGGCACATCCAGCTATCCAGACGCGTAGCGGCCGGTCGGCGGGATGACGTCTCACGAGGTCCGGCAATGTGTTCTCGGCGAGATCCTCAAAAGCTGCGGGATCGCGAAAGAACGACGTCACGGTGATCAGGAAGTCGTTGTGGAGCTGCGCGATCTCTTCGGGATGATCCTTGAGAAAGGCGAGATACT
>Ga0307516_10000124_pt1 | contig 90831 bp, 73 predicted proteins | sample 19_EM_MG_FD_203310 | JGI IMG/M metagenome (GOLD analysis project Ga0307516, IMG submission 203310) | Populus trichocarpa ectomycorrhiza microbial communities from riparian zone in the Pacific Northwest, United States - 19_EM | ecosystem: Host-associated > Plants > Roots > Unclassified | place... | reverse complement strand
AATCGGGGGAGGGGTTTCGTGCCTGGACGGCGGACGAGATGGCGGCACTTCGAATCCGGTTGACGCACCATCTTCTGCAGGCGCAGCGGGGACAGTCCGGTGAGCAAAGCATCGCCGATCACCGGCCGTGAGGTGCTTGGTGATTTCAAGGAGACCGTTACGTGAGCAACAAAGTCATCATCACTTGCGCGATCACCGGGGCCATTCATACACCGACCTTATCCGATGCGCTGCCCTATACTCCCGAGGACATCGCACGCCAGTCGATCGATGCGGCGGCTGCCGGTGCCGCGATCCTGCATCTTCACGCCCGGGATCCTCAAACGGGCGCGCCGACGGGCAACCCGGGCATTTTCCAGCAATTCCTGCCTGCGATCCATGAGGCAACCGATGCGGTGATCAACCTGACCACCGGCGGGAGCCCCGAGATGTCACCGGAGGAGCGATTGGCTGCGGCGTTGAAGTTCTCACCGGAAATGTGTTCGCTCAACATGGGTTCGATGAACTTCGCGTTCCATGGAATGGGTGGAAAGGTCACGAAGTGGAAATTCCCCTGGGAGAAGGCTTATATCGCCGACAGCGAGAAATTCATCTTCAGAAACACCTTCGCGGACATCGCGCGGAACTATAGCTTGCTTGCCGACCACGGTACCCGGTTTGAACATGAGTGCTATGACATCGGCCATCTCTACAACCTGGCCCATTTCGTCGACAAGGGGATCGCCAAACCGCCGTTCTTCATTCAGAGCGTGCTCGGCATTCTGGGCGGGATTGGCGCGGATGCCGACAATGTAGTCTTCATGAGACGAACGGCGGACCGCCTGTTCGGCAAAGACTATGTCTGGTCCGTGCTCGCGGCCGGCAAGCACCAGATGCCGCTCATTGCGCAGGCGGCAATGCTCGGCGGCAACGTGCGAGTCGGATTGGAAGACAGCCTGTTCATCGGGCGCGGAAAATTGGCGGCCAGCAATGCCGAGCAAGTTGAAAAAATCGTGCGCATTCTGGCGGAACTCGGACTCGAACCGGCGACGCCCGCGGAAACGCGCCTGACCTTGAAGCTGAAGGGCCGTGATCGCGTCGCGCTGTAGTGCCGAGGTTGAACATCCTCGCGAGGATATTGTGGCGGTGGCCACGACGGATGGTGGTGCTCCGGGCTCACACTGATAAATTCGGCGCCGGAATGAAGATTTTGCGGTTGGCACGGACATTGCCTAGTCATTGCTATCGTCAATTCAGGAATCGTAGGCAATGCTCTCGCGCCGCTCAAGTGGACTCCTCTGGCTCTGGCCGAAGCGCCATCCCGCCGCAGCGGTCAATGAGCTCGCCGGGCTGCTGCCCCAAGAGCCTGTGCTCGGCACCCATCTCGTGACCTCACGCCGCGGCTACACTCACCATGGCATCTATGTCGGCCGCGGGATGGTGGTGCACTACGCAGGCCTGTCGCGACTCCTGCATTCAGGGCCGGTGGAGGAGGTGACGATGGGTCAATTTTCCATGGGCCGCCAGGTACGGATCATTGCACCCTGTGAATCCTCGTATTCACCCCAGGAGATCGTACGGCGTGCGCGCTCGCGTCTCGGGGAGAACAAGTATCACGTGCTCCGGAACAATTGCGAGCACTTCTGCCACTGGTGCATCAGCGGCCGCAGTCGCAGCATTCAGGTCGAATGTCCCGAGGCGATGGCGTTGCGCGCGCTCGTTGCGGCGGTCCACTGCGCCGGCCGGGTGCCGCTCATGCTCGGTGCCCTTCGCACGATGGCGGGCCATTTCGTTCCTGCGCGTTGATGTAGCGCGGACCTGCACTTTGCCTTTCCTCCGTGCTTCAGTCATAGTTCAGGGCTCGGGCCCCTGCGCAAGACGACGCGCGACCGCCGAAACCGGCCGCAGCCAGCGGAGATTGCGATGTCGGAACTGGATGGACTCAAGTTACTTCGCCGGATCGAGGAGGGCGTCGCCGGTAAATTTGGCGAGGCCTTCTTCAAGCAAATCGTCCGAGACCTGTCCGGAGCCTTGAATGCGCACGCGGTCTTCGCCGGCCGGTTGAATGACGACCAGACCGGCACCATGCTCGCCTTCTGGGTGAAGGATTCCTACGAGCCTTGTTTGACCTATCCTCTCAAGGGCACGCCTTGCGAATTCGTGTACAAAGGCGAGATCACGTCTTACGCGCGCGATATCGGCAACGTTTTCCCCGCGGATCGGGAGTGGTTCAAGACGCTTGGCGTAAACAGCTATCTCGGCATCCCGATCAAAGGCGAGACCGGCGCCGTGTTCGGGCATCTAGCAGTGATGGACCGGGTCGAACGCGATTGGCACGATGCGGACCTGGACGTACTGCGATTGTTTTCGATGCGTACGTCTGTGGAAATGGAGCGCGACAAATCACATCGGCAACTGGAGCACACCAACCAGGCGCTCGCGCAAGTCAATGCGCGGCTGATGGCCGAGATCGAGCATCGGGCGCAGGTGGAGCAGGATCTGGCGGCGGCGACGCAGGCAGCCGAAGCGGCCAATCACGCCAAGAGCGTGTTCATTTCGCAGATGAGTCACGAGCTCCGCACGCCGCTCAACGGCATCTTGGGCTATGCGCAGCTCATGCGCCGCGACGCGGGCGTACTGAGCGCCGTCAAGCATGATGGCCTCGAGGTGATCGAACGGTCGGGCGAGCATCTGCTGACGCTGGTCAATGATCTTCTCGATTTGGCGAAGATCGAAGCCGGCAAACTGGAGCTTACGCCCACGGAAGTCGATTTACGCGACCTGTTGCTGCATGTCGGCGACCTGATCGGAGAGCGTGCCCGCCGTGCTCAATTGGAATTCATCGTCGATGCGGAATCCGCGCCGACGGGAGTGCACGCAGATGGCCGGGCGCTGCGGCAAATCCTGCTGAATCTGCTGGGGAACGCCGTCAAGTTCACGCCGGCCGGCGGACGGATTGAGCTTCATGTCCGGGCCGCGGCGCACGGACAGGATCACTATCGCCTCGGTTTTCAGATCAAAGACTCGGGTATCGGAATTCCGGCCGATGAACTGAAGAACATATTCGAACCCTTTCATCGGGTCACCGGTGGTCGTGCCGTTGTCGAGGGAACCGGTTTGGGTCTCACCATCACGCGCCGATTGGTGGCCGCGATGGGAGGGGCGCTCGAGGTCAGGAGCGGCGTCGGAGCGGGGAGCACATTCGAGTTCGAGATCGTGCTGCGCGCCGCGGCCGGATCCGACACCCGCGAGGCCGCGGTCGAGGTGATTCGCGCCTACCGCGGCGAGCGCCGGCGCGTGTTGCTGGTGGATGACGATCCGGTGAACCGCCAACTGCTGCGGGGTTTGTTGCTGGACTTGGGTTTCTTGGTGACTGTGGCCGAAGACGGCGCGCTGGCGTTGCGGGCCATCGAAGCGTCGCGGCCGGACCTCGTGATTACGGATTTATTGATGCCCAACATGAACGGCGCCGATCTGATTCAGGCATTGCACGCGCGGCCTTCCACGGCGAATCTGCCGGTGATCGCCCTGTCGGCGAGCGCCGCTTCCGCAGCGCATCGCGATGTGGCGCTCGACGGCTTCGATGCCGTCTTGACGAAGCCGGTGCGCTTCTCCGAGTTGTTGGAATGCATGGGCGGCTGCCTGGGACTGACCTGGGTGTGCGGCCCCCGTGCCGATCAGACCGAACCGCCGGTGCCCGGCACCTTGAGCGGGGAATTGGACGAGAGATTCATTGCCAATCTCGGCGATCTGGCCATGCGCGGCGATGTACAGGCACTCAAGGGGCTATGCGATCAGGCCGGCCGGCATTCGGCGCCGGCGCGGCGGCTGCTTACCGAATTGGCGCCGCATGTGGCGAATTACGATACCGTCGCGATTCGCCGCGTGGTGGCGTCAGTCACTGCGGGCGGTTCGCCTGCTGCGGCTCGCTGAATGCCGCCATCGGCTGCGGCCTGCCCGCAACCCGCTGTGGGTTAGCTCCGTACTTCACGTCTGCTGAGGCTTTTTGCGGGCCGGCGGCCGCGGCATGAGGATTGCAGACCGCTGTTAGGGACGCCAATCCTCACGCATCGGAGAGCATATGCCATTGCAAGACGTATCGAACGCGCCCAAGCCCGCGGGCAGGCGCATCGGATCGAACCTCCTCAACATCATCGCGTTGAACGCGGACATTTTCATCCTGTTGCGCCGGGTGTGCTGGCCGCTGCTCGACCTCGGCTTCCGAATCTGGCTGGCGCAGCAGTTCTTCGTGTCCGGAGTGATCAAGGTCACGCATTGGGACAGCGCTCTCAACCTGGCGGCGCACGAGTATCCGGTGTCGTGGATGAGTCCGACGGCGGCGGCGTACACCGGGGCTGCGATCGAGGTCATCGCTCCGATCTTTCTCGCAAGCGGGCTGCTGACGCGCTATGCAGCGACGGCGCTGCTCGCGTTATCGCTGGTGATTCAATTCAGCTACCAGCCGTTTGACGGTCAGTTGTTCTGGATCGCCTTGTTCGGCTGGTACGCCATGGCCGGAGCGGGTTCGATATCGTTGGATCAAATGCTGCGCCGGGGTCTCGCCGACAGCGCACTGCCCTGGGTACCGCGCATCATCCGGATATCGGAGGCGGTGCGGGCACGAGTCAGTCCCGTGTACCTGTCCGTAATCCGCATCTGGTTGGGATTCACGCTGCTGGCTGTTGCGTTCGGCCACACGGATCTTGGCCTGTGGCTGCCGGTGACGACTTTGTCGACCTGGGCGCCGTGGGCCGCGGCCATCGGTGGGGCGCTCATGATCGTCGGATTGGCCACCCGCTGGGTCGCCGTGGTGTTGGTGTTCGGATCGGTCGTGATGCCGATGATGAATGCTGGCCTGACCGCCGACAGCTTCGGCACGATGGTGTTCGCGATGATTGCGATACTGGGCCCGGGCCCGGCAGCGGTCGATCGACTGATCGCCCGTTCGTTGGCGCGGCGCTATCCGCAATTGGACGGCAAGCCGAGCTTTGACGTGGACTGCGCTCCGAAGGTCGTCATCGTCGGCGGCGGTTTCGGCGGCTTGAGCTGCGCATCCGCCCTGCGCAAGGCACGTGTGTCGATCACCTTGATCGACCGGGGCAATTTTCATTTGTTTCAACCATTGCTGTATCAAGTGGCCACGGCCGCGCTGTCGCCGGGCGATATTGCCGCGCCGATCCGGCCGTTGTTCCGTGACGCCTTCAACGCGCGCGTGTTGCTCGGCTCAGTCACGGGTGTCGATCTCGAGAAACGTTGCGTGCAGATCGGCGATAAGCGCGTGGACTATGATTACCTGGTGATCGCTACCGGCGCCACGCACAGTTATTTCGGCAAGGATCAATGGCAGCCCTATGCGCCGGGACTCAAGCGGGTGGAGGACGCCACCGAAATCCGCCGGCGTCTGCTGATGGCGTTCGAGCGGGCGGAGGCGACTGACGATGAAAACGAGCGGGCGGCCTTGCTGACGTTCTTGATCGTCGGCGGAGGTCCCACCGGCGTGGAACTGGCGGGTGCCATCGCGGAATTGGCGCGTTTCGGCATGGAAAAGGAGTTTCGCCGCTTCGATCCCGCGAGCGCGCGCGTGGTGTTGGTGCAGTCGGGTCCGCGCATTCTTCCGAGCTTTCCGGAGTCGCTCTCCGCCGTGGCGCACCGCTCGCTGACCCGGCTGGGCGTGGAGGTGCTGCTCGACAGCCGGGTGGACGGCATCGATGCGCAGGGCGTATCGGTGAGCGGCAAACGCATCGCCGCTCGCACCGTCCTATGGGCGGCCGGCGTGATGGCCTCGAAGGCGGCGCAATGGTTGAGTGTGCCTGCGGACAACGCGGGTCGGGTGAAAGTGGATCAGCACTTGAACGCCGAGGGCCAATCCTCGGTCTGGGTCATCGGCGATACGGCCGCAAGCAATGCCTGGGGCGGAAAACCGGTCCCGGGTCTCGCGCCCGCGGCCAAGCAGGGGGGGCAGTATGTCGCCGGCGTCATTCGCGCCCAGGTCGAGGGACGCACGCCGCCGGCACCTTTCGCCTACCGGCATCTGGGAAGTCTCGCCACCATCGGCCGCAAATCGGCGGTGGCGGATTTCGGTTGGATCAAGATCTGGGGTGCACCGGCCTGGTGGCTGTGGGGTCTCATTCACGTGGGATTTCTGGTGGGAATGCGCAATCGCGTGTCCACCATGGTGAATTGGTTCTGGGCGTACCTGACCTTCGGCGGCGGCATCCGCTTGATCACGGGTGCTGAGCCGATCCCGGCAGGACCGACGCCGATTCCGGCAGGCTCTGCGGTCGAAGCGCGAGCCGCAGGGGGGTGATTCAAGGGGACTAGCCTGCCAGTCAGCGGCCATGGCTTCAATCTCCAACTTCCACTTCGGATCCGAGGATGATATCCTTACATCCCATACTATCGTATATGGGTGACCCATAGTGAAGACAACGGTAGACATAGCGGACGATCTTTTGAAACGTTCGCAGCAATTGGCTAAACGTGAAGGCTCGACGTTGCGTGCCGTATTGGAAGAAGGCTTGCGTTTGGTTCTCAAAGACCGCCGAACGCCTAGCTCTCGATCATTTCGCTTTCCCACTTTCGGCAAGGGCGGACTTAATGCCGAATTCCGTGACGCCGACTGGGAAAAGATTCGGACCACGATCTACGGCGACACGACGCACGAGTAGTCATGATCGCCGTCGATACCAAGCTATTAGTGTATGCGCACCGGGAGGACGCGAAGTTTCACGGCGAGGCCAGTGCGGCGCTCGTTAAACTTGCAGCTGGATCCGAGCGGTGGGCAGTTCCGTGGCCTTGTGCGCATGAATTCATTGCGATCGTGACGCATCCCAAGATCTACAAAGCGCCGACACCGCTCGAGCTTGCCCTGCGGGCGCTCGAAGAGCTGAGTGCGTGTCCGACTCTTGAGTTCATAGGCGAGGCAGATGGCTACCTCGATAGCCTTGCAGAGATCGCGCTTGCCGCACGCGTTCAAGGCGGAGCGATCCATGATGCGCGAATTGCCGCGATCTGCCGTTTTCATGGGGTTCGCGAGCTATGGTCCGCCGACCGGGATTTTTCACGATTTGCCGCGGTGAAGGTTCGTAACCCCCTGTTGGCTTAAGTGTCGGACATGCCGGAAGGGCGCCGGCGCACAGCGGAATGATCACGGGTGCTCCGCCGATTCCAGCAGGCTCGCATGACCGTCCGGATCCGCGATCATGATGCCGGCGGTCTTCTGGGCGTCCTCTGCGACGATGCCGGGAGATATCATCCGATAGTGATTCGCGCGAGCGCCGCGCATTACCGCATCGACGTCGGCAGTGAAATTGACCTGCCAGTGCCAGACATCGTTCGCATGGGTATCGACGGGCATGGCGCGCCCGTTCCGCGGCGCGAGATACTCCAACAACTCGACGCCGGGTCCGTGCGCGGCGTGCAGGGTGGTGATGCGCAGCCGGGCTCCGAACACATTGTTCAGGTGTTCCTGCTCCGTGCCGTAGTTTTCGCTGGTGCCGACGATCGTCAACCCCAAAGTATCCCGGTAGAATTTCAAACTGGATTCCGTATCGGCGACCACAATGGCGGTGTGATCGATACCAAGAAACAGCGGGCCGCGATGCTCATGCCATTTGGGGTTTCCCTTGTCGTCGGGGAAATGCAGCACCTCCAGGTAGTGACCGTCGGGATCGCGAAAGTAGAAGGCTGAAATGCCGGCCGCCTGCTTGTTTGAGGCAGGCAGCGTTTGGGGGCCGCTCGAGGCGAAGGTGACATTGTGTTCGCGCAGCCACGCGAACGCACGAGCCATATCCGACACGATGATGGCGACATGTTGGAACCAACCATCATTGCTGTGGGAGTCCGCGGGGAAGGGCCGGCCTTGCGGCGCAAGGAACTGCTCCAATTGCAGCCTTTCGTCGCCCAGCTTGAGCGTGACGATGCGCATGCGCAGTCCGAACACTCCATACAAGTGCTCGTACGCCTCACCACTGATCTCGGTCTCGGACATGAATTCGAATTTCAATACTTTTTCGTAAAATGCCCTGCTCGTGTCCAGATTGGCTACCGTCATGGCTACCGAGTCGACGGCTCGTACGGGGTGGCCGTCGGCGTACGCGGCAAAACCCATCAGGCAGCCTGCGATGGACACGCCGATCCAGCGGAGGAATTCGAGTTTTTTCATGGGGAAATCTCCGGGTTAAACTGCAACAGCGGCCTCGCGCGACGCGTGTTCGTTGAGTTGTTTGACGAGGAGGGCGGCCGTGCGCATTGCCCAGGCGTAGATCGTCAGAGACGGATTCACCCGGCTCGAACGCGGCAGCACGCTGCCGTCCACGACATAGAGGCCCGCCAGTCCGTGCACCTTGCCCTGCGCATCGACCACGGAGGTGTTGGGATCGTCTCCGGTAATCAAGGTACCGCTGACGTGAGCGGTTCCCGCCAGACCGACTCGCTGCGAGAAGGCGATCAATCCACAGCGCAGTAAGGCTCCGCGAAATCGCTTGATCAGCCTGAGATGCTCATCAAGGGCCGGCCTCAGGCGGCTCTCGTCGAAGTCCAATGTCGGACGACTGCCGCTCGCCGCGTCGTGGGCGCCGGCGCCGAGGACGCGATTGTCGCGGTCCGAGCCATCCTCGGTCTGCAGAAAAAATCCATAAGAACGCCGGCCGACGAAGCGCGCGAGCGGGCCGGGCACCCAGCGGGGGATCAGAGTCGAGATCAATTCGCCATCAAATCCGAGAGGTTGCACCGAACTGTGCGGTAGATCGTCGTTCAAGAAGAGGCGGGTTTTGCGAATGAGGTCGGTCTTCAGCGACGGCGACACGGCGACCATCGCGGTCAGCAGATGCATCTTCAAATTGCGGCCGACTTCACCAAGGCCGAGGGTCGATTCCTGCAGCCGATGCCGTTCAACATGACGCTGCAACAGCCGCGGAGAGTGCAAGGCGCCCGCGCCGAGCAGCACGCAGCGGGCGCGCAGGGTTCGTCCGTCGGTCAAGTGCACGCCGCGAATCCGCGTGGGGTTCTCCCGGTCCCCCACGAGATCGTCCACTGCCACGCCTGCGAGCAGCGTAAGGTTGGGCGATCGCCGCGCCTGTTTCAGAAACGTCGTTTCCGCGTCGGACTTGAGCCCCGCCACCGAAGCGAAGCCGTCGAAGTGGCTCGCCTCGCGTTGGTTCGCCACGATGCCCGATGCCAATCCCAACGGCATGGGCTCGGATCGCCATTCAGGGCAACGCGCCATCATGCTTGCCGAGATGCGCGCCAAGTCCGGCTCGCAATCGAAGATGCGGACACCCAATTCGCGCGTGGCAGCTTCGTAGTACGGACGCAGATCTTCGTAGCTGATCGGCCAGCCGCGGCATTGATGCGCGGCGTCCGGCAGGAATTCGTTCGGTGAGTAGCGCAGCAGGGCGGCTCCGTACCACTTGGTCTTGCCGCCGACATTGAAGTATTCCTCGGGCTTGAACTCGCGACCGTGTCCATCGACCCAGGATTCCTGGCTCTTGAAAAGCCCCTCGTGCACCACCTTGCCGATGTCGAGCGTGCTCTCGTCGCGCGGTAGCTCGCGACCCTTTTCAACGAGGGCGACGCGCAGCCCCGCATCGACGAGAGTCTTGGCGGCGGCACAACCGCCGGCGCCGGAGCCGACGATGATGGCATCGAAATCTTCAAGTTTGGAAGTCATGGTCGTCTCCGGTTCAAGGCTGGATGGTTCAAGGCTGGGTGGGCTCGTGGCCGCAATGGATGCAGCGTTCGCGCGTTGTGTGATGCAGTTTGGCGCAGGGCGCGGACCCCGGCCGCCGCACGGCCAGAAAGGCGGCGGTTCCCAGCTGCATGCCGATCACCGGCGCCGTCAGGTAGATCCAGAACGCGGTCCAGATATGTCCCGGCAGCGCCGACGCAAAGGAGCGGGCGGGGTTGATGCTCATGCCCGAGAGGGGCGCCTCGAAGCTGATGAAGAGGCACACCAAAAGGCCGGCGGTGAGCCCAGTGAATCGCGCCAGATGCGTCTTGCTCGAGACCATGAGCACGACGAATATCATCAGGGCCGAGATGCCGATTTCCGCCGTGAACGCCGCGCCCGCTCCGGCGCTGCCGGGAACGGTGGCGACGTAGCTCACCGGCGGCGCGGAAAATTCCGGGCCGAAGGCGATCAGCACGCCGCAGACGCCGAGGGTGCCGCCGATGAATTGCGCGCAAATATAGAAGGCGGCGTCGCCCGGCGCAATTTTCCTGAGACGCAGGAACGACAGCGTGACCGCGGGATTCATGTGAGCCCCCGAGCGCCGGCCCCAGGGACTGTAGATCAGGGCGATTGCCGTCAAGCCCATCGCAGCTCCGATGAGCAGCCTTCGCAGGAAGGCATCCGGAATCGCCGTATGCAGCGACGAGGCCGGAGATTCCAGCAGCAAGGTGAACACACCGGCGGAGACCATAAACATCCCCAGAGCCCAGGCTTCGATGAAGTACTCGGGCCAGTGCCCGGCCGGGTTGCGCTTCGCGGCGGCGACGGAGTCACTCATGGGCCTCAACCTCCGGTCTCGAATCCAGGGTAGAGGGTCATTCCGCCGTCGACGAACAGGCTGATGCCGTGCACGTAGTCTGCGTAATCCGACGCCAGCCAGACCGCGGCGCGGCCGATCTCGTCGGCTTCTCCGATGCGCTTGTAGGGAATGAGCCGCAGCAACTCGCTATAAGCCTCCGGAGTCCCCCACGCCTCCATGTTGATCGGCGTGCGGATCGCGCCCGGGCAGATGCTGTTCACGCGGATACGGTAGGGCGCCACTTCCTGCGCCAGACTCTTCATCATCAACATGACCCCGCCTTTGGAGGCGGCATAGTTCACATGACCGGCCCAAGGAATCACTTCGTGCACCGAGCTGATGCAGAGAATCTTGCCGGCCGAGCAGGACACGTCGGCCCGCACCCCGCGGCGCTTGAACTCCCGGACGGCCTCGCGCGCACAGAGGAATTGACCCGTAAGATTCACGCCGAGGACCTTGTTCCACTGCTTCAGCGTCAGGTTTTCGAAGGCGGCGTCCTGCTGCAGTCCGGCATTGTTGACCAGCACATCGATGGTGCCGAACTCCTCCATCATCCGCGCGAACATTGCCATCACCTGATCTTCATCGGACACGTCCGCCTTGACGGCGATGGCCCGCACGCCGAATTCGCGAATCTCGCGGCAGACCTGCTCGGCTTTGTCCTCGCCCGCCACGAAGTTGACAACGACGTCCGCGCCGGATTGGCCCAACGCCAGCGCTATGGCCCGACCGATGCCGGAACTGGCGCCGGTGACCAGGGCTTTTTGTCCCTGCAGCAGGCGTTGCGGCGGGCAGTGGGGCATGACGGGTCGGGGCAGATGAGCGGGATGCATCGAGGTGTCCATGTAGAGTTCTCCTGGTTTGGTAGCGATCAATTCGAGGGTTGACGCGGCTGCAGCAGCTTTGCCACCAGTCCGGTCCAACCGGTCTGGTGCGCCGCGCCGACGCCGCGGCCGGTGTCGCCGTGAAAATATTCATAGAACAGCACGTGGTCGCGGAAGTGCGGATCGTTCTGCTGGCGCGGATATTGCGAGAACACGGGCCGTTTGCCGGTCGCGTCCTTGAGAAATATCTTGGTCAGGCGCGTGGCGATCTCGCGCGCCGCCGCGTCGATGGACATGAAGTTCCCGGATCCGGTGGGGCACTCGACCTTGAAATCATCGCCGTAGTAGTGATGAAACTTCTGCAGGGATTCGATCAACAGGTAGTTGACGGGAAACCAGATCGGTCCGCGCCAATTCGAATTGCCGCCGAACAAGCCGGAATCCGACTCGGCGGGCAGGTAACGGACGTTCAGGTCCGCGCCGTTGACGTTGAACACATACGGATGCTGATCGTGGTGCTTGGAAATCGCGCGAATGCCGTGGTCGGAGAGAAATTCGGTTTCATCCAGCATGCGCGACAGCAGCCGCTTCATGCGATGTCCCCGAAGCAGCGACAGCAGGCGCCGGTGACCGCGGCCCTCGGCATTCCAATGCGACACCAGCGAGGCAAGATCCGGCCGGTACTTCAGGAACCATTCCAGACGACGCTTGAACTCGGGCACCCGTTCGAGCAGTTCCGGTTCCAGGGTCTCAACGGCGAACAGCGGAATCAAGCCCACCATCGAGCGTACTTTCAGCGGCGTCATAGTGCCGTCGGGAAGGTGCAACACGTCGTAGAAGAACTCATCCTTCTCGTCCCACAGTCCGATGCCGGCCTCGCCCACGTTGTTCATGGCCTCTGCGATATGCAGAAAGTGCTCGAAGAACTTGGTGGCGATGTCTTCGTAGACCGGATTGGTCTGCGCCAACTCCAGAGCGATGCGCATCAGGTTCAAGGCGTACATGGCCATCCAGCTGGTGCCGTCCGCCTGATCGATGTGGCCGCCGGTGGGCAGCTGCGAACTGCGGTCGAACACGCCGATGTTGTCGAGACCGAGAAATCCGCCTTGGAACACGTTGCGGCCTTCCGCGTCCTTGCGGTTCACCCACCAGTTGAAGTTCAGCATCAGCTTGTGGAATACGCGCTCCAGGAAGGCGAGATCGCCCTTACCACCGTGCTGCTTGCGGTCCATCTGAAACACGCGCCAGGTGGCCCAGGCGTGCACCGGCGGGTTGACGTCGCCGAACGCCCATTCATAGGCGGGGATCTGGCCGTTGGGGTGCATGTACCACTCGCGCGTCAGCAGCAGGAGTTGTTCCTTCGCGAATTGCGAATCGACGATGGCCAGCGATAATGTGTGGAAGGCGAGATCCCACGCGGCATACCAGGGGTACTCCCACTTGTCCGGCATGGAAATGATGTCGGCGTTGTTCAAATGCGTCCACTCGCGGTTGCGGCCGCGCCGGCGTTCCTCGGGGGGTGGAACTTGCCCCGGATCGCCGTTGATCCATTGAGGAATGTCGAAATAGAAGAACTGCTTGCTCCAGATCATGCCGGCGAAGGCCTGGCGCTGTACGAGCTTGGCGTCGGCGAGCTCGATATCGTGCTGCAGGTCGGCATAGAACTCATCGGCCTCGGTGCGGCGCAACTCGACGATGCGCTCGAAGTCGGCGAACGGCTCCGGCCGCGGCAGCCGCGACAGCCGCACCCAGACGGACGCCGATTCGCGGGCGGGCACGTCGAAGCGGAAATGCGCCGCGGCCTTGGTGCCTGTCTGATCGGCAGCGACGGCATCCTGCCGCGCGTGGATGAGGTAGTCATGAAACCCGTCTTTGAACGGCCCCGACTCCTCGCTGGAATAGAGCCGGCGGGTGTTGGTGGCGTTCTCGGTCAACAGCCAATGCGCGTCCGATCCGCTCGCACTGCGCGCGTAGCAGTGATACGCGCCGAGAGCATCGTGCGACGCCTGAACGGCGGCGCCGTCCGCGCGCAGCTGGGGCTTGTGCGCGCCGTTCTTCCAGCTCCAGGTATTGCGAAATACCAGCTGCGGCAGCAGGTGCAGGGGCGCGGGCGCGTCGCCGCGGTTATGTGCCGTGACGCGCATGAGCACATCGTCGATGCCGGCCTGGGCGTATTCGACGAACACGTCGAAGTAGCGGTCGTCGTCGAATAGGCGGGTGTCGAGCAATTCGTATTCCGGCGCGCCGATGCCGCGGCGCCGGTTCTCACTCACCAGGTCGTCATAGGGGAAGGCACCCTGCGGATACTTGTAGAGCATCTTCATGTAGGAGTGCGTCGGCGTCGCATCCAGGTAGTAGTAGAGTTCCTTGACGTCTTCACCGTGATTGCCTTCGCCGTTGGTGAGGCCGAACAGGCGCTCCTTGAGGATGGGATCGCGCTCGTTCCACAGGGCGAGCGACAGACACAGCCTCTGTTCGGCATCGCAGAATCCGGCAATGCCGTCTTCACCCCATCGATAGGCGCGGCTGCGCGCGTGATCGTGCGGAAAGTAGTCCCAGGCATTGCCGTGCGGGCTGTAGTCCTCGCGCACGGTGCCCCATTGGCGCTCGCTGAGATATGGGCCCCATTTCTTCCAGGCTGGGGATTTTGCCGTGCATTCCGCGAGCCGGCGGCGTTCGACGTTCATGCGCTCAACCTCCGGCGGCGCGGCGGGCGCTCGAGGAGTCGAGGGAGACAGATTCAGTTTGCCGTCGATTTTCGCATTCATTGATTTCACTCCAGGCTCGCAAGATTTCGGCCACACCCCAGGCCTGCGCAAAGCAGCCGCGGGGTTCGAATGGGGCATTGGCATCCATGATTTCACTGACTTGTCCGATGCAGCCCTCGCGCAGGTGCGAAGGGATCGCGCGCAAGAACTCCAGCGCCGCCGGCGCATCGGCATGAATCCGGTAGTGCGCGCTCGCGAAGGGTCCGAGCAGCCAGGTCCAAACCGTGCCCTGGTGATAGGCCCCGTCGCGCTCGAGGGGCCCACCGCCGTAGCGGCCGACATAGCGCGGATCGCTTGGCGCGAGGGAGCGCAAGCCCACGGGGGTCCACAATTCTGCTGCGCAGACCGCGAGGACGCGCTTTGCTCTCTCGCCGGTCAGCAGCGCATGCGGCAATGACAGGGCGAAGATCTGGTTCGGCCGCAGACTGCCGTCGCGGCGCCGGCCGTCATCGCCGACTGCACCCTCGGGCCCGTCGATGACGTCATACAGATAGCCGCCCGCATCGAACCAAAAGGCCTGCTCGAAGTTCGTGCGGATTCGGGAGGCGAGCGACGCGTAGTCGGCCGCGTCGGCGGACGCTCCGAGTTCGTTCGCGAGATCCCGCAGGATGGAAACCGCGTTGAACCACAGGGCGTTGATTTCCACCGGTTTGCCGATGCGGGGAGTGACGACCCAGTCGCCGACTTTGGCGTCCATCCAGGTCAATTGCACGCCGTCTTGGCCGGCTCGCAGCAATCCGTCCGTTGGATCCGCTTGAATGCCGAAGCGCGTGCCCCGGGTGTGCCAGTCCAGCATGCCTTTCAGTGCGGGATAAATCTCCGCCTGGAAGCTGCGATCGCCGGTGCGCGCCAAATAGGCGTGCACGGCGACGAAAAACCACAGACTGGCGTCCACCGTGTTGTACTCGGGTGCCTCTCCGGCGTCAGGAAAGCGGTTCGGCAGCATGCCCTGGCTCACGAATCGAGCAAAGGTGCGTAGCACGCTGACGGCGATCTCGTGCCGGCCGGTGGCCAGCGTCAGACCGGGAAGGGCAATCATGGTGTCGCGGCCCCAATCGCTGAACCAGGGATAACCCGCGATGACCGTCTTGCCGAGCGGCGTTCCGCGGGCATCGCGGCGCTCCACCAAGAACTGGTCCGCGGCCAGCGCCAACTGCTCGGCGGCAAGCCCTAGCTGCCCGGCGGTAAGCCCCGGGCGCTCGGCGGTAGGAGTCGGAGACTCGCCGGTCCGCGCCTGCCGCCCCGTGCCGACATCCGCTTGCCCATTGGAAACCCGCAGCGCTGCCGCATATCGCGCCGAAATTTCACGCTGCCGCGCGCGCTCGGCGGTGAGCGCCTCGGAAGCCGGCATCGGGGTTTGCGACTCGGCCGTGATCATCACCGCGCGCGTTTGCCCTGGCCTCAAGTCGATTTCCAGGGTGGCCGGTCGAAACAGATCCTCGATGTCGTCGAGCCCGCGGGCCGACTCGTCGCGATGCCGGAAGTTCCAGTGCCATTGCGGCTGTCTCTCGATGCGGGCGTCCGCGCAAAGGATGCGGTAGGGCTGCGCGCCGTCGTACGCGACGATTTGGATGCCATCTGGGACCGGTTCGACGCGAAACCCGCGTTCGCCGCGCGGCTGCCAGTGATAGTCGCGGTAGGTGCACAGCGGCTCGAGCCGGAGCCGCAGCTCCTTGGATCCTCCGATCCGCGTGAACTGCACATAGGTGGTGTTCTCGCCGTGACGCATCCACAATCGCTGTTCCACGCGGGCATCGCCCACAGACCAAGTCCAGACGGGAACGAGACCCTCGAGCCGGAAGCTCTCGAGCTGGCGGAATCCGCTCGGCGCGATGGTGCCGTCGGTGAATTCATTGGTCGTGAGCGGTACCACCGTGTCGCCGTAGAATGCCGTGGCATCGAGTTTCGACACCAGAGCCACGCGCTCCACCGGCGGACGCAGCGAGGCGAACAGCAGGCCGTGGTAGCGGCGCGTGTTCATCAGGCTCACCGAACTCGAGGCGAAACCGCCGATGCCGTTGGTCACCAACCACTCGCGCTCGATGCCGGACATTCCGTGCAGCGCGTCGCGGCCGAGAGTAAAGTTGTTCATGGGCGGATTCCCTCGACTAGCAGGTTGACTCGATAGAGACGATCGCTGGCGCACAAGTACAGTGTCCGGCCGTCTTCCCCGCCCCAGGCGATGTTGTGGACGGTTCGCGGCGCAGTGATGGTTCCAAGCAAGTGGCCTTGCGGCGAATAAATGCGTACGCCGTCGGGCGCAGTGACATAGAGATTGCCCTCACGGTCGACCTTCATGCCGTCGAGTGCTTCGTCTCCCGGCAACTCCTGCGTCATGTCGGCGAACACCTCGCTCTTGCCGACGCTGCCGTCCCGGTGGACTGGGAATCGCAGCACGACTTTGTGGTGCGCATCCCAGTCGTCCACATAGAGATATTTCTCGTCCGGTGAAAATGCGATGCCGTTGGGGCCGCGCAACTCCTGAGTCAGCAGCGTCACGCGGCCGTGAGCGGCGCGATACACGCCGCTGAAGGGCAGCTCCTTGCGCGGGTCGTCGAAGAACGCCGGCAGCCCGAAGGGCGGATCGGTGAAGTACACGGCGCCGTCCGACTTGTAGACGAGGTCGTTGGGGCTATTGAGGCGTTTGCCGTGGTAGCGGTCCGCGAGCACCGTGACAGAACCGTCTGTCTCCAACCGCACCACGCGGCGATTGCCGTGCTGATTGAGCGTGAGTCTTCCGCCGCGATCCAGCGTAAGACCGTTGGAACCGGGCTGGCCGTATTCGGCGCTGTCCGCGCCCTCGTAACCGCTGTGTTCGCGGAAGATACTGAGCAGTTCGGTCTTCGGGTCGTAGCTATATATACGGTTGGCATTCGGATCGCTGAATAGCAGCTGCCGGGACTTGGACAGCCAGATCGGGCCCTCGGTGAACTTGAAGTCCTGCGCCAGCTTGAAGAGCTTGGCGTTGGCCGGAACGATGCGATCGATCCCCGGTTCGACGCGCTTGATCTGCACGTTGACTTCCTGGGCCGGTACCGCCATGGGCTCGCCGGAATTCGGGTCGTCGTAGAATTGCAGGCGTGCCAGCCTCATCCAGATGAAATTGGTGGGCGGATCCGACAGGGGCCCGTTGATGCCGAAGATGGCGATATGGATGATTTGTCCGGGCTTTACGTTGCGCTCGAGGGTCAGGCGGTTGACGGCGTTCCAGCCGCCGATCACCGAGCCGCCGCTCTGCGCCGCTTGTCGCGGCAATTCACCGTCCACCCACACTTCGGCATAGTCATCGATAGAGGTCTCGAATTCGACGCGAGATCCCTGCGTTGCGAAGTCGCCGATGCGTGCGGGCACCTTGACGGCGATCCGGTACCAATTAAATGACAGCCGCCCATTGCCGCGGCGCGCGGCGAGATCCGTCGCCGCGAGCGAAGTCCACGCGGAATCATCGAAGTCCTTCCCGCCGGCGTGCGGTTCATAGTCCCACGTGGGCTGGAAGTTGCCCGTGGGTTGACCGTTGGCGTCCGGGCCGCGGTGGCGCGCCGGCACCAGCTGGACATCCGCGTAGCGCCACGTGGCGCCGACCGCCGCCGCGCCGTCGGTGGTGGTCAGATCGACGCTGGCGCGCGGTGTTTCTGCGGCCTCACCGCGCGAGGCGAGTGTGAAGGCGATTCCGAGGAGCGCTGCGCCGAAAAAAGTGAATACACGCATTTTCATCACCCGTTATGGGTCGACTTGATGACGTAGTAGGTGAACGGCGTGCTCACCTCCTTGAACCAATGCGGCACGCCGCGTGGAATGGCGACGACGTCGCCTCGCCCGATGGAGCGCACCTCGCCACCTTCGATCTTCGATCCGCGAATCTCCGTGGAAGACACGGCGCGCGAGTCGCTCACAGTGCCGCCCACGATCAGTTCCGCGCGACCCTTGAGCACGTAGAAGATATCCGTATCGTTGACGTGGACTTCCGCCTCGCCGGGACCGGTGCGATGGCTTGCATTGACCCGAAAATCCGCATCGCTGAGCAACGTGGTGTCGGTCGCAAAACCGGCCTCCACTGTTGCCCGCGGAATGACGGTCACCTGCGCCGTGCGGTGGGGCTGGTTCTTGGCGAATTCGGCGGCTGCGGCGCTCGCGATCTCGTCGTCTTGCGCGGCGCTCGATGCACCGCTCACACCGATGGCGCCGATCACGTGTCCGTCGAGCTCGATGGGTACGCCGCCCATGAGCGGCGTAAACGGCGCGATCTCCGGCAAGGCCAACATGGCGTACCGGCCCTTGTTGACCAGATCCTCGAAGATCCGCGTCGGCTTGCCGAAAAGTACCGCGGTACGCGCTTTGCCGATCGAGATATTCGCGGCGTTTTGAAACGTCTCGTCGAGGCGTTCCACATAGAGCAGCGTGCCGCCCGAGTCCACCATGGCGATCGCGGCTCCCGGAGCCTGATGCTCGCGGGCGTAACGAATCGCAAACGCCGCGACCGACTTCGCTCCTTCCAAGGTGAGCGTGGGGCGATTGGCGACGTCGGCTGCGCGGGCGCCGGAGGCCGGGAGGCCGGCAGCGGCGACGAGCAGGGCAAGGGCAATCGTTCGCAACATAAACTCTTTCTCCGGTTGTTTGGCCAGCATCAGGTCGCGTAGTGCTGGCCTGAATGCTGAGCGGCCAGGCTCAAATACGCGGTATGACGAGGGTCTTGCGCAGGGTTCGATTTCTTGCCGATCCGGCTCAGGGTTTCGGCCACCCGTCGCGGTGTTCCGAGATCGCTCCAGCCGCAGGCCGGCACTGTGAGCACGCGCAGACGGGACTCCTGGCCCTGCACCACATCGCGGGAAAAATCCAGGGTGGGAAGCTGCGGATACAGGGCACGCGCCGCTTTTGCCGCCGATGAGTCGCCGCCATCCTGCTCCACGGCCCGACTCATGTCGGCAACCAAGCCCGGGTAGCGCGAGGAATACAGGCCAAGCAGCGCGCGCGCCGACGCCGCCAGGATGAACACGTTCCACAGAGCGCCCGCATGCACCAGATCCCGTGCAACGTCGATCGAGGGCTTTTCGATGAATTGGCGCACGGAGGAAGCGGCCATGGCGGCGCGAGCCTCGGGCAAGATGTAGCCCAATTCCGGGTCGATCTCCTCGGGCACCAGACCGAGCAAGTAAACGTGTTGGTGATCGATGCGCGCCAGGCGTGCCGCCTGCTGCAGTCCACGCGCAAGCACGCTCTCGTTGCGCACGAAATGATCCGAGGGCAGCACCACGACAGTGGCGCCGGGGTCGCGCTTCATGATGTGCAGCAGGGGAAGCAATAAACCCGGCGCAGTGCCCTTGTTGTCCGGCTGAACGACGACATTCTCGGGTTCCGCGGACCGGAGCGGCGCTTCCCACCAGCGCCGGTGCTGCGCGGCGACCACGGTCACCATGTGGCGGCGCTGCGCGACGGATTCGGCCCGCCACAAGGTTTCCTCCAGGAGGGACGCGCCGCCCTGCAGCGAACAGAACTGTTTGGGTACGGAAAGCCCGCCGGGGGTGGTGGTCAGACCGCGCAGCCGGCTGCCTTCGCCGGCGGCAAGTATCAGCGCCCAGACGTTCGCGGCGCTCATCGCGTCGCGCACCGTTGGGCCAAATCGATCAGCTGCCAATAGGGCGCCCGCTGATGCGGCTTGCTCCAATGACCTGGATCCAGGCGGACCGTGTGATTGGAGCGCGGAATCCAACTCCGCTGCTGCATCCCGTGCGGCGCCGTCGCCCGCGTGTGGGCTCTGATGACCGATTCGAATTGGTTTTGTAGTCGCATGATACTTCCCCCCGGGGCGGGTCCTAGCCTTTGTTCGGCGTGGGATCGGCCACTTTGACGACATGTGCGCCCGCGATCTTTTCGCAGGTCCCCTTGGGCAGATAGATCCAAGCCATCGGCGTCGCATCCGCCTCGACGTGCCCATGACAGGCATTCATGGTGGTGGCGCAATCGTTCTTGCCGGCCTTGATGACGCCGGCACACTGCTCTTTCGACTCGTCAGCCGCGAAGGCCGTGGTTGCGACGGTAGTCGCGCTCAACAACAGAGCGCCCGACAGTGCGGAGCGCAGGAAGGTCTTTGAAATCGCCATGATCATTTCTCCAGGTTAGGTGTAAGTTTCGACAACGAAGAGGATTGCAACGCCCGTGCCAGCACCTCCCAATGGACCGACGAAACCCGCCGTATATTGCAAGGGGCTTATTTTCACGGGGTTTCGCAGCGGTGCGCAGGATTGGCGCGGGACCCGACGATGCTTTACGACCGCAATGCGCCGCGGTCCGCCACCGGGAGTGGTGGCCGGCCGCAATGATCGAGTTGAGGAAGCGCGGCGCTCGGGCGCCGCGCACGGCGATCAGCTTTCGAACTGCTGCCGTGTAATGCCGAGCTTCTTGATTCGGAAGCGCGTGGTGGACGGCTTCAAATTGAGCAGACGCGCCGCACCCGCCGGACCTTCGATGACGCCATGGGTCTTCTTCAGGATCGCCAGGATGTGCTGACGTTCCATCTCGGCGAGGCTCGAAGAACCGCCGTTGGCCGGCGTCGCCTTGCTCGCCGGAGTGTGCGAGTCGCCTTCGCTCGGAGGCGCGGATGCCACCATGGCGGCCGGAGATTGGGCTTCGAGCGCCCAGCTCACCTGCAGACAGTCGCCGGAGGAGAGAATCGCGGCGCGCTCGATGGTGTTCTGCAGATCGCGAATGTTGCCCGGCCAGGAGTAGTCCTGAAGGCGCCGCAGGGACTCGGGATCGATGCGCCTGAGCGCCTTGCCGAATTTTCGCGCAAAGCGCTGGAGGAAATGCTGCGCCAGCACAGGAATATCCTCGCGCCGGTCGCGCAGGGCCGGCACGAGGATGGGGAACACGTTCAATCGATAGAATAAATCGGCGCGAAAGCGTCCGGCAGCAATGTCCTCTTGCAAGTCGCGATTCGTCGCCGCGATGACGCGCACATCGACCTTGACGGTCTTCGAGGATCCCACGGGCTCGAATTCGCCTTCCTGCAAAACCCGCAGCAGCTTGGTCTGCGTCTCCAGCGGCAACTCGCTGACCTCATCCAGAAAAATAGTGCCGCCGTCGGCGAGTTCGAACCGGCCCACACGCCGGTCTGATGCTCCGGTGAAGGCGCCCTTCACGTGTCCGAACAATTCGCTCTCGACCAGCCCCGCCGAAATCGCGCTGCAATTCAGTTTGACCATGGGGCGCGCGCGCCGCCGGCCGCGCTCGTGCAGCGCGCGTGCGATGAGCTCCTTGCCGGTTCCGGTTTCGCCGTGGATGAGCACGCTCGTGCCGGCATCGGCCACCATGTCGACGTTGGCGAGCACCGCGCGCAATGCCGGACTATCGCCGATGATCTCGTGGTGATGAGTGTGTTCCGAGATTTCCTGCTGGAGGTAGGTATTCTCCTGTTCCAGCCGGGTCTTGAGCCGTTCCACTTCCACCAAGGCGTTCTTGAGCTCCTGCGTGCGCTCGACCACCCGCTTCTCGAGGCGCAGGTTGGCTTCCGCCGCGTCGAGCTGCAGCTGCCGCAATTGCACGTGGGTACGCACCCGGGCCAGCACTTCCTCGTTCTGAAACGGCTTGACGATGTAGTCCGAGCCGCCGGCGGAGAAACCCTTGACCTTGTCCTCCAGGTCGCCCAATGCCGTCATGAAAATGATGGGAATATCCTTGAGCGCGGGATCGGTTTTCAGGCGGCGGCAGGTCTCCAGCCCATCCATGCCCGGCATCATCACGTCCAGCAGAATCACCGTCGGTCGCGCATAGCGCGCCTGTTCCAAACCGCTCTCGCCGTTGCGGGCGACCAATACCCGGTATCCTTCGCGCCCGAGCAAATCGAGCAGCAGCTTGATATTCGTCAGCGTGTCGTCGACGACCAGGATGCTGACCGGGTCGTTGGATGCGGCGGTCATGCGGCGCCTTCGATCAGCGGCTGCAGCAGACCGCGCAGCCGCGTCATGTCGAACTCCGAAACGCACCGCAGCAGCGCGTCGACGGCGGGCTCCATGCCGGGAGAAAGGGAGCGCAGCTCGCGGAGCCGCTGCTCGAGCCGGTGCACGTCGCCGCTTCGTGCCAGCTGGTAAACCTCGCGGAGGGCGGCCTTCGGCAGCACCGTCAATGAGGGCGGTTCCGGAGGTCGCGGGGCGGGCATTTTGCTCATGGCCGCGTCCGGCGCATAGGTCCATTCAACATTCAGGATTTTCACCAGCAACGCGGACACCTCCTCGAGGCGGACCGGTTTGGTGATGAATGCCTGGCATCCCGCATCGGCGCACTGCACACGGGTCGTGGGGAAAGCACTTGCCGAAATGGCGATGATGGGAGTCCCGGCGATGTCGGGAGAGTCACGAATGTCGCGGGCGGCTTGGAATCCATCCTTGAGCGGCATGACGAGATCCATGAGTATGAGATCGGGGCGGCTGCTTCGCGCCGTCTGCACGGCTTGCAGACCATTATGAGCCTCGGAGACGTCAAAACCCAAGGACCTCAGGAATTGCCCGAGCACCTGCCGGTTGTCGGCGTTGTCGTCGGCAATGAGCACATGCCGGCGAGGCCCCAAATAGCCGTTGGGGAACGATGCAATGGGGTTCGCGGGCCGGACCGAGGTCTCGGACACACGAACGTCGAGCTCCACGCAGAACACACTGCCCTTGCCCGGCGTGCTTCGAACCTCCAGGTTTCCCGCCATCAAGTCGATGAGCTTGCGGCAAATGGCCAAGCCGAGTCCGGTGCCCTCGACTTGCCGGTCTATCCGTTTGATCTGGTGAAAGGGCCGGAAGATCTTCTCCAGTTCATCCGCGGCAATTCCGAGTCCCGTATCCTCGATCTCGACGCGCAGGCGGTGAGTGCGGTCGCTCGACGCCTTCGAACTTACCCGAAACGATATGGTGCCGCTTTCCGTGAATTTCACGGCGTTGCCGAGCAGGTTGAGCAATATCTGCCGTAATTTGTTGCGGTCCGCCGTTATCACCTGCGGCAGCGCCGACCGCGTCTCATGCGAGAATATCAGGCCGGCCTGAGTCGCGCCCAAACGAGCGATATCGGCGACCGAGGCTAGAAATTCGTGCAACTCGAAGGTCGAATGTTCGAGCTCGAGCCGTCCGGCTTCTATTTTTGCGAGATCCAGGATCTCGCTGATGAGCATCAGCAGGTGGTCTCCGCACTGTTCGATGGCCTCCACGCTGCGCAATGAACCGGGGGACAGCTCTTCGCTGCGCGTCAGGAGCTGCGCATATCCAAGAATCCCGTTCAGCGGCGTCCGCAGTTCGTGGCTCATATTGGCGAGGAACTCGGTCTTTGCACGATTCGCCGTCTCGGCCGCATTCTTTGCTGCCTGGAGCGCGATGTGAGACTGCTCGCGCGCCAGTGCGCTCCCGATGATTTCGGCGAGCATGCCGAGCAGGCGTAGGTCCTCCGTCGGCCAGTGGCGCTCTACGTGAACCGAATGAAAGCACAGAATTCCCAGGCACTCGCTGCCGTGAACGATGGGGACGGCGATGCGCGAGGCGACGCGTTCGGCGCCGGGAAGATCGTTCATTTGCGCGAATCCGGGCGGCAGCTGCTCGGGTCGCGCCGCATTCACCGTGCCCTTGCGTAGAAAATGCTCCAGCACCTCGGGTACCGTGTCATACCGAATTTCGGACAGGCGCGAGCCGCCGGGGGCGTCGGCACGGATCCAATCGAATGCCAGCGTGGCCACGCGGTGCGCCTCGTCGAATCGGTACAGCAGGCCGCGGTCGCCGCCGATGAACTGGCCGATGTTCCCCAAGGTGCGCTCGATTTCGGCGCCCACGGCCCCATGCTCGGCGGTCACGATGCGCGTGGATATCGATGCGATCAGTGCCTCGAGCTCCACCCGCCGCGCAAGGGCGGCGTTCGCCGCCTGCATCTCGCGATCGGCGATTTGCCGTTCAATCTCCGCGGTGGCGCGGGCGGCGAAGATTCTCAAGATCTCGAAATCCCGCTCCGCCCAGTCCTTGGGCTTGGTGTCGATGACGGCCAAATGACCCAGCACCTCGCTGCGGATGTTGCGCAACGGGATCGCCAGGTAGGATTCGGCGCCCATTTTCTCCAGATCCTCCTTTTCCCGAGGAAACCTCTCCACCACCTTGCTGTTGTAGGCGACGATCTCTCCGCTGAGCACGCCTTCGCAGGGCGACCCCGCCAATTGGTAGTAGAAGTTCTCGTCGACGCTCCGGCCATTCCACATCGCGAGCACATGCACTCGGGTGTTTTCGTCGCAGAAGTGGGAGACGAACGCATAGCGGGCATCGAGCGCCTGCGCCAGGCGCTCGACCAAGGCGCGGAAGAAATTGGCGCCGGTCTGCGCCGCCGTCCCCTCGTCGATCAGTCTGAGGATCCGCAGCTGCCGATGGTCGGCGGTGCGCTGCTCCTCCCGCGTCTCCGGGGATTTCACGCCGATCTTCGCGGATTTGCGGTTCAAGGGTTTCACCAGCGCGTCGCGTGGGCGAAGCGGTTGGTCACGAGGCGATCGGCAGCGATCGCACCCAGACCGTAGACGGCAAGCATTGCCAACATGAAGCCCCACAGCACGTGCTGACCCAGCGCGGCCTCGTAGCCATCCGCCAGCAGGACCTGCCGATAGGAGATGACTGCCATCAGGTTCACGGCGAACAACCCTAATGGACCGACGCGGCCGGCAATACCGAGCACGAGGAGAGCGGAAAAGAATAGTTCACCGAAGGCGCCCGTCACGGCGGCCAGTGCGGGCGGCAGCAGCGGAACGTGGTATTCGGTTCGAAACAAGTCCAAGGTGCCTTGCCAATCGGTCACCTTGAGCCAACCCGACTTCAAGAACTGCCAGCTTACGTACCACCGGGTTGCCAGGGCGAACAGGGATTGCAGGGGATCGAGCATGCGCGCGAGTAGGGCGAGCGGCTTGGCGGCGGATTCGAGCGACATATCATTCTCCGATTGAAATAAGTTGAAATCCCACCAGCACGCCGAGCCCGAGCAATCGGGCCAATGCGTTGCCGAAGTCGCCGTCGTGGTGCGCGTCGGCGAGGCCGCCGGCCGCCTCGGCGACCGTGGCGCCGGCGGCGAATGCACGCAGCAGCCTGAAAACCGACGCGGACACCTCGCGTACCTCGACATGATCGATGCGCCGGATCACCAGCACCCGGCTCGCGCCCTGCCGCAAATCAATGGACGCAGATTGTGCAGATTCGGCTCGATTCCGATTCCAAATGTCGAACAGGGGATAAGGGGACTCGATCGCACGTGTCGGAGATGCAACCCGGAATCGAAGCTCGCCGAGGTCCTCATGCAGATGCCGGGCGAGGCTGCCGAGATCCTCCGGCAATACCGCGGATTCGCCGAGGCACTCCTGGTAGCTCCACTCGAGCAGGGCCACGTCGCTGAAATATTCGTACTCGCCGCCGTTCAGATTGTCCGAAAGGAAGGCGGGAAATTGGCCACCCACGTCATTCAGGTCGCCGGATCGTGACGGATTGACGCGCTGGTAGGCCCGCGCCGTTTGATTGAACCAGTCGACGCCTCCCAGGCGCACGAGCGCTGGAAAGGTGGCCCGCATGGCCTTCTCGAAGCCGACGACAGCGTTGTTGCGGTAAATTCCCAATCGCTGAGCGGTGCGGAGGCCGTTCGCCGCGATCCACGGCCGCTCGCGGCCGGCGGCATCCCCGCCGCCGGCATCGCCGAGGGCGTAGCCCAAGAAGTCGCGTTGCAAATCACGCAGCGAGATCATGGGCCGCTCCGATGAAAGACTGTGCCTTGCGCGCCTCGCCCAACAACACAGCGAGCGGCGGAATGTCGGAGTCCCACTCGATCAACGTGGGCCGCGCACCGAAGCGCTGCAATGCATAGCCATACAACGCCCACACGTCCCCGCAGACCGGCGTGGAGTGCGTATCAATGAGAATTTCACTGTGCGCGATGCGATCGATGCTATGTCCCGCCAGGTGCATTTCCCGGACGGAAGCCGGAGGGACGGAATCGATGAATGCGCGGGCGTCGACGCCATGATTGCGTTCATTGACATAAAGATTGTTGATGTCGATGAGCAGACCGCAGCCGGTGGCCCGCGACAGTTCCGCGAGAAATGCGCCTTCATCGATGTTGCTGTGCGAATACTGCAGATAACTGGAGATGTTCTCGATCAGAATCGGCCGCCGCAGTGCGCTCTGCACCTGATCCACGCGGGAAATCAAGTGCGCCAGGGACTCCTCGGTGTACGGAAGAGGAAGAAGGTCATTGACGAAACGGCCGTCGGCCGAACCCCACGACAAGTGTTCCGAAATCAGCGCGGGCGAAGTGCGCCCGACCAAGCGCTTGAGTTTCGCCAGGTGTCGGCTATCGATCGGATCGATCGAGCCCAGGGACAGACCCACACCGTGCAGACTGAGCCCATAACGCTCGCGCAGCCGAAGCAGGGCCTCGATGTGCGGGCCGGCGTCCGAAAAATAATTCTCGCTGTGAGCCTCGAGCCAGTCGACTGCAGGTTCGGAGTCCAGCAGTTCATCCTGGTGTTGAGCCCTAAGTCCGATCCCGGCCGAAACCGGGATCGACTCTGGGACACGCGTTGCGCCGTGCAATGCCATCGCCATTACTTGGTGGACAGACTTCCGCCGACGATGCGTTCGCAGGTGCCCTTGGGCAGCTTGATCCATTCCTTGGCCGAGCTTTCCTTCGATTGGCCGGCGCAGGCATGTGCGGGGCCGGCGCAATCGTTCTTTCCGGCTTTGGCGACGCCATAGCATTTTTCCATGCTGGCATCGTCGGCGGCATAGGCGGAAACGCTGGCGAGGCTCAGGGCGAGCAGACTACTGATGGCGGTCGACAGCAGAGCGGTCTTGGTATTCATTGAGTACTCCTAAAATTGGTTTTGACGAATTGAATGAAATTGCCTGGATCGAGGCGCCAAACGCGCGATCGACGAGTACGAATGAGCAAGAGCCGTGCCACGCCTTCTCGGGCCGAATTCAGCGAGATCCCGGCGGTGGATGGGACGCAGGCCGCAACACGTGGTGGGCCGCCGCCATATGCTGCGGCGGCCGGGCCGCGGCCCGCTGCGGGATTGCTTCAAACTGCAAGGGATTCATGCCGACGAAGCCAAGATGCGATGCGGCACGGGGATTGCATCTTGCTGCACGCTCGGCTCCGATTCTAGCAACACCAATCAACAGGGGAATCAATCATGGCTACGTTTCACTTGCCCCGCTTAGTCGCGTTGGCGGCTTGCGGGTTTTCTCTCGCTTACTCACTTGGCTCGGCTGCGGAAGATATAGGGTCTTTCGCCACCGGCGGCTACGCTCGTGGCCTTCGGGCCGACGAAATGATGGCCAAGATCGACGCGAATGGCGACGGCATGATATCGAAGGATGAATGGGCCGCATTCCAGGAAAAGGTCTTCGCGATGCTCGACAAGAACAAGGCCGGCAAAGTCGATGCGAAGGAATTCATCAGCGCGAGCGGCGGTGAACTGTCGTCGTTCGCCACTGGAGGGTACGCCCAAGGGCTTCGGACCAAGGAGATGATGCACAAGATCGACGCAGACGGGAACGGAGTAGTCTCGCACGATGAATTCGTTGCCTATCAGGCCAAGATCTTCGACATGATGGATACGAGTACCGTGCACAAAGGTTTGGTCGGAAAGGAAGAAATCATGTTTGCCACGGGCGGGGCCAAGGGACGCTGAACATCAACTCGGCGGGTGGCTGCTCGTTACCGCCACAGGGAGCCGGGGTCTGAAGGTAGGCACCCGGCGTCCGCTGTGCTATGCGCAATGCGGTACGCGGAATCGCCCGTCCGTCGTTGGGTCCGCTGCCTAGGACGGGGGACGCTCGTTCAGCAGCAGCCAATACAGGCCCAGCTGCGCAACCGCCGCCGAAAACTGCGTGAAGTCCACGGGCTTGACCACGTAGCTGTTGGCCCCGAGGTTATATCCTTCGATGAGGTCTCGATCCTGTTTCGACGACGTCAAGACGACGACGGGGATCAGTTTGGTCCGGGCATCGGCGCGAATGGTGCGCAGCACGTCGTGCCCCCCGACTTTCGGCAGGTTCAGATCGAGGAGCACGACCTGAGGAAGGTCGGCGACATCGCGCCCGGCAAATTTCCCCTTCGCATGCAGGTAGTCGATCGCTTCTGCGCCATCGTGAACGACGACGACCTGATTCAATATGTTGGCCTTCCTGAGCGCGCGCAACGTCAGAGCCTCGTCGTTGGCGTTGTCCTCTACGAGCAATATGACCCGGTCGCTCATCCGTATTACTCCTTATCACTGAGCGTAAAATAGAATGAGGCCCCTTGGTCCACCGTGCCCTGCGCCCAGATACGCCCGTCGTGACGGCGGATGATGCGCTGCACCGTAGCCAAGCCGACGCCGGTACCGCGAAATTCATCGGCGGAATGCAGCCGCTGAAAAACGCCGAACAGTTTTGACGCGTGCGCCATGTCAAACCCCACTCCGTTGTCGCTCACGAAGTATACGGGTTGGCCGCTGTATGCCGTCTGACCGAACTCGATGCGAGCTCCGCGCCGTCCGCCGGTAAACTTCCACGCGTTGCCGAGAAGATTGTCGAATACGATACCGAGCAGCCGTCCATCCCCGCGGGCAAACAAACCGTCGGCAATGACGATCTCCATCTGACGCTCCGGCTGATTGTCCCGGAGCCGCGCCACCGAAGCATGCGCGAGGCGGGTCAGATCGACGCGCTCGCGGCGCATCTCACTTTGCGTCAATTGTGCGAGCATCAGTAGATTTTCAATCAATTGCGCCATGTATTGCGCGGCGGTTCGAACGCGATGCAGGTGCTCCTTGCCCGCGGCATCCAGTTGTCCGGCGTGATCCTCGAGCAATGCCATGCTGAACCCGTCGATGCCGCGCAATGGCGCACGTAGATCATGCGCCACGGAGTAGCTGAACGCCTCCAGCTCATGGTTCGCCGTCTCGGCCGCCTCCTTGGCGCGCGCCATGACCTCGCCGGCCTTCTTGCGTTCGGTGACATCGCGGATTGCCGCGGACACGAACGTTCCTTCCTCGGTTTCGAGGGGGCTCAAGCTGATCTCGACCGGAAATTCGGTGCCGTCCCTTCTCAATCCGTAAAGATCCAGGCTCGAACCCATGGATCGGGCGCGCGGATCCGCAAAGAAGCCGGTCCGATGACCCGCGTGGCGCGGGCGGAAGCGTTCCGGCACCAGCAGTTCCACCCACTGTCCGACCAACTCGTCGCGCGCGTAGCCGAACAGTTTCTCGGTTTGAGCATTGATGAGTTGGATCCGGCCGTCGCGATCCACGATGACCATCGAATCCGGTGCGGATTCGAGCAGGCCTCGGAATTTATCCTCCGCCTTCTTGCGCTCGCTGATGTCGCGGATGGCGCTGGAGACGAGCGTTCCTTCTTCGGTCTCGAGCGGGCTCAGGCTGATCTCGATGGGAAATTCGGTGCCATCCTTACGTTGACCATGCAGTTCGAGGCCGGATCCCATTGAACGCACCTTGGGTTCGGCGAAGAATCCCGCGCGATGTTTCGGGTGCTTCTTGCGATATCGCTCGGGAACCAGCTTCTCAACGGCTTGTCCCAGCAACTCCTGTCTCGAGTAGCCGAACAGTGTCTCCGTCTGTGCATTGACGAGGACGATGTTTCCGTAGCGGTCGACGATCACGATGGCGTCGGGCGCTGCCTCGAGAAATCCTCGGAACTTCGCCTCCAATTTCCTGCGTTCGCTCACGTCCCGAATCGCTGCCGTAATGAGCATCTCACCGCCCGTCGACAGCGGGGAAAGGCTGATTTCCGCGGGAAACTCCGAGCCGTCCTTGCGAACCGCCAAAAGATCGAGACCCATCCCCATGGGTCGCGAACGCGGATCGTGCACGTAACCCTTGCGATGCGCCGGATGGCCGTCGCGAAAGCGCGCGGGAACCAGGACTTCAATGGCTTTGCCGAGCAACTCCTCGCGTCCGTAACCGAAGAGCTTCTCCACTTGTTCGTTGACCAGACGAATGTGTCCGTCCCGGTCCACGATGACCATGGCGTCCGGGGCGGCGTCGAGAATGCCCCGAAAGGTTGCATCCATGGCTTGCTGATATTGCAGACGCTTGAGCTGCGTCACGTCCTTTTTGCTCACCGCGATGAACGGTGGCCGGTTGGGCGATGCGGTAACGAGCCGCATGGTGCTGTCGACCTGAATCAGCGAGCCGTCCTTGCGTCGCCGGGATGCCTCGAGAAGGATCGTGCCCTTGTCGATGACTTGCGCAAGCGCCCGCCGCGCCTCGGTGCGATGATCCTCCGGGACGACGAGATCCTCCAGCGGCCTTCCAATCGCCTCATCAACGGTATAGCCGAAGATGTACTCCGCGCCGCGGTTCCAGGCGAGTATGCGTCCGTCGATCGAGATTGCGAGCAGCGCGTCAGGCGACTCGTCGATCAACGCGTCTGCGTACGCACTCGCGACGGGCTGCTCATCGGTCATGTCGTTGTCATGCCTTCGGTCATGGGTTCGTTCCTTGAAGAAAGCCGGCGTGCCCACGCGCCGCCGGCGTTTCACCATTCCGTCGATCCTGGATTGTTGCACATCGGTCTTACCGTGGGCGCACGGCGTGTGCGATCCGCGATCGTTGCGCTCGCCGCGACTATCGCCGCCCGTGTAGTGGTCCCGTTGCAATCGGCGGTGCTGTCTAGGGGATTTCACTACGGCGCCTGCAGGGTATCGTGCGGATGACGCACTTCATTGCAGCCGCAAAGTTGCAATTTCATAAGTCCAAGAGTATCAATATCTTGCGAAGACCTAATCAACGATTATTCAGTAGTTGGTCCGAACAGATGCAAGTTTTCTGCAGACACGGTGCACGGGAGCCGCTGGAGCTTCGTCCCGCGGTCATTCCACGGCGAGTTCCATGATCGACGCCCTCCGAAGGTTTCTGTCGGAGGATGGTTTCATGCCCCATGGGATGTGCTATCTCTGGCGGCCCGGCGTGCTTTCGCTGCACGTCGTCTCGGATACGCTGATCACTTTGTCCTACTTTTCGATTCCGTTCACGCTCGTCTACTTCGTGCGCGAGCGTCGGGATCTGGAGTTTCAGTGGATGTTCGTCTGCTTCGCCATCTTCATCGTGGCGTGCGGGGCGACGCACGCAATGGAAATCTGGGTCATTTGGCATCCGACCTACTGGCTCTCGGGCAGCGTCAAAGCGATCACGGCGCTGGCCTCCGTGCCCACGGCAATCCTTCTCATCAAGCTCGTACCCCAGGCGCTGCAATTGCCCAGCCCGTCGGTCCTGGGGATCGCCAATGAGAATCTTCAGAGAGAGATCGCCGAACGCCGACAGGCGGAAAAGGAGGTCGAACGCCAGCAAATCGAGCTGGCGCAGTCGAACGCCGAACTGGTGACGGCCAACACCGAGCTCGAGTCGTTCAGCTATTCGGTATCGCACGATCTGCGAGCCCCGCTGAGGACCATCGACGGTTTCAGCCAGGCCCTGTTGGAAGATTGCGCGGACAGACTCGATGACGCCGGAAAGGACTATTTGAATCGCATTCGCGGCGCAACCCAAATGATGGGCTCGCTGATCGACGATCTCTTGAATCTTTCACGCATATCGCGTTCGGCGATGCGGCTGCAAAATGTCGATATCAGCATGCTCGCCCACTCGATCGTAAGCGAATTTCAAAAGGCCGAGCCCCAACGCCGGGTCGAAGTGCGAATTCAAGATGGGCTGAAGGCGGCGGCGGACCCCGGCTTGGTTCGCGTTGCGCTGGAGAATCTGCTGAGCAACGCGTGGAAATTTTCCTCGAAGCGGGCGTGCGCGCATCTCGAATTTGGTGAGGTTGAAGTCGACGGTACCTTGGCATTTTTCGTGCGCGACGACGGCGCTGGATTCGATCCGGCCTACGCCGGCCGGTTGTTCGGAGCGTTCCAGCGGCTTCACGGCACGACCGAGTTTGCCGGGACGGGTATCGGCTTGGCCACGGTGCAACGCATAGTTCACCGTCACGGTGGCCGCGTCTGGGCGAAAGGCGCCGTCGATTGCGGGGCCACTTTTTATTTCACGCTGAGCAACGCCGCTGTCGACGGAACGCGACCATGAGCGGCAGGCTCATGATGTCAAGGGCGGTCTAAATGGAAGATTCCATACGAGTGCTGATCATTGAAGATTCGGAAGACGACGCGATACTCCTGCGACGTCTTCTGAGGCAGGGCGGCTACCAAGTCGACTGCGAGCGCGTGGACTCGGCTCGTGGGTTGGCGCAAGCCCTCGGGAGGAAGTGGGACATCGTAATTTCGGACCATTCGATGCCGCAATTCTCCGGGCTCGAAGCCTTGAAGATGGTGCGAAGAGTAAATTCAGAGATTCCCTTCATTTTCGTTTCCGGCACCATGGGCGAGGAAACGGCCACCGAAGCCATGCGAGTGGGCGCCCAAGATTATCTCCTGAAGACGAATCTCAAGCGCCTGATTCCGGCGGTGCAGCGTGAGCTTCTGCAAGCCGCAAATCGCAGCCGATTGGCCGAGCGGGTGCAAAGCGACCAGATCATCCTCAATTCGATCGGGGACGCCGTCTTGTGCTCGGACATCGACGGCAACCTCACCTATCTCAATCTCGCTGCGGAGAAAATGACCGGATGGTCCTGCAAGGAAGCGACAGGCCGGCCCATGGCGGAAGTATTCCGAATCCGCGACGCCACGAGTCACGGAACCCCGTTGAATCCGATGCAAATGGCGGTCTGGCATGATAAGGAGGTGCAGCTCCCGTCAAGCTGTATCCTCATCGGACGGGATGGCCATGAAATGCCGATCGAAAACTCGGTCTCCCCCCTCCACGACAGCCGAGGTCAGGTTACCGGGGCGGTAACCGTGGTGCGCGATGTGACCAAGGCCAGGGCGATGGCGTTGCAATTGACGCATTCGGCGCTGCACGACGTGCTCACCGGGTTGCCCAATCGAACGCTTCTCAACGATCGGGTCAACCAGGCGATTGCCTTGGCGTCGCGTCATCGCAGGAAATTCGCGGTCCTGTTTTTGGATCTGGATGGTTTCAAATACATCAACGATTCCCTCGGGCATCCGATCGGCGACAAATTACTTCAGTCCGTCGGAAATCGCCTTGCGGATTGCGTGCGTGCGGCGGATACGATAAGCCGGCAGGGAGGCGACGAATTCGTCGTGTTGCTTTCGGAGATGGATCGGTCCGATGAGGCGGCGTCGATGGCGAGAAGAATGCTGGAGGCGGTGGCGGAGACGCATTTCATCGGACAGCACAGTCTTCACATTACCACGAGCATCGGCCTCAGCATCTATCCGGATGACGGCCTCGATGCGGAGACGCTCATCAAGAACTCCGACACCGCGATGTACCAGGCAAAGGAAAACGGGCGGCAAACTTATGAGTTTTTCACGCCGGCCATGAATGCTCGAGCCGTGGAGCGGCAGTCGATCGAGGAAAGTCTGCGGTACGCATTGAAGCGGGATGAATTCATTCTTCACTACCAGCCCAAGGTCAACCTGAAATCAGGCGAGATTACCGGCGCAGAGGCATTGATACGCTGGACCCATCGGATTCGAGGAGAAGTCCCGCCGGCGCAATTCATCGCCGTTGCGGAAGACTGCGGTCTCATTCTGCCCATCGGGAGGTGGGTCCTTCGTGAGGCGTGCAAGCAAGCGAGGGCATGGGCGGATGCAGGTCTGCCGCTAACCGTGGCGGTGAACATCTCCGGCCGGGAGTTCCGGGACAAACACTTTCTGAACGGGGTACTCGCGATCCTCAATGAGACTGACTTGGATCCCCGATATCTTGAACTGGAGCTGACCGAAAGCGTACTCATGAAACGCGCCGAGTACGCCGAGTCCATTCTGAAGACATTGAGAGCGAGAGGAGTGCGGGTCGCAGTCGATGACTTCGGCACGGGTTATTCCAGCTTGAGCTATCTCACCAAGTTCTCGATCGATACCATCAAGATCGACCAATCCTTCATCCGCAAGATCACCACAACCCCCAACGAGGCAACCATCGTGACCGCGGTGATCAGCATGGGCCGGAGTCTTGGGATGCGAGTCGTGGCGGAGGGCGTGGAAACGATGGAGGAGTTGTCGTTTCTTCAGGCTCACGAATGTGACGAGGCACAGGGGTATTATTTCAGCCGGGCCGTGCATCCCGAGCAGTTCGCCAAAATGCTCGACACTAGCGCCAGCCACCCCACGGCTCGTCTTTTGGATGCAACCGATTATGGTATTCGCGCGTTCGCCGGAGCAGCGTCGGAAAATGCAAACCGAGGCGGCCCTCGATGAGTCGCGCATTGCGAATTGCAGCATGCAGGCATCGTCGATTTCGCAGTGCACGCCCGGCAAACACCACCAGATTATTGCCATCATCGACTGTCACGGTGATCACTGGACCGCCGAATACCGAGCGGATCTGCCCGATATAGTGGTGGCACACTTCGCGATCCGCAACGAGGTTCGCCACGAATATGCCGCGTGTGGACAGCACCCGGAGCGCATCTTCCAAAAAAGACAGCTCCATGACTCCTGTTGCAATGCCCTGCCGGTCGAATGCATCGACGAGCAAAACATCGGCGCATTGATTGGAGCGTGCCATCGCGGCGACATAAGCCGAACCATCCTCATGGATGACGCGCAGACGGCAGTCATCCGGCGGGATTTGGAAATGCGATCTGAGAGCGATCACTCCCGCATTGATCTCGATGACCGTCATGCGCGTCGAGGGCAGATGTCGGTGACAAAACTTGGCCAGCGAGCCGCCGCCGAGGCCGATCATTACAACCTCCCGAGGGCGCCTGCGGAACAACAGAAATCCCATCATTTTACGCGTGTAGGCGCTGACCAAGGTGTCCGGATCTTCGAGCGACATCTCGGTTTGAACGCTGCCGTCAATCGCAAAACACAGCGATCGAGTCGTCCGGCTTTCCATCAGAAACGGCTTGTCGTAGCGGTCTTCAACCAGACGATTGTGCAAGACCGGGATCGAGGTGCCCGGCGGTTCGCGAAAACTCAGCCAGGTGTCCTCTTCCGAGGAATATCCCCGAAGTACGAGCAGTTTTTCATCCCTATCACTCATCGGATTCCCTGAAAGCCCGAAGACTCCCGGTTGCACGCACTTGCAGCGGAGAAGCATGAGCGGAAGGCCGGCTGTTGTCCACAACCCGACGTTCATCCAAGACGATGACCATCCGCCATGGCTGCCATTTCGAGTCCTAAACCCGGAGAACTGGCCCATTCTCGCCGTTCCGCGAACTCAAAGAAAGGAGTCTTCGACGACCGCCGCGTATTGCCGCTGCGTCGACGAAAGCTGAACTCCATCTCTCGGCCAAGAACTCCTCACACCGATTGAAGAACCATCCGAGTTTGAGCCGCAGCGGGCGCCGTGTTATCGGCTTTTCGTGTTAGGGTAAGATCGCAGTCCGCCAATTAGGGGAGCAAATCGTGAATACTGCATACAAGGAAAAGATTCTAAAACTGGCGCTTCGACTTTTCGGCTTTATATTCTTGTTGGTCTATCCGCTGGGAATGATTTGGCCATCGGGCTGGGTTTGGCACGGCGGAGAAGGCGTCTACTACCTTCAGATGATTGCAGGCATCTATGCCGTACTTGGTATTTTCTTGATTATCGCAGCCAATAATCCGGGAGCCCATCGCAGCTTGATCTGGTTCACCGTTTGGTCGAGCATCGTCCATGCGATGATCATGGGGGTGCAGGCTTTGGGTGACAAGCACGAAAGCGGTCATCTTGTTGGCGATGTGCCCGCCCTGGTACTTGTTGCGGCCGTCCTTTGGTACTTTTCTCCATCAAAAGAAAGCGCGACGTAAACTTCAATATTCAGTGATTTGAAAGGTGCCCTATGAGACTGTCGAGATCGATCATTCTTGCCGCAGGCGTTCTGAGCGCCGCCGCCGGGGCGGCGGCGACCACGGGCCCAATCGCCGTTGAGCCCGCCGCGACGAAATTCAACATTGGCAAGCTCTCTGCGTTCGCGTTGCGCGATGCCGGCTACGTGATTGCCAATGATGGCTCGGTTTTTGCCCTCGACGGTACGCCGGATGAGGCCGGCAAGGTCTTGAAGGCGGCCGGCGCGCCATCCGATGTCGTCAACTTGAGCGTCGACGCGCTTGTGGTCAAGGTCAAGGACCACGTCGTCCTCATCGACACGGGGTTGGGTGCGAAGATGCACGGCGCACTGATGCAAAGCTTGAAGAAGACGGGCGTGTCGGCGGGCGATATTACGGACGTGTTGATTACGCATTCCCACGGCGATCATGTGGGAGGTCTCGCGACCGCGGACGGAAAGGCGGCCTTCCCCAAGGCGAAGGTTCGCATGTCCTCCGCCGAATGGGTCTTCATGCAAAGCCAAAGTGATCTCGCCCCGCTGGTGAAGGCAATCTCCGCGCAGGTACAGACCTTTGAACCCGATACGGTGGTGGCGCCCGGCATCACCGCCGTCGCGATCAAGGGCCATACGCCCGGCCACGTGGGCTATGAGATAGTAGATGGCGGCGATCGCCTTCTCGATATCGGGGATTCGGCTCACAGCTCGATCATTTCGCTCGTCAGACCCGATTGGGCGATAGCCTTTGACAGTGATCGTGTCATGGCCAAGGCGAGCCGCGAAAAACTTCTGAGCGAACTGTCCAAGAGCCATGAGAGGATTTTCTCGCCGCATTTCCCGTATCCGGGCGTCGGCACCGTCGAATCCGAGGGCATTCACTACCGTTGGCAGCCCACTCTGAAGCCAGGCAAGTAAGGCCGCTCGCGCCGGCCCAAGCAAAGGAATGTGCCGCGGATGAAACACCGGAGCCGGGTGTTGGGCCTGCTAGCGTCGCTGTCGGTCCTCACCTACGTTGACCGTGTGTGCATCTCGGTGGCCGGCCCCCGGCTGCAAAGCGATCTGCACTTGAGCCCCCAAGATTGGGGGCTGGTGAGCGGCGCATTCGCGATCGCCTACATGCTGTTCGAGATTCCGAGCGGGCATCTGGCCGACCGCTTCGGCGCGCGTCTGATGGTGACGCGGATCGTGCTGTGGTGGTCGGCATTCACGGCTCTGACCGGCCTCGCCTCGGCGTTGTGGCCGCTCGTGACCATCCGCTTCCTGTTCGGCGTCGGCGAGGCGGGTGCCTATCCGACCGCGTCGACGAGTGTGTTTCGCTGGTTTCCGGAAGTCGAGCGCGGCCGCGCCTTCGGCGTGGTCTTTCTCTCCTCGCAGCTCGGCGGAGCGCTCGCGCCATTGTTCATCGTGCCCATTCAGATGCATTTCGGCTGGCGTGTTTCGTTCTATGTGTGCGGCATCGTCGGGGTGTTGTGGTCGGCCATCTGGTGGCTCGCCTACCGCAATCGGCCGGCGGAAATGCCGGGGATCAGCGACTCGGAGGTTGCCGAGATCGGCACGGAAGGGGAGAGCGCGGCCCACGAGTTTCCATGGAAGGCGCTTGCAGCCAGCCGGGAGGTATGGGCGATCATGGGCTCCGCCTGCAGCTATCTTTATGCGTACTACTTCTTCTTGTTCTGGCTCCCGACATACATGGTTCGCTCGCGCGGCTTTACCGAGAGCGAGACGAAACTCTCGGCGCTGCCCTTCGTCCTGGCGGCGGCAGCGAGCTTGGCCGGCGGCTTTGCACGGGATTACGCGGTTGGCCGCTGGGGACAGACGCGCGGTCCGCGATTCGTATGCCAGCTCGGACTGTCGCTTTCTGCGTTATCTGCGCTCGCCGCGGTATCGTGTGCCGAGAGGCATTGGGCGCTCGCGTTCTTGGGCTTATGTTTCGCTGGAATCACATTTCAGCAGCCGACGGTGTTTTCAGCTTGCGTCGATATCGGCAAGCGCTATGCGGGCGCGGTTGTGGGTTGCATGAACTCTGCAGCAGCGCTGGGAGGGCTGCTGTCGTCCGCGGTGTTCGGCTATCTCGTCCAACGGCTCGGAAATTATGACGCGGTGCTGTACTCCATGGCTGGTTCGCTCCTGGCGGGAGCCGCCTTGTGGTTCATGATCGACGCGGCGCGGCCGCTTCGCATCGAGGTCGCTGAAACATCATTCCAACCCGCGGCAGCGCCTCGGGCAGGACTCTAAGGAGACTGCTCGCCCGGTTCTTGGTACAAGGCCCAAGCACTGGCCAAATCTTGAACGATATGGCCGAGCGACTTGTAGACCGTGATCTCGTCCGCAGTCCGCCGGCCCACCGCCTTGCCGGCGAGGACTTCGCCGATCTCGGCTACGACGTGGTCATCGTCGACGAGCCCCGCCTCTTTCGCCTTTAGAAATTCTGCCCCTTGCCGCAGTACCCCTTCGCGGCTGTCGGCAACGAAGCGCGACCGGACGACGAGATCGTTGTCCACCTCGACGGGTCCGGCGAAACTGGATCCAACCACGTTCACATGTGTTCCCGCACGCACCCAGGCCCCTTTCAAGATGGGTTCTTGCGCGGCGGTGACCGTGCAGATGATGTCGGCGTCGTTGACCGCATCCTCCACCGCCGGCGCACTGGTGAAGGGAATGCCGAGTTCGGTGTGCATCTGCGCGCAGAAGGCATGTGCCCGCTCCGGCGAGCGTCCCCAGACCCGGACTGCGCGAATCTGCCGAACTTTGAGGAGCGCCCTGGCATGCGTTGCCGCTTGCTCGCCATACCCCAGGATCGCAACACGGCATGCATCGACGCGCGCCAGAGCGTCCGTTGCAACGGCGCTGGCTGCCGCGGTGCGAATGGCGGTGATTTCGCCGGCATGCACGATGCACACCGGCTCGCCTGTTCCCGGATCGAATAGAACCACCAGTCCCTGATGGGACTGGCGGCCGCGCGAGAAATTTTCCGGATAGACGCTGATGAGCTTGGCGCCGAACGCCGCGGCCTCACCCAAGGCACCCGGCATGATTCCAAACAGGCGTCCGCCGCCGAGCGGGATGATGGATCTCAGGAGCTGGCGCGTGCTGCCGCCCGAGAAATCGATCATGGCCTGCCTGACGATCGGAATGCACGCCTCGTACGTAAGCCGCCTCGCGACTTCGGCCCGCTCAATTACACGCATGTTGCGAACGATTCACGTGCCAGGGGCGTACTAGGGGCAGGTACCAACGACCCTGGCCGTGACGGTTTGGGAGAATGTCATATTCTTGCCGCCTAACTTTACGTCGAGACGACCGCGGATGCGCTGCTTGTCGATGTGCCAAATCGCCGCCCCCGTGGTTCCATGCCGATCGGCGCAGATCAGGCCAAATTTCACCGTGTCGTCTTTTCGTACCGCTCCGCCCAGCGCGCATCCGGCGAGCGTCGGATGATCCAGAATGGGGAATTCGGTGGCAAGATCCCTCAAGGAGATGCAGCTCCGCCGATGAGTCGTGGTGTAGCGTAGATTCTCCTCGAGATGCGGCATCCCGGTATCTATCGTGACATCATACAGGCGGGCCGGAAGCAATTCCGAGGCTCGGACATGAAGCGTCAACACACATGCCGCGATCAGCAATCGACGCGTCATTGAGCGGCCTGAAGTGAATTGAAGAGCCATGGCTGTTTCCTGTTGAAGAAATGAGCTTAAGAGAGGCGCGCGCCCATCGCCCATTCATGACACAGGGGCAATGAATTGACACTCCGATTCTTGCGCGCGTACTCTGTTTCTCCACCATAGGGGCGGGGGCTGCCGCCTGGGCGAACTTTTCCGGACCGCGGGGCCCGTCTGACCGCTTATAATCGGGCAGATAACGCTTATGATCAGGGAGATAACTATGAGTGCTTTCAGTCTGCACCGGGTCTTGGGGCGAGGCGATCACGGCCGGCGGGGCCCCGCGGGGGCTCTTCTGCTCATCCTCACGGGATTGCTGGCCGCGTGCGGCGGCGGTGGAGGCGGTGGAGGGGCGGCACCGATGGTGACCCTGACATCGATTGCCATCACCCCGGCGAGCCCCAGCATCGTGCTGGGTACGACGCAACAGTTGACCGCCACCGGAACGTACAGCGACAACACCAAAAAAGACATTTCGGCGCAGGTGACCTGGGCTTCCGCCACCATGGCGGTAGCGACTGTCAGTACCGCGGGACTCGCGACTTCGGTAGCCGTGGGTACATCAGCGATCACCGCCAGCTTGAGCGGTGTGATGGGAAGCGACACCTTGACGGTGACCGCGGCCACGGTGGTTTCGATTGCCATCACGCCCGACAAACCCACGATTGCACCCGGCAAGACGCAGCAGTTCACCGCGACGGGAACCTACACGGATAAAACGACGGCCAATTTGACCACCGGAGTCACGTGGTCGTCTTCTAACAAGACCATCGCCACGATCGGCGCGGGCACCGGATTTGCAACCGCCGGCATGACCACCGGCACCACCATGATCGGTGGCACCTACCCGAGCGGCCCCACGATCACCTCGGTACCATTGGCGGTGAATGCCACCGTGTATGCCTACGCGTCGAATTTCGGCGACGGCACCGTATCGCAATATACGATCGGAGTAGGAGGCGTATTGACGCCGCTGTCGCCCGCTACGGTCAATGCGATGAGCACCACCAGCAAGCCATTCGCCGTGTCGCTCGAACCCACCGGTCAGTTCGTCTATGTGGCGAATTACGGCGCTAACAACGCATCTCAATACTCCATCGGTGCCGGCGGCAAACTCACCCCGATCGGCGGCGGAACGGTGACGACCGGCACCCATCCGAACGGGGTCACCATCGATCCCTCCAATACTCATGCCTACGTCGCGAATTACGGCGACAACACGGTCTCGCAATACGATATTGATCCGGTCACCGGCGGCCTGACGCCGATCAAGAACACGGTCCCCGTGGCCACCGGGACCTTCCCGGCCACCATCGTCATCTCACCCGATGGAAAATACGCCTACGTGGCAAACTACGCCTGTGCGGGTCCCGGCTGTGCGGCAGCGCAGGGCAGCATTTCGCAGTACACGGTCTCCTCCACGAATGGTTCGCTCACCCCAATCAGCCCGGCGACGGTGAACACCGGCAGCGCGATGAGCAAGCCCAACTCCCTAGCAGTCGATCCGACCAGCAGTTATTTGTATGTGGCGAATCAAGGCGACAACAACGTGACGGAATTCGTGATCGGGGCGGGCGGTGCCCTGACGCCGGTCTCGACCCCGGTGATAGCATCCGGGGCGGCGCCGTTCTCGGTCACCGTGTCCGGGATCTTCGTGTATGTCGCGAACAGCGGGGATGACACCATCTCCCAGTACAGCATCGGCGGCGGCGGTGTGTTGACCTCGATTGGAGCTGCAGTAGCCGCCGGGACGGGCGTGAGCTCGGTGACGGTGGACCCGACCGGCACCTTCGCTTTCGCGACCAATCGCGGGACAACCACCATCTCGCAGTACACCATCACTGCGGGAACCGGTGCCTTGATACCCAACGGGACAGCTACTGCCGGATTGAACCCCACCTCGATCGCGACGGGTTACTAGCGCAACGGGGCCACTGAATCCGCCGCGTAGTCGAGCTTTGGATACCAATTCGCGCCGCGCCCCCTCGGGGGCGGCGGCGCTGGTCAATTTCCCGTGAACGTGGCTGCCCTCAGGATTCCCTCGTGCGAACCGAGCCGGCATTCCTGCGCGGCGCGGCCCAAAGCCGCGGCACGAGCATTGGCGTGCGGCGTCGGTACTCCACATAGCGCTCGCCGAAAGCCGAAACCAAATCCCGCTCTTCGAGTTGGATGGCGGCCAAAATGTAGATCGTGGTCGCGAGCGCGAAGAGCAGATGCGCCGAGGTCATGGTCGGCGCTGCCCAGAAGATGGTGAGCCAGCCGATGTACAGGGGATGGCGGACGATTCCATAAAGGCTGGGGGTATGGAATTGCGGGGGAATATAGGCCTTGCCGGCCAGCCGCCGCCACACTTGTTTCAGTCCGAACAGGTCGAAATGGTCGATGAGAAAGGTCGAGTAGAGGAGCAACAGCCACCCGGCCAGATATAATCCGATGACGGCGAGGCGGGCGGGGCCTTCATGGACGCTCCAGATCACCCCGTCGATCGGTTCCCAGTACGCGTATAGGGCGATCATCGCCAAGGAACTCACGAGTACATACGTGCTCCTTTCGATGACCTCCGGAACGATGCGTGTCCACCATCGCTTGAACGCGGGACGGGCCATGCCGCTGTGCTGAACGGCGAAGGCACCGAGCAATGCGAGATCGATGGCCAGGGCGTGCCCGAAGGAACTGCGAGGTGGCCCGTCCAGCAGGGTGGGCGTCATGAAGCCGCCGATGAATCCGATGCCGTAGAGGAAAACTGCAAAAAACACCGCGTAACAAACAATACCGTATGCAAATGTTGCAAGGCGCGCCATGGTCTCTCCTGTCGTGGGTTGTCACCGCACGGCAGGATGTCAGGCGCGTTCGGGCTGCGCGTCGGGATAAACCCCCACCTTAGGTTTTCCGGACCCCTAGATTGGGCCGGCGTCGCCCAGCACCCCACGCTCGCGCGCGATTTGCACTGCACGTAGACGGCTCGGCGCCTCGAACGCAGCCAGCACGGCACCGACGTGATGTTCGACGGTTTTTGGAGACATTTGCAGGCGGGCGGCGATCTGCGAGTTGGAGAGTCCTTCACCGAGCAGTTTCAGGACCTGGTTCTGCCGCGGCGTGAGCCCTGCCGGATCATTTCGCCGCGCCGAACGGGGTCCGGATGGGATCGAGCGCACACCGCTTTCCCGCATGGTACGCCGCAGCTTCTGTGCCGCCGGCGCGGCGCCCAGCCGATCGAACAGCGACAACGCCTCGCGCTGCGCCGCCTCGTCGCCCATCGAGAGCGCGATCGCTTGCTCGTAGGGGCAGCCCAGTTCGCACCAGGCGTCGGCCGCCTCGCGCCACCGGCCGGCGATGTGGTTGCGATAGGTCGGCGGGAAACGATCCACATCCTCGGAGAACAGGGTTACGTCCTCGCCCAAGAGCCTCAGCCATAACGTTATTTCAGCGAGCGCCCATCTCTGACCTTGCGATGGAAGCGCGGCGTGGTATGCCGCGCGCAGAGCCTCGCGCGCGCCGGGTCTCGGAAGCCCAAGCCAACATGCCTCCGCATCGACGACGGCGAGAGGGACCAGGCGCATGATGTCGCGCCGCGCCGTCGGCAACGCGCGCGCCTCGTCGAGCGCCCCATCCTCCGGCAGTCCCAACCGGATGCGCGCGCGGGCGAGAGCGATCTGCGCGGTGAAGCGGATAACGCCGCGCGGGTACGGCCCGCAAAGTACGAACTCCGCCTCCGCGATGGCCTCCTTCGCGCGCCCCAGATCCAGCAGGGCCAGGGCGCGGATACCCCGCAGGTAAGCGTCCAGCGGCGAGTTGTCGCGTGCGACCGAGGCGTCGATTCCTTCCTGGATACGCTCGAAGAGGTCCTGGTAATGCCGCGCGCTCATCATCATGTAGACCAAGTTCGAATACAGTCGGGGCACAAAGTCCGGCTCGTTGCGGCGGCGCGCTTCGCCGATCGCCGCGACGATCTGCGTGATGCCCTCGGGCACATTGGACGAACAGCGTGCTCCGCTGGCATTGGTCAGTGCGTGAAAGTAGATGTCGGAGCGGCCCAAACGCTCCGCGCGCGCCATGGCCTCGGTTGCCCTCACGATCGCGGTATCGAGACGGTCGGCCAGCATGTCGAGCTGAGATTGGCCGCTCAGCGCCATCGCATACTGCCACGTATCTTCGTGTTCACGCATCACATCGAGGGCTTCCTGGGATTGCCGTTCGGTAATCCCAGCATTGCCCTGCTGCCAGTGGAGGCGCGCCGAGATGCGCAGCGCATTGCCAAGCCCGAGCACGTCGCTCGCCTGTTTGCGAGCCGCGATAGCCTCCTCGATCGCGCTCAACGCGACCTCGAATGTACCGCATTGTTCGCCTGCTCCAGCCTGCTGCTCCAACAGATCGGCGCGCTCCACGTCTGAGAGCCATACGCCATGTTTGAGCGCCCGCGAGAGGTGTTCCACCTCCTCGCGGCGTGCGCCGAGGGCCGCCGCCTCCGCCGCCGCGCGGATGGAATACAAGACGAGATCCTCGATGGCCCCGGCTTGTTGGGCATGGTGGGCGGTCTCCGCGGCGCGATCGTGACGATGCTGCTTGAGGAAGGCCAACGCGGCAGCGTGCAGTTCGCGGCGCCGCAGGGGCGACATGGCATCATGGACGGCGCGCCGCGCCAGTTCGTGACGAAACGACAGCGATCCTTCGACGGCGTTGAGCATGCCGCAGCGCAGGCATTCCTCGACTCCGCTGTGATCGGTGTCTTCCGCCAGCGCGCGCAGCGCTTCGTCATCGATGCGCCGGGGGAAAATAGCCGCGCAGTCAAGGGTGCGCCGCGCACGTGCGCCCAATCCCATTGCACGCACCAGCGTCGCGTCGCGCACACTGCTCGGTACGGCGGAATCTCCCGCGGCTAGATATTCTGTGACGTGGAATGGGATTCCGCCCGTGGCGTCAAACACCTCCTGCGCAGCGCGCCCGGCGGATCCGGCCAGCATCGACACCGCATCCATCGACAACGGACGCAGCTCCACGCGTTCTCGGGAATCGCGCGGCATGTCCGCCCACAGTGACGCGAGCCGCGCCTGCGAGGCGGCCTCGTCATTGCGGAACGTGACCACCGCCAGGATGGGCGCTGCGGGAATTCGCCGGCCCAGATAGCGGAAAAGATCGAGAGTGGCATCGTCGGCCCAATGGATGTCTTCGATCACGAGGAGCGCCGGCTCGCGCCCCTGCGTCAGCAGGCGCAGTAGGGCCTCGAACGTGGCGAGCTGGCCCGTCGTGGACACTGCGAATCGCCCCTGACTTTCGCGGGCGATATCGCGCAGCGGACCCAGCGGCTCCGGCGTGCTCAGATGTTCGCAGCCGCCGACGTGGACCCGCGTATCGCGGCGATGCGATTCGGCAAAGGTCGAAACCAACGAGGTCTTGCCGATGCCGGCCTCGCCTTCAATCGAAACGACGCGGCCGAGGCTGCTTCGTGCCGCTTTCAGGGCCGCTTCGAGACGACTCCGGGGTTCCTCGCGCTCGAGCAGGTTGGCTTCGGGTCGGAATGGTTCAACCTTGGGCGCCATCGAGGTATCTTACCCCACGCCGCTCATGCCCTGGGCTGCGCGCCGACGAAAGGGCCTTTCTGGGTGGGCGGAACCGGCTTGCGCCGAGACTTGCGCCACAGATCGTAGATCGCCAGGACACCCGTAAGCGTCGCGAGTGTCGCAAAATAGGCGCGCGGGCCAAAGCTCGCCATGAGACCGCCTGCCAGCACGGGCCCGATGGCCGCGGCGGTGCCATTGAGAAGCAAAAGAGCGCTGCTCGCGGCGACCATCTGTGCGGGTTCGAGCTTGTCGTTGACATGCGAGACGGACAGCGAATAGAGCGTCAGCACGAGTCCGCTGAATAGAGCCGCGAGCGTCAGGAATACGGCGTGGTGCATCGCCGGGAATGCGACGATGCAGCCTGCAACCACGGTCGCAAGCGTACAAACCGCGGCGATGACCGTTCGGCGATCCATGTGATCCGACAGCCGGCCGACGGGGTATTGAGTCACTGCGGCGGCAAGAATGCTGACCGCCATGAAAGTGGCGACGCTCGTCGTATCAAGTCCGCTGAGCCGTGCATACACGGGGCCCATCGAGAAGATGGTGGCGGAAATCAGACCTGATACGGTGACTCCCACGACGCCGAGGGGAGAATTGCGATACAGATCCGGGAGGCTGACTCTGCGCGGCGCGGAACGCTCGGGCAATTGCTGCGCGGAAAGCATGATGGGAACCATTGCCAGCGAGATCAGGATCGAGACCAGCATGAACGGGCTGGGGGTGAGCGGGTTCGAAAAGATCAAGAGGAACTGCGCGCAACCGAGACCCAAGTACAGGACGAGCATATAAACCGCGAACAATCTGCCGCGGTTCGCGCGGCTGGCGCGATCGTTGAGCCAGCTCTCTGCGACCACGTAAATGCCCGCGAAGCATAGCCCGGAGACCAGCCGCATCGCGGCCCACACCAAGGGGTTGACGAAACTGCCCTGGACGAGAATCGCCATCGATGCGACGGCGGCGAGGGCGGCGAATACGCGGATGTGGCCGATTTGCCGCACCAAGGGTAGCGCGACCACGGTTCCGAGGACATATCCCACGTAGTAACAGGACATGATGGTGCCGGTGAGCAGCGCGGGGAATTCTTCGAGCGTGGCGCGGAGGCCAAGAAGGGTGCCTTGCAGACCGGCGCCCAGCATGAGCACCCCCATGCCGAGCAGCAAGGGCCAGGTTAAAGTGATTGCCCTAAGCGGCACGCTGCGCCTTGTCGGTATTCTTCATGGAGATTTAGTGCGGTAGTCAACCATACCACATCGCGCCGGTCTCGGGCGCCCGAGCGGGGGCACCGCCATGTGAAGTATTGCGAGCGGCGCGTGGAGTGGCCCTTTCGCCTGTCTTGACTATAATGGCTGTCGAATAGAGGCCTCTGCGACGGCTCCCGACGAAGGAGATTCCATGGCGCACGTTACCGTAACCAGTGACTTCCAGCTCGCGCAACAAATCGTGTCGGGACACCACCGGCTGACGGCCGACGAGCCGATCGCACGGGGGGGCAGCGACTCAGGCGCTTCGCCCTATGAATTGCTGCTTGCAAGTCTCGGAGCCTGCACGTCGATGACTCTGCGAATGTACGCCGGCCGCAAGGGATGGGAACTTGGGAAGATCACGGTGGGACTCCGCTACACCACCGCCGATGGGGAGCAAGGTCACATCGATCGACGGCTTTCGTTCTCCAAGCCGTTGAGCAGCGAACAAACGGAACGCCTGTTGGAAATCGCCGCCAAGACTCCGGTCACCCGCACGTTGGCGACGGGCGTCAAGATCGATACGAAAATAGTTCTGCATGGCGCAGACCACGCCGCAAGCACGGCTTAAGTCGGCTCGGCCCAGCCCCCCACCTTGTCCTAGTCCAAATCGCCGCGCAATGAATCGCGCGGGCCCGGCGGCAAAGGGCTGATCGAATGACGGTAATTCTCGTGGTCGACTCCGGCGCTCACGGGTGCGCCGCCTTTTACCGCTTCCGCCATGGCGGGTGAGAGTTCAAAACGCAGAAAATGGACGGCTGAGGTCTTTTCATCGTTTGCGCGCTCCAGATCCTCGTCGGCTATCGCAAACACCCGCTCCATCCCATTCACCTGGATCCAGCATCGATCCTCGACTCCCTTCAGTTTTCCCAGCGCCACGCGCCGTATGTCCGGATCCGCATACTCGATGAGCATGGTCGCCTTCCAGTTCTTGCCATCTGGAACTAGCGGATTGTAGGCGTCGAGCTCGTCTTGAATACCCGCACTTTCGAAGATGCGTTCGACGCGCAGCATTTCCTGGATTTGGTAGCGAATCGTGAGGCGATCCTCAAAGCACCAGGTCATGTTCGGTCCGACCTGCACGTTGCGTATCAGCTTATGCGCGATGACCTCGGTGCGCAGGCGATCGCGATCGACTGCATACTGTTCCAAGCTCATGAGGTCCGCTCGCGCCAATTTCTGCATGTGAGTTCCTACAAGCCATACGCTATTTTGAGCAGGGTCAAGGGATGCGTGGGCGGTGGATGATTCTCCAAGCCGCTCTCGATTTGATGGCCCGCCATCGGACAATCGCTCGCGTAGTAGTCGCCACCGCCGGCTTGAACGCGCTGCATGACCGGCTTTCCGATCTTCAGCGACTTGTCGCGAAATTCGCGTTTGACGCCGTAGGTGCCGTTGTGGCCGGAGCAGCGTTCGATCGCCTCCACGCTGGTGCCGGGGATAAGTTGCAGTACGTCACGGGTCTTCAGACCGATGTTCTGAACACGCAGATGGCAGGCGACATGGTAGGACACCTTGCCCAGCGGCTGCGCGAAGTCGGTGCGCAGCAGTCCCGCCTTGTGGCGCAACGCAAGGTATTCGAACGGATCGAACATATGGTCGCGAACTTTGGCGACGTCCGCATCGTCCGGAAACATGAGCGGCAACTCCTGTTTGAACATCAGGACGCAGGAGGGGATCGGTGCGACGATGTCGTAACCGCGGCCGATCATGGCAAGCAGCTGCGGTATGTTGTTGTTCTTCAACCGCTCCACGGCTTGCAGGTCTCCGAGCTCGAGTTTGGGCATTCCGCAACACGATTCCCGCTCTGCGAGCGCCACTTCGATGCCGTTGTGCTCAAACACTCGGGCGAGATCGAGCCCGATCTGCGGTTCATTGCGATTGACGTAGCAGGTGGCAAACAGCGCCACTTTCCCGCTGGTGCCGCCGGCCGCTCGGGCAACGCTGCCGGTCGGACGATGAGCGAGTTGTTTGCGCGCCGTCTTCGAAACATACGTGGGCACGGGAGCTCCGGGATGCACGTGCAGGACCGAGTCCAACAGTTTGCGTCCCCAGGGGCTCTTGTTGACCGCATTGACGGCCTCCACGACGACGGGAATGCCCGCGATCGCACCCACGGTATCGGTGGAGCTCAGCACCTGATCGCGCCAGGGTGTGCCGCCATTGCGATGTTTCACCGCTTTGGCGCGCAGCATGAGATGCGGAAAATCGACGTTCCACGGGTGCGGCGGCACGTACGGACACTTCGTCATGTAGCACATGTCGCACAGGTAACACTGGTCGACCACCTGCCCGTAGTCCTTCTTATCCACGCCGCTGACTTCGCCGATCTTCGAGGCGTCAATCAGGTCGAATAGCGTCGGAAAGGCGTTGCACAGATTGAAACAGCGACGGCATCCGTGGCAGATGTCGAATACCCGGTCGAGTTCCTTCTCGAGCGCCGTGGCGTCGTAGAAGGCAGGTTCCTGCCAGCCGAGAGCGTGCCGGGTGGGCGCTTGCAGTCCGCCTTCTTGACCTGATTTGATCGCATCGTCCGCCACGGCATCCTCCCCAACGAAACGACAGCGGGCTCCGCCACGGAGCCCGTCTGCCGTTTGCCCACGCGGGCGGTACTCTTCTCCTACTACATCGTATCGAGGGCCTTTTGAAACCGGTTCGCGTGCGACCGTTCCGCCTTTGCCAGCGTTTCGAACCAGTCGGCTATTTCGCTGAAACCCTCCTCCCGGGCCATCTTCGCCATCCCCGGATACATGTCCGTATACTCGTGCGTCTCGCCGGCAATCGCGGCCTTGAGATTCTGTGCGGTCGGACCGATCGGCAATCCGGTCGCCGGGTCGCCCGAGACCTCCAGGTATTCCAGATGGCCGTGAGCGTGTCCGGTTTCACCCTCGGCAGTCGAACGAAACACGGCCGACACGTCGTTGAACCCCTCGACGTCCGCCTTGGCCGCGAAGTACAAATATCGGCGGTTCGCCTGCGACTCGCCCGCAAAGGCGTCCTTCAAATTCTTTTCCGTCTTGCTACCTTTCAAATTCACGGTCCCCTCCTTCCGATTGACATGTCCGGAACTACATCACTCAGGACGACGTTAGACCTGCATACCACGCGAAGTCAATCGGTTCCCCGTCGGCGCATGCGGGGGGGCGCTCACGGCGGTGGCTTCGAGCGAGTGCCGGCGTCCATGCTCCGAGCAGCGGACGCTTTGGGCGATTCTGGCTCAGCGCGGCCACCGGCCGATGTGATGCGAGGCCTTGGACAAGCCCGCGTATGCGGTAACCACCTCCTGCAGCGGTTTGTAGCACACCGTGAACTCGGGCGGAAACCGGCAGGGCTTGCCGGTCTCGAGGTTCAGGCTGAAGAAATCGATTTCCGCTTCCAACACCCGCTTTCCGTCGGCCACGCGCAGGATCTCGAAGCGGCGCGTACATCGCAGGCGATCGTCACTGGCGATTATCCACGTGCCGAGAACCAGATCGTCGTCCAGTCGCGCGGCCTCGAGATAGTCCACGCGGGTGTGCCGCACGGCCATGCCGCAGCGAATGGCAAGGCAGTGCTCGATGGGAATGCCGAGTTTCGCGGAGTGCGCCCAAGCGAGCGTATCCAACCATTGCAGGTACACGGTGTTGTTGACGTGATTATATTCGTCGATTTCCTCGACGACCACGCGGTGCGTGCCTGTATAGGGGGCCGGTAATCGGAATAACTGGGCTGTCAAAGCCGTCCTTCGTGAGGAAACAGGGCGGTTCGGAGGGTGGTGGGTGCAGCGTTCTGATCAGCCGAACCGGGCAGCGGATCTAGCCTTGGCTCGCGCCGCTTCAATATCCCGGTCGCGCGGATCGGCAGTCGTCACCAGGGACTCGATCAACTGACGCGCGGCACCCGCGACCTGCTCGACCGCCAGATCAAAGGCAACCTGGTTGGCCTTCGACGGGTGGGTGAATCCACTGAGCTTGCGGACGAATTGAAGGGAGGATGCCTTGATCTCCTCCTCCGTCGCCGGCGGCTCGAAATTGAACAAAGTCTTGATGTTTCTGCACATCGCTGCTCCGCCCCGGCTCGGCGCCGGTGATCTTAAGAATCCAGGACCTTGATTGTATTTCCAAGGCGGGCTCGACGGAAAGCCCTTGGTGATTCCCCAAATGCCCTGCGGAACGCCTTGCCGAAGTTGCCGGAATCCGCGAAGCCCCATTTGTACGCGATCTCGGTGATCGATAGATGAGTCAGCTGAATGTTCGACAGATCGGCGCGGCAGTGCTCCAGCCGCTGCGCACGAATCCAATCGGACACCGTCGTATCGGTACCCTCGAACAGCATGTGCAAGTAACGCACGGAAATATGCTTCGCCGCCGCGATCTGTCCGGGCGACAGATCGGGGTCGGGCAGATGAGCAAGGATGTGCTCGCGGATACGCTGCAAGCTGACCTGCCGCACGGTCGGGCGCCGGCGGCACGGCACCGAAGCCAAGGCGCGTGTCAGCAACTCGAGCGTGGGGTTCAACACCTGAGCGGCGTCGTGATCGCGCATGTCCCAGACCGCTTGGCCAAGGGCGCGCAGATGGCTGGCAAACAAGCCGCCGATGCCTTGGTGGCAGGAGAGCGCCATGCCGACATAGTCGTTCGCGTTGGGCAGCATCGAATGCATCAATTGTGCCGGGACCATGAGAGTCAGCTTCTCCAGCGGCTGAGCGAGCGAGAATTCGATGCGCCGCCGCGAATCCCAGAGCACGTATTCGCCCGCCCGCAAGGCGACTTCGCGATCATGAAACCGCAGATATTCAACGCCCGACACGATGTAGAGCACGTTGAAGAAATCTCCGTCGGTGCGGCCGATGTCCCCCAAGGTCCGCACGCCGGAGAGCGGGTCCGTCTCGCAGTGAATGAGTTTGCACCCTCCGAGATCGAATTGACGCACCGTGGCGCTGCAGTCGCGTTGACCGCAAGAGGTGATCGACCAAGGAAGAAAATAGCTGCTCAACGCATTGGCCCAGGCGTCGTAGCGCTGGTGCTCAGGGAATTGTGCCGCCGACCAGATCCGCACCGGCGCAGGCGCATCGACCACCGAGTGCGTTGATTCAAGCATGCCCAGGCTTTCGCTCTTGTTGTAAATCACGGTAAAGACTACACCACATCGCCCAACGGTCAATATGCGACTTCACTCTGAGACGGGTCGACATGCGCCCGCGACCAGGACCTAAGGCCCTCTAATCTCTACGCTTCACGAAAACAACAAGCGTCCGGCGTTGCTTAGGGGGGATCTATCTTATGTCCAAATCAGGCTGGAGAGTCCGCGCGGCTCTGCTCATGCCGGTGTGTTCCATGGGCCTCGTCTCGCATGTCTCGGCACAGCAAGCGGGTACGGAGGACCAGATCGTGGTTCTCGAGCCCATCATGGTCACGGCGGAACGCCGTACGACCGACATCCAAAAGACCGCAGCCGCCGTTTCGGCCTATTCCAGCGATGAACTCGATTCGCGCTCGATCAGCGGAATCGGCGACATGGCCAACGCCAATGCCAGTCTGCTCGTCAGCCTGTTCCAGGGTGAGGCGCAGATTTACATCCGAGGCATAGGCTACTCGTCCGTGATCGGCGGTTCGGATAGTTCGACCGCATTCCACTCCGACGGCGTTTACATTTCGCGAAGCGCGGGCGCCGTCCCGGCATTCATGGATGTCGAGCGCGTGGAGGTGCTGCGCGGCCCGCAGGGAACCTTGTACGGCCGCAATGCCACAGGCGGCTCGGTCAACGTGATTTCGAAGGGGCCGACGGATTCCCTGCAATATGAGGGCAGGCTCGATGTGGGGAACTACGACCTGTACCGGGTCTTTGGCGCCATCGGCGGGCCGGTGTCCGATCGCATCGCGGTGCGGCTGGCCGTGCAGCATGACACGCATTCGGGCTACACGACGCTGGTCCGCCCCATCCCCGACCCGGCGGGCTTGGGCGCCGTCACAAGCCACGCCGAGGATCAGGATGATTGGATGGCGCGGCTGACGGTGACCGTGCGCATTCTGGATAATCTGAACGCGACGGTGAAGGCCGATTACTACGAGGCCGACGATGACGGCGTGGTATGGCACTACTTCGGGCCGGGAACATCGACTGATCCCGTGTACCAGGCGCTGGTACCGCCTGCGATACGTTCCCAGCCTTATGCCCGCACCTACGGATCGGATATCCAGGGGTTCAACAGACCGCATAGTGAGGGAACCTCGGCGAAACTGGTCTGGAATCCGGGCGATTTCACCGTCAGTTCGCTGACCGCCTACCGAAAGACGCGGCCGCTCAACCGCGACGATCTCGACGTATCGCCGGTGTTCGGCGTGGATCAATTGCGCGAAGAAGATCAGCACCAGTTTTCGCAGGAATTTCAATTGAACTCGCCCGGCAGCGGGTTCTTGCAGTGGATCCTCGGCGCGTACTACTTCAGCGAGGCCAATACCATTCGCAACGAATACTTCCTGCCCTTTACCGATGCGTTGTTCGCATTGCCCAAGGATCCGGCCTGCTGCCTGCTCAAGCTCAATGGAAAGACCACGACACGGGCCTATGCGGCGTTCGGCGAGGCAACCCTGGCATTCACCGATCGGCTGCAAGCGGTGCTGGGAGGGCGCTATAGCAGTGAATTGCGCGGCGGAAGCAATGACGTGGTCTTCGTCAAGGCGCCGGTAAGCATCTTCGACAATGTGACGGCATTCGCCGACGCCCGATTCAATTCGTTCACACCCAAGGCCGGACTCAATTTCGCGCTCGACGGCAACACATTCCTCTATGCCTCGGCCTCGCGCGGTTTCAAGTCGGGCGGGTTCAATCCCGGGAGCTACCAAAATGAGCCGTTCAAGCCCGAACAGATCTGGGACTACGAGGCAGGCGCGAAGCTCACGCTGTTCGATCGGCGCATGCATTTGAACATGGCGGCCTTTTATTACGACTATAGCGACCTTCAGCTGCAGGACGTACAGAACAACAATGTGATCATCCGCAATGCCGCCAAGGCAAAGGTCAAAGGATTGGAGTTCGAGTCCTCGTGGCTCGCCACGGCCGCATTGCGGCTCGACACGAATCTGACCTGGTTGGACGCCAAATTCTCGCAAGGCGCCCTGCCGGATCCCAAGTATCCCGCGCTGGGCGTCCAACAACTCGACGGAAAGCGGCTGCCGCGTGCACCGGAATGGAAGGCGAGCGTGGGCGCGCAATACGAGTTCGTGTTGCCCGATCAAGGCAACCTCGCCTTGCGGCTCGACTACGCGTGGCAGGACAGGATTTATTTCTCGGCCTTCAACGTACAGCCGCTGTCCGAGAGGAGCTATGGCTGGCTGAAAGGCCGGGCCACGTACACGGGCAGTACGGGCCGTTGGAAAGTGGCCGCATTTATCGACAATGCCACCGATGAAAAGGTCGCGACCAACAAAATATTCAACGGCGACATCATCGGTTCGACCGTGCCGGGCAGTTTGGCGCCGCCGCGCACCTACGGCCTGGAATTCAATGTCCGGAACTGACCGGCAAGCCGACCGCGCGACCTTTAAACCACTCGAGGACCCACAATGGCTACTACGGACATCGCTGAAATCATGACAGATGGCGCGGCCGGACACTGGATCCCGATGGTTCCCGGCATCGATTTCAAAATGCTGTTCACGAGCCACGAAACCGGCCGTTGGACCGTATTGTTCCGCTGCCAACCGGGTAGCTTCATTCCGCGCCACAAGCATTTGGGGGCGGGCGAATACTTCGTGGTCAAAGGCCGAATGGAATATCGGATGGGCACAGCGTTGAGCGGCGTGTATGGGTATGAGCCGATCGGCGTCACCCACGACATGACCAGCTTTCCGGAATATACGGAGCTGTTGTTCACCAATTTCGGTCCGGTGGCGTTCTTGAACGCCGACGATAGCATCAAGTCGATTCTTGACTATGAATTGGTGGAGCAGCTCGCCAAGGACCGAAACGAGGGAGCCCATGAAACCCAGTCCTGACGCCCGATTGTTGATGTACGCACAGATGTTCAAGAGCCGGCATTTTGAGGCCTCGATCAAGGCGGCTTATCTCGAGGGCAAGCAGCCGCTGTTCAACATGGCCAAGGGGCCGATTCCCGGTGAGATGCATTTATCGAGCGGTCAGGAACCCTGTGCCGTGGGCGTCTGCGCTCACCTTCGTGCCGATGACACGGTGACTGCGACACATCGGCCGCATCACATCGCCATTGCCAAGGGGGTCGACCTCAAAGCCATGACAGCGGAAATCTTCGGCAAGACCGATGGTCTGTCCGGTGGCCGCGGAGGGCATATGCACCTGTTCGATCCAAAGGTCAACTTCTGCTGTTCCGGCATCGTTGCGCAAGGCATGGGCCCGGCCGTCGGCGCCGCGCTGGCCGCCAAGATGCGCGGCAGCGGCTCGGTCGCCGTGAGCTTCATCGGCGAAGGCGCGGCAAATCAAGGTGCTTTCCACGAGACCCTGAATCTCGCGGCCGTCTGGAAGGCACCCGTAATATTCGTCATCGAAGATAACGCGTGGGGCATCTCGGTTTCCAAGAGAGCCTCGACCGCCATCCCGAGAAACGCGGATCGTGCCGCGTCGTATGGGATGCCGGGAGTGTTCGTCGCCGACAACGATGTCGATGCCGTCTACGCGGCGGCGGGCGACGCCATCCGTCGCGCGCGGGCGGGGCAGGGGCCCACGCTGCTCGAGATCGAGACCTGGCGGCTGGAGGGACACTTCATGGGCGACGCCGAAGGGTATCGCCCGAAGGGCGAGGTCGAGGGCCTGCAATGGCGCGACCCGATCACCCGCTACCGGCAAGGGCTCTGCGACGCAGGCGTCGAGTCGTCTCGCTTGGAAGAGATAGAACGCCGTGAACGGACAGCGGTCGGCGAGGCCTTTGAGTTCGCGCGCCGATCCGCGTATCCCGCGGCGCATTCGGCCTTCGAAGCAGTGTTCGTTGAATAAGGAGCCGATCATGTCCGCCACGCCGCGCCGATTGACGATCGCCAAGGCCATGAGCGAAGCGCTCGGTATCGCCATGGAGCAGGATCCCACCGTCCTGGTCCTGGGTGAAGATATCGGTGCGCTCGGAGGGGTCTTCGGGACCACCCAGGGCCTGCTCGAGCGATTCGGCGCCGAGCGAGTGCGCGACACACCAATATCCGAGACCGCCTTCATCGGCGCGGCGGTTGGACTAGCCGCGGCCGGCATGCGGCCGGTCGTCGAACTTATGTTCGTGGATTTTTTCGGCGTGTGCATGGATGCCATTTACAACTTAGCGGCCAAACAGAGCTACTTTTCCGGCGGCCGCGTCTCGTGCCCGATGGTACTGATGACATCGGTGGGCGGCGGATACGGAGATGGGGGCCAGCACTCCCAGTGCCTGTACTCGACATTTGCACACCTGCCCGGCCTCAAGGTCGTGTTGCCCTCGAACGCCTACGATGCGAAAGGCCTGTTGCTGAGTGCGATCGCCGATTCGAATCCGGTGATATTCATGTTTCACAAGGCATTGCAGGGCATGGGCTGGCTGGGAACGGTGCCGGGGTCGATCGTTCACGTCCCCGTGGAAACCTATACCGTTCCGATCGGGCAGGCGGCGATCGCCAAATCCGGCACCGACATTACGCTGGCAGGTCTCGGGGTCACGGTGCACCACGCGTTGCAAGCGGCTGTAACGCTGCTGCAGGAGGGCATCGATGCCGAGGTGCTCGATCTACGCACCATCGCGCCGCTGGATCGCAAAGCATTGGCCGCCTCGGTGGGAAGGACGCGGCGCCTGATCGTGATCGACGATGACTATCGCAGTTGCGGCGTCAGCGCGGAAGTCATTGCCAGTGCCTGTGAAGGCGGCGTCGATTGGCTTGCCGTGCCCGCTCGGATCACGTATCCCGACGTTCCGGTGCCGTATTCGCCCGTGTTGGAGCACCCGCTGCTGCCCACCGCTGCCGCGATCGTCGACACGGCACGCCGGATGTTTCACCGTAAGGCCGCCTGATCGTGGACGTCGTCATCGCAGAGGATCTTTGGAACGATGAAGGCGAGGGGGTGATTGCAACCTGGCTGTTCCAGAACGGTGAGTTCGTACGGCAGGGCGCGCCTCTCGCGGAAGTGATGTATGAGAAAGCGGGTATGGAAATCCCGGCTCCGGCATCAGGGCACCTCACGATTCTGATCGAACCTGAGACTCCCGTTCGTAAGGGCCAAGTGATTGCGAGGATCGATTGAGAGGCGCAAAGATCCGCGTTCTGTGGTGAATACAACAGTTTTATCCCTTGACGCTTGCGGCGCGGATGGGGGATATATGGTGTTAGACGCGCGGTCGCCCGAACCGTGCAATGGCGCACACATGTGCTACATTTGTAATCTTTTCGGATATAGAAGGTAAACTATGGCCGCAACGACCACCATACGCCTGCCGCCAAAATTGCGAGCTCGACTCGGGGCCCTCGCAAAACAGACAGGTCGCTCGGCCCACAGCCTTATTATTGAAGCTGTGGAGCGGCACGCCGACTATGAAGAGCAGATGCGCAGCCTTGTGAAGGAGGCGCTCGCTGCGGATGCAGATATTGAGAAGACCGGGGAAGTTTACCGCGCGGAGGACGTGCATGCCTGGATGGGCCGGCTCGCGGTTCGCGACGGAGTTGCGCGGCCGAAGCCGTGGCGAAGGTAGTCTACTCGGCGCGCTCGCTGGATCACATTGACCGCGCGTTTAAATTTCTGCGCGACAAGAACCCGGGCGCCGCGCTGAACGCAGTCACGGCGATCCAATCGGCCGTCGAGATCTTGGCCGCGCATCCTCTGGTTGGCAGGCGTGTGGAGGGTGAATTGCGCGAACTGGTCATTTCCTACGGTCAGTCGGGCTATGTCGCCTTGTATCGATTCGTGGCTTCCAAGGATGAGGTACGCATTCTGGCGATCCGGCACCAAAGGGAATTGGGTTTTCAGCCGTAGCCGATTCAGACCAATCTCGCAGCGCTCGTCGAGGCGGGCTAGAATGTCCGGGGATGACTCAACTTGCCTCGTACTGGAGGGCACCTGGGTAGTGCGATACGTATAGGCCTTATTTCGGATACGCATGGCCTTCTCCGACCTCAGGCAATAGACTTTTTGCGCGGCAGTGATTTCATCATCCACGCCGGTGATATCTGCGACTCGATGGTCATTGATGAACTCGCGCGCATTGCGCCTGTCACAGTGGTACGCGGCAACAACGACAGGGGCGCATGGGCCAATGCGTTGCCGGAAACGGAATTGGTCAAGTTCGGCGGGATTTTCGTCTACGTCGTACACGATCTTGCGCAACTCGATATTGACCCAAATGGCGCTGGAGTCCGAGTCGTGGTGTCCGGCCACTCACACAAGCCGGTCATCGAGCATCGCGACGGCGTTGTTTTCGTGAATCCTGGAAGTGCGGGCCCACGGCGATTCAAACTGCCGATCTCGGTCGCCGAACTCGTCATTGCCGGAAGTTCCGTGTCGGCCCGACTCGTCGAACTGACCAACGAATGCGCACGACTGACTTAGTAATCGTCAGAGTAGATGCCTTTTGTTCACTCAACCCGTTGGGGTTAAAACCCCGTCTCTTCTCTGAAGGTGTGACTATGCGCAACGCACGGATGCGGGACTGCGGCCGCGCGCCCTCACGCGACACCGGGATTCAGGAACTGATGGATTGCCTGTACCACGACTGAGCCTTCGCCCACACCGGATGCAACCCGCTTTACCGATCCGGACCGCACATCGCCGACGGCAAAAATGCCCGCCGTCGTCGTGGCGAACGGCGAGGGAAGCGCCTTATCCTCGGCATCACGGCCGGTCTGCACGAAACCCTTGGCATCGAGTGCCAGACACCCATTCAGCCATTCGGTGTTCGGCTCCGCGCCGATCATGAGGAACAGGTTTGCGATCGGGCGGGTGTCGATTGCGCCCGAGTTGCGATTGGTCAATGTGACCTGGCGCAGATAGGTGTCGCCGGCCAGTGCCGTCACTTCGGTGTACGGGTGGACCGTGATCGAGGGCGAGCTTTCGATGCGTTGGACCAGATAATCGGACATGGTTGCGGCGAGCCCGGATCCGCGCACGACGACATGAACGTGGCGTACGGTTCGAGACAGGAACACCGCCGCCTGTCCCGCGGAATTGCCGCCGCCTACCACCGCGACTTCTTCTCCGCGGCAGAGCTGTGCTTCCATGGCGGTCGCGGCGTAGTGAATGCCCTGACCCTCATACTTGGCGAAATTATCGAGATCGAGTTTGCGGTAGCGAGCACCGGTCGCCACCACCACCGCGCATGCTCTCACGGTGAGCCGGCCGTCCAAGCTCAACCGGTACGGCCGCGTTTCGCAGTCAAGACCATTGACGGTGCGGGCGATTGCGAGGCGGGCGCCGAACTTCTGCGCCTGGGCCTGCGCCCGCCCGGCGAGCGCCTGGCCCGAGATGCCGGTCGGAAAGCCCAGATAATTCTCGATTTTCGACGAGGTGCCGGCTTGGCCGCCGGGTGCGGTGCTCTCGAGCACTATCGTCGATAGTCCTTCGGACGCTGCGTAGACGGCTGCAGCGAGCCCTGCCGGTCCGGCGCCCACCACGGCAACGTCATAAATGAAGTCGGGGTCCAGAGTTTCGGTCAAGCCGAGCGCATCGGCGAGCACCGCGTTGCTGGGGTTCCTGAGCACGACATCGCCGGGAAGGATGAGGACCGGGAGCTGGTCCGGCTTAAGCTCGAAACAGTCGAGGAAACCGCCTGCGTCGTGGTCATGCTCCGTGTCGAACTGTCGGTGCGGATAGCCGTTGCGAGTCATGAAGCGCTGCAGCCTCAGAGTGTCGCCACCGTGTCCTGGCCCAACCAAAACCACCCCTCCTTGCGCATGCCGTATGAATCCGACGCGGCGCAGGATGAAGGCCCTCATCAGAATCTCGCCAATGTCGGGTTCGCCGGTGACCAGGTGCCGAAAATTGGCACGCTTGATGCGGACGACGCGGCTGTCGGCTCCGGCACGGCCCGAGACAAGGATCTGACGGTCGTTGAACAGGTCCATCTCTCCGGTGAACTGGCGCGCGTGGTGGGCCGTCAGGACGATCAACTTTCCATGATCTTCCGTCTCGAAGATTTCGATCAAGCCATCGAGCACCAGGAAGAAGTCCCGGCCGCGCTGGCCGCGCTCGAAGACGATGTCGCCGGCCTTCAATGCCTCCTCGGTGCCATAGCGGGCGACCCGGCGCGCCATCTCCTCGCTGAGGCGCGGAAAGGTCTGCGCTTCGCGTGCATAGGGGTCGGTCGGATCGAGTTCCGGCTCGGTGCCGGTCTGGACGTCAGCCATGGCCTATTGTGACGTCCGTGCCGCCGGGATCACAAGAGATTTGCTCCGTCATTCCGTGGTTTTGCCGGGTAGCAGCCGCTGGTATTCCCTCGTGACGACCGCATAGCATTCGCAGGAGCGGCGTTCCAGCTGCGCACGATCGAGCACCGTAATATGACCTCTGCGGTAGGTAATGAGCCCGGCCGCGTGCAATCGGCCGGCGGCTTCGGTTACTCCCTCTCTGCGGACCCCGAGCCTGTTGGCGATGAGTTCTTGCGTCACGGCAAGTTCGTTGGAGCGCAGTCGGTCCGTGCTCAACAGCAGCCATCGGCAGAGCTGTTGATCCAGCGAGTGATGCCGATTGCACACCGCCGTCTGCGCCATTTGCGTGATCAGCGCCTGGGTATAACGCAGCAGCAGGCTCATGACGGGCCCGGCACGATTGAACTCTTCCAACACCTGGGTTGCCTTCAGCCGATATCCCAGTCCGGCGCTTTGCACGACCGCACGGCTGTTCGTCGATTGACCCCCCATGAAAAGGGAGACTCCGACGACGCCTTCGTTGCCGACGATCGCGATCTCGGTGGTCGCGCCATTGTCCATGATGCATATCAAGGAGACGATTGCCGTCGTCGGGAAATACATATGAGTCAGACTATTGCCGGCATCGTAGAGAACCGCGCCGAGCGGCAGCTCCACGGGCTCGAGGTGCGTGAGCCAGCGTGCATGCTCGGCATCCGGCAGCGCCGCCAGCAACGCGTTGACTTGGAACTCGCCGGTCACCCGCGTCTACCCGCTGCCCGTCATGATGAGTGCGGCGCCCCGCGCAGCTTCGATTCCAGGTCTTTGGCGGCGGTAATGTCGACAAAGGTGATCACGAGGCCGTCGATCACGTTGTCCAGCCTGCGATAGGGCATGATGCGCACCGAAAACCACCTGCTCCCGGAGTCACGGATTTCCCTCTCGCAGAAAATGAGCGTGCGCAGGGTCTCTTGTGCGTCTTCATATAGCGTCGGATAGTTCAGGGTGGTGGTGATGTCGCTGAGCGGCCGGCCGACATCGCTTTCGCGCAAATTGATGACCTTGGACGCCCGCTCCGTGTAGCGCCTGACGTTCAACCCCTTGTCGAGAAACAGTATGGCGATATCGGTGCTGTTGAGCAGGTTTTTCATGTCGCTCTGGGCGAGCGCCAGATCGTCGAGTTTGCTCTGCATTTCGGAGTTGACGGTCTGCAGTTCCTCGTTCATCGACTGCATTTCTTCCTTGGAGGTCGTCAGCTCTTCGTTGGCCGATTGCAGCTCTTCGTTGGTTGACTGCAGCTCCTCGTTGGCCGACTGCAGCTCTTCCCTGGATGCGCGGGTCTCATCGCGCAGCTTTTGTATTTCATCGCGGTACTGCTGTAATGCAGCCTCGTACTCGGCATCCGCCGCGCCGTTGGCCTTGCGGCGGGCGCGTCGCGGGAGAGGCGCCGGGACCTCGTTGAACACGATCATTACCATGCCTTGCAAGGCGGCCGGTCTCTCCAGAGCCTGCAGCGTCACGTCGACCCGGTGATAGCCTCCCAGTGCTTGCACCTGCAGACCACGCACGTGGACCGCATCGCGTTGGTCAGCGGCCAGTTTGAGTGCGTCGGCGAGCGGTTCGCGGAGCCCCTGGCGCGCCATCGCATGGAAGTTCCAATTGGTCTTGCCTGCCGCGGGCTCCAAATATTTTCCGGTGCTCCCGCTGATGAAGACGACATCGCCGGCGGAATTGACGACCACCGCAGGCGGTGCGTGTGCCTGCAATATCAAGTGTTCGGCCGCCGCTTGGAGACTCTCGCCGGGCGGTTGGGAAATGCCGGAAGGAGGCATGGGGGGATCTCGCTTTGCTTTGGATGAAAGAGGAAAGGGCGTCATCAAGAAATCGGCGGGAAGTCCGGAGACTTTCTCCTGACGTACGTACAGGCGCAACTTCGAGTCGGTTGCGGCGAACAGATTGTTCATCCTGCCAATAGTTTCCGAACTGCCCAGCACGAGCACGCCGCCGGTTCGCAAGCTGTAATGGAGCAGCGGCAACAATTTGCGTTGCAGGGAGGCGTCGAAATAGATCATCAAGTTGCGGCAGGACAGTATATCGAGCTTGGTGAATGGCGGATCGAGAAGGACGTTGTGCTGGGCGAACAGCACCATGTCGCGAATCTCTTTGGTGACCCGGTAGTGATTCTCGCGGCTGGTGAAAAATCTGGCGAGTCTTTCCGGCGATACGGCGGTGCCGATCGAAGCGGGATACTGGCCGAGACGTGCGACTGCGAGGGCTTCCGCGCTCAGGTCCGAGGCAAAGATCTGCATGGTGCAATCCCGGTATTGCGGCAGACGCTGCACCGTCTCGGCAAATATCATGGCCAGCGAATAGGCTTCTTCCCCGGTCGAGCAGCCGATTACCCAGGCGCGCAGCTTCGTTTCCCCCGCCCGGCGCGCCAGTATTTCGGGCATTGTGACGTTTGCCAGCTGCTGCCATACCGCCGGATCCCGAAAGAAGCTTGTTACGCCGATCAACAGCTCCTTGAACAGCAGATCGATCTCCTGGCTGTTCTGGCGCAGAAGATCCGCATATTGCTGGAGCGCCTGAGTCCCATGGATCGCCATGCGCCGCTCGATGCGACGGTGCAGGGTGCTTGGCTTGTAGTGGGAGAAATCGTGCCGTGTGTGCTGCCGCAAAAGCATGAATATGCGGTGTAGCGGATCCACAGCGAACGCGTCGTCGCCGCTCGTGATGCTCTGGGTTTCCGGTGCTCCGGCCACCAGCTTGATGTAGGACAAGATGCGCTCCGGTAGCTCGGCCGGCGGCGCGACAATATCCGCGCCCGCGGCAACGGCGCTGCGGGGCATGGAGTCGAATTGCGCGGACGCAGGCTCCTGAGCGGCCGACAAGCCACCGACCGCGCCCACCGCCTGCAGTCCCAGCATACCGTCGGATCCCATGCCGGATAGAACTACGGCGATGGCCAGGTCGCCTTGATCGCGCGCCAGAGAGGAAAAAAGCACATTGATCGGCAAACGCTGGCCACGCGGCTCGGTTGGCTTTTCCAGTGAGAGTATGCCGCCGGAGACGCTGAGTTCCGTGTTTGGCGGGATCACATAGGCACGGTCGGGCAGGATGGTCATGCCGTGTTCTGCCTCGCGCACCGGAATGGCGGCAACTCGTTGCAGCAACTCCACCAACCGAGCCTTGTGCGTCGGGTCGAGATGTTGCACGACAATATACGCCAGGCCGCTGCGCGGCGGAACGTGTTCCAGGAATTGCTCGAGAGCCGTCAGGCCGCCTGCCGAAGCACCGATTCCCACGATGCGGGTCTTTGCCGGCGGAATGTCGGAACGATTGGCGTCGGTTGCCAAAGTGGCCATGAAGCGATTATGCGCGAAGCGGATTGCGCACGCTTCACCTGCGCATGCCATGGAGGCAGCGTGCTCGAACCGGTTCGTGCACGCCAACCGGGTGTGCACGCTTTTTCCGCTAGTGCGGCGCCTGCGGAGCCGGCGCTTTGTCCTCGCGAAGGGGCGTGCACGTCACATAGAGAGATTGCGCTCGGGGTGCCGCTTTCGCCACCACCTGGAGCCGGCGTCGCGGCCGTCCGGGCTGTTCGGCGTAAACTTCGCAGGTCTCGCTGGGGCCGTCCTTGCGGACCCGATTGAGCACCGCACGCAGGTCGGCGCGGCTGTCGACTGCGACGAGGCCCTCGATGGAACGGCCGGGCAAGTCGGCGCGGTCGACGGCAAACAAATCGGCGCCGACCAGGTTTCCTTCGACGATCCTGCCGTCCGGCTCGACGGTGAAATAGCCCACTGGCGCGAAATCGAAGCGCTCGACATAGCGCTCCAGCGATTCGGCAACCTCCGCCCGGCTCTGTTCCAGCTGTTCATGCTGCATCGCCAACTCGACCTGGTGGACCTGCAGTTCATGGAGCAATTTGAGCGCATCTCCGGCGCTCTCCGGGGACCCCGCCAAATTGTGCAGTACGCTGAGCGCCTCGACACCGGTCGTCCAGCCGCTATGCGCCGGGGGCGGAATGCCGTCTCTCAGCCGCTCCTCAGCCACGTGACGCAGCGGCTCCGGAGAACTCCAGTTGATGGTGTCTATGGACATAAGGCCTCCCTGGGGCATCTGCCCCGTTAGACAACGCCACTCCCCTTTAAATAGCGCCATCTCGTGGTGTAGGTCAAGTCCTGACACCCGCTGTAAGGCTTGCCAACGCTAGTCTGGCGGCTGCCGGTCCGCGGGCCGCATGCTCTCCAGCATGGCGATGACCGCGGTTCGCGCAGTCTGAGAGTGCATCGGAAACACCAGTACGTCGCGCGGGCGCGCCCAGTCGAGCGCGTAGCGTGCTGCCTCGACTTCGGTGCTGCACACCGGCAGGGCGGATTCCGGGAGCCCCGCGCGCTTCAGCTCGTTGCGGATGATGCGGGGTACTTCGCCGGGCTGGCGGCCGCGCAACTGCGCTTCGTTCTCCTTCACCACGACGAGATCGGGCCGAAACCGGGCGGCGACCCGGGCCAATTCCTCGATGTCGGCGTCCAGGCGGTTGCCGGCGTGGCCCAGCAGCAGGCAGAGGCGGCCGGCCCCGTCGCGCAAATGTTCCGCCACGGACAGAAGTCCGCGCAGGCCCTCGGGATTATGGGCATAGTCGATCAGCACCCGCGCCCCGGCGACATCGAAGCGCATCATGCGCCCTGGATTGTCCCCAGACCGGTTGCCAAACCGGGCAAATACGGACGAAATCACGGTCCCCGGGATTCCGAGCGCCACGGCTGCGAGCGCGGCGGCGGCAAGATTGGCCACGTTGTAAGCCGCAATTCCGCCGACGGTCAAGGGCATGGCCGGGACGAGTCCGAGGTCGTGTTCGCCGCCCTGGTGACTGAGCAATAGCCGCCCATTGCGCACTCCACACGTCGACGCGCCGCGGGCGCGATATTCGCTCAGAGCGAATTGATCCGCATCCAGGGCAAACCACCCCAGGGGCGGACACCGGCCGAAGCGCCGTGCAAGCCCGCCAACCTGAGCCCGCAGTTGCGGATCCTCGGCGTTCAACACCAGCATGCCTTGCGGCGCCACCACGGCCGCCACGCTGAGCTTGGCGTCCGCCAGGCCGGCAAGGTCGTCGATGCCGTACTCGCCGAAATGATCCGAACTCACGTTCGTTACGACCGCGACGTCGGCCTGCGACACCGCGATCCCACGACGCAAGATGCCGCCTCGCGCAGTTTCAATGATGGCCGCCTGCGTGCGCGGCTCGCGCAGCACCATGCGCGCGCCGGCCGGTCCGGAGTAATCTCCGGCGGCAAGCACGTCGTCATCGACGAATACCCCATCGGTACAGTTGTACCCAGCCCGCCACCCGTGGGCCCGCGCGCAGGCGGCGAGCAGTCTGACCGTCGTCGTTTTGCCGTTGGAACCCGTGACCAGCGCCGTTGGGATGTCGCGCAACTCGTCCCATCGCACATCGGCGACGGCCGGCAGTGCCGCGAGCGCAAAGGTGCGCCCGCCCACGCCTGTACCTACCGTCAGTTCCGAGTCATCGAGCACCGGCCGCAGCCCGTGAGAGGCGGTTGCATCGATGAGCGCGCGCAGCTTAGGACGGCTTTGCAGACGAGCGAGGTGCTCGAAACGCGCGAGCGCCGCAGATTCCTCGATTACCGGCTTGAGCTTAGGTTCCGGGATCGCTCCGTCCTCGGCGGCGGCCGCCGCCGCTGCAACCAGGGTTTCCTCGAGTCCGCTCCACCGCAGCGGATCGCGCTCGACCAGGGTTGCACACAGGGCCCACTCGTTGACTTCGGTGGCCAGGAATAGGAGGTCGAGAGGCGCAGCGATCGCGAGCAGCACCCCGCCCGTGTGCCGGCGCGCGATTGCCTGCCTCTCCGTCCATCCCAGATGCCTGGTGGCCATCTCGACACGCCCGCGCCACGCGACCAGCAGAGCATCGTCGACCGCCGTTGCAACGACGTCGAGCACGGCGCCCGTGGCAGCAAAAAACAGATTGGCCCCGGTCAGGCGCCTTGAATCCTCGAAGGGCAGCGCAGGCGGAACGTTCAGTCTTCGCTCTCCGGCGCCATCCGGACACCGCGTTCATCGCGGATCAGACCGTCGAGGCTGAATTCGGGCGCGGGCGCGGGGGCGGAAGGCCGGCCGCCACCGCCGTTGGTCGGCGCCGAGTTTGTTTGGTCTGCGGCCGCCGGCGCGCGCGCCGGCGACGGTGCCGGACGCGAGTCGGGGCGCGCGGGCGCGGCGCCGCTCGGACTGAATTTGGTGATCTGTTTCCAGGACCGTGTCAATGCGTCGGCGAAGACAAGGATCAGATCGCCGGGTTCGCCCATGCGCAATGCCGCTTCGATCGCCTCCTGCTCGTCGGGAATGATCGAGATCGAGCTTTCCGGTACTCCGCGGGACCGCAGTGCTTGCGCCTGAATACGCGGCACCTCGTCCGGCGCACGATCGCGCAGATTGTCGTCGCGGCGGCAGATATAGTGATCGAAGCGGCCCGCGACGGCATGTGCGATCGCCACCAGATCCTCGTCGCGGCGATCGCCCGGCCCCGCGAGCACCACGAGGCGCCGCCCGGTCACGTCGAGCCGCAGCGCCAGATCGGCCATCATCCCGACCGCATGGGCATTGTGGCCGTAGTCGAACAGCACTTTGAACGGGTGCTCGTTGAACACATTCATGCGGCCCGGCGCCTGGTAGAAGGTCGAGTCGAAGGTGCGCAGCGCCTGGCGGATCGCGTCGAGCTTTATTCCCAGCGAAAATCCCATCGCTGCGGCGAACATCGCATTTTGCACGTTGTGCGTCGCCCGGCCCTCGAGCGTCGCCGGGATCAGATGCGTCCAGAGCAGCGGAATATGGCCGCCGCGATCGTACAGGGTGATCATCTGCCCGTTGACGCCTGCCTCGAGCGCACAGGCCCGGCCGCCGGCGCGAATGTGCTCGCGCACCAGCGTGTGGTTCGGGTTCATCGTCACGTAGCAGATATTCTTGGCCTCGGTGTAGCCGGCCATCTTCAGCACGAGGGGATCATCGGCGTTGAGCACCGCGCAGTCGGTCGCCACTTCCACCACGATGCGCTTCAATTCGCTCAGCTGTTCGAGCGTGTCGATGCCTTTCAATCCAAGATGGTCGGCCTGAACATTGAGCACGCCGCCGACGTTGACCTCGGTGACGCCCATGCCCGCGCGCAGCAAACCGCCCCGGGCGGTCTCGAGTACGGCGATGTCGATCTGCGGATCGGCCAGCACCATGCGGGCCGAGACCGGACCGGTCATGTCGCCTTGCACGGTGCGCTGTCCATCGATGTAAACGCCATCGGTCGTGGTCAATCCCGGGGTATAGCCGCCCATCTTGGCGATGTGCGCGAGCATGCGGGCCGTCGTGGTCTTGCCGTTGGTGCCGGTGATCGCCGCAATGGGGACCCGCGCCGACGCGCCCGCGGGGAACAGCATGTCGATGACCGGTGCGGCAACGTCCCGGGGGGTGCCTTCGCTCGGCGCCACGTGCATGCGGAATCCGGGTGCCGCGTTCACTTCGCAGATGCCGCCGCCGATCTGGCGGTAGCTCTCGGTGATATTTTTGGAGAGAAAATCCACGCCCCCCACATCCAGGCCGATCGCCCGCACCGCACGCTCCGCCATTTCACGATTGTCGGGATGAATCACATCCGTCACGTCGGTGGCCGTTCCGCCGGTGGACAGATTTGCCGTGGAACGCAGGAACACCACCCGCCCTGCGTCGGGCACGGACTCGGCGTTCAAATTCACGTGCTCGAGCATCTTTTGGGCCTGCGCATCGAGCTCGAGCCGCGTCAGCACCTTTTCATGACCCACTCCACGGCGCGGGTCCTGGTTCACGATCTCGATCAACTGAGCGACGGTGTGCTTCCCGTCGCCGACGACGTGTCCCGGCGTCCGTCGCGTGGCCGCGACCAGTTCGCCGTTGACGACCAACAGCCGATGGTCATCGCCCTCCAAGAATGTCTCGACGATCACCGACCGCGAATGCTCGCGGGCAACCAGGTAGCCTTGTGCGACTTCTTCGTCGGTTATGAGCCGAATGGAAATTCCGCGGCCGTGATTGCCGTTGTACGGTTTGGTCACGACGGGAAATCCAATCCGCCGCGCGGCACGGACGGCCTGCGTCTCGCTTTGAACCAATTCCTGCTTGGGGACCGGCAGACCGAGCAGGCCGAGAATCTTGTTGGTCTCCTCTTTGTCGCTGGCCAGCTCGACCGCAATGTGCGGAGTGCGGCTGGTCACCGTCGCTTGGATGCGTTGTTGGTACTTGCCATGGCCCAATTGCACCAGCGATTGATCGTTGAGCCTGAGCCATGGGATGCCGCGGTGTTCGGCCGCGCGCACCAGGGAAGCCGTGGAGGGCCCGAGCGCACGGCGCTGCGCGAAGCGGATGAACTCGTCGCGCGCCTCCTGCCAGTTCCATCCCTCCGGCACCGCCCCTTCCGGCCGGATGGCCGCGGGCAGCAGCGAGCAGAGCAGCCGCAGGCCGAGATCGCCCGCCGCGATGCCTTCGTCGCGTTGCGCATACTCGTAGACAACGGTATAGACGCCGGGGCGGCCGGCGCCGCGCGTCTTGCCGAAGGTGACCTCCTCGCCGGCAATGTTCTGAAGTTCGATGGCCACATGCTCGAGTACATGCCCGAGCCACGTACCCTCGTCCTCGCGCATGCGTCGAAAGAACCCCCCCGGCTCCCGGTAGGAGCATCCATGCTCGACCAGACCAGGCAGCGCCGCAGCCAGGGCATCGACAAACTCGCCGCCGAGGCGGCCGGTCGGCCAGGCCTCGAGATCGCCCAGGTCGAGTTCGAGGCGAATGACCGGAAAATGCGCATGCAGCGAGGGGCCAACGTAGACGGAACGATCGAGGATTCGCATGGGGCGCAGCTATTCCTTGGCGTGAGCAAGTCCACCGGCTTCGGCCAGGCGTGAATGCAAATTGAATGTCGCACCGGCGACGAGAATGTGCAACCGGAGCCCGAGCACGCAGACCGGCTGGCCTTCGCCGACCTCGCCGATCGACGAATAGGAGACGTCGGACGCATCCACGATGGTCACTCCACCGCTGCCCTCGACCTCGATGGTCTCATCCGGACCGATGAAGGCGGCCGTGTCTTCATCGAGGCCGATGCCGACGGCAAAGGGGTTGTAGGCCAGCGCCGTGATCAATCGCCCGAGGCGATCGCGTTGCCGGAAGTGCTGATCGATGATGAAGCGATTGGTGAGGCCGAGGCCCGGCGCGAGCCGCACGCTGCCCGAGATGACGGAGGAACCCTCGTCGCCGAATGCGATCATGTGTTCGCTCAGGATGCTTGCGCCGGCGCTGGTCCCGCCGACCGTAACCCCGTGCGCATTGCGTACGCGGATGAGCTTGGCCACCGGCGTGCCGCCGAGCAGCGTCGTGAGCCGCAATTGGTTCCCGCCCGTAAAGAAGATTCCGCTAGCCGCCTCGAGCCGCCGCAGGCGGCCCGGTTCCTGGCAGTCGCGACGGGTGTCGAAATCCATCACCGTCACCTTGGCGGCGCCCAAATCCGCGAAGAGTTTCTCGTAGCGAGCTCCCGTTTCGTGCATCCGACTCGCCGTGGGGATGACGACGATGTCCGCGTCGGCGCCGCCCGAGACGCGCACGAAGCGTTCCAGAATATGCCGGTCGTTTTCCTTGTTCTCGGCGCCGCCGATCGGCACGATCCAGCCGCGACTCTCGCCATCGGGGATTTTACTTGGCATTCAGCAGCGCCTCCTCGAGCGCTAAGTTCGGATGTGCCGCCGCCCGGGGCCACCTAAGCCTCGATCGTGCACTTCACAGCGGATGATGACTGTTTGCGAGCCGTCTGTCGCGGGGCAACACCGCGCGATCTGGATATTCGGGCCCTACGATTCAACGGGTTACAGCAAGATATCGGATCGTGCATCAAATATATTATATACGACATGGTGCCCGGCAGCCGCGGCGACCGCGGGTCACCCGCAAGCTCGTGCGAGTTTGCACCGCATGCCGTCAAGGAACTGCTGCGGTCTCCCGAGGTGCGCGGGGCTTAGCGAATTTTTTTGATTTGCCGCGTGTAGCCGCCCCGTCCCGAGGGTACGACGAACCACAAAGTGAGCGCCGCATGGACGGAACCCGCTGCGAACGCCGTCGGCAGCGAGGCGGTCAGCAGGCGGAAGGGTCCGTGAGATTCATAGGTGAGCGGATTCAGCAGATAGATGTACACGCCACAGCCCACTGCGAGCGCGACGATCGCGGCCGGGTTGAATCCGCCCCAAAACACATAGGCGCGGCTGGACGATGAGTCGAATATCGCGCGAATGTCGATACGCCGCCGCCGCACCACATAGTAGTCGGCGATCTGAATACCGCACAGGGGTGCGAATGCCACGCCGATGAAGGCGAGAAAGGCGCCGAAGCCGGCGAAGAACAATTCTGGGATCAATACCCCGACCAGCGCCACCGGCGCCAGCGTGAGAAGGAGCACAACGTGCCACGGCAACTTTTCGATCCTGCGGAAATTCCGCAGACCCACTGCCGATGCATAAATGCCGGCGATCGCCGTGCCCAAATTGGCCGCCGCGACGAAGGATAGGGCGATGACCGCGTATACCGGGCCGCCCACCGTTCGCAGCCATTCCGAGGGATCCGAGGATTTGAGGACGAGTACCCCGGCGATGCCGATCATGCTGAGCAGCGGCACCGGTGCACCCATGCCCAGCATCACGGGCACGGCGGCGGTTCGGCCATTCGGCGCCATGCGTATCATCGCGCCGATGTAGGCCCACCATGACAAGAGGGACGAGATCCCGATCTCCACGCCGGTCGTGTAGTTCCAGAGTGCATCGGGCCGCGCCAGGGCCGGGCGTGCGGCGACCAGCGCCGGCCATTGATGCGAAACGAGCAACCACAGCATCCACAGGCCCACGAAGACATGAAGCACCAGGACGCCGGAAATACGCGTGACGCCGCTCGCTCCCCGCAACAGCACCCAGTAGACGAAGACGCACGCAAACAGCGTCGTCAGCGGCACGATGAAACGGCTGCCCGCCCCGGGAGTGAGCCATCCCACGACGATCAGAAGCTGCGTCAGGGACTTGGCAAAGAAAATCAACAGCAGCGAATTCCAGCCAATGATCGATACGAACTGCATCAGCGCGGGAATCACCCAGCCGCTGGACCCGAACTGCGGCTTGGTGGAGGCGACGGAATCGATGCCGAACCGAATGCAAGTCGGACCGGCGGCCAACAGCACGAGCAACATGCCGATCATGCTGCCGGCCGTCAAAGCAAGGCTTCCCTGCAGGAAATTCAGGTAGTAACCGGTGTATTCCCCTATGAGATAGCACCACGTCGCAGCCGCCGCGGTGGCCAGTGCGACCCCCAACCGAAAGGGTCCCCAGGTCCTTTCGGAGAGCAGCAGCGGCCACGCGCTCTTATCGGCGTTCGATTCGTCCCGCGGCGCACTCATGCCAGCCAGCCGATCAGCAGCAGCCCGACCGGGATCAGCACCCCCAGCACGAGCAGCCAGCATAGACTGGCCAAATCGAAATCGTCCCCGCATTCGCGTCCCGATTCGAGACCGGATATCCGATGCTCGAGTTCCGCGGGGAGTGAATCGGGCGATGCAATCTTGCCGCGCAGCGACGGCATTTAATCTTTTCTGTCCGGAAAGCTTTCCGCGTCCGAATACGGGAACCACCAGAAATCATGCGGGTTCGCCGCCGGGTCGATCATCGAAAATTTGGTGTGGCGGAAGGTATCCAGCCCTTCGGCGCCCAATTGCCGGCCCATTCCCGATTGCTTGCGCCCGCCGAACGGCCCCGCGTCGTTGTCGAGCAGCGGCGCATTGACCCACACCATCCCGGCTTCGATCTCCTCGACCGCGCGCATGGTTTCGTTCAGGTCCGTGGTGTATACGGTCGAGCCGAGCGCATACCTCGACCGGTTGGCCAGCGCGATCGCCTCATCGAAGCTCGCGACGCGGCAGATGGGGGCCACGGGTCCGAAAGATTCCTGATTCATGATTTCCGCGTCGGCCGGCACATCCACCAAAGCCGACGGTTCGACAAACCAGCCTCTCTTCAGATTTACAGGACGGCCGCCGCCTGCGGCGACCTTGATTCCTTGTTCCTTCGCGCGCCGCAGTATGCCCAAATACCGCTGCAATTCTCGCTCGGAGGCGAGGGGACCCATGTCCACTTTTTCCAGTCCATTGCCGACGCGCACTTTTCGAGTGTATCCGACCAGTTTGTCGACGAACTCGGCATACACCTTCTCGTGGACGAAGAAGCGCTCGGCGGCGGCACACACCTGGCCGCAGTTGAGGTACGCGCCGAAAGCCGCACCGCGAGCGGCCGTATCGATCGGGGCGGAGGGCATGACGATGAAGGGATCGTTGCCCGAAGTCTCGATCAAGCTGCGCTTGTAGAGACGTGCGCAGGCCTCGGCCACCCGGCGACCGGTGTCGATTCCACCGGTGAACGCAACCATATGTGTGTTCTCGTGCTCGACCAGCCGCCGTCCCACTTCGCCGCCGCCGGCGAGGACTTGGACCAGACCGCCCGGCAGCCCCGCAAACGCGTCGACGAACTGCAGGGTGGTGAGCGTGGTCAGTTCCGACGGTTTGATGATGACGGCATTGCCCGTCGCGAGCGCCGCGGCCGCCTGCCAGCACAGCAGGCACAACGGGTAGTTGAAGGGCAGAATGATGACGACCACGCCGAGCGGGTCCTTGGTCGTGAAGTTGAATTGACCGTCGACCACCGGCCCCAACACCCGTCCCGCTTCATGACGCGCCACTTCGGCGTAGTAGTCCGTCGCGGTCGACGACCAGAAGACCTCGTCGACCGACTCCTTGTACGGCTTGCCCATTTCGCGCGTGAGCATTTCGCCGACCAGAGACCGGGCGTCGCGCATTTTGCGCGCCGCCTCGTGCAGCAACTCGGCGCGCTTATGGTAATTGATCTTGCGCCACCGCTTCTGAGCGACATTGGCGATCTCGACGGCGAGATCGATTTCCGCCGCCGAAGCGTCCACGATTTGCCCGATCTTGAGCTCCGTGGCGGGGTCGACGATCGCGGCACCCGGACTGCCGGAACCCGCGACCAGACGGCCATCGATCAAATGACGGCCGTCGAGATTCTTGAAGGCAATGAGGGCGTTCAAGCGAAATTCCTTTGATGTGAACCCAAGACGGGATTATCGCGTGCGACGAGGCGGCAAGTATCGCCTATTTCCGCGCCCCTGTTTCGATCTCGCCGTTTTTGCGCTTCCTGCGAATCGAGGTGATAATGTACGGAGGTACGGTATGAGTACCGTACGGCATACATGGGAGTAGTAAAATGAGCATGAGCCTATCCTTGCCCACCGCGGCAAGACATTTTCGGTTGGTCCACTTACTTGCCGCCGTAACGGTAACCGCCGCTGCCGCGACCGCCGCGCATGCCGACACGAGTCAGCCGCCACAGATTCCGACCTGCGACAAGAAGCTGGGGACTCTGGCCGTCAACGAACCACAGGATCCCTGGTGGACCGCGATGCAACTCGACTCGCCGGCGGCACTCATCAAGGTGTACGTCGCTCAGTCCAAGTGCTTTACCCTGGTGGACCGCGGCAAAGGCCTGCAGGCGGCGCAAGCCGAGCGCGCTCTGGCGGCAAGCGGCGAGGAGCGCGCCGGTTCCAACATCGGCAAGGGGCAGATGAAGGCGGCCGACTATGTGCTGGTGCCGGATATCGCCAATCGCAATCGCAACGCGGACCGCACCAACGTCGGCGGCATGCTCGGCGGCCTGCTGCCCCACGGGATCGGCGCGTTGGCGGGCGGCATCAGCCTCAAGAGTAAAACCGCCGATGTCGTGTTGACGCTCACCGACGTGCGTTCAACCGAGCAGGTAGCGCTCGAACAAGGGCATGCCAAGAAGACCGATCTGGGGTGGATGGGCGGCGGGGGCGGCGTCGGGTTTTTTGGGGGATTTGCCGCCGGGGGCGCCAGCAGCTACGCCAACACCGAGATCGGTCAGGTGGTTGCGACGGCCTATGCGGATGCGTACAGCAAGATGGTCGCGGACCTGAAGGCGCAGGCGCCGGACGCCAAGGCGGACAACGTGCAGCAGGCCGTGTCGATGGCCAAGCCGGGCAAGATGTACACCAACTCCGATTTGAAGTCGGCCGTGGTGCGCGATTTGGACCCTGGCATGATGCTGTATCCCACCGGCGATAAGATGGGGGTTTGGTGGAAGGTCACGGACGAGCTCGGCAACGCGGGCTGGGTCGTGTCCACCAATTTCAAGCTCGCTCATTGAACTGCGCTCGGCGGAGGGGTCATCTGTTTAAAGAGTGACGTTTTGACGTGGCTCGCCGCTGCGGCAAAACGTCACATCGAAAAGATGTGACCGCTTTTGGGGGCGGGGGCAATGTCCGTCGTCACCGTCGCAACCAGAGACGAAGGAACAAACTGAGCATCCCTAAGGCCAGGACGCTCGCTGCCCAGATGGCAATCATCCACGCGAGCCTCTTCCAAAAGGGGATGGCCGGACTCCTCAAGACGGCCTCCTAGTGATATCCGTGGGCGCCGGCTTTGCCGCGAAACACCCAGTAGGCCCAAGCGGTGTACCCGATGATGACGGGGAAAATCACCGCGGTTCCGATCAGCATGAATAGCTGACTCTGGGGCGGCGCCGCGGCATCCCAGATCGTGACCGCGCGGGGCACGAGGTAGGGATACACGCTTACCCCTAGCCCAAGAAAATTGAGAAAGAACAGCGCCAGCACCGTCAGGAAGGGGACCCGTTCGCTGCCGCGCCGCAAGCCCCAAAAAAACACCGCCGCCGTGATGAGAACCAGCAACGGGATCTGAGCGGTGAGGAAAACCCCCGGCAGGGAGAACCAGCGCCGCCAATAGTCATAGTGCAGAAACGGCGTCGCAGCGCTGACGGCCGCCATCGCAATCAGGGTTGCGACGCCGAGAATGTATGCCATGCGGCGAGCGTGCACCTGCGCCGCGCCTTCCGTCTTCCAAATCAGCCAGGACGCACCCAGGAGCGCATACCCGAGAACGAGTGATGCGCCCGTCAGCAGCGTGAACGGGCTCAGCCAGTCGAGCCATCCGCCGGCGTAGGCGTTATCCACGACGCGAATACCCTGCAAGATTGCGCCCAGCGTGATTCCTTGGGCGATGGTTGCGGTCAGCGAACCTAGCGCGAATGCCGCATCCCAGTAAGCCCGATGCGCCGGATCGCGCCAGCGGAATTCGAATGCCACGCCGCGGAACACCAGACCCAGCAACATTGCGATCATGAGCGGATAGGTGGCGGGCAGGATGATGGCGTACGCCAGCGGGAAGGCCGCGAACAGACCCCCGCCGCCGAGCACCAGCCACGTTTCATTGCCATCCCACACGGGTGCGATGGAGTTCATGGCTTGATCGCGTTCGTCGCCGACTGCGAACGAGGGGAAGAGGATGCCAATGCCTAAATCGAATCCATCCATCAACACGTACGCGAACACCGCCAAGGCGATGATTGCGGCCCAAACGAGGGTCAGGTCGATGTGATTCAAGGCGTCTCCGCAGGCTTGACGCCATGAGCCGGAGTGAATCCCGCGTGATGCGGCGTGTGGGGCATTTCGTCTTCGTGTGCCGTCGGCGGCCGACCCATCATCTTCAAAAGATAACCGGTGCCGGCGCCGAAGACGGTGAAGTAAACCACGACGAACACCACCAGAGATGCGGCCACCGCCGGTGCTGCGAGCGGTGAATGCGAATCAGCCGTGAGAAGCTGGCCATAGACCGTATAGGGTTGGCGGCCGACTTCGGTCGTTACCCAACCCGCGATGACGGCGAAGAACCCGGCGGGTCCCAGGAGCACGGCCGCGCGGTGCAGCCAGGGCCAGGCGTAGAGTCGGCGGCAGGCGCGGGCGACCAGGCTCCAAAGCCCAAGCCCGAAGATGGCGAGTCCGAGGCCGACCATGATTCGAAACGACCAGAAAATCACTGGTACCGGAGGCCACTTGTCGTGCGGAAAATCCTTCAACCCGGGGAGGGAAGCGTGCATGTCATGGCGCAGGATGAGCGATCCCATCCTCGGAATCTCGAGCCGATCGTGCACGGAATCATCCGCGCCGCTGGGCAGGCCGAACAGAATCAGCGGAGCACCGTCGGGGCTGCGCTCATAGTCGCCCTCCATGGCGAGGACTTTGAGAGGTTGATATTCGAGCGTATTGAGGCCTTGGGCATCTCCGGCGAGAATCTGCAATGGTGCCACCAGGGCGGCCATCCACATCGCCATCGAGAACATGGTGCGCGCATGCGGATTGGCGCTATCGCGGAGCAGATGCCAGGCACCGACGCCGCCCACGGTCAATGCCGTCGTCAGATAGGCGGCGATCACGGTGTGCACCAGACGGTAGGGAAAACTCGGGTTGAAAACGATCGGCCACCACGACCCGGCGGGCACGAACTGGCCGTGGGCATTGATGACGAAGCCCGCCGGAGTTTGCATCCAGCTGTTGACGCTGACGATCCAGGTCGCCGAGATCAGCGTCCCGAGCGCGACCATGGCGGTTGCAAAAAAATGCAGGCTCTTGCCGACTTTCGTCATTCCAAAAAGCATGACACCGAGGAATCCGGCCTCGAGGAAAAATGCCGTCAGCACTTCGTAGGCCATGAGCGGGCCGACGATGGGTCCGGCCCGTTGGGAATACACCGACCAGTTCGTGCCGAACTGGTAGGACATCACGATGCCCGAGACCACCCCCATGCCGAATGCCACCGCGAAGATCTTGACCCAATATTTGAAGAGATCGAGGTACAGCGACCTGCCGGTCTTGAGCCAGAGAGCCTCGAGCACCATCAGGTAGCTCGACAGGCCGATCGAGAACGCCGGAAAGATGAAGTGAAAGGACACGGTGAACGCAAATTGCGCACGCGCCAGAAGAACCGCGTCGAGATGGTCCAGCATCGACGACGATTATGTCATCAAGCGGAACGGCCCACTACCGGCGCCGGGGGCATCACTCCGGCGACGGCGCCGGCTCAATGCGCCGCGATAGCCAGCGACAACGCGCCTTTGACGCCCGATGAGCCGCCCAAGCCGGGTGCTGTGATGTACTGAGAGCGCCGCAGCTCTTCTGCACCGATGTAATCCTGCAGCCAATGCAGCATTCGCTCTTGAATACCGGGATACATTTGCTGTTGCATGACGCCGCCGCCGATCAGAATGCGCTGCGGGGAGTGACTCAATACGAGCAGTGCGCAGAGTTGTCCGAGGTAGTCGACTTCAATGGCCCAAATCGGGTCCGCCGGCGGGGCTTCCTTGAGCGCACGCCCGGTCCGTGCAACGATCGCCGCGCCGCAGGCCAAGCCTTCCAGGCAATCACCGTGATAGGGACACATACCGGCAAAGCTCGAGTCGGCCGGGTGGCGTCGCACATAGATATGCCCGAGTTCCGGGTGCATCAGCCCATGAACAGGGTGTCCGCGATGGATCACGCCAACGCCGATCCCAGTCCCAACGGTAATGTACGCCAGGCTGTCGAGGTCTTGACCCGCGCCCCAGCGCTGCTCACCGAGTGCGGCCCCATTGACGTCGGTGTCGAGGTAGATGGGTTTGTCGAGGCCTAGTTTCAACGCACCGGCCAAATCGGTGTGCCTCCACCCGGGTTTCGGCGTGCTCGTGATGAACCCAAACGTCGGCGAGTTGGGGTTCAAGTCGAGCGGACCAAACGAGCCGACCCCGATTGCCCTCAAATCCCCAAATTTGTGTGCCGCGGCATGGAAGTAGCGGCAGACGTCCGTCAGTGTGGCGGCCGGGTCGCGCGTCTCAATCCGCGTTTCATCGAGAATCTGGCCGTCGTGATCGCCAATGGCGCAGACAAACTTGGTACCGCCTGCTTCGATTGCTCCGTAGAGATGCGAGGCCGTGCTCATTGCGGTGCCTCCCGACGCGGAAGTCGGGTGTGTTGATGCGGCATTTTTCATCGTCCCTCCCCGAGGCATCATGTCTGACGGCTTGCAATCGATTGTAGCGTAGCATAGATTGTCGCTGCGAAAGCAGGGGAGAAATTCAAGATCGCATTTGCGAAGGAAGCTTGAAATGAGCGAATCCGGACACCAAAACATCACATTCATCCGGTGGCTGACCTTTCTGATGTTCATGATGTTCGCCATGACCACGGACTCGGTCGGCGTCATCATCCCTCAGATAGTCAAAGAATTCAGGCTCAGCCTGACGGCGGCGGGCGCGTTTCACTACGCAACGATGGCTGCGATTGCGGTTTCCGCCGTGCTGTTCGGCTTTCTCGCGGATCGCATCGGCCGCAAGCAAACGATCGTGCTCGGTCTGGCGATCTTCGCGATCAATTCCTATCTCTTCGTCATCGGCGATTCCTTCGCCTATTTTCTGTGCCTTTTGACCGTTTCCGGTGCTTCGATCGGGATATTCAAGACCGGCGCATTGGCGCTGATCGGCGACATATCATCGTCCACCACTGAGCACACCTCGACCATGAACCTGGTGGAGGGGTTCTTCGGTGTCGGTGCGATCATCGGTCCGGCGATCGTCACGTCGCTCATCAATAACAATGTGTCATGGAAATGGCTGTATTCCATTGCGGGTTGCTTGTGTGTGGTGCTGATTCTGATTGCCCTGTCGGTCCGCTATCCGCGCACAATGCACGCGGCCGAAGAGGCGGTGGATCTGCGCCGCACGCTGCGAATGACGCGCGATCCTTACGCGCTCGCGTTCGGGTGCGCAGTGCTCCTGTATGTCGCAATCGAGGCGTCCGTCTATGTCTGGGGACCGCTTTATCTTGCCGACTATCACGGGCCCTGGACGCTGTTGGCGGCCTATGCCATATCGGTGTTTTTCTTTTTGCGCGCGGCCGGACGTTTTCTGGGCGGTTGGATGCTGGCGAAATACGATTGGAGTTGGGTGCTCGCGCTCATGAGTCTCGCCATATTGGCGTGCCTGGCGGGCAGTGTCGCCGGCGGCGTGCGCGCCGGCGTGGTACTGCTGCCATTGTCGGGCCTGTTCATGTCGGTAATCTACCCAACCCTCAATTCCAAGGCAATCAGCTGCTTTCCGAAATCTGAGCACGGCGCGGTCGCCGGAGTGATCCTATTCTTCACCTGCGGCGGCGCCGTGCTCGGGCCGCTTGCCATGGCCGCGGTAATCGACGCGCTCGGTGCACCGAAGTACGCGTTCTTGATGGCGGCGGTGTTCGCAGCGTTACTGGCGATCGGCCTGGTTTATAACTGTTTGCGCCAACCGACGCGCGGCGTTCTGTTGCGACAAGATGCCCGCGAGTACGGAGTCACGGCTTCGCCGGGGACCTGACGCTGCTCTCACGAACGATCAGTTCCGTGGGCAGGATCTGCGACGCGACGCGCTTTCCATCGAGAAGTTTCAGCAACGCCTCCACCAAGGCCTCGCCGCCACTCGTAACCGGCTGCCGGATGGTTGTCAGCGAAGGGTGGTAGAAGCGGGCTACATTGATGTCGTCGTATCCGACTACTGCACAGTCGTCCGGTACCCGTCGCCCGCGTTCACGCAACGCACTGATCGCCTCCATCGCGAGCAAGTCACTGCTGGCAAAAATGGCGTCGAATCGAATCTTCTTCTTGATCAGTATCGCGACCGCTTCGCGGGCGCTGCCCTCGACGAAGGGCGTGCGATGGACCAATTCGGTCGCCAGGACCATGTCGTTTCGCGATAAAGTTTGCTCGTAGCCCGCGAAACGGTGTCCCACCTCCGGCAACTCGACGTCACCGAAAAATGCGATTCTGCGGTTGCCCGTGGCGATCAGATGCTCGGTGGCGAGCGTGCCGCCGGCAACATTGTCGCCACCGATCGTGCAGTATATTTGTTGCGGAAGGTGCGCGCCCCAAACGACAATCGGCGATTGGCGCGCCGCGAGATCATTGATCTGATCATGGTGATGCCACTGGCCGACCAAGATGACGCCGATGGCCCGTCCGGACGCCGTCAGGTCGCCGGCCCGGTCCAATCGCTCGGCGTCAATCCGGGACACCAGCATGTCGTAGCCCCGCGCCGTGAGAGCGTCGGCCAAGCTGCCCATCAGGCTGACGAAAAACGGATCGGATACGTTCTGGTGAGTCTGGACGTCGAACGGCAACACGACGGCGACGGTCCGATTCTGCTGCAGTCGAAGATTTCTCGCTCCCACATTGATTGAATACTTGAGCGAGCGGGCAAGTCTTTCGATTCGCTCCCGGGTTTCCACATTCACCACGGGACTGTGACTGAGAGCCCGGGATACAGTGGACCTTGAAACGCCCGCCAACTGAGCGATGTCCTCCATCTGTACCTTGCCCTCCACGGGAGGCATTGACTTGCCGCGTGCGGCCGGCTTTGGCGCGATGGAGCGCTGGGACTTCTTTTTCATTCGATCCTTCGAGAACGAATCACGATCTCTCATAGTAATCGAACTGGGGCGAGGTAATCCTTGGCGCGAGGTAATCCTTGCGCAGCGCGCCTCCGCCCGAGGGTTCGCACCCAGTCGATCTATCGTCGAATAGCAATCGATTGTAATACGTAGTATCTTCTCGTCAAATAGAGTCACCGAGCGGGCATGAAGAACAAGGTCCACCTCATTGCATATGTAGATCGGTTCGGCGGCGGCGGGATTGCAGACCTGCACGAATTGCTTTCCGGCGCGCTGAAAGACGTGTTCGGCACCGTGCATCTATTGCCCTTTTACAACCCGATCGACGGCGCCGACGCCGGATTCGATCCGATCGACCATTGTCAGGTCGATCCGCGGCTTGGCGACTGGGCTGGCATCCAGAGATTAGCGGTCGATTTTGGGGTGATGGCGGATGTCATCGTCAATCACGTCTCGGACGATTCGCCACAGTTTCTTGACTACCTGCAGCACGGCTCGTCTTCGCGGTACTGCGGTCTATTCTTGACTCGTGAATCCGTATTTCCGCGCGGCGCAAGTGACGCGGATTTGGCCGCGATCTATCGTCCGCGCCCCGGCCAACCCTTCATCGAGGTCACTCTTCAAACCGGCCAGCGCGTGACCCTGTGGGTGACGTTTACGCCACATCAGATCGACATCGATGTGCGGCACCCGCTGGGCAAGAACTACCTTCAACGTATTCTCTCGACGCTTGCCGACAGCGGCGTGACCATGGTTCGACTGGATGCAGTCGGTTACGCGATCAAGAAGCCGGGTACGAGCTGTTTCATGCTCCCGGAGACGTTTGACTTTATCGGCGAAATTGCGGCGAGCGCGGGCGCGCTGGGTGTCGAAGTCCTGGTCGAGGTGCATGCGTATTTCAGGCGGCAAATCGAGATTGCTTCGCATGTCGACTGGGTTTACGACTTTGCGTTGCCGCCCCTGGTTTTGCACGCTTTTGCCTTCGGCACGGCCGAATATCTCAAAGATTGGATTCGGATCCGGCCAAACAATGCGGTGACCGTCCTCGACACCCACGATGGGATCGGGATCGTCGATATCGGCGCGGATCCCGCCGATCGCGCCGGCCATCCCGGTTTGGTGCCGCCTGAGCAAATCGATGCATTGGTCGAACATATTCACGCCGCCAGCGGCGGACAGAGCCGGCAGGCGACCGGGGCCGCCGCATCGAACCTGGATCTCTATCAGGTCAACTGCACTTTCTTCGATGCGATGGCCCGCGATGAGCGCCGTTACCTTCTGGCCCGGGCGATTCAATTCTTCCTGCCCGGCATACCGCAGGTCTATTACGTCGGGCTATTGGCGGGGCACAACGACATGGAGTTGCTTGGCGGCACCGGAGTCGGCCGAGACATCAATCGGCACCACTACGGCAGAACCGAGCTCGAGGCCCAACTCACGATGCCGGTCGTCAAGGATCTGATCAGTCTGATCCGGTTGCGCAACGATCACCCGGCCTTCTCCGGCACATTTTCACTGCAGGAATCACACGCCGCCACCATCGCCATGCGCTGGGTGATGGGCCAGCACTTCGCGGAGCTAAAGGTACAGCTGGCGACGGCGGAGTACGAATTGAGCTACTCAGCCGACGCTGCCGTTCAAGGGCTGCAATTCACGTCGGCGCCGCCGAAAACAACCTAGCACTTGCGCGCGGAGCGGAGCGGATGACGCCATTACTACAATCGATTGTTGCAATCGATTGTGAAACCATGCTATAAATTTCGCGACGGTCCGAAGAGGCCAACATCTTTCACGTCTGGGGGTTGACGCCGATGAATTCGAATCAAGAGAAACTGCGCCTTAGCATCCACTTGATCTTGGCGGCAACGTCGCTCGCCGTCGTCACCGCACCGGCATTTTCGCAGACGGCTGCGACCTCGGCCGCTGCGACCTCCGCCGCCGCCACCAGCGACGCCGGTTCAACGGATGAAGCCAAAGGCGCAACCGATACCCTTGGGCTCGACGAGATCGTCGTCACTGCCGCCGCAGGCGACAAGTCCCGGCTGCGCAGTTCGATCTCGGTATCCGACATTTCCGCACAGGCCATTCAGGACTTCACGCCCCGATCGGAAGCCGAAGTCTTCCGGAATATCCCCGGCATTCGAGCCGAGGATACTGCCGGTCCCGGCGGCAACTCGAACATCACGGTGCGCGGCCTGCCCATCGTGACCGGCGGTTCCGAATTCGTGCAGCTGCAGGAGGACGGGCTGCCCACGGTGCTGTTTGGCGACATGAACTTCGGCAACAACGATTACTGGGTGCGGTTCGACGATAACGTCGCGCGGGTCGAGGCGGTCCGCGGCGGCTCCTCGTCCACGCTGGCATCGCAGGCCCCGGGCGCCGTGATCAACTACATCAGCGACACCGGCGAGCACGAAGGCGGCATGATCCGCCTCAGCAAGGCGATCAACTTCACCGAAAATCGGGTGGATTTCACTTACGGCGGGCCGATTTCGGACACGGTGCGTTTTCACGTCGGCGGATTCGTCAAGGACGGCAACGGTCCCACCAATATCGGCTACACGGCCGAGAAGGGGTATCAGATCAAGGCCAACATCACCAAAGAAATCAACGACGGCAAGGGCTACATCCGGTTCAACTTCAAGCGCCTGGATGATCAGGAGCCCACTTTTTCCAACATGCCGTCGCTGGCGACGGTGAGCGGCAAGACGATCGGCAATTTCAGCGTATTCCCGGGATTCGATGCACGCAGTCAGTCGAACCAGTCGATCTACAACCAGCAATTCCAGGTGCTCGAGAACAACGGCACCCTGCAAAACGTGAGAATGCAGGGCATTCATCCGAAGGCGACGGCCGTGGGCGGTGAATTCCACAACGAGTTCAGCGACAACTTTTCGGTGGACGACCGGTTTCGCTACACCGACATGAGCGGCGTATTCATCACCCAGTTCGTGAACGTCGCGACCACGGCCAGCTTCCTGGGAACCTCCGGAAACGTCATCAAGTACGCCAATGGACCCAACCAGGGCAAGGTCTTCACCGGCGCCTACGTCAACACCAATCCCAATATCGACACCAACATGAGCGATATGGGCAATTGGGTCAATGATCTGGGCCTCACCGGCCGGTACGAATTCGCCGAGAACAAGATGACCGCCCGTGTCGGCTGGTTTCACATGAACCAAACCATCGCCCAGGATTGGCATGTGAATCCGAGTTTGTCGGAGCTCTCCGGCAGCAATCCCGCGCAGCTGGATGTCTTTTCGGCGGCGGGCGCGCAACTCACGGCCGCCGGCCAAGCGGGCTTCAACAACAACTGGGGAAATTGCTGCGCACGCGCCTACAACCTGAGCTACGCCGATGACGCGCCCTATTTGTCGTTCGACGACACCGTCGGCAAGCTCGATCTGGATGCCAGCGTGCGTTTCGATTCCATCAAGGCCCAGGGGGTTGCGCAGGGCGGCGTCAACACGCCGGTGCCGGGCGCCGTCGTCATTTCACCGGCAATTCCGGCGACCGCCACCACTCCGGCCGTGCCCGCGGTGTACGGGCTTCCTGCAAGCGACAATCTGGGCAGCGCCGTATTGCCGTATCTGATCGCCGGCGGCCCCCAGGAAGTGCTCGACTACAAAGTCACCTACACGTCCTGGTCGTTGGGCGCCTTGTATTCGATCACCGATGACTTCAGCGCCTTCGCCCGCGCCAGCCGTGGCGGCCGCTTCAATGCGGATCGCAAGATTCTAAGCGCAAATTTCAATGCCGACGGTTCGCTGAACCAGGTCGGAGCCGCGCAGGACAAGAACATCGTTCTGCAGCAGGAAATCGGCGTCAAAAACCGCGGTACCTTCATGGGTGCAAGCTACAATGCGGAAGGCACCTTCTTCCGCGCGCAAACCGCGGACACCAACTACGACTTGACCAATCAGATCTCCTACAACAACGTTTATCACTCGTGGGGCTTGGAGGCCGACGGCGGGTTGCGTTGGGGCAATTTCATGTTGACCGCCGACGTCACCTATACACATGCCGTGATCGCCCAGGATGCGACGGGCCCGACGACGGGCAACACGCCCCTCGCAACGCCGAAGTTCATCTACTTGTTCTCGCCCAGCTACGACATCGGATACGCCGCCGCGGGAGTGACTATCGACGGTCAGTCGGCGGCCTACACGGACAATACCGATGCGTTCCTCATCGAGGGACAAACCTTCGTCAATCTGTTTGCGAAGGTACGCCCCTACAAGGGTCTCGAGATCGGAGTGAACATCAATAACGTGGCCGACACCATCGGCTACCGAGGTCGTGGATCCTTGGTCAACACCACGCCCACCAGCGGGGTCTTCCAGAACAGCGCGGTGTTGGGCCGGACCATCGTCGGTACCATCAGCTACCGATTCTAAACGGGGGCGCCCAGCCCCGGCAGCCCGGAGTAGGCTCCCCCTACTTCGGGGCTGTAAACAGGGTGGGTGTAGCATGCACGTCGTGCTGCACCCATTTTTTTCATGGAGCGCGCCATGACTCAGAATGATCGCAGAATCCGCAGCATCGTGGTCGTAGGCGGCGGTTCAGCCGGTTGGATGACGGCGGCGGCTCTCGCCAATTCACTGGAAACGGGCTGCAGCATCACGCTGATCGAGTCGGACGAAATCGGCACGATCGGCGTCGGCGAAGCGACCATACCGCCGATCAGACTGTTCAATCAGACGCTGGGTCTCGACGAAAATGAATTTGTCAGACGCACGCAAGGCACGTTCAAGCTCGGCATTCAGTTCGTGGACTGGGCCAGGCTGGGCCATCGCTACTTCCATCCCTTCGGCGGCTATGGCCGGCCCTTCGACATGGTGCAGACGCACCAGCACTGGCTCAAAGCCCATGCCCGAGGCGAAGTCTCCAATCTCGATGACTATTCGATGGCTTGGGCCGCGGCCGGTGCGGGGCGCTTCGCGCCGCCGTCGACCGATCCGCGCAACGTGCTGTCGACCTATGAATACGCCTATCACTTCGACGCGGGCCTGTACGCCGCCTTCCTGCGCGAATATGCGCAAGCGCGTCACGTGAGCCGGCTCGAGGGCAAAATCGAGTCGATACAGCAGAACGGAGTTACGGGCTTCGTCGAGAGCGTGCGCACGGCGGATGGCCGCACGATCGCAGGCGATCTGTTCATCGATTGCTCGGGATTCCGCGGGCTGCTGATCGAAGGAGCGCTCGAGACCGGGTACGAGGACTGGACTCATTGGCTTCCCTGTGACCGGGCCATGGCAGTACCCTGCGAGTCCGCCGGCGGCCTTACGCCGTACACCCGGTCTACGGCTCGTTCAGCCGGCTGGCAGTGGCGCATTCCGCTGCAGCATCGCGTCGGCAATGGCTACGTCTATGCCAGTCAGTATCTGAGCGACGATGAGGCGGCAGCCACCCTGCTGGCCAACCTCGACGGCAAGGTGCTCGCCAATCCACGGCCGCTGCGATTCACCACGGGCCGCCGCAAACTGTTCTGGAACAAGAACGTGATCGCCATCGGACTGTCCAGCGGTTTCCTGGAGCCGCTGGAATCGACCAGCCTGCATCTCATCCAAGCCGGCATCTCGAAGCTGCTGGCATTCTTTCCCGATCGTAACTTCGATCCGCTGGTGATCGCCGAATTCAACCGCATCGCGATCACGGAGTTCGAGCGCATTCGCGATTTCATCATTCTGCATTACCGCTTGACCGAGCGCGACGACAGCGAACTGTGGCGCTACTGCGCGCACATGGCGGTTCCGGAAACGCTCGAGTACAAGATCGAGCACTTTCGCCGCTATGGACGGTTGATCGCCCGCGAAATGGATCTGTTCGGTCCCGCGAGCTGGCTCGCCGTGCATATCGGGCAATTGAACCGACCCGAACATCTGGATCCATTGCTCGAGTTTCGTGCAACCGATGGCGCAGCGTGGCTCGGCAAACTGCGCTCGGCCATGGCAGCAGCGGCGGCAGGCTTGCCCACTCATCGAACCTATATCGATCAGAACTGCAAGGCGACTACGCCCGGCAGAACGGCCACTCAGTGCGCGTGAGTGGTCACGCGATTGGCGGAAAACCTCGAGGAAGTGCAGATCAATGAGTATTCGTATTGCAGCGATCGTTCTCCCTGTGTTCCTGGCCTCCGTGTTCTGCACGGCCGGCGCGAAACCCCTGATATGGCGGCCGCTGCCGCCCAACGGATTGGCGCTCACACCGCCGATGGGGTGGAACAGTTGGAATAAATACGGTTGCGACATCAGTGAAGCGACGATACGCAAGCAAGCCGATGCCATGGTTGCCTCCGGCATGAAACAGGCCGGCTATGCCTACGTCGTCATCGACGATTGCTGGCACGGCGAGCGCGACGCCACGGGTAATATCCACGCCGATGCGCTGCGCTTCCCGTCGGGGATCAAGGCGCTGGCGGATTATGTGCACGATCGCGGATTGAAATTCGGCATCTACTCGGACACCGGGGACAAGACCTGTCAACAGAAGCCGGGCAGTCGGGGACATGAATTCCAGGACGCCATCCAGTACGCATCTTGGGGAGTGGACTACTTGAAATACGATTGGTGCAACAGCGAGTCGCTGGATGCGAAGGCTGCGTACGAGACCATGGCGCTGGCACTCCGGGCCACGGGGCGGCCCATCGTGTTCAGTATCTGCGAATGGGGCACCAACCGGCCGGCGACATGGGCGGCATCCGTGGGAGGGAATCTGTGGCGCACGACAGGCGACATTTACGATGCCTGGCAGGGTCTGGCGCACGACAACGAGTGGTTCGGGGTACTCGACATTCTTGATTTGCAGGTCGGGCTCGAGGGATACGCCGGACCCGGGCATTGGAATGATCCCGATATGCTCGAGGTGGGCAACGGCGGCATGACTCTGGATGAGTACCGGGCACATTTCGCTCTCTGGGCAATGCTCGCCGCGCCTCTGATCTCGGGCAACGATCTGTCGACGATGACCGCGGAAACCACCGCGATTCTGACCAACCGCGAGATCATTGCCGTCGATCAGGATCCCCTGGGCCTTCAGGGCAGACGCGCCCTCAAGCAGGGCGATGCGGAGATCTGGGTCAGGCCGCTGGCGGGCGGCAGTCAGGCGGTGCTGCTGCTCAATCGCGGCGCTGCACGGCGCCGCATCGTCGCCGACTGGGACACTCTTCGCTGGCCGTCCTTTTTGCAGGCGGAGGTACGCGACCTGTGGCAGCACAGTAATCTCCAGCGCGCAAGCGGCAGCATCGCCATGGAGGTCGCGCCCCACGCGGCGGTCATTCTCACGGTCACACCGGCGCGCAACTCATCGCATTGAAGAGCGTCGTCGCGGCAATGATTTCATTTCTCGGCTGCGCGCCGGGTGTCGCGCATGCCGATGACTCCGTCGCGCCCTATGCGGAGCAGTATCGTCCGCAATTCCATTACTCTCCGCCCCGGCAATGGATGAACGATCCGAACGGCATGGCCCATGTGGATGGCGAGTATCACCTTTTCTATCAATACAACCCGGACGCCATCGTCTGGGGCCCCATGCACTGGGGGCACGCCGTCAGCAAGGATCTGGTGCACTGGAAAAGCCTGGAGGTTGCGCTCCATCCCGACGCGAACGGCACGATTTTCTCAGGGAGCGCCGTGGATGATCGGAGCAACACGTCGGGATTGGGCATACGCGGCCGGGCGCCGCTGGTTGCGATATTCACCAGTCATGACCACGCTCTCGAACTCGCCGGCCGCAATGACTTTCAGAATCAGAGCCTCGCGTATAGCCTGGACAAGGGCCGCACCTGGTTCAAGTACGTCGGGAATCCGGTGCTCAGGAATCCAGGGCGGCGCGATTTCCGCGACCCGAAAGTGTCGTGGTTCGAGCCTCAAAAAAAATGGATCATGGCGTTGGCGGTCGGCGACCACGTCAGCTTCTACTCATCGAAGGACCTCAAGGCATGGAACTACGAATCGGATTTCGGCCGCGAGCGGGGAGCACACGGAGGGGTGTGGGAGTGCCCCGACCTGATCTCGATGGCGGTCGACGGCGAGGCTGTCCCAAGGTACGTGCTTCTGGTCAGCGTCAATCCGGGCGGGCCGAACGGCGGCAGCGCGACCCAGTACTTCATCGGTGATTTCGACGGGCATCGATTCACGCTCGATGCCGAGTTCGAGAGTCGTTTGCAAGGCAATCCGGCCGTGAGGGGCGGTTCGGCCGTGCGAGGCGATTCGGCCCCCAGAGTCCAGCCGGCCGCGGCGTGGGTCGACTACGGCACCGACGACTACGCCGGTGTGACATGGTCCGGAGTGCCCGCCTCCGATGGAAGGCATGTGTTCCTGGGCTGGATGAGCAATTGGAGCTATGCACAACGGGTTCCCACCGAGCGGTGGCGCAGCGCCATGACGCTGCCGCGGGAACTGCAGCTCGTCCGTACCGCCCGCGGTGTCGAGCTCCATTCGAGCCCCATTGCAGAGCTTAAGAGCCTGCGCTCCTCGAGCGTGCGTATCGAAAGGTCAAGGATTGGGAGCGAGCGGCGCCTGACCGAAGGGGCTCGCGGCAGTTCCGGATTGCTCGAGTTGGAACTGCGGCTCGACACCGCGGGGGCTCACTTGACTACGCTCGAGTTCGCGAATTCCGAGGGGCAGAAAGTCGCATTTCGAATCAATGGGAGGTTACGCCGCTACGAGCTGGACCGGTCGAAATCCGGGGCGGTTGATTTCCATGAGCGGTTCGCCGACGAACAGTTCGCGCCCATGGCGGGCACCGGCACCGAGGTCTCCTTGCGGATATTCTCGGACCGTTCGTCGATCGAGATTTTCATCAATGAAGGCGAGACCGTGATGACCGCCATCGACTTTCCGTCGTCGCCGTATACTCGGGTCACCTTGAAGGCAGACAGACCGATCGATCTCCGCTCCGGCGCAGTGTACGAACTGCGCTCCATTTGGAGTGAAAAATGATGCAGGGTGCGCGCGTGGGCTCGAGCATCGTCTTATGGTCGATCACCTCTGCGCTGGCCGGATTTCTGTTCGGCTTCGACACGGTCGTGATATCCGGGGCCGAAAAAGACATTCAGACCTTATGGAGCCTGAGCCCGGGAATCCATGGCGTCGTCATTGCGTCGGCCTTGTACGGAACCGTCGTGGGCTCGATGCTCGGGGGGTGGCCTGCGGACCGTTTCGGCCGCCGGTCGACGCTGGTTCTCATCGGAGCGCTCTACCTTGTCGGCGCTGCCTGGTCCGCTCTCGCAATCGATGTCGATTCATTCATCCTCGCACGCGTCATCGGCGGTCTCGGCATCGGCATGTCGACGGTCGCCGCGCCGCTCTACATCGCGGAGATATCGCCGCCCAAGTATCGCGGCCGGCTGACGGGCATGTTCCAGTTCAACATCGTCTTTGGGATCATGATTGCCTACCTATCGAACGCCGTGTTGTCGGGGCTGGGGGCGAATGCGTGGCGCTGGATGATCGGTGTGGCGGTGGTGCCGTCACTGATCTATACCCTGCTGTGCTTGGGTCTTCCGGAGAGTCCCCGCTGGCTCCTGACCCGGAAACGGGATGCGGCGGCCGGCAGGCGTGTGCTCAAACTGATCCGCCCGGATGCCTCGGACTCTGACATCGATGCCGAGGCGAACGCCATCCTGCAAGGCCTGTCCCGCTCCGCAGCAGCGGCGGCGCCGTTCTGGAACCGGGGCCTGCGCATTCCCATCATGCTTGCCATCCTGATCGCATTTTTCAACCAAATGTCCGGCATCAACGCAATCCTGTATTTTTCGCCCCGAATCTTCGAACTGACGGGTCTCGCGGCCAAGGCCGCCCTGCTGCAGTCCGTCGGCATCGGTGCCACCAATCTGATCTTCACCTTTGCAGGTCTGTGGCTGATCGATCGCGTGGGGCGCCGCACCTTGTTGTTCGTCGGCTCCTACGGCTACATCGCATCGCTCGGCCTCGTCGCGTATGCATTTTTTACGGCGCATTACGCCATCGTACCCGTGTGCATTTTCGCCTTCATCGCGGCTCATGCCGTGGGGCAGGGGGTCACGATTTGGGTTTACATCGCGGAGATCTTCCCCAACCGGTACCGCGCAGAAGGTCAGGCGCTGGGAAGTTTCACTCATTGGATATTCGCAGCGCTGTTGACGACGTTCTTCCCGAAGGTCGTCGCCGCGTACCCTCCCGGCTACGTATTCACATTTTTCGCCGGCATGATGGTTTTACAACTGATCTGGGTGAGAACGCAGGTGATCGAGACCAAGGGCGTGCCGCTGGAAAAAATCGCCGAGCGACTGGGAGTCGATCAAGGGCCTGCCTGAGAAATCCCGTGACCCGCGATCAGTCTTCCAGCCGTTGACCTGTCTCCTAGCCGTTCGGAACGATCGTGAGCCCCCAAGGTTTTTCCCCGGCCTTGACCGTTGCGACCACGCTCAAGGTAAGCGTATCGATCACGGATACGTCGTTCGAGGGCCCGTTGGCCGTGTACAAGTAGCGTCCATCCGGACTCAAGCCGATTCCCCACGGCCGTGCGCCGACCGCAATCGAGGCAATGACCTTGAGAGTGCCGGTGTCGAGGACATCGACGTGGCTGCCGCGTCCGGTGGTTAAGTAGACGCGCGCACCGTCCGGTGAGATCGCGACGCCTTTGGGCCTGGCACCCGGGCTGGTCAAATGCAGCGTCTGCCGGACGCGGTGTGCGGGCACATCGATCACGGTGATCGAGGCGTCATTTTCCCCCGATACGAACAGCGATTTGCCGTCGGG